>Ga0160446_100094_pt1 | contig 83910 bp, 72 predicted proteins | sample HID1973I_E1MG_FD_108200 | JGI IMG/M metagenome (GOLD analysis project Ga0160446, IMG submission 108200) | Enriched mosquito-associated microbial communities from UW Madison campus, WI, USA - HID1973I_E1 MG | ecosystem: Host-associated > Arthropoda: Insects > Digestive system > Unclassified ...
AAAACCATCTCCTGCCTTTAGCAAGTTATATTTTTTAGCGAGCGAAAATACCAGATAACCAACCAGCTTGCCGCAAAGCCAGCCAAGAAGAAGTCCTGAAACAATTTTATAGAGAAAATCATTCCCCAACCAACTCATAACTGTTTTAACATTCAATCCCTTCGTCGATGCTAGTATAGCCAGATAAACAAAAGGGAAAGCCATCCCGTCATTCATTCCCGCCTCTGTTGTCAAGGCAAACTTAGTTTCGAATTTTTGCTTCTCTCCTGGCGGCCCTACCTGAACATCGGCAGCAAGAACTGGATCTGTTGGTGCCAGTACAGCCCCAAGTAAAAGCGCCGATGGTAAAGTCATATCTAAGATAAAAATCCCCATTGCACTGCACACGGCGATGCAAAAAATCATGGCTATACCAATCAGTCGCAAAGGCGTAGACCATTGTCGGAAGGAAAAGCTGCGATCAATTTTTATACCTGTTCCCATCAATGCAATGATGACAATGAGCTCGGTTAAGTGAAGTGTAACCGTTCCATTGCCAACTGGTAAAGGTGAGGGCAAAAGGCTTGGGAACAAAAGGTAAATAACTAAGCCAACCAAGACATAAAGGAGCGAATAAGAAATTTTAATTTTAGCAGCAATCGCCGGCATAAAAGCCATTCCAAGACCGGCAAGCCCCACTACGAGCATTAAGATAATATATTGATGCATTTACTTCTTTAAAAGATTAACAAATCCGCAGCGCTAATGTTCAGAATTTACGGATTTGTAACTTATTTTACTTATAAACCTTGCCATACAGTATTTCCCCAATGGCTATTTTATATACAAATTGATATGGGTTGCTCACCGAAAATTAGAAGTGCACTACAATTAAACAGCCCGCGATCCGGAAGCGTAAAACTCAGCTCAGCAATTATCCCCTCAGTTTGTGCCGGAGGATGGCTGTAAATTTCAGGGTTGGTGAAAATCAAAGATTTCAATGTATGGCTTGGTCAACTGGTTTAGAGTAAGTTTATTTTAGCTTCTTCGAGCAGGGTAAAAATAACCTTAAGCTAGCCATATTAATAGTTGTATTGCCTCTGGTTACCTTCCCAAAAACAACCAGTCGGAAATTACCCTGCTTTACAGCTTAATCATGAATTGAATATTGGCAAACGATTACAACAAAACATTTACGGATTTTTATTCTGGCCTTCGGGCTTTGGGTATTTTTTGTTTTTACAGTCTACAATGGAAAAATGACTGATGAAAAGAAGCGTCTATCACTTACAGGACATGGGTGATAATACCGCAGACAACAGTTCTGATCCAATTTAAATTAAAAAAAAAGGCAGTCAGGGGGGCTACACGGCATTAAGCTAGGAAAAACAGTTGTTAACATTATTATATTTGTTAGTTTTCCTCACCATTTCAAGCCTCTTTTTGCCCTAGAGAAGCTAGCTGGTTTTAATACGTATAGGCCCTTTAAGATGTTCGACATCAATTGGCACTCCTTTTTGGGTTATGATAACTTTACCGCTATTATGCAGCTCAATTGCAATGTCGCGAATTTCCTGCATGTGCTTTCGCCACTCACGGGAGAATAGCATCCGGGCAATTTCAGATGGACAGGTCGTTTTTTCAAAACCTCGCTGCCTTGCTACCGATAAAATTTTTGCTGAAATGACCTTTTTTTTCATAGTTGGAAATTCAGGGAGAGATGGGCCTGGTAGGTTTAGCTTAAAGTAGCCTGTTCCGGTGGATTAATTGATCTATGTGCTGCAGCAGAAAGTCGCCATTGTAAGGCTTACCAATAATCGCATCAGCATTGCATTCAATTGCACTGATTTCCTCATATGAAATGGCAGTTATTAAAATTATAGGCAAGTCCTGCGTTTCAGGGTGCTTTTTAAGATCATCACAAATCAATCGGCCATCGGCATTTTCGAAGCGGATATCCATCAGCAGAAGATCAGGGATAAAGTCTCTAATGGCACGGGTTATCAGCTCAGCCTCGGAGACTGCTTTTACTTGATAACCAGCTTCTATTAATAATAATTCCAAAGATTTAAGCATCAGCCTATCATCATCAATCACTAAGATCTTTTTCTCCATTTATTAATAACAACTCATTTTAGCTGGAATTGTGCTAACAAATTTGTCATATGTTTGTTAAACACCAGGAATCATTGAGGTTATTTTTTCGTAATCAAATTACCAGCACAGTTAGAGACTTATGCGAATTGAAACTAAACATATACTAATTCATGAATTATTGATCAATTAATCACCTGGATTATGTTGTCTGAAAATGAAATGCGGGAAATCTTAAAGGAATTTACGATACTTAAAGGGGGACTTCAAGCCCTTACATCAGAGGATTGTCCTATCCTTTCTCAAAAAATTTTTGACCAAACTAAGAATTACGTATCTGCAACTACTTTAAGGAAGTTTTTCGGCTTTTTGGAGTCTACCGGGAAACCTTCGCCATTTGTTTTAAACAGCCTCTCCGGTTTTGTAGGTTTTTCAAATTATGAGGCTTTCACAAAATCATTTGAGCATCCTAAGCTTAAATAAGTTTAAGCTCCTGAAATTTCAAGTACCTTAGAAAAAATTTTAATTTATTGTTAACACGCGAAGCGGTGGGAAGCGTTAAGTAGCATTTAAGGCCTAGGTTGGATAAACCGGAGAAGATTGACCACGTCTCGGGGTTTGCGTTCGGGCGGAATTCGGAGCACAAAACTGTCAACCAGCACAGAACTTGAATAGAAGCACAAAGCTCCAAGTTTACAAGCCAGCTCGCCTGATGCAAAACCCTTGTTAGCGGCTGCTCTTCTTTCAGTCGTCAAATTCGATTGCATTTTTTGTCTTTGTCGCCCAGTTAATAATATCGTTTTTTATTTTATGCTTATCGTCATCCGTTAGTGTTTGTTTTATCGGCAATGACCAATTTGTCAAACTGTTGAAGTAAAGGATAAGTCCGTTCATTCCTAATTCAAATTCAACTTCAGCAATTTTCTTGTTTTCAGTAATGTATAAAAATCCGCTTCTTCCGTGTGATTTAAAATGCACTCCTTCTTTCGTTAGCAATTCTTGAACATTATCTTTTTCACGTCTTTCGGTCGCCCACTCTTCTTTATGTTTCTCCGAAATGTGATGTTGAAAATGTGTGTCGTCAAATTTTATAGTTGTCCAACCAAATGGTGTCTTTGATTTTACGTCATCTGCGTTTTGCTTGATTTTCTTTCTACAATAACTTGCTTTGTCTGTTAAGTTCATTTTGTCCGCAGAATTTGCAAGTCCAAGCCAAAACTCTTCAGAAAAATAGTGTCCCGTTTCGTCTGCAAGTTCTATTAAGCTGTCGAGTGCGAGTGACCATTCTCTGTTCTCTAAAAACTCAATGCAAGTAATAAACTGTCTTTGTGTCTTATAAAATTCCGGCATATAGTCAACCAAACGTTTTATGGTCTGCTCAGGTGAAAGATCCATTTTCGGTTGTCGTTTTATAAAGTTGAATAGTTTCACTGTCTTTCTTTTAGAGTTAACACTAAACTTATATATACCAGGCATAAACATTCTCCAATGCGACTGTAAGCAGTGGTATTTGAGCCATAAATTTGTTGGTTTTTTATTACTAATATATTAATTTATAGCTAAGCATAAGGACTTGTATATCTTTCTTGTTTTGAGGCTCACATAATCTTCTTTTCAACTGACATACTTATCCAGTAAATCCCCATCTGCCCTCTGTTATCCATTACGCCTTTTGGTAACTGATTTTTAGGATAGCTTAAAATGGAAGTATTCACCCTTTTCACAAATGCAGTTAAGGCTTCAAGTTTATTTTTTGAATGTGCACTTGTGCACTTCCCCAAATTCAGACCAGTTGAGCCCCTGAGCCCCTCCCTAAAAACTAGCCAGTTGAAACTAGAGAATTGGGCGTTATATTCAATGTTTCAATGAACTCATTCGGAGTGAAACCATCTAAGGAGCTATGTGGCCTGAAAGAGTTATATTCCTCACGCCATAGTTTGATTTTCTCTTTAGCATCATCCATCGATAGGAACCAGTTGGTATTTAAACATTCATCTCTGAAGCTTCCGTTAAAAGACTCAATATATGCATTATCTGTGGGTTTTCCTGGTCTTGAAAAATCTAATATCACTTGGTTATCATAAGCCCATTTATCCAATGCTTTTGAAATAAACTCACTGCCGTTGTCAACTCTTATTTTCTTAGGAATGACTCCTACTTTATTACGAATGGACTCTAAAACATCTACTACCTGATTGCCTTTTATTCCATGATCCACATAAATTTCCATACATTTTCTGCTGTAGTTATCGACTATATTTAAGGTGCGGAATTTTTTGCCATCAAAGAGCTGGTCGGCTACAAAATCCATACTCCAGCATTCGTGTAAACTGGAGGCGGCTTCTCGATCCAGACGATGCGAACCAGCTCGGTTACGTCTTGGGCGTTTGCTTCTAAGATTAAGATTTTCAAGCTTATATAGTCGATGAACCCTTTTGTGATTAACTTTCCATCCCTCTCTTCTCAACAATGCTAAAATACGCCACATGCCGTAGCGTACCCTAGTCTCTGCAATTTCTTTGATTCTTAATGTGAGCATTCGGTTATCCCTAGGTGTTGGGTGGTACAAAAAGGTAGTTCTTTTTTGTTCAACCACCCTGCATGCACGCCTTTGCGAAATGCGAAAGTCCTGGATTAAGCTTTTGGCCAGCTCCCTCAACTGAGCTGGCCTTAAAGCTTTTTTTTCAGTACCTCCTGTAGCATATGCTTATCTAAACTTAGATCTGCAACCAGCTTTTTTAGTAGTGAATTTTCCTCTTCCAATTGCCGTAACTTCCTGAGCTCAGTAACCCCTAAGCCACCATATTTTTTCTTCCAATTGTAGAAGATAGCTTCACTAACGCCCATTTTTCTACATACTTCATTAACCGCTATTCCAGTTTCCGATTGTTTGATCGCGAACACGATCTGTGCTTCGCTGAACTTACTCTTTTTCATCGCAATTATTTATTTTAAGTTATTAATAATTGCCCGATTTTTCTACTTTAAAATGGCCACGTTTTTCGGGGGGACGTCAACTCAGAAGACAGCTTTACCTGTTTAAAAGAGCACACCGGTTTGTCCTTTTAGGCTGATTGTCCCCAAATTGCTATTCATAGATATTACCGATTGTTTTTGCCTTTAACCCGAAACTCCATCGGGCTCAAACTTTTTATCCGTTTAAAATAGGTTGAGAATCACTCAGCTTCAAACGGCCTTGCTTATAAGCCACCTCCTTCATGGCAGACTAAAGTGGTAATAATTATAACAATGAAAAATAATTATTCTTTATTATTATAATTACTTTTGACCGGAGTTAAAACATAAAAGGCATAAATGTATTCAAACCATCAACTGAGAGATTATTCTACTCTTTTTACAAGAAGTGAAATGATGAAACTGTTGGCGAAAGATTTTCATTCTATTAATGTCAAATTGGAAAGGTATGCCATGAGCCGGCGCTTTAAGGGCAATACTTACCTACAGTTTTTTAAGCATGCTTACAAGGTACTTTCCAAACATTACCCTAACGAATATATTTACAAGAACCAGTTTCTTAATAACTGGCTTAAAAGTGAGCTGGGAACTGATGATTCGGTTATCTTTAGTGAATTGAGGTTAGGCAAGGCGATAGCAGACTTGGCCATGTTCAATGGTATTTCGAAGGTATTTGAGATGAAAACTATTTTGGATAAAGAATATAGGTTGAACCGCCAATTGGAAGTTTATCAAAAAGTTTTCAATGAAGTCTACATTGTCGTTCCATTTAGCCAGTTAGAGAGATATCAAAGATTTGATGAACAAGTGGGGATTATCCTATATGATGACAAATTTTTCCATTTAGAAAGACCCGCAACCACTAATTACGATTTGGATCCCACACAGTTGATGGAGATCCTACATACTAGGGAATATAGGCAGCTAGTTTTAGATCATTATGGGGTCCTACCCGAAATGAATGCCTTTACACAGTTCGACCAGTGTAAAGAATTGATTTCACAAATCCCGGCGTCAGACTTAAATAGCTTATTCATACAAGCTATGAAGCAACGGAAGTCCAAACAAAAATTCTTAAAAAAAGCACATATCGAATTTAATCAAATTTGCTTATCTTTAAACCTAAGCACCAAACAGTTTGACTCTTTGGTGGCCAATTTAAATACGCAAATCACTTAAACAAACGAATATGTACTACCCTTTTTTGAGAGCCAGACAATTTGAGCTGATATCTATAAGGGAGCTTGTTGCAGATGGTACCTTACAGGGCAGCATCATCCCGGTACTGGAACCAGTAAAGGAAGAGTTTGGCAACCTAAACATTGCTCACGACATCTTTCAGAACTTTGGGTACAACTGTTTTCTGATTGTTAACCCGCAAGTAGGTCAAACTACAGCTGACAGCACTTTCTTTCTTGATTATATCAGCCACTTGGATAATTGCAGATTTCATCCGGCTTTTATATATACCGACAATGAGGATTTCATTCAGCAAGCCATCGGAAATTACGGTTTAGAAAATTGCATGATTATAGGATTAGACAGTTTTTCCAACGACATTGGCTTTAAACAATGCTGTGCTATTCCAGTGGTTACAGAAATTATGCTGCTTGATCCAGGTAAATACCGAGGTCTTGACCGTCACATTAAAACTCTGGGGAAGAATTACATCCGACTTGATGATGTTTTTGAGAAACAAGCAAAAAATGCTGACTTCTTAGAGATACCTGGGCACAAATTCAGTGAAGAGCATTTATATTATAGGGAGGAAAACTATCAGGGTTTCTCAGATTTCACTACTCTTCCCTCGTTGTATGTTGAGGGTGGTAGCACTCCGAGGGCGGTGGTTATTCATCTCACATACGAAAATGAGGAGGATGGCAACACCATTTGGATTAGACATTTTACGTCGGAATCTAACGATTCCATTGCTAACGTACAGGGTAAATTCGCCCAAGCCGCCCAAAAGGCCATCGATTTCTGTGATTCGGAGGGCATTAATAATGTCGCCATTGAAGAACTTCGTAAATATTTAACTGAAGGTCGTTATCCAGGACTAGGCACAGTTAAGAAAATCTCCATCAAAAATCACCTAATTGTAGTTGACTCTTATCTTTTACGCTAATGGAAACTGTTTGCAGAGATTGCTTTCTTGATGAAGAACTCAGAGGTTTCATAATTGCTCAAGCTAAACTGGGGACTTGCCCATGCTGCCAATCCACCGAAGTAGAAACAATAGCTTTAGCAGAACTTTATGATTTTTTCAATGAGCTATTTGCCAATTTCCAGCTCAGTACAAAAGGAGAAACAATTATTCAAAAACTACAAGGAAATTGGGACTTATTTAAAAGTAATGCGATAGCTAGCAAAATTCTAAATGCAGTTATCCCCTCAATCAGCACTTCATTACAAAGTATTGACGAATCCGTTGATTTTAACGAAGAAATTATCGCCAATATTAATTACTGGCAAACGCTAAAAGAACAATTGAAATGGGAACGACGCTATTTAACAGATATCGCCTATTTAACAGAGGATTTAGGTTGGGATAGCTTTTTCAATAGTAAGATTAATCTGAAAAAGGAAGACCACTATTTTAGAGCGAGAATTCATACTCAACCTGCCACAGCTTCATTTCCTCTTGAAGAAATGAACTGTCCTCCAAAAGCAATATCTACTGCAGGAAGGTCAAATCCTATTGGCATTCCGTATTTATATTTAAGTGATAATCCAGATACGATACTTTATGAAATTAGAGCATCATATTTAGATGAAGTAACTATCGCCACATTTTCTGTTGCAGACAGCGTCACAGAAAAAGTTAAGATTTCTGATTTCACTGAAATACCTACCTTATTTCACCCATCTGAAGTAAATAAGCGGATCAAATCTACATTACTCAAAAAGAGCATCAGCATTGATCTTTCAAAGCCCATGCGTCGATACGATTCGGAACTAGACTATATTCCAACACAATTTATTTGTGAATTTATTAAGGTATTCACTGGAGTACAGGGAATTAAGTTTAGGAGTTCTTTGCATCCTACAGGCAACAATATAGTAATATTTGACAACAATCTTTTAACCTGCAGATCAGTAGAAAAGCATCAAATTAGTGCTGTAACTATAAAAAGTAGAAAAGCTTAATAAAAAAGGCATAAGTACACTATAGACAAAGTCTTTCTTACATAAACCCCATAGCGACAGTAGAGTCGAGGCATGAGGGCTATAAAAGAAAGTGGTACCACTTTAGCTATAAGGTAGCGGAAGAGATTTTCTAATTTTAAACTTAGCTTTTAAAATATCTCAAAAGTGATAAAAGTTGGCAGAACAAGGGTTGCAGCAAAAAAGCTAACAGAAAGAACAATACATTAAAGGCAACTTAGAGAGAACTACAACATCTGTCTAAGTCATAGAAATAACATAGTTAAAATAGCAAAAAAATTTTGACAACGAGCAATTAGAATGGCGATCATTACCAACAAAACTAGCTGATAAATAAGATAGCATTTGTGCTTTCAATTTACTATCTCATAAATTTACCTTACTTTAGAAAACTAAATATTAGTAATGCTAGAAGTTACTTGCGCCATTATTTTTAAGGATAACCATGTATTGATTGCCCAACGTAACGCCAACATGAAATTACCTTTGAAATGGGAATTCCCTGGAGGAAAGGTAGAGACGGGCGAAAGTAATGCAGCTTGCCTAGCTAGAGAAATTAAAGAAGAATTAAATCTAGAAATCCGCATTGGCAAAGGTTTAACAGGTGTAATGCGCCATTATCCCAAGTTTTCGCTACGCCTTTATCCTTTTATTTGTGCATACCAAGGTGGTGAGCTTAACGCAGTGGAGCATGCGCAAGTAAAGTGGGAAAAGATATCCAACCTAATGGCGTACGATTGGGCAGCGGCAGATGTGCCGGTGGTGAAAGAGTTAATGGAACTATATCAATGAATTTAGGCATATACGAACAGTTAATTACCGGCGTACTTAAGGCGAAGCTAGACAGCTTAGACAGGAAATCGTTTTATATCAACACCGCCCTTATAGACAAAGAGGAAGCTTCAAGAATACTGGCCCAACATTTAAGTTCGGCCATGCAGCAGGCTTTTAGTTTAATTAAAAAAGATGTTACTAAGCAGATTGAAATTGCTAACAAAATTATTGTCCTTTTACAGCAGGAGATAGCACAATATGATTTCAAAGAAGATATTATTGATGCGGAGGCAACGATCCTAAGGGCCGTTTTTACCACGATAGACAATCATTATAGTGATTTAGACCTGCGCTTAAAAGAAATTACACCACAAACCAGACTTACACAAAGTGAACTTTTTACTGGTGGGAATGTTGGTTTGTCTTTAGAAAGTGAACTTAAGAAAGAAATAGCTTCAGCGAATCGCATTGATCTATTGGTTTCCTTTATCAAATGGAAAGCCATCGTGATTTTGAAACCTGCATTTGAAGATTTTACTGCTAATGGTGGACAATTAAGGGTAATTACCACCACTTACATGGGGGCTACTGATGCAAAGGCAATTAGAGCGCTAGCCAAACTTCCCAATACCAAAATTAAGGTATCGTATAATGTAGATAAAGAAAGACTCCATGCAAAGGCGTATTTGTTTTACAGAAATTCCGGATTTCATACGGGGTATATTGGCTCTTCCAACTTTTCGAGGTCTGCTTTAACAGATGGCTTAGAATGGAATGTAAAAATTACCACTAAGGAGATTCCACATATTATTGCAAAGTTTCAGAAAACTTTCGAATCTTACTGGCAGAATGCAGAGTTTGAGCTTTACGATGATCTGCTACATTACGAAAAGCTTAGTGGTGCCATTAAAAACAACCAGATAGGAAAAGCAGAAGAGGGGATTATTAACTTTTTTGATATTAAACCCTACCATTACCAATTAGAGGTATTGGAAAAATTGCAGGTAGAGCGTCATATTCATGGTAGGTTTAAAAACCTAATTGTAGCAGCAACAGGTACAGGAAAGACGATGATCTCGGCTTTTGATTTTAAGCGATTTAGGCAGGGAAACCCTCAGGCAACTTTTCTTTTTATTGCACATCGAAAAGAGATACTAACACAAGCCCGCCATACTTTTAAAAATATTTTAAGGGATTCTAGCTTTGCCGAACTCTGGGTAGATGGATTGGAAATTACTGATAAAAGACACGTGTTTGCCTCTGTACAAACGCTCAACAATCAGATGGAAGCGATGAAGGTAAGTCCAGATTATTACGATTACATTATTATAGATGAAGGACACCACGCTACCGCTAATAGTTATAGAAAGGCACTGAGCTATTTTACACCACAAATTCTTTTAGGGCTTACCGCTACGCCAGAGCGCATGGATGGCGAAAGTATTTTACCTTATTTCGATAACCATATTGCCGCAGAAATACGTTTGCCGGAAGCGCTAAACCAGAAACTGCTTACGCCTTTTCAATATTTCGCTATTGCAGATAGTACAGACTTATCTCAGGTAAAGTGGGAAAAAGGCAGATATGTAGCCAGCGAGCTAAGCAAAGTGTATACTGCTAATCATAGACGTGTGAGTGAGATTATCAGAAATATAGAACAGTATACTAAAGATTTTGAGGATTTGATTGCGATAGGTTTTTGTGTGTCTAAAGATCATGCGATATTTATGAGCGAACGGTTTAATAAGGCCGGGCTAAAATCTAAAGCGTTAACCAGCGATACGAGTACCGAAGAACGTAGGCTAACTTTAATGCAGTTGCGCACAAAGCAGATTAACTACCTATTTGTGGTTGACATTTTAAATGAGGGTATAGATATTCCTGAAATAGATACCCTATTGTTTTTAAGGCCTACAGAAAGCTTAACTATTTTTTTGCAACAACTTGGAAGAGGCTTAAGATTACATGATGGAAAGGATGTACTTACTGTATTGGATTTTGTAGGTAATGCCAATGTCGAATACGATTTTGAAGGAAAGTTTAGGGCGCTGATTGGTAAAACCAGTACTACAGTACAAAAAGAGATTGAAAACGACTTTCCGCATTTGCCTTTGGGCTGCGCTATAGTTTTAGAGAGGCAAGCTAAAGAGACCATTTTAGCCAATATTAAACGGGCTACTAATCTGAGCAGAAAAAATCTGATCCATAAAATTAAGAGCTATGCGCAACATACCGATTTGCCTTTGACCTTAGCTAATTTTTTGCACATCTATAACCTGGATATCAATCTAATCTACGCGAGAAACAGCTGGTCAAAATTATGTGATGAAGCCGACGTAATAACAGAATATAACCCATTAAACGAAAAATTATATACTGCTATGCTGAAGAACAAGTGGCTAAGCACCAGTTCGCACAGCTATTTTTCTTTTCTACTTAATTTGGCAAAAGCGAATTTCGTTATCAAAGACAAAAAATGGTCTGAAGCAGAGGAGTTAATGTTAATGATGCTACATTATGACTTTTGGCAAAAGGCTACAGACAGGAGCCTGATTGAAAGCATTGAAGAAGTTGGAAAAAATAGAACCTATGTAGCAGAAATTATTTCTTTTTTAACCTACCGTTTGGCTCAAACTGATTTTGAGGAATATGACTCAACAAATCTATCTTATGCACAGCCTTTGAAGCTTCACGCTAGGTATACGAGAGATCAGGTGTTGGCTGCCTTTAGATTAAGTACTTTAACTAGCCAATCAAGCAATCGCGAGGGCGTAGCAGAAAACAAAGATTTAAATACCGAACTACTTTTTATAGACCTGACTAAGTCGGAAGTGGATTTCTCTCCTACTACCCTATATGATGATTATGCCATTAATGAGATCTTATTTCATTGGCAATCTCAAAATCAAACCCGTAGTGATAGCGGTAAAGGTTTAACCTATATTAACCACCAAAAGCTGGGTAAAAAGATATTACTTTTTGTAAGAGAGGCTAAGAGTAACCAATATGGTAATACACAAGGCTATGTTTTTATTGGAGAAGCTAACTTTATTAAATATGAAGGCTCTAAACCAATGTCTATCACTTGGGAGTTGCAAGAACCTATTCCAAATTACTTGTGGAAAGATTCGGCTAAATTGGTGAGTGGATAGGTGGTGATTTGTTTAGCAAATATGGCCTTTATTTTGGCGGATGCGGTGACCGAGATACTTAATGGTTAGGTGGTATCTTCGCTGCCCCCTGCTTTTAAAGGAGCGCTTTTATCAGGTAACGCAAATCAACGTTTTACCGCCCCGGATTAATCGGGAAGAATGGCGAACTATAAATGATCAGTAGAACATTATCGCCAGACTTTGTTATAATGAGCCGCATTATAACGACAGCCGCGAGTAATGAGGGCTATAGTAAAAATCAGGAGTCTTGTAACCAACAGGCTATCGACATTGGTTTTCTAAATATCTTATTGGATACTTAGCCCCTAAAAATATTTTCCCGATGCCATGCTACTGCTTCAGCATCTGGAAAATGTATCCGTTTATTAGGCAATAAAATCTTTCCTCCTACCAGTCCTTTCAAAGAATACGCATGGTTTTCCTTTTCAATCAGATGATCAGAAACGAGAATAGTGTAGTCGGCAGAGATACTCACTAGTCCGCGATCAAATGCCCGGTGGAGATTTGGGCATAGGGCTATACCGTTAGTTACTTTATCATTATGTGTTTGGCTAAAAGGTACGATATGACATGCATCAACAAAGCTATGGCCGAAAGTACTACTCCATTGCATGCCTGTAAAACGGCATTGGTTACTATAAATTTTCGGCACCAGTTTTTTGAACAATCCGTTTCTAACGAAAACATCTTCCTCGGTATTGATGATGATGCTCCTGTATTTGGCTTCGGGCTCATTCAATACGAAATCTTCCTGATCATGCAGGTAGCCTTCGCCATGTTTTTTGGCAGCAATAAATTTTGCTTTGCTGTGAGGAAAATAAGTATCGAGCAACATTGCAGTGGCCGAAGCCCTGTTGTTTGAATCACTTAACAAAAGAAATAGCTGTGGCTCAAAATACCCGAAGGCACAGGTTTCGCTTAACCGAGTTACCGATTTGATGTGTGCATTGATTTGCGTGCCCAAATTGGGTTGTAACTTCCAGTAGGCTTGTCCTTCTATTTTTTCGCTTTGCAAATAATAAAAAGGCTGCGTAAAATCTGGTTGGTGCATAGTGGGTACAAGCAATAACCAGTTCTCTTTAAAAGTAGCCACCAGATCGGCATTGACTTCAAACTGGTTATTGGTGACTAAACCTTTTTCAATAAGTTCGATTAGGCTGAGCAGCAATACAGGCTTGTGTGGCGCTGGACCATATTTAGTTACACCTTGTTTAAGGCGATTAAAAGCATTAAGGTATTTCTGGAGGGATGAATTCAAGAGGATTAAAATATTTCCTAAGCTAATAAAATGATGGGGGGGGGGGGTGGAAATTAATGCCGAATAAGCTAATCTTTTTAAACCCAGGTAATAAGATACTTCGGGTTGTATGGACAAGCACAACCCGAAATAATAAATCAATGATCTGACATTCATAAAATTTAAATCATTTAGCATCACCCGGCTTGTGTTCATGAGGTTTTAGCTTAGGCTGCTTTGGTTGGGTTTCTTGTGTAACCCGTCTCCTTCTGTCAGGCGTTCCATCTGGTTTGTTCGGCTTTGGGCCAGGTTTGATTGATTGAATTGTTTTCATATTTTATTTTTAATTAAAAATAGTATGAAGAAGGTTGTTAATGTTACGGGAAACCATATAGCAGAATTCTATATTACGAATAACTTGTAACCTACAACTCAAATAATGTAATTTCCTGTGTGTTGGTACAAAATTAGGGTAAATAGATTGTTATTCTGTAACAGAATTAGGGTAAATATTTGCAATATCTGTAATAGAATTAGGGTAAATGTATGTTGTTGTTGCTGAAATGTTCGCGAAAGTCATTTATTAATCTTCTTGATATTTTGTAGTTGGCCGTACGTATTAGATGATTTTTCTTGTGTAAAACGAATCAATTTTGTAGATTTGAGTGATACCATTTGAGCCCAAAAACCGTCATCTTGACAGTTAGTGAGTCGAAATTGTGTTTTTCAAGTATTTGATAGTCAGAAAGTTATTTAAATAAAACTTGTTCTGGTTTCGTCGGGGATCATCTCCCTATTCCCAAATGAGTTCCCCCGCAATCATGTTGAAAAGCGAATTCATTTTCCTCAGCGCCCAAAGTTGGTTCCAAATATAAATTGAACCTCTACCAATGTGAAAACCCTTCATTTTTAAAAAGCATAGCATTTCTCTGGCCTGTGAATGTTAACCATCAAATTTTAATACTCGCAAATTGATCTTTTCAAAAGTATCCGTACCAACTCTTCAATTTTGCAGAAAAAAAAATTAATACCGTAGCGACGCTGATTTAAGGTAAATATTAAATTTCTTCGCTCAAATACATCATGTAAAATAAAGCTCACCCTATGCGCTCAATGAATTTACAGGATTCAAAATTGGATGTTTATGGCATAAATAAACAGCAAGGCACATTTGAACTTAGCATCTAATCTTTGAGCTTAACCATAATTTCAGTGACTTAACTGGATATAATTTTGTTCAATCCAATAATATGCGTCGCTCTGCCTTCTGCGTCATAGACAGGCTTACCATAGGCCTTAATCCGATGAACAGAGCCATCGCGCCATTTAACTTCGTATTCGGCCTGATAGATTTCCTTATTTTGAATCGCATCATTTACAGCCTTCTTTATTACCTGCCGATATTCAGGTAGCATAGCGTTAAAAATATCTGGGTAATTAATTTCTTCATCTGACCCGAAACCATAATTTGCTTTGAGCTGGGCATTTGATGTCATCAGTCCGGTATCAAATTCTACAATGGTGTAGCCTAATCCGGTATCCTGGATGGCCTCCATGAGTACTATGTTTGCCTGCTGGTTTATCTTAGACTGGGTCACCTGGTCACTCACATCAGCTAATATGAACATCACATTATCTGCCTCGTCGCCCATCCTGCCAACAAATTGTAAGGAAATGTCAACATATATGTTTTTCTGTCTGCCAGCTTTTTTAATTTGTAATCTTGCGCCCTTTTTGTGATACGAAGGTACTGTTCGGTCGATAAGATTAAATATTTCACCTGCCGGCACACCATTTATTTCACCTACCAGCGACTCTATATGAGCCCCAACCAGAACCACATTCCCCCCAAACAAACTTAGCAATGCATCGTTTGCCTGCCAGATTTTTCTACTTTTATGATTGAAAATTCCGATTGGTGTGGGTGTATGCTTAAATAGAAGTTCATAGCTATCCAGGACACTCTCCAAATCACTGTTAGCGGACGCAACTTGATCCCGGTAGCCAACAAGGAGAAGGTTTTCCCTGCTGAGTTTTTCGTTTTGACTAAAAAGGACTTCATGACTTGCAAGTAAGGAAGACTGCTCAAGTTTTACAAGTCTGGCTTCCATTATATTTACAACCATTTTCGATAAACTCTTCAAAGTTTTTTTTTCATTCTCATCAAAGGTCTTCATTTGGTTATCCATAATGGTAAAATGGCCGATATAGCAGCCATCAGCGACAATAGGTGCACTAGCAAAGAATTTGATATCGTTGAGCTGATAAAAGAAATATGAATGACTTTGTAGGTTTTCCTCAACCAATACTTCATCTCGATCCGTCATACAGGAGAAAATGCTATTTTTTCTTTGCTCGGAGCTCAAAGTTTCTAATCCAATCTTTGTTTTGTAAAAGACTTCTTCGGTTGTAGCAAAAGATATCATGGCGATAGGTACACCAAATATTTGACAGGCAAGTCGCCCCAATTCGTCAAATTCCGGCTCAGGAGCCGTGTCCAAAATCTGGTATTTTTGCAATTTGGAAAGAATGTTTTTGTCTTTAGTCATTGGTTAGATTTTTGTTAGTCGCAACCACAAGGATTTGTGAGAAGTGTGTAACCCTGATCTAACAAACTTTCGCTTTCGTTGTTTTGAATGCATCCCGCTTTTACCGACGATTTGCACCTGATTTATTGGATTGAATCAACAGGTTGTTTTCAGGCTGCTTGGCGTCAATAGCGCTAGAGCATGGTCATAGCAGAGAAAATAAATTTTATCTCATCTGGCCCATTTTTAAAACCCGGGAACAATCCAATGAGGCATGCCGGGCAGTTTAATTTTACAGGGAAAAAGCGTATTTTACAAAATTACCTATACGGCCTTAAATTTTGTTTCCCGAGGAAGCGGGTCTGGCTTACCAAACAAAAACACATAAACAAGCATTATACAAATATGCTTCTTGTAAAGCATCCACATGGCTCATAGTATATGAAAAACTTTCAAAAAATCAAAAAACTGCTTGAACGGTCGAATTATTTTTACATCATTACCGCGGGCATTGATGGTAATTATTCCTATGTGAACCAGCATTATGCAACCCAGTTTAAATACATTCATGAAGATTTTGTGGGGCAGCCTTATCACATCACCATGCATGAGGAAGATCGCGAGATTTGCAGAGAAGTTTCCATTAAATGTTTTGAAAATCCTGAAGCACTTTTCCCGGCAGTCATCAGAAAACATGATGGGCATGGCGGTTACCTATACACCCAGTGGGAATATCGGGCGATGTTAGATGACGGGGGAAATCCCGCCGGTATATTTTGTCTGGGATACAACATCACTCAATTCATTGCGCAGCAACAACTTTTAAATGGTGCAATGAATCAAATAGAGGAAAAGTCACATCTTTTGGAAATGATAGCTTTCAGGCAATCTCACACCATCCGGGCCCCGCTGACCAACATCCTTTCTTTAATACCCTTGCTACAAAAAAACACAAAGGACAGGCAGCTGTTGTCATTATGCGAAAAGATTTTGGAGAGCGCCATCAATCTCGACAATGCCATACGGTCTATTGTATCCAATATAGATGATCAGGAATAGTTTAGAAGGTTAAGTCGATATTTTATTAAAACAAGGTTTGGCCTCTTATTGTTGTATTTCTATAATCCTCTATAGCAACTAACAAAAGAATGGCCCACCAGATTTTAATAATTGATGATGACGAAATTGCGCTTTTTCTTCACGAAATAGTAATTACAGACTGTGGCCTGAGCAGCACACCTAAAACATTCACCTCCGCTGAATCGGCACTTCTTTATCTAAATGACCATCAAAACATTGCCAGTCATTACTTAATTTTTTTGGATATCAATATGCCAAAAATGGATGGCTGGGAATTTGCTGAGAAGATTAAAACGCATCCACTCCGAGAACAGATCAGTGTAATCATGGTAAGTTCTTCCGTCGAGAAAAAAGACCGTGAGCGGGCATTGTCCTCAGAAGTAATCAGTGACTACCTTATTAAGCCGCTAAAGGAGCATCAGGTTTTGATGCTTCAGGACCAGGCTAAGTTTAATGCTTTTTTCAAGGGATGAGGCGTATACCACAACAGCCTCGAAATTGAGAAAATAGTCAGGCGTTTTAATCGGCTATACTGAGTCTTGAAATATCGTCTGTCTTTGTTAGAAATGATCCATGTTTCAATTTTTGCAATGTTGTATGCAATTTAGAACCGTTATTCAAAAAAGCACTGAAAAGCAAATGCTCAAACTTCAGCAACGCTTTACTTAAATATCAAGATATTCACCAAGTTTACAGCTGATTAAGACTAAATCAACAGGGTAAATGGAAAAAATCATCAGGCTAGAATTGGCTTGACAATGGTCCAAAATATTAGAAGATAGAGGATACAGATTTATGGCAAGATTACTACCAAGGAAGAGACAGGTTTGAAATAAATTACACTTTCTTCCACGATGGCACTGATGGGCCATTGGCCTGAATGCCTGAATCAACCGGAGAAATTAGCTGAGGATGACATGGATATCACCCTATTGAGTAAGTCGCAAAAGATTTACGCCATTATCAATCAGCATCTGGCAAAAGACCAGGTGGAAAATGATGTCGAGTAATAGCTTAAATGCAACATCCAGCAAGGAAGGGCAACTTATAACGGACATAAAAATGCATCCCCAATTTATAGAGACTATCCTCAGCGAACGCAAGGTAGTTTTTTTCTTGCCCCGACAATGGCTGACCAAGCCTGAGCCATTGGCCGCTGGAATTATCCAGGTTTTATTTACTGAACTTAAGGTCGGTTAGTGCATTACTTTAAGTCCTGTAAATCATTTATCCCCAGTTGACCACTTTCGTTTTGTAACATAAGTTATTGTGTATTAGCGCGTAAAGCAAAGTGCAAGATCTTAAGTGAACACAGAAACAGCGGCATTTAAACATTTTATGATTAGATGAAATTTTCAATTTGCTTTTTTAATGCATGAAATACCTTCTTTACTAATAATGAGCATCACGAACATTTTCCCAGGCACAGGTTTCGCAACGGCCAACAGTACATAAGTAACCAAAACCATTTGTAATAGTTCGTGTTTAAAAAATGGGCTGAATACAATGCCCCTTAAACAAAAAAATATGAACTCAGGAAATATTGAATACATTAACCTTGAAGAATTGTCAAATGCTGACTATAAAATTGTAGATGGTGAAGCTGATGTAACAGGGTGGCCTGTAATTGATGAAAGCGGAAGTACTGTTGGCAAAGTAAGAGATTTATTATTTGACCCGGTACAGAATGCTATTCGCTATCTTGTCGTTGATTTAGATAATACCGTTTCAGCGGATGAAAAGGTTGTGCTTATTCCTATTGGGATTGCAGATGTCGGTGATGATAAGAAAGAGGTCGTATTACCCGTATTACATTCCGATCAATACGATGCTCTGCCCCAATACATTATTGGCGAGGTTACGCGAGACACAGAATTAAGGATAAGAACCGCTATTGGCAGTCCGGCGGCATTAAGAATTGAAGAAGAGATTGTTGAGCTGGGTGAAGCTGATTTTTACAGCCACCACCATTTCGATCGTGGAAACAATGTTGGTCAAACACGAGTTGAGAGCCATCAGAAAATCAACACTTCAACCGATACTGACCGACATGAGCAGCAGGAAACAATCCATGACCTTGTCCAGGGTTCAGAAATCAGATCTCGTCTTCATATTCATGAGAACAACAAAGCTGAGTCTTTTCAGGTGAGCACGGAGTTTGGACAGTTTGAAATTGAACCTCAGGAAAATGGAACTTACAGAATTTTAAAAGCTGAGGAAAAAATTGGTGTAATATACGCTGAGCCTGCAGAAGATGGACTACGTTGGAGAACAATGGACACAATTGATGATGCCGAGGTTGCAGCAATTGGAAATGCCATCAGTCTGCACAATGCCTAAGCAACAAAACGTTTATGGGGAATAAATTCATAGGCAAGTATGGAATAGATTTTGGTTTTTTGAAGGCCTGATTAATTTTTTAGTCCTTCAAAGCCATAAATCAATAGCAATCATGATTTCATAATGGCTTTGCAAACTTAATCAAAGTGTCATTCTCGTTTTTAAAACTATAGACTGAATTTATTGTTCTTGGTGAGATGGAAAAAACAATACAAGAGATTTTTGACGCCCTGGAGCGCAAGTCCCAGGAAGTTGATGATGCAAAAAAAGCCTTTGATGACACACAATTGCCAGATCTTTCCGGCGCAAAATTCATAAGTGCCGAACAGGCAGATGAGCACCTTATTGCTTGTATCGAGCACGAGCGTTATGAAAATGAATTGGAAAGAGTAAGTGTTGAATGGACCGAAATTCAGGACTTGCTTGTAGAAAAACTATGTAAAATAAATACTAAGGTAATGGTTAAAGACAAAGAGGAAAATTCCTATTTGTTAATCCATTGCGAGGGCGGTTCAATAATAATCGAAGAATATACAAATAATGAGTAAAGTTAGCATCCAACAGCAGTTTAATGATTACCTCCAGCTTTTAAATAAAATTCATAACCTGGACCAGGATTTAGATGGACTAATAAATGAAGTTGAGATTTCAGCGCTTCAGGAGCAGCGCAGTTTTAATAAAAAAAAACTTAAAAGAGTAACCAAAGATTTAATTGAATCGTTAAACGTGATTGGCGAAAAATACCCTATCCAGAATTATCTTGCCAATCAAACAACCTATTTATATGTTCAGGATGAGAAATTAGTTTTCGAATCCAAATAAGTAACCAGGTCATCTGCTTCTTTCAGGAATTTTTCAGGCCGATAGCATATGGGTGGTTATCATGCGGACCTCTGCTCATCCATCTATCTGGCAATTTTCTATATTTAAGAAATTTTAGCCTGCTGCAAACCCATCGTTCAATCGATCACTAAGTTTCACTTGTTCGTCGAGGAATTCATGGCGTTGGTCTATTTGGTTGCAAAGCTGGTATAATAGCGGGTTTTATGCTGCAACGTTTTTGCTTTAGTGGCGTCTTAATAACAAAACAATAGCAAAAACTTAAAACATAAAAGATATGAAAACCTTCGCAAAAACATTATTCGCAGCAGCATTAACCGCAGTCGTATTTACTTCATCAGCCATGGCAACTTTTGCCGCTGAACCAGTTAAAGCAGAAACAAAATCAGCATCGGTCTTAAAGTTTAACAGAATCTGGGTAAGTGGAAATGTTAAACTTGTTTTAACACAAGGTGATAAACAAAGCGTAAACGGAGATAGTGATTTCGATGCTGCTAAAACCTCTGTAAGCAGTGACGGAAGAACATTATTTATTAACTCCATGGAAAATAATGAAGTAACCATTAACATAACCATGCCGGATTTGGAAAGAATAGAGGCTTATGGCCAGTCTAATGTGGTAACCATCAATAACTTTGATGTTAAAAACCTTCAATTGTTCTTAAGTCAAAGTGCGACAGCCAAAATTAAAACAACTGCAGGCAGCTTATACACCGTTGTTAAAGAAGATGCCGTATTAAAACTTAATGGTACTGCTGAGCATAGCATGATGGTTGCTGAAAACGTAAAGAACGTGAAAATGGCCGATTTCGCATCATTAAAATCTTCATCTTTCAGCGCGCTCCAGGTACTAGAGGCAAATCAAAATGCGATGAATCTATCAAAATAAAACTGGCCATTTTTTAGCCACTCAAGCTGCCTGTTTGGCGGCTTTTTTATTTAATATACTAATGGCCGGAAAACAAAAAAGCAGACTTTTACAAGTCTGCTTTCTTACTTAAGAGGTGATTGTTAAACCACTCTCACCTTAACAGCATTTAGGCCTTTTTTTCCTTCCTGAACCTCATATTCCACTTTATCATTCTGTTGTATTTCATCAATCAGACCTGATGCGTGAACAAACACTTCATTTCCGTTTTCTTCTGTAATAAATCCGAAACCTTTTTCTGAATTAAAAAATTTTACTGTACCGTTTTTCATTGTTAATAGATTGTTAATTGGTTTTTATAATCGTTCTAAAAATAGGAGTAATATTTAAACCAACAAATTATTTATCGCTACATTTCTAAAATGTTCCATAAAAATACACAGAGCGCATAAATTTATAGCTGTTGTTTCGTAAAAATAAAAGTCTGGCCACCCTGGATTAGTGTCATTTGCGCTTTTTCAGGTGCAAAGTCCATCACGATGCCGGCAGCATCATACTTGAATTTATTTTTCGAAACGGCCTCGAAACTTAGCGTTGGCTGCCCGGTAGCTTGCCCAAAAAGGTGCGCACCATTTTTTGTTATCGTAATCTTAATCGGCAGTTTTGCAGATGCATAAGTTCCTAAAAACGGATCTAATTCCTCGGTTTTAAGCGCAATCTCGTTAAATAGGGGAATTTTCAAACCCTTTTGGTAAGCTGCACTAAGTAAAACGATTGCGATATCGTTCAAAGGGTATTTTAATCCATTAACTGTTGAGGCGACCAAAATGCCACTTTCTTTGAAATAATAAACGAAACTATAACTGCCATAAGTTCCACCGTTATGGCCAATTCCGGTTTGCTCATAAAACGGAACTCGTATAAGGCCCATTCCAAATAAATCTTTCCCCTTAAACAGGCTCATCTGGGCAAAGCTTTTTTCGCTAACGAGCTGCCCTGATGTCAGCGCATTCATAAATTTCATTAAATCTTCTGGCGTAGACAGTAGGTCTCCAACACCAATAACATTTGGAAAGTAGATGTCTGCAATATCCTTCCAACCATCCAAATCCCGGTAGGGCCTGGCTTCCGCTTTACCTTTGTTATTTTCTACAGATGAGACGGTATTTTTCAAGCCAACTTTCTCTACAATCCGACTTTCCAGCAAGCTGAAATACTTTTGTTTCGTTATCGATTCTAAAATATAACCCAGCAGGAGGTAGCCTGAATTGCTATAGCGCTGTTCTAAACCTGGCTCAAAGTTTACCTTTCTATTTGCAATGGTATCCAGTAATTCATTCTTTGCATGTGGCAAAGTAATCCAGGATTTATCAGAAACATCATTTACATAATCCATTAATCCGCTGCTGTGGCCCAGCAGATTTCCAATTGTAATTTTTTCGGCATTGGGCATTTTAGGAAAGTAACTGGCCAGTTTTGTATCAAGGGTTATCTTGCCCTCATCTATCAACTGGAAAATCATTGTTGCGGTAAAAACTTTGCTAATCGAACCAATTCTGTATTGCGTAGTTGAAGATGCAGGAATTTGAGGGGATAGAGATTGGTAACCTAAAGATTTCTGGTAAACTATCTGCCCGTTCCTGGCGACTAAAAAGCTTCCCATACTTTTATCATGGACCTTCAAAGCATTAAAAAAGCTATCCAGCTTTGCGGTGTTGATTTCCTGTGCAGAACAGTTCAAAATACAAACAAAGAACAGGAAAAATAGTGAGGTAAAAATTTTCATATTTAGAGCGGAAGGTTTTCCGAAGATACAAAAAATAAGAAATTTATGAAGTGGGAACAGGCTGAAGGAGAAATCGAATTTTTGCCTGAAAACAGGCTCCAGCCTTGACTGAAATTAAATTTATTTGTAGGTTTACAAAGTGAGCCTGAGAAACTCACATCAATCGCAGGATTGAGAGCGTTAATTTAGATAAAAGCAGGTGCATTCATTTACGCCTGCTTTTTTTGTATACCTGGTGTAGGTCTTTTAAAGTTAACAACAAAGGCATCAGCAGTTACCTGCATATCTTTTTGATTGCCAGTAATTGAATCAGCTAATTATTTCATGGAATTTAACGTAGATTTCAACGCCACAACTTTAGCATCAGTACTGTTTGCAGCACCAAAAATCTCGTTAGCACTTATCTCTTTGCCGTAAAATTCTTTATTTGCAGCGGCATCAATGCCTAAAGAAGCTCCATTAAGCGAGATTCCCGCAAAAAGACCTTTGCTTCTTGAGTATGAATAGACTTCCGCATCCAGCTTGTAATCGGTATTCGCTGTAGAATTTCTACCCACAGGACCAGCAGCTACGGAAACATCGCCACCAAGGGTGAAACTGCTTTTTTTAATAGCTGTTAAACTATTACTGTGTTTGAACACCAGCACCAAATCTACGGATTGCACGCCAATCTGTGCGCCAACGCTGCCGCCGGTAATGGTCACAAAAACCGGGTTGCTCCAGGTACCATCTGCTTTTTTTACCATTGCCAAACCACGCCCTCTCTTTCCACCGATTACAAAACCGGCGTTTATAAGTTTAGGCACCACGATTATACCCTGGGTTATTGCGATTAAATCTGAAGGAATAGATTCTTTCATTTTGCTGAAATCTGAAAGGGTTGTGGTCGCCGCCTCTATTTTCTTTTGTTCTTTTTCTTGTGCAGACACACCTGAGGAAATAAGTACCCCAGCTACAAGCAGAGCTGACAGGTTAACTTTTAGTAATTTTGGAAATTTCATGATTATTTATTTTATGCTCAGAACGGGAAATTCAATTCTGATTACTGAATAAACCAGAAAATTATAAAATTGATTCCTTTAAAATACTATTTGATTTTGGGATGATTTTTCACTAAAACCCATAAGCCAAAACACCGATAAATTGGATGATTTGTTATTTGCAGGTCTTTTTTAACCTATGGTGATGTCATCGAGCAAACGATTCAAACTCCCGAAGCTTAAATTAACAGATGATGTACCTTAAGATTGCCTATTTAAAAATATGACACAGTAAATCCATGCCAACATGTGGGTTAAATGTAAGCAGATAAAGAAATATAATCCTGGCTGCGTATTAAAAAGTAAAAGATTCCTGCACGGTATAAGGCTTGCTAGTTGCAGAATTTTTTCGCATTTAGGGTAATGGCATTATAAATTTCGCCAGCCAGGTCGCTATTCGATATTCTTTTAATGATGATATAAACAGGGTTTATCATTATCGAAACCAAATTATCTTCCTCACCATTTATGCTTAGCGATTTTTTATCAGAACTAACATCAATATTTACAGAAAAAAGGTTTTTTGAAAAGCTCTCTGCTTCTTCGATGTAATTTTTAACAGATTTATTAAAGGGAACGTAGATGTAATCTTGCTTCATAGGGACTTAAATTCTAGACAAATAAATCCATTTATTGTCTAATTAATAATATAAAATGGCCGTAACCGACTAAAAATTACACAACATTTTAAAAGAATAAATGTTTTGAAAAAACTAAAAGATTTTATCCTGTAAGAGATTGGCCGGTTTTTTTATTAATTCAAACTGCATGAATTAAATGGTAAAAAACTAAATTGCCTAATATTTAATGTAATGGAATACATCATCGGGATAGATATCGGCACAGGTAGTACAAAAGCTGTTGCCCTTGATTTAGATTTTAAACCTATAGATTCAAGTCAGTTTTTTTATCCTACGACAAGCCCTGAGCAGGGTTATAGTGAACAAAATCCCTTATTAATCTGGCGAGCTTTTATCCATTGCATCAACGAGCTTCAGCACAAATTAAAGGCTCAACCACTTACCATTGGATTGAGTTCTGCGATGCACAGCCTGATTATGGTTGACGGGCGTGGCGATGCTTTGGCGCCATTAATTACCTGGGCAGATGGACGGAGTTCAGAAGAGGCCGGATTACTCAGGAAATCTGACGAAGGTATAGCCGTTTACAGGGCTACCGGTACGCCTATCCACGCAATGTCTCCGCTGTGCAAAATAATGTGGTTACAGAAAAATGCACCCACACTAATCAAGCGTACAGAAAAATTTATTTCGATAAAAGAATACATCTGGTTCAAATTGTTTGGTGAGTATGCGATAGACCAATCAATTGCTTCAGCGACAGGTCTATTTAATATTCATCGACTAAAATGGAATGAAGAGTCGCTGAGGTTAGCAGGCATTGAAGCGGAAAATTTATCGCAAATCCATCCAACCGATTATTCAAATAAAATGCTTCTGCCTGAAGCCGCAGCATTGCTTAACGGTCTCAACACAACGTTTGTGATTGGCGCAAGCGACGGTTGTATGGCAAACCTTGGCAGCGAAGCGACAGAAAAGGGCATCGCGGCCATCACCATTGGCACCAGTGGCGCCTTCAGGATGGCAAGCGAAAAGCCTGTTTTTAATGCGCAGGGCATGCCTTTTAGTTATATATTGGATAGAAACACCTTTATATGTGGAGGACCGGTAAATAATGGTGGTATAGCGTTGCAGTGGCTTATCAAAAATATTTTTGAAAAAACAGATTTGAAAGCCGAAGATTACCGTGCTGTTTTCGATTTGGTCGGCTCAGTACCCGCCGGTAGTAATGGTTTGATTTTCCTTCCATATCTTTCAGGAGAAAGAGCCCCGATATGGGATAGCGAAGCCTGCGGAACATTTTTTGGGCTGAATTTAACCCACAAAAAGGCACATATGGCAAAAGCGGTAATTGAAGGCATTTGTTTTGCCCTGAATGATGTTTTAAAATCAGTTGAAGGAGGTTCAGGCAATGTTAAACAAGTAAACATAAGTGGCGGATTTGTATATTCAAAGGAATGGATGCAGATACTGGCAGATGTAACAGGCAAGAAACTGGTTATGGTTTTACAGGAAGATGCATCAGCCGTTGGGGCAGCTTACCTTGCCGCAAAATCCATCCGGCTTTCCGAAGGCTATCCAGTTGTTGAGCATACTAAACCTGAAACTATTCTACCTAACCATAAAAATCATCTTCATTATCAAGAAACTTTCCTCATATTTAAACAGCTGTATGCAAGTTTAAGTACAAGTATGCAACAGCTTCATCGTCTCAAATTGTAGCTTATGTCCCTGATTATTGTTTTGGCCGGTATTTTATTGCTTTTTGTAATGATAATCAAAAAGCTTAATCCGATGATAGCTTTGCTGCTTACGGCAATAATTACCGGACTTTTTTTAGGCATGCCCATTTCTAAGGTGATGTCTTCTGTTAGTAATGGCATTGGCAGCACGCTCGGCAGCATGGTTATGGTGCTGGCTTTAGGCGCTATGATGGGAAAACTAATTGAAGATACGGGTTCCGCAAAAAAAATAGTCTTTATTCTGATAAGGCTTTTTGGCCGCAAAAACATCCAATGGGCTGTTTTATTAACTGGTCTCCTGGTTGGCATTCCGCTTTTCTACAACGCCGGCTTTGTTGTATTAATCCCTTTAGTATTTGCTATTGCCTCAGCAACGGGCTTACCAAAGCTATATATCGGAATTCCGATGGCTGCCGCATTATCCGTAACCCATGGATTTCTACCCCCACATCCGGGACCGGTAGCATTGGCTGCAATTTTTCATGCGGAAATTGGAAAAACTTTAATTTATGGGCTTTGTTTAAGTATTCCGATAGCAATCCTCTCCGGGGTATATTTTCCAAGATTTGTTATTAAAAAAGAAACGGGATTAATAGAAAATGGCTTTTTCATTTCCGCTGAAGAGAATTTACCTTCCGGACTAAAAAGCTTCTTAACCGCATTACTCCCCGTTTTTTTAATTGTTGCAGGCACTATAGGTACCACAATTAAGGGCGATTATTCCTTTAAATCTTTTTTCTTATTTCTCTCCGATCCTACGGCAGCCTTGTTAACAGCCGTTGTAGTTACTGTGTTAGTTCAGCATTCGGGAATAGCTAAAGCAATGGAATCTTGTGTTGAAGGGGTTAAAAGTATCGCCATGATTATACTCATAATCGCAGCGGGTGGTGCTTTTAAGCAAATATTGGTGGACAGCGGTGTGGGCGAGACCGTAAAGCTTATAACGGCAGACTTAAACTTATCGCCATTGTTTCTCGCCTGGCTAATTACAGCTGCATTGAGGGTAACACTAGGTTCGGCAACGGTTGCCGCCTTAACTGCTTCGGGCATTGTCTTGCCATTAATTGGCGTTAATGCCCCGCCGGAACTTATGGTATTAGCTGTTGGTGCTGGGAGTTTGATGTTTTCTCATGTAAATGATACGGGCTTTTGGATGTTCAAAGAGTACTTCAACCTAAGTTTAAAGGAAACATTTAAAACCTGGACGATAATGGAAAGTATTGTATCGGTATTGGGGCTGCTGGGCGTACTGCTCATCAATACATTTTAAGATAAGAAAAAGATTTTTTTATTTCTGCCTTTGCCATTGACTGAATAGCAAAGCAGCTTTAAAATTATCTGCAACGGATTTTTCAAACTTTATTACTTCATTTGAAATCTGTTGAGCTGTTGGGCTTTGAACAATTGTATTTTGAACCTGGTGCTGCATATCCAAATATAGTCATTCGGAGCTCCGTTTTCTGTAGCATTTTTGATATAATTGTATTTGCACCGCCACAAAAAACGCCGGCGTTTGCAACATTAATTTAACGTTTAGTTAGTGTTACGATACCGGTATTTTAATCTCGAAATTTGTGCCCCAACCTTCTTCAGATGTAATTTCCATATTACCTTTTAAACTCGTAATATCTGTCATAACCATAGGCAATCCTAAGCCATAGCCACGCTCCCCGATTGTACCATCGGACGATTCGAGTTTTCCCATCATTATCTTATCGATAGCTGCTGCTGAAAGCCCGTTACCATTGTCTGAGACGTTAATCTTCAAGGTTTTATGTTTATCTACCACAATTAAATCAAGCTTAACCGTAACTGTTCCGTAATCCGAGCTGAATTTAATGGCATTCGAGATCAGATTTCCGGTGATCTGAAGCAATTTATTTTTAGAGAAACTCACTTCTTTATTTTCGGCAGTAACCGAAACTTTGAAAAAGATATTTTTCGCCTTCGCCTGTGGGGTATATAATCTATCAAGCTTATCTTTAAATACCTGCATATTAAAGGTTTCGGCAAATTGCTTTCTTTCTCCAACAAGAATTTCATCCGTAAGATTAAGCACTTCGTTATTGCTTTTATCAATCATGAAAAGATAATCCATTACGTCGAACATCTTATTTTTATATCCTCTCGATCTGATGATATCAATAATTCCTGATATACCAGAAAGCGGTCCGCGTATGTCATGAGCGAGTTTGCGTTGCTGTTTTTTTACCTCATCGAGTTCAATTTTTGTTTTCTCGCTGATTTTTAGGTTGGTAAGCTTATCAACTACTTCGTTGGCTAAAAGCTTAAGTAATTCAATTTTTTCAGGACTAAGTGTTTTTGCGCTTGAGTCTAAAACGCATAAAGCCCCAATATTATAGCCATCATGTGTTTTTAGGGGCACGCCAAAATAATGACGCAAATTTAGCGGACTTCCCACATAGAAAAAATCTTTGGAGCGTTCATCGAGCGACATGTCGCTAATCTCAAAATGGCCATCACCAGCGATGGTGTATTGGCAAATGGATTCTTCGCGGCTCATTTGGTCAATATCTAAACCGTGATTAGACACCGTCCACTGCGTAAATGAATCGATAAGGTTTACAAGAGATATGTGATTGCCGGAAATTTTTGCAGCAAGGGCTGTTAAATTTTCAAAATTACTTTGTAAATCTGTATAATCTGGGTCGAATTCGGATAATGCTTTTAATCGCTCTGCTTCATTCGCCGGAATCGGGCGGATCTGTTCGGTTGCTAGTGCCATATATAAGGATAAAACGGAGCGTAGTGCAAGTTATAGATTTTGATTATAAATCGAAAAAAAATCAGTCGCAAAAATACGAACCAGGCTTAGATTTGCAATTTAATTTAGCAACAATATTCAAATTTATAAAGTCAACTTTATTTACTTTTTTTTAAGAATTTGCACTTTAAAATAAAATATACTTTAAAAATCAAGAATTTAAGACAGATTATTTGAATGATAGGCTAAAATATTATCTAAATTCAATTAATGAAACAAATATTTAGCTATTATTTCAATTTTTTTACCAAAAACTCTGATTAAAACATCAACAAAATCATAAATTAGTTGAATATTTGCTCAAACAACCCAAACAACTAATTGAAATCAATAACAAGACGAGATTTTTTAAACAAAAGTGGTCTTTTAGCTAGCGCTTCTTATCCAGCTATGCTTGCTCTGGGCTTGCTAAGGGCCGCTCCCGCTCATGCTTTTAATTTAGAAAAAAAAGTAACTGGTAAGAAAGTGATTATTCTAGGTGCAGGCCTCGCCGGTATGGCCGCTGCATATGAGCTGGCTAAACTTGGCTATGAATGTACAATTCTTGAAGCCCGGGAACGAACAGGGGGAAGGTGCTGGAGCGTTAGAAATGGCAGCAAGCACCTGGAAACCGGTAATGAAATGGTAACGGCAAACTTCGATGAGGGTTTATACTTTAATGCCGGTCCTTCCCGCATTCCACACAACCATGAACTCACCCTGCATTACTGCAAAGAACTCGGCGTTCCAATTCAGGTTTACAATAATGTAAATGAAAGTACTTATTATTTTGCTGAAGGAAAAGGCCCCTTATCCAATAAAAAAATCCGCACCCGCGAAATCCATAACGACATACGTGGTTATATGACTGAGATGATGGCGAAAACAGTAGATAATGGAGCGCTAGACAAATCATTGAGCAAAGAAGATGGTCAAAAAATTATCGAATACCTGATGGCAGAAGGCGGCTTAGATGTGGATAAGCTCTATAAAGCATCAGCTAGAAGAGGCTACATAGAAGCTCCTGGTGCAGGCGAAAAGCCCGGAAAATTTGGTGACCCTTTGAAACTTGCTGAAATTATCCAGTCAGGGCTGATGGATCCTGATTTTTATAATGTTGCAGAGTATACCTACGAGTTGCAAATGACGATGTTTCAGGCAGTTGGGGGCATGGATAAAATTGCCCAGGCATTTGAGAAAAAGATTGCTCCGATGTTGAAATTAAGCGCAGAGGTGAATAACATTCAAAACACCACGACAGGCGTAAAAATTACTTACAAAGATAAGGCTGGCAGCCATGTTTTAGAGGGTGATTTCTGCATCTGCACACTACCATTGCCTGTTTTAAGTAACATTAATAATAATTTTTCTGCGAATGTTAGTCGTGCCATTGATTACATAGGATACAACCAGACCGGAAAAATAGGCTTGCAGTTTAAGCGCCGCTTCTGGGAAGAAGATGAACATATTTATGGTGGGATAACCCATACCAATAATGAGCTGACACAGATTTTCTACCCATCATACGACTATCTAAGTAAGAAAGGGATATTGATTGGTTATTATAATTTCAACGAGAAGGCTGAGGAGGTTGGAAAACTAAGTTATATGGAACGCGAAAAACTGGCCTTGGCAAAAGGCCGTTTGATTCATCCACAGTATGATAACACCTTTGAAAAATCACTTTCTGTAAGCTGGCATAAAACCAAATACAACATGGGCGGCTGGGCAGTTTACACATCTGAAACACGCAAGAATGCCTACCCGGAGTTGATAAAACCTGATGGCAATGTCTATTTTGCCGGCGAACATTTAACTTATTTAAATGCCTGGATGGCTGGCGCATTAGAATCTGCAAGAAGTGTAGTGGCCGATTTGCATAGCCATGTCGCAGAAAGCAGGCAAGCTTACCCGAAACAAACAACTAAAGGATAACTAAAAAATTTAACCATGGCTAATGAACTTAATCGCCGCAGCTGGATAAAATCTACTGCTTTGCTCGCTGGGGCGGCAACCTTTTTATCAGGCACAATAGAGAAACTGGCTGCAATGCCAAGAAACATTCAGCAGAACTTTATGAGCGACCGGATGGCCGACCAATATAGTATTTTGAGGGCTGATGCGACCAGGCCAGTTATCAAAGCACGGTTATCAGCAAATGAAAATCCATTCGGACCATCGGCGGGAGCAAAAAAAGCAATGAAGAAAGCTTTAAAAAGCAGCTACCAATATCCTTTCATGCACATGCGTGAGCTTACTGAACAAATTGCAGAGCATGAAGGGATCAAACAAAATAACATCATGATGGATGCCGGATCCTCGCCGATGTTATTAGGAGCAGCCTTATATTATGCAAAAAATGGCGGTGAAATAATTTCTGCAGACCCATCTTATAATGATTTACCAGCTGATGCAGAAAGACATGGAGCTAAATGGATTAAAGTTCCATTGGCAGCCGATTACAAGATTGACCTCGATGCGATGGAGGCAAAAATCAACAGTAATACCGCATTAATTTACATTTGCAATCCGAATAATCCAACAGCAACAATTCTCGACACGCAAAAACTAAAAGACTTTTGTGAGCGTGTAAGTAAAAAAGTTGCGGTATTTGTAGACGAAGCCTATATTGATTACCTTCCGGATCCGCAAAGCTCGAGTATGATTGATTGCGTTAAGAAAGGGCAGAATGTAATTGTTGCAAGAACATTTTCTAAACTATATGGCTTTGCCGGTTTACGTTGTGGTTACGTAATCGGGCAACCCGACACCATAAAAAACCTTTCTAAATATTCAACCGGTTCGATGAGCCTTTCAGCGCCTACCCTTGCTGCAGCAATAGTTGCTTATGGCGAAAAGGATTTTTTAACAGATGCATTAGAAAAAACAATGCAATCTAAAGCGTACCTCTATTCCGTTCTAAAAGAAGAAGGCTATGAATATATCCCTTCATCAGCAAATTTTGTAATGTTCCCATTAAAAATGGACAGCCAGCGTTTTTCTCAGGAAATGAATAAAAGAGGTGTAAGCATCCGCACCTGGAAATTTGGCGGAAAAGAATGGTGCAGGGTTAGCATTGGGCGGATGGATGAAATGAAAGCTTTTGCTGAAGCCTTTAAACAATTATCATAAACAAATTATTATGCAAAAAATTACCTTACTTCTAATTTTAGCTGTCGCCATATCGTTTGCCAAGGCACAGCAAAAAACAACAAATCCACGGCCCTTAACTATGGCCGAATATGATAAAGCCAAAACATATAGTGTAGCTGATTTAGATAAAGACACTTACCTTAAGTTCGACAACAGCTACATTCTCGACAGATATGAAGCCAGGAAACCGTATTTCATTACCGGTGACGACGGTCTGAAAAAGCGTATTGATTTATATAAATTTATTGCCAAGGAAGGCATGCAGGAAATTGGGCTTATGGTTTTCTACACTACAGAAAGCGGCAAGCTTTATAAAGTCCTGGTACCCGATTTTACGGCGGAAAGTGCGGTATGGGAGAAATACTTTCAGGATATTGACAACATTAATAAAGAAGAGAAAAACTTTGTATTAAAGCTGTCTTACATCCTCTCCAAGGAACTGGCTTATCAACAATATAAGGTATTAAATGCTGGTAAAAACCTTTCTGAAGAAGCTGGCACCTACGGTAGCGACATTTGTTTTCCGGGAGATGAACTTGTAGCGATGGCAAATGGTGGCGAAAAACGACTAAAAGATGTTAAGCCAGGCGATGAAGTACTTACTGTTGACCCGAGAACCAAAGTACGTTCAGCCGTTAAAGTGAAGGAATTAACAATTCATGAGGCGAAAAACTACGCGTTGACTTCCCTTATTTTAATTGCGGGAAAAAGCAGTAAAACAGCTTACGGAACAGAGATTAACCTGAGTGCAAAAATATTAAAGGCAACACCTAACCATCCGATGAGTACCAAGAAAGGAAAAGTTAAAATCGGAGCGGTAAAAGAAGGCGAGGAGATACTTTGTTTAAACGAAAAAACTGGTAAATATGAATCTTATCTGGTCTGGAAGAAAGAGGAAAGCGCTGGTGGAAGGCAAAATGTTTACAATATCATTGCTGATGCAGGAAATACCTTTATAATGAATGGTGTTATGGTGATGCAGAAATAATAGCCGCTTCAATTAATTTCAAAAAATTGAAGAATTTATGCGCACACCTCATTTTTAAGGTCTGTGCCGGCTTCAAAAGCATCAGCATTAGCAAAAGTAATTGTTGCAATCTGCTCTACGGCTTCGCTGGTAAAAAATCCCTGGTGAGAAGTTATCAGCACATTAGGAAATGAAATCAACCGCGAAATTTCATCATCCTGAATAACACCTCCCGAGAGGTCATGAAAAAAAAGTTTTGATTCCTGCTCGTATACGTCAAGGCCTAAATAACCTAGCTGACCACTTTTTAGTGCTTCAATTACAGCTTTTGTTTCTACGAGTCCTCCCCTGCTTGTATTGATCAACATGGCTCCCTTTTTAAAAAGTTTGAGTGTAGATGCATTTATCATATGGTGATTTTCCTGGGTTAAAGGGCAGTGCAAGGAAACAATGTGGGCAGCCGCCAAAACCTCGGCAAGCGTTCCATATACCAGGCCAGCCTCTTCAAGTGATGCATCTGGAAATGGGTCGAAAGCCATAACCTTACAGCCAAAACCACTCAATATTTTATAAAATGCCTTGCCAATACTTCCAGTTCCGATTAATGCGACTTTGCATCCATGCAGGTTGAAGCCCATCAAACCTTCCAATGAAAAGTTTCCTTCCCTAACCCGATTGTAAGCCTTATGCGTTTTTCTATTTAAAGTGAGTATCATAGCCATCGCATGCTCTGCAACTGCCTCCGGGGAATAGGCTGGAACCCTTAAAATTTTGATGCCAATTTCAGATGCAGCCTCTAAATCTACGTTATTAAAACCTGCACACCGCAATAATATCAATTTAACACCATAGCTACCCAGAATACCCAAAACCTGTGCATCTGCTCTATCATTAACAAAAAGACAAAGTGCGTCAAAGCCTTTTGCAAGCAAAATATTCTGTAAATCCAAAGCGGGCTCAAAAAAAGTTAACTCGTGTTTTGCGCCAAATTTCAAAAGAAATTCCTTATCATATTTACAGGTACTAAAAACCGCTATTTTCATGGTGACTTGTTTTCCTGTAAGTTAAACAATTCCTTAATGAATGACAGAATTATAAATAAATGGCTTAATGAATCACGAGGCAATGACTTTGGCACGCTTATCGCAATGTTTTCGAAAACATACCATGAAAAACATATCCCTAATTTTGGCTTGTTGCGTGATAATGATAGCAAGCTCGTGTTATACCACCCGTACAGCCGGACAAAGTGGTAAAGTTCCACCAGGACAGGCGAAGAAAGGAACAGGTTCTAAATCGGCCAAACCTTTTGCACCAGGACAACAAAAAAAATACTAACATAAAAAATGCCCCTGTTGGGGCATTTTTTATGCGATTATAGGAATGTTGAACGTTATTAATTATTGTTTGAGTATAATGGTTCCAAGGCTTGTATTTTGGCCCAGGTTAACGCCAACATTTGTAATGGTACTATCGCGATAACCTGTTACCGGGGTGAATTTCACCCGGTAATTTCCGGCAGCAAGACCACCAACTGTAAATTTCCCGCTGAGCGGATCAGCTACGGTGCCAACAGTATCCGTTCCTGCGATTACCAATACTTCCGAATGACTCGCCAAGGGTAATACAGTTCCGGAAATCAATCCAGATGTTGCTGCAGTTAACCCCCTAACAACCGGCTTTAACAGATATTTCCCATTGCCTGTACTTACAATTGATTTTGCGGCATCGAAATCAAGCAACAAAGTGTAGGCAACACCAGGTACTAAAGTTGGGTTTGCGTTCAGCTTAACTTTCCAGCCTGATGTTTGAGCACTTGGCGTTTTCAATTCCTGTTCAACACCATTAACCACAATCGTATTTCCGGTTTCATTTAAAACCAGTCGTATTTCGGTAATATCTCCACTCGGAACATCCCCTGAAGCCACCAGAATATCCGGATTTGAAGTTCCTATTCTAAAGTTAAGAATGTTAAAAATTCCGGTATTGGCGGCAAATACATAAGGTTTGTCTCCAGCTACCAATACAATTTCCTTCACGCTTAAATTAATTTTATCAAAATTTCCCGGGGCATCCGTCATTCGGATATTAACCTTTGTTGTACCTTGAGCGCCGGAATCTGAATCTTTTTTACAGCCCAAAAATCCTGATGCACTGATCATAGCCAGCACGAGCGCCAGCGCATTATAAAATGATGTTTTCATTGTTGTAGGTTTTAATTTTATTGTGTTTTCACAAAGACAAAGTTGTATGGTAAACATGAAATGAACATGAAATTTTTATTTTATTTTTTTCATCTTAATTTCATGTTGACTACCGATTTTTGAATCGTCAGCACACAAGAATGAGCATGGTTTTAGGTTTGAAGTTTACCCATTTTGGGTAAACTTTTTTATATTTACTTATGACTAGATTAACCGTTTCGTTTATTTTATTGACTTGCACTACCCTGTTTTTTTGGGAAGAAAGTTATGCTACAAAAAGAAATCAGAATTGGATTGTACCTTTAACAACTACGTATTATTTATCAGCAGACATACTAAAAAACCAGATACAGGGTGAAACGGGTTTGCTGCAGGATGAAAAAACGTTAAAAAAGCAGGACCGGAAAAAGAAAGATAACCTTGAGGTTGACATAAAACAGGTACCAAAAGCAAAACGACAGGTTAAGCCAGTGGCCTTAAAACCTAATATTAAGGTTAAACCGATTAAAATAATGCGGCCGAAAATAAAAAAGCCTTAACATTTTTCTATGAAAACATTAACGCTGGCTTTACTAGGTATTTTCATGATGATGGAAATAAGAGCGCAGGAAGATTCTTCGAAATCTACCATCACTTTTGCTGCAATTTATAACAGCAACATAAATTATTATGGCCAGGTAACTGCCGAAAAGTATCCATACATTCTTGCTAATGTAACTTACAGATTGCCCATTGGTTTATATTTTTCAGCAGGTGCATACCGATTACTTAATTATGGCAGTGGTTTATCTGAATCGGATTTGGGAATTGGATATGAACATGCCATTAATAATAAAGTAACTGCTGGTTTTGCTTATACACATTCGTTTTTTCCGGCAAACTCTCCACTCCTTCAGGCTTCAAATGCAAATAATATTAATGCATCACTAGCCAATGACTGGACTTACTTCAAATCATTGCTAAGTGCTGATTTTGCTTTTGGTAAGCAAAATGATTTTTTCCTGGGCTTAAACAATTCTAAAGAAATTGAATTCGGCACTTTTCTGAGTGAAAAAAATACGCTTTCAATCGAACCGTCTTTTGAGATTACCGCCGGAACTACTAACTTTTACGAAACCTATATCACCGAAAAAACTAAGCGAAATAATTCGTCAGGGAATGGAAAAAGCGCCTCTGCCCCAGGAATTTTGAACGGGCAAACAAGTACTGTAAGTGAAAGCGTGACAAGAAAATTTAAAGCTTTGGCCTATAATTTCAGGTTGCCCTTATCATTTAGCAGCGGGAATTACCTTGCGGAGATAAGTTATCAGTTTTCTATTTTAGGCAACCGCAATGAGGAAGGTGTTAAGCACCAGCAATCGTTTTTTGGTCTTGCAATGTATTATCAATTATAATAAAATGAAGGTACTCATTGTAGAAGACGAAAAAACATTGGCTTATGAAATGGAAATATTCCTCAAAAAGGCGTTTTTCGTATGTGAGCTTGCCCATAGTTTTTCCGCAGGTGTAGATAAAATCGAGAATGGCGTTTACGATTATATACTCATAGATCTTAACCTGCCTGATGGAGACGGCTTTGAGTTACTGCAACACGCCAAGAAAAAAAATCCAGATGCTGCGTATATTATAATTACGGCTCGAGGAAAACTTGAAGACAGAGTTGCAGGATTGGATATGGGTGCAGATGATTACCTGGCCAAACCTTTTTTCTTACCAGAATTACAATCGCGAATGCAGGCGATTTCACGACGAAAATTTAAGATTAACGAAGCACTTTTGCCACTTGGGCAGTTCATGGTGGACTTGCAAAAACGCTTTGTGTTTTTTGCTGAAGAACAGATTGAACTTTCGAGAAAAGAATTTGACCTGTTGAGTTATCTTTTACTACACAAAAACCGGGTACTAACCAGAATTCAGCTTAGTGAACACATTTGGGGAACTTTCGCCGATGACGAATACGACTCAAATTATATTGATGCACATATTAAAAACATCAGGAAAAAATTAAACACTTACGCAACAACAGATTGGCTTGAAACTGTTAGAGGCGTTGGATATAGAATTAAAAAATAATTTGAAACTATCGAATAAGCTTATACTTTTTATTGCAGGCTCTAAACTGGCACTTGTTGGTTTGTTTGTAATTTTGCTGCCGGCATTAGTAAGGCAGATTGCCTCCGGATATACAGATTTTTCGCTTCATAGCCAGCAGAAAAAAGTATTAGAAAACATAAACAGTAAAGGGCTTGCCTATTACCTTGAAGGGGCGGACAACTATGGCAGTTATACCATGCTTAAAGATGAATATATCGCATTGGAGGTTGCTCCGGTAACGCTCAGGGAAAACGCAATAAAAAATACGCAAAGAATTGTAGATACCGATACTTTAGAATACAGGGTTTTAAGTTATACATTTAAAAATGCTTCTAAAAACTACTTGCTCGAAATTGGGAAAACCACCGCAAGTATTAATCTTTACACCGATTCACTTCAGCGTTTTGCCCTGTATGTTCTTGTTATTCTAATTGCGGTTAGTATTATTACCGATTTAATTTTTACCCGAAAACTAATCAGACCACTTGGCGAGATTATCGGCACAAGGCTTTCAAGCACCAAATTTCCATTTAACAGGAATCTTAGCCCTATTAAAACAAGCACATCTGATTTTAAATTCCTTGATGAATCTTTGATTTCATTGATGGAACAAATAAATGATGCCTTCGCGAAGGAGCGTGAGTTTACCGCTAATGCTTCACACGAATTCATGACACCAATAAGCATTCTCCAAAACAAAATGGAGAATTTACTTACCGAAGAAACTGCTTCACCCCCTGTACAGGAGGCAATTGTGGATATGATGCGAACTATGGAGCGACTGAAAAAAATTTCCAGGTCGCTCTTACTGATATCGCGAATTGAAAATGAACAGTTTTTGAAGCAGGAAACCGTAGAACCAAAAAAAATACTGGATGAGATTCTGGAGGAAATCGGCCACAGGTTGGAGGAAAAACATATTACAATTAGCATTGACCTTAAATACAACCCCAAATTAATCGGCCTAAATCACGATTTGCTTTTTCAGCTTTTTTACAACCTTATACATAATGCAATCAAGTTTAATAAACAGAATGGAACCATTATAATAAGGGATTATTTTAACAACTCAAAGTATAGCCTAATCATAACCGATAATGGAGTTGGTATTAACAGCGAAAAAATTGACAGAATATTTGACCGCTTCAAAAAAACGAGTGAATCAGAAAATAGCGGATATGGATTGGGCCTTGCGATTGTGAAAAGCATAGCAACATACCTCGACCTGAAAGTTACCGTAAAATCGAGGATGGGAGAAGGTAGCACCTTTGAAGTACGCTTTGCCGGGACGTCCATCAACAAAAACTTACAAAATAATAACCAAGAAAAACAATAGCCATACCATGAAAATGCTTGTTGTAACAAATAATCAGATACTTTCTAAAACGGTTTGCGATGATCTGATTGCGGAAAATTACGGCTGTGATTGCCCTAGGGATATCGAGAGCGCTAAAAGTAAAAGCGTTGAAGGTGATTTTGACTGTTTGCTAGTCGATACCAGTGAACAAAATGCTTTGGATTTACTTCAAAATTGTAAGAAGAATGTGCCTCACACGGCTGTAATTTCTTTAACTGTTAAAGAAAATCTTGACCAAAAGTTGCTGGCAATTACACTTGGTGCTGACGAGGATGTTTCTATTCCAATTTTTTTCCCTGATTTACACAGAAAGATTGAGTTTGTAATTAAAACGGCAAAAGCTAACCAAAAGCGTTATCTTTTTTTCGCCAATGCATCAATTGATTTAAATGCTAATTGTGCTTTCATCGATGACAAACAAGTTAATTTAAGTAAATCAGAACTGGCCATATTAACCGTCTTTCTCAAAAACCCAAATCAATTAATATGCCTGGAAAGTTTAAAAGAACATTCAGGGTCGGATGCTAAAGCGAAAGTTAATCAAACAGATAACGTTTCGCAAACCATCCGGACCCTTAGAAAAAAACTTGTTTTATCCGGCGTTTTCTATGGCCCCGATAACATTTACAAAAAGGGTTACATCTGGAACAACCTTAAAAAAGCAAAACCGAAAATTACAACTTAAGCGCACATATGAGAAATTATAAAAATGACAACCATTCTCAGATAAATCAAACATCTCGGATGTATTATAGAAAAAATAGTCTCACTGAATTTAACTGAAATCCAGGAATGAGGAAAGTTATTAAGAATTGTAAAAGATGCTTTTAGAAGGTGAAGTTCAATGGTTAAGTAAATGTGATAGTGAAACCCAGAAAAATTCTGGTTTGAAGACATTACTTTATACTTATTTATTTAGGCGAAGGCCAGTGCTCACAACCAGTAAGATAATGCTTACAGATGGCAGGCTTGTTATTTTTGGAACACATCCTTTGGTTATCGATATTGGAGAAATAGAACATACTTCTGTTGGCTTTGATGATTATTTCAAAGCACAAAAAAGTCAAGGATCTCCACTTGGGAAACCACTCAAAATTAAACTTAAAAACTCCATAAAATATTCAAAAAATACGGTGCTCTACCTGCTGATTGACTTTGATGGCGTTCGCAATGATAATGAACTTTGGCACAAAAGTATTCAACAGCGAATGGGCGCTTAGAGGCAGAAACTGAAAATTTTATTTAGACAGGACAGAATTATTACAAAGAAGAAATGTCAATATCCCCGGTTTTTAGGCCCTTTCCTTTTACAACAAGTTTGATGTTACCAGGCGTTTCCCCAGCCTGAACCAAAACGACGAGTTTCCCGCTGAATAACTTCATAACTGGTTTTTGAAAGGACTCCAGCGAGGTTGCATCGCCATTACAAACCGCTTTGAAACGTCCCAGTCCCTGCACTTCAAAGCGCAATGTGTTCGTTGCAGTAGGACAAGGCCTACCCTGCTTATCTACAACAGAAACCGTTATGAACGAAATATCTTTACCATCTGCATTAATTTTTGAGCGATCAGCTTTTAGGACGATTTTGTACGCAGCCTCAGATGTTTCTACCTGCGTTTCACCGGCCGGCCGGCCGCTATCATCTAGTGCAACGACTTTTAGTATGCCTGGTTCATATTTTACATCCATCCACATCAACCTGTACCGGTCCTGGTTAGAGGTTTTGTTTTTCTTTCTGATGCCTAAACTCTTACCATTAAGAAATAATTCCGCACTGTTTGAATTTGTATATACGAATACAGGTGTGACTTGCCCTTCTCTGCCCTGCCAGTTCCAGTGCGGCAAAATGTGTAGTGTTTTTTCCTGTGTGTTCCAGCGACTTCTATATAAATAAAACCGATCTTTAGGTAGCCCCGCCAAGTCTGATATCCCAAAGTATGAACTTCTTGATGGCCAGCGCTCATCGTATGGTGTTGGCTCACCGAGGTAATCGAAACCTGTCCAAACAAATTCGCCGATTACCCAAGGCTTATCATCCTGCATCACAAAATCATCGTCAGGTAAATTAGACCAGCTACAATATTCTAACTCATAAGATGATGACTGAAAATCAGCGTATTTTTTTTCTACAGCCTTTTCTACCGGAAATTTATAAATGCCTCTGGAGCTCACTGTGGAAGCAGTTTCTGAACCAAGTATAAATCCCTGGGGAAATACCTTATTTGCCTCCTCGTATAAGTGCACCCGGTAATTTAAACCTGGCACATCCAGCAACGCACCGAAACCCGATTGCAAAGTTGCCTTTACCTGATCCATGCCAACTGTAACCGGCCTGGTTGGGTCCTCACGATGAAATATTTCTTGCAACCATTTTGCACGCTTTACCCCTTCAGCACCAAACTGATCAGGCACCTCATTACCCGAACTCCACATCACAATAGATGGATGATTTCTTGTGGCATGAACAAGATTTTTGATATCCTTCTCTGCATCACTATCAAAAAAAAGATGGTAGCCATTTTCCACCTTGGGTTGCGCCCATTCATCAAAACTTTCTGCCAGAAACATAAATCCCATTTCATCGCAAAGCTCGAGTTGTTCAGGTGATGGCATATTATGTGAACTTCTTATCGCATTGCAACCCATGTCTTTCAAAATAGTGAGCTGCCTTTTAAGTGCTGCAACATTTATTGCGCTGCCAAGCGGACCTAAATCATGATGCAGGCAAACACCCTTAAATTTTCTGTTTATACCATTGAGGCTAAATCCAGTGCCAGGCTTGTAAGTGATTTCCCGTATGCCAAATCTCGTTCTTACTTCATCTTTTAGCACATTTCCCTCATATAGTCTGGAAACAGCTGTATATAAAGTTGGGCATTCCGGGCTCCAGAGCTTCGGCATAGCAACCTTAATGTTCTGGTCAGCCTGATTCCCAAACATCGTTGTTGTCGTATCGACGGTAATAGTCTGCCCTGCAGCATCTAATATCTCAGTTACAAGCTTCATGCCTGTTACTGTCACTTTTGTTTTCACATTAACTTTTGCAAAATCATTTGTAATTACTGGTGTAGTTATCGAAACGCCCCACTGATCGATACTCTTCTCATCTTTTGTGATAAGATGGACGTTTCTGTATAAACCTGCACCAGGATACCAACGGGACGATTTCCCGCGGTTACTTAAATGGATTGCCAGCACATTGGTTTGGCGTTTTTTAATCAGTTCAGTAATGTCGAGATAGAAATAGTTGTAACCATAATTCCAGCTTCCGGCCAATACACCATTTAAATAAACTTTCGGTTCACTCATTGCGCCATCAAACTGTAGCAACACCTTTTGATTATCTTTTAAATTTTCAAAACTTAAATTTTTGCGATACCAGCCATCACCTATGTATGGAAGTGCTCCAGTGCGTCCGGTTTTCTCTGTGGCAGTTGTTTCACCGTTTTGCAAAATTGCCGTAACCTGTTTGTCAATCTCTTTGTCAAAAGGCCCACGAATTGCCCAATCATGTGGCACCATTACATTTTCCCAATGCTTATCGTTAAAGGAGGGCAGCTCTGCGCCGCTATGATTTCCTCTGGAAAATTTCCAACCGTTAGTCAATAAAATTTCACTTCTCTGGGCTAACAAAGTGTTATTTATACCAGCAATGACAAGAATTGTTATCAGGAAATTTTTTATTATAAACATGATAAATGTAGTTTTTTACTATTCGCAGATAGGGGATTGGTGGAATTCCAAACACTTACCCGAGCAAAATAAGCTAAAAACTACAAAAGCCTATTACTTGAATTAAAAAAAATAAGGTGCAGCTAAAATTGGCTTGCTTAAATACCACGTGTTAAACCTCCACAACTACAAAATACTGAAATCCCAAATATTTTATCAATAACAACCATTAACCGCGGAATGCTTTTGCCAACAAAATGTACTGCACCCTTGCAATACATACAAATCAGGACTGGAAATGTTTGATGAAACTCCATTTGATTCAAACTCAAATCAAAGCACTGGAAATGGGGAAAATAAAATTCAGGTTTTGTAATTTATGACTGACTACACAGACAACTTTTAGGCGTACTAAATGTTAAAATTTTGGGTTTAACATTTTTGGAATTTTAAAAAATCCATTTATTATTGTGTAACATAAACATTACATGATTCCCTTTTTAACTCCGAACAAAACTAACCGTTCGCTAACCAAAATTTATGAAGACTACCGTTTCGCTTTTTTCTTATGGTTGGCCGTAACCCTAATCTTCGTTATAGATTCGTGGATTACCAACAGATTAAACAATTATCTGATTTTTGAGAACACTTTCCGCAATTTGCTAAATCAGCAATCTTTTTATGCCTTGTATCCAGATTTTCACGATGATGCCAATCATTATGGCCCAATTTTCAGCTTAATAGTTGCTCCTTTTGCAGCACTTCCAAACTGGCTTGGTTTATTATTCTGGAATTTATTCAACTGTGTTTTCCTTTTCAAAGCCGTTCAAACCCTACCAGTCAGCCAGAAAGACCGCCTGACTTTCTGTTACATTGCCATTCCATGTTTAATCGAGTCTATGCTAAACCAACAATTTAACGCTGCAGCGGGGGCATTAATCATCTTAAACTATACGCAATTGAATAAATCCAAAGGCTTTTGGGCAGCAATGTTTATGGTTTTGGGTGTTTTTGTAAAACTATATGGTATAGTAGGTTTAGCCTTTTTCTTTTTTGTAAAGGATAAACCAAAGTATATTTTATACACTATTTTCTGGACGCTTGTATTCTTTATGCTTCCCATGATTTTTTCTTCTCCCCTCTTTGTTACTGATTCCTATTTTGATTGGTTTATCTCATTAACCAACAAAAATGCTACAAACGTTTCCGGAGAAGGGATTGATATGTCTATAATGGGGTTTTTCAGGGAATTATTTCATTCACCTGTGCTTTCGAATTCGTTGTGCATTGGTGTTGGGGCATTACTTTTTATGATTCCTTACCTAAATTTCAAATGTTATAAAAAGAAAAGATTCCGTCTTTTAATACTCTCCTCTGCTTTGTTGTTTCCCGTACTTTTTAGTACAGGAGCAGAAGATTGCACTTTTATAATATCAATTGCCGGCGTTGGCATCTGGTACGTGCTGGAGAAAAACAAAACACTAAAGAATATTCTACTTCCGGTTCTTTTGATTACAGCTTGTAACTTTCCGCTGCTCTTTTTTCCTGAGTTTTCAAAAAGCCACAGGATAATGCTCTCCATGTTAAGTTTTCCATATTTTCTAGTTTGGATTAGGATATTATACAAGGCGTTTATGTATAAAAAAATATTTAACAGTGATGAGGAAGAAGTTAAAATTCAAACCATTCAAACAAGTTAACAGCGTTTTAGCATGCAGGCGGAAAGGGATCGGGCGTGTAAATCATTCCCTTACCTGCTGTAATTTTAGCTATTGGCGTAGGGCATGTTTTTCAATCCATTTGCTTTCAAAAAGATTGTTCTGCGATCGGCACTGATGACGATGTTAAACCTTTTAAGTAAATCGCCGCCAACCAGACTCATTTTTTGTCTGCCGAGTGCACCCTGAAAAAACCCCACAGAAACATTGTCCAGTTCAGAATCTCCTAAAGTAAATAAGGCCATTACAGCTTTCTTCGTTTTCAAAATATTCCCGAAAGAATCTTTGAGACTTTTTTCACTGGTTACCGTTAGTTTTTCATCGAGGTGGTTATCACTGGTAAACTTATCATCAAAAAGAACCGAACCGGAGTAACCGGAGTGCACAAGAAATTGATTTGTGAGCAACTCCTTCCCAACTTTGCATTTTGCCTCAACAAACATCATCTCATCTTTGTATATTAATTTCAGTTTCTGATAATTTTTTAATGCTTTAGGCAGATTCTGACTTATTGTGATAACTTTCTTATCAAAATCTATATCGATAACTTTACCCTCAAAAAGTTCCAGGCCAAATTTACCACCACTACCCGGGCCGGAATTTAAGTTTTCCCAAAGGGAAACATTTGTCCAGGTTGTATTTCCAATCTGCAGTACATTGCTTTTACTAAAGCGTGAGGAATTGCCGGCCCCACCCCAGCTTTTAACCGTATCTGAACCTTCAAATTGAATACTTTTCATTTTCTCAATTGCCTCTTTGGTTAACGTGAGCGAATTCGCAGCCGTATGAAACATCAATGAAACAGTATCCTGGGCATTTAATGTAGCATTTATTATAATGTTGTTTTGAGTTGTTAGCGTAAATGGTACTTTGAAATCCCCGGAAGACTGTGCTAAAGCTGAAAAATTAAATATGACTGTAAAAACGATATTAATTAGTAATACCTGTGTAAAACCTTGTTTCGATAATTTCATTTCCTAAGATATAGGTTTAGATTTTCACGAACAAGCATTTCATCATTTCAAATCAGCAAGGTTTTTATCAATTAATGTCAGTAATTTTTCCCTTAACTCAACATTTCCCCGATTTAGCTTAAACAGCAGTTTGCGTTTTTTCCTTAGGTATTTGAGTGCCTTTTTTTTATCATATTTCATAACCCAATTGATGTTATCTGTAAGGTCTGCATATTTCACTGTTTGCGAAGTTGGACTGATGGAAATCAGACGCCCTTCTTCCCGTTTTTTACGCTCTTTTTTACTTAATGCCGGAAAATCGTTTTTATTGAAAAAATCTGTCAACTCCTTAACGCAGAAGGTAATTTCATTAGCTGCTGCAAAGGAATAACCAAAACCTTGAAGCGCATTAAAGAGTGATTCAATTCCGGTGGCCGTATCTTCAAGTAAATCATGGCAAAGTCCAATTTCGAAACCAAATTTAACAAACGCCTTACTCATGTACGCAACCGTTAATAAGTGGGTAAAATAGGGTAATCCGGATTTTCTGATGAGCTGGCCACCATGTTGCTCCGCTACCCAGTCAGTAAGTTTTTCAGCGCTGGTCATATTCTTAAAGCATCAGGCATAATTTAAGTGTTGGAATAAACTCGGGAAGATAAATCCTCCAACAGGCTAAATACTAAAGTAGAGGCTTTAATACAACCCAAACATTCTCCGCCAATATTTTATCGCCTTCGGCGGTTGGGTGAATACCATCTGGTTGATTCAACTTAGGAACACCGCCAACCTTATCCAGCAAAAAGGGAATTAAACTCATGTTATTCTTTTTTGCAAGGGCGGGGAACATATTTTTGAAATCTGAGGCATATTTTGCCCCCATGCTAGGCGGCATCTGCATACCCGTCATTACCAGTTTTGCATTGGGGTATTTCGCTTTAACAGTATTAATAATACTTTGTAAATTCTTAGTAGTTTCGGCAACCGGCACGCCTCTAAGTCCATCATTCGAGCCCAATTCAAGCACAAATACATCTACCTTTTGCTTCAGTAGCCAATCTATTCTACCCTTTCCTCCGGCTGATGTTTCTCCACTTAAGCCACCATTTATAACCTTGTAGGGTAGCTTCAACGAGTCAATTTTATTTTGAATCAAAGCCGGATAAGCTTCCGTTGGATCCAGCCCCAAACCTGCAGTCAAACTTGTTCCAAAAAACAAAATATTTTTTGTGGTCTGCGCTGATTCGACAACCTCTTTCTGCACCTGGTTTTTAGGCGTGGATTTATCATTATTATCTGAATTGGAGCAGGCTTGTAATATTCCTGTCAAAACAATTAAAGCCATTACACGTTTTCGTAACATATCTATTTATTCTATCTCTTAAAATCAAAAAGCCACTATATTTAACCAAGAAGGGCGCATTATGTTTCAATGCCTCATCTATCAAATTTAAACATTAAGCCATTGGAAAGCATATTAAATATCCGAAATGTAAGTAAAATTTATCAAAGCGCTGGTCGGGAACTTACCGTTTTAAATAACATTAATTTTGCGATTGAAACAGGTTCTACAGTGGCTATAACTGGGCCATCGGGTAGTGGAAAAACAACTTTACTAGGTTTATGCGCCGGTTTAGACAGGGCAAGCGAAGGAAGTGTAGCGTTAAATGGTGTTGTTTTAGATACGCTATCAGAAGATGAACGGGCGGCCGTTCGTAATCAATATGTAGGTTTTATTTTTCAGAATTTCCAGCTCTTACCAACCTTAACCGCATTAGAAAATGTGATGGTTCCCTTAGAATTAAGAGGCGCCAAAAATATAAAAGGACATGCAATGGAATTACTTGAAAAGGTTGGTCTTGCAGACAGAAGCCACCACTATCCTATACAGCTTTCGGGTGGTGAACAGCAACGGGTATCCCTTGCCCGGGCATTTTCTAATCAGCCAGCGCTACTATTTGCTGACGAACCTACGGGAAACCTTGATGCAGAAACCAGTGAAAAAATTATCAAACTTCTTTTTGATTTAAATAAAGACGCCGGGACAACGCTGGTTATTGTTACCCACGACCCTGATTTGGCGGCAAGAACCAATCGTGTGATAAAAATGAAAGGTGGATTAATTATAGCCGACGAAAACCTCAATCATGTCTAATTCAATGCTCCCAAAACAAAGTGTACCTGCTTGCTGGTTATTTAAAATGGCCTGGCGGGACAGCCGTAAGAACCGGTCGAGATTATTTCTTTTCATATCCTCCATCATACTGGGAATTGCAGCTTTGGTTGCTGTTTATTCTTTTAAAGATAATCTGCAGAATGACATCGACAGGCAGGCAAAAGAGTTAACAGGTGCTGATTTAATTGTCGAAAGCCGAAAAGCGGTAAGCAAAAAAACACAGCAAATGCTTGAAACCATGGGCGATGACCGTGCGGCTGAAAGCACATTTGCATCAATGGTTTATTTTGCTAAAAACGAAGGAAGCCGCCTGGTACAAATGAAAGCGCTGGAAGGCAATTATCCATTTTATGGATCTATTGAAACCACACCAATCCGTGCTGCTAAAGACTTTTTTAAAGATAGAGCAGCGCTGGTTGATAAAACGCTGATGCTGCAGTTTAATGCCAAAACCGGCGACTCAATAAAAGTCGGGGATTTGAGCTTTAAAATCGCCGGTGTTTTAGAAAAAGCGCCTGGGCAAACCGGTATTTCTTCCAGCGTAGCACCAATTGTTTATATCCCTTTAAAATACCTTGATAAAACCGGATTGATTAAAACCGGAAGCCGGATAAACTACAAATACTACTATAAATTTAACAACCCAAATGAGTTAGCTGCAGTAATAAAATCCCTTGAACCAAAACTTGAAAAGGAGGGTTTGGATTTAGACACCGTTGCAGACCGAAAAGCACAGACAGGCCGTTCGTTCAGGGATTTAAATCGCTTTTTGGCCCTTACCGGATTTATTGCCTTGTTACTAGGCTGTGTGGGTGTGGGCAGCGCTATCCATGTTTACATCCAGGAAAAACTTTCAGCAATAGCAACTTTAAGATGCATGGGACTCAAAGCCTGGGATGCTTTCTTGATTTACCTCATCCAGGTTTCCTTCATTGGAATTATTGCAGCCTTAATTGGATCTATACTTGGAACACTGATTCAATTCTTGCTTCCAATTGTGCTGAAAGACTTTTTACCGGTAGAGATTACCATGCAGGTTTCCTGGTCAGCTATCGGTCAGGGACTATTACTTGGCCTGGTTATTTCGGTATTATTTGCTTTACCTTCCCTGCTTTCGGTGAGGAGAATTTCACCACTGAATGCAATCAGGGCAACATTTGAAAATGGTGCAAAGCAGAAACGCGATTTCTTGAAAGGTGTTGTTTACTTGCTCATGGTCGCTTTCGTTGTTGGTTTTACTTACCTGCAGATGAAAAGCTGGATCCAGACAATTGCCTTTACAGCTGGAATATTAATTGCTTTCTTACTGCTCATATTGTTTTCGGGCATGCTGATGTTTTTAGTAAAGAAGTTAATGCCGGCATCATTAAGCTATTTATGGCGGCAAGGTTTTGCAAATCTTTACCGTCCGAATAATCAAACCTTAATGCTTACTGTTTCCATCGGTTTATCAACAGCATTTATTTGTACTTTATATTTTGTTCAGGGCATTCTGATTAGCCGGGTAACCTTATCATCGGGTTCGAGCCAGCCGAACATGGTTTTATTTGATATTCAAAACACTCAAAAAGTTGCAGTAACCGATTTGGCAAAGTCTTATAAATTGCCTTTAATGAATCAGGTACCCGTTATTACCATGCGTATTGAAGAGATTAACGGTAAAAAAGCCGGTGCAGATAGTACGAACAAACGTGCTTTCAGAAATGAAATCCGTGCAACTTATCAGGATACATTAACCGCAGCAGAGAAAATTGTTGACGGAAAATGGGTGGCTAAAGTTAAGAACCCTGAAGATGTAATTTACATATCCCTGGATCAGAATTTTGCCAGAAGCATAAAGGTTAAACTGAATGATAAAATCGTTTTCAATGTACAGGGAATGCTTTTACCAACGGTTGTGGGTAGCTTACGTGAAGTAAACTGGAGCAGGATGCAAACGAATTTCCGTGTTGTATTTCCATCGGGCGTTTTAGAAAAAGCGCCTCAGTTCCATGTGCTTATGACCAGGGTACCGAACAGCGAAACATCAGCAGGCTTTCAGGGTGCTGTAGTGCGCAAATTTCCAAATATTTCGGTTATCGACTTAGGCTTAGTTTTGAAACTTTTAGACGAACTGCTCGGAAAAATCAGTTTTGTAATCCAATTTATGGCTGGTTTTAGTATGGTAACCGGATGGATTGTTTTGATATCAGCTGTACTTACAAGTAAAAATCAGCGCATAAAGGAAAGTATCCTGCTCAGAACTATGGGTGCAAGCAGAAAACAAATTCTTGCCATTAATGCGATAGAATACTTTTTTTTAGGCTTATTTGCGGCGGCAGCTGGTTTAATTTTAGCGCTTAGCGGAAGCTGGGCACTCGCAAGATTTAGCTTCGACGCCTCCTTTTTAACTCCATTAATACCAACGCTCCTGCTTTTCGGAAGTGTGGTTTTACTCGTAGTGATAACTGGCGTATTAAGCAGCAGGAGCATATTAAATAAACCACCGCTGCAAATTTTAAGAAATGAAGCCAGCTAATTACTAACGGTGAACCCGGATTGGATTGTACGCGATAATGTACTCAGAATCTGAATGTTGAGCGCCAAAATTGTTAATTGGATCGTTCGCGAAAGCGGGTGTGCGATTTAATACATTCTTGACAAGTTCAGACAATTTATGCAATGAACCGGAAGTTATCTGCGTTGAAACTGTTGGATAGTATTTTTGTTCGATTTCTGCTTTTTCATTTTCATTTGCCAGTGTGAGTTTCCAGCTCTCGTCTTTTTTAAATCCGTGTTCTTTTGTTGCGCTATTTAAAGCATAAGCATACATTTTTGCCTGAAATTCTATTTCCTGATTTTCCATATTGTTAAATTAATCGAGTAGCTTTTTATTTACTGCTATCGTGTTTGCTTAATCCTGCTATTTAAAGAAAATCCGGTTGATAGTGATCGTTTGTCACCTTAGCAGATTTAATTTTTCGGTCGGGAGAATGCGACCTTCATGATTTTTAACAAATTTACTTAAAATAAACGGGAGCCGGGTTTTAAATCAAAATTAATGATATAATCGGGATTTCATTTGCTTCGGATAGATGTATTTTTTTAACTTGCAATAAATCTGACGGCTTTTAATTTGCAAAACCTCATTACAAAAAATCGCATGGCGAAACCATTTCTCAAATGGGCCGGAGGTAAAACGCAGTTAATTCCACAAATTGAAAATTATTTACCACTTGCTATTAAAGAAGGTAAGCGTATAACTTATATTGAACCCTTTATTGGTAGCGGTGCAGTTTTCTTTTGGTTTATACAAAAATTTAACGTCAAAGAAGCGGTTATAAGCGACCTTAACACCGATTTGATTAACGTTTATGAAACTATTAAATCAATTCCTGAAGCGCTGATAACTAATCTCGATGCGATTGAAAGCGATTACTACGCTTTAGATGGAGAAGAAAAGAAAAGACATTTTTTTTATAACATAAGAGACCTGTTTAACCTTAAAACTGGCAGTAAAGTAATATCTGCTGCCTACTTTATTTTTTTAAACCGCACCTGTTTTAACGGCTTGTACAGGGTGAACAGTAAAAACTTTTTCAATGTTCCTTTCGGTAAATATGCCAGACCAAAAATTTCCGACCACATCAATATTTTAGCGGTTAGTAAGCTTTTGCAAAACGTTACTATCCTAAACGGAGATTATACAGAAACCTTAAAATACGCAGATAAAAATAGTTTCTTTTATTTCGATCCGCCATATAAACCAATAAGTAAAACAGCTTCATTTAATGCATATGCTAAAGGTCAATTTGGTGATGAAGAGCAGTTCAGGCTTGCAGCTTTTACCCAGTTACTAACTCAGCAAGGGCATATGTGGTTATTAAGTAACTCTGATCCAAAGAACATAAATCCTTTAGATGTTTTTTTTGATGACCTTTATGCAAAGCCGGCAAACACAATTTTTAGAGTTGGCGCTAAACGAAGGATTAATGCTAATGCGTTAAAACGAGGTGAAATAAAGGAGGTACTGATAATGAATTATTAAAATGGTCAAATCCCCAAATCTTTCATAACTAAATCTAATTCCCTTTAGTTTTCACCTTTCGAAAAACTTGCCGCATATTCCGGTTCGTAATTTTGAATTAAAACCTGATACACACCCAATCACTTAACTCTTTTTTTAATATAGCGTTAGCTTTATTTTCTCCGTCAATCATGCCAGCATAAATTATCGTAAACCACACCTTAATTTCTGCTTCATATTCATCGTATTGCGCTGAAAGAATATCTATTAATTTTAAAATATCGTCATTGAGCTGGTTGTCGGTAGCTTGATAAAACATTAAAAAAAAACACTAAAAATTTTATGCGTTGAATATACTTCAGCAAATTCCTTAAGTCTTCCAAAATACTCGGTATCTAAAGATGCGTAACGCCTGTTTCCGTTCTTTGTAAGATAAATACACCATTCATCAAATTTGCCTTTATCGAATTCGATTAGAATATGTTTATCTATGGTTTAATGAGAATTGCCATTCCGTAATTACTTGACTTGAACGGGATGTAAAATAAAAATACGAGATCCGGATGGGTTTTTAGCGCAAAGTTCTCATTATAACGCACCCATCAACAAATAATTAGCGACTAAGCCATAAACCCTAATTTTTAACTCTGTTTTTTTCATCTTCAGCACCAGAAGCATCATGTTTTGCTGGAGCTGAAAATGCTTTCCCAAAACGATAACTGTAACTTAAAATTACTGTACGGCTATCATTTCTGTTTATCCACCCGGCATCGGTCGCTGCAAGATTATTGATTACGCCAACAATCACTCTGTTTCTAAAAATATCCGTCGCCGATAATTTCAGGGTACTCTTTGAAGAAAGCTTTTTTTGTAAGGCCGCGCCAAATCCATGAACCTCGCCAATCAGGAACTGAACATTGGAGAACTTTGTCTGGTAGTTAAAATTCAGTTCGCCATTCCAGCTACTGCTGATATTAAATTGCAAGTTTGGATTCGCCCTGAAGTAAGTACCATTTGTGGTGAGGTAGCCTGTATAAAAATCAGTTTTAGAAATTACGTTTCCTAATTCCATGTAAATATGGGTACTCAACCACTTCGTAAAATCTAAATCGGCATTTACAGAAATATTTTTCACGGTTCCGGTACCAATATTAGCAGGCCTGCTGTAATACGTTCCGTTTACAATTTCTATGGTTTCGCTAACATCATCACGAATCCAGCTGTAACCAAGCGTAGTTGTAATTTTATTTTTGAAAGTATGGCTCAGTTCAAGGCTTTGCGTAAATGAAGGTTTCAAAAAAGGATTGCCAACATAATAAGTAAATTTATCCAGGGGTGAATAAAAAGGATTTAAATCCTGATAGTAGGGCCTGTCTATTCTTCGCCCATAATTTAAACCGATTTGATTATTTCCGGCAGTATCTAGCTTGTAGGTTAAATAAGCCGTTGGGAAAAGACCTTTATAAGTGCGTTTAAATGAAGAATCGGGCTTCATGAGATTACCCAACTGGTGGCCATCGGAAACCGTTGTTTCAAATCTTAAGCCGGCCTGTACCGATAGATGCTTTCCTTCCATGCTCATATTCAGGTATGCCGCATTAATGTGCTCTTTGTATATAAACCTGTTCGATTTATCGTAATCAATGGCTGTAACGCCGTTTACCGTATTGAGATAACTGGCGCCGTTATTGGTTTTAGTATAACTTGTTTTCAAACCTGCATCTAGTTTCCAAAGCTTGTTAACCGGTTTGCTATAGTCGGCTTTTGCAGTATAAATATCAATATCTGAAGGTAAATCTCCCGATAATAAATCCTGAGACTTTAGTTGCATATCCGGAAGATAACTGTAGTTAAAATAGTGCTGATCGGTTTGATTTTTATAGGTTAGGTAATCTAAATCAAAGGTTAAATCTCCATTTTCTTTACCAAACTTATGCCTGAAATTGAGGTTAAAGGCAGCATTTTTATAATTAATTTTATCGTTATTAATGGCTTTGATTATGGAATCTGGCTGCTTTATGGCATTTAGTAAATTACTGGTATTATCATTTACCTGATTTGAAATCCTGTTCATACCGCTAAACACGAAACCCCAGGTTGTTTTTTCGGTCTGATAAAAATCTATCCCCGCCTTTGCATTAAAAGTATTTCCATGTCTTCGGAAATAGGAGTTTTGATTGAAAAAGTATTTGGGCGTATTATCGGGGTTTTTATAGGTCCGGTTTAAATCTAAATCTGTGAAACTGTTGTTAAGGTTATAGCTAAAATTGCCAAACACATTAACCTTATTTTTGCGGTAATTAAGGTTTAAACTGTTATTTGAGCGGGTTAATTCGCCCTGATTAACACTTAAATTTAGACTTCCATTAAAGCCGGAGACTTTACTTTTTTTAGTTTTTATATTGATAACTCCACCATTACCGGCAGCATCATATTTAGCCGGTGGGTTGGTCATCAGTTCAATTTGATCCAAAGTTGAAGAGGGCAGCGAACGAAGGTAGTTCTCCAGGTCCGCTCCGGAAAGATAAGTTGGTTTATCATCAATAAATATATTAATCCCCGCCTTTCCTTTCAAACTTATTACACCATTCTGATCTACATTTACGCCTGGCGATTTTGAAAGTACATCTAACGCTGTAGTGCCTGCGTTAGAAATTAAGGCATCAACATTTACCACCATTCTATCTATTTTTTGCTCAACAAATGCTTTTTTACCGGTAATATTTACCGAATTTAAACTATTCGCCTCAGGCGTTAGTTTAATTTGGCCCAGGTTATTTTGAGGGTTAATTACGGTTAACTCAAATGGTTTAGTCCGGTAAGTTTTGTAGCCCATAAATGAAATCTTTAGCACATACTGACCAGCCTCAATAGCCGGGAAATTGAATTTCCCATCAACATCTGTTAGATTTGTTTTCAGTAAAACCGAATCTTTTGCGTTAAATAACGCAACTGTGGCAGCGCCTACAACTTTAGCATTTTCATCTGCAACAACTCCAAAAACTTTAAAGCCAGGTGTTTGAGCCTGCACAAAATTAGAGGCAATAGTTATCCATACGGCTAAAAAAGCCAGCACATTATATTTCATAAAATTTGGGGATAGCCTGCTGCCTAAGGGGTTGTTACCGTTGAAGAATTGGTTTCGTACTTATAAAGTAATGCGGTGTTTTCCCGCTGCAAATATTTACGCTTGTATTTTTGGTGGAATTTTTCCGCCTGCTTAACACCATTAACAATAAGGGTATTTTTATCAAGCTTATAAGATAACTTATCCTGATTTTGAATAAGCCCGTCTCTAATCATCTCAGCGATAATTGATTTGTAATCATGTTTATCAGAATCGGTGCTACTTACAGATTCAACTATTCTTTGGGAAGCGGTTTTTGTCGTTTTTTTGGGTTTAGCTATTTGCCAATTGCCTGCTTCTGGTGGTAAAGGCGGTGCGCTTTGAAAGGCAGGTGGTGTAAGTGGCGCCGCAGGACTTACTGGCGTTTGAGGAATGTTATAATTGTTGTTGGTATTCTTTTGGGATAATGCTGCGTTTTTCAATGCCATTTTAGCATCAATCTGAGCCTGGCGTGCGTGCTCTGCCGCAAACTTCGCATCGAGATGAACCTTGCTAGCATGTTCTTTTACAATTTTAGCGGCCTCAATTGCATTCATATTGTTGAGCATTTTAGCCTCCTCATTCGCAATTTTCGCATCAATATCCGCTTGAAGCGCATCTTGTTTGGCTAGTTCAGCATCTTCAGCCGCTATCTTGGCGTCTTCAGTCGCAGTCTTCGCATCTTCAATTGCCTGCTTCGAATCTATCATTGCCTGCTTCGAATCTATCATCGCCTGCTTTGCATCATTTATGGCAAGCTTTCTGTCAATTTCTACCTGCACTTTTCGCTTTTTAGTGCTATCCTGAAATCCAAATTCTTTAACTTCGGAAGGTGTATGTACTGATTTGCCGGCTTTCGAGATATTTTTAAATGCTGCCGAGCAAACTACAACTGAAACAAGCGCTACGGTTAAAATCGTTTTTTCTATTTTGTTTAAAGTGGTTTTGGTATCGAATAGCATGCGACTGATGCGGTTGAACAGGTGATTTTTCCTTCCTGTTACGGCCATGGCCAATGCTGGTGCATTGAGTTGAAACTCCTGACAGGTAATCAATGCTTTTACATAACTTCTTTTATCCACCAATTGCGAAACCGCTAAATCATCACAACAATTTTCCCGCTCTTCGCGAATTAATTTAGAAATCCATAATACTGCAGGGTTGAAGAAAAATACAACTTCAATAAAGCTTTGCATCAGGTTTACCAGGTAATCTCTTCGTTTTACATGTGCCAATTCATGACAAAGAATCGCTTCGACTTCATTATCCGCTAGTCCGTTTAACAGGCCGAGTGGAATTAATATTAAAGGTTTAAAATGACCAACCACCATTGGTACTTTCGCAATCCCGGATTGCAGAATACTTACTTTTTGAGTGATGCCAAGCCTTTCCGAAAGCTGCAGCATTTTCTCATCCCATTTTTGACCGGCAGCATAAACCTCGTTATTTTTAAGGTCACGTACTCCATTCAAACCAACCAAAAGTTGTACACTTTTAATGCAAATGATAAGAAACCAGATAATTACAATTTGCGAAGAATAAGTATTCCATATAATCATTACCTGATTGAAACCTGTAACAATCGCAGGGCTATCAGTCAATTCCGAATGACCGGCCTGCACCCTATTGTTTAGCGCCCCGGAAATAATACTGGTTACCGAAGTTGATGAGCTAAGTGCTCCAACCGCCCTGCAAAATAGGACAGCAATGGAAATCATAAAAAAACAAAGGCTCGCGGTTAATAAATTGTATCGCATCCTTGCTGAGGTATTTCTGGTTGAAAATAAGATTAGCGCAACAATAAATGATAAGATTACACCCAACCAAAGTGAATGAAAAAGTGTTGCACCTACAGCATGAAGCCAGCTTGAGGGCAAAAAGTTTGTTAAATTAAATTCCATAATCGTGGTTCTTAAGAATTGTTAATTTTATTTTTCGTAACTATCCAATAGTTTTTTAATTTTCTCGATATCTTCTTTCGAGGTATTTTCGTTGCCCAGTAATTGCATCACCAATGATGAAGCGGAGCCTTTATAGAGTGTATTTACAAATTTCCCCAGCAATTGGTCTTTAGTTTTCGATTCTGCTTCAACGGGAATATAGATGTGTTTCATCTGACTTTCATCCCGTTTCAGAATTCCTTTTTCTGTAAGAATCTGCATTTGCTTCAATGTTGAAGTATAATTAACTTCTCTTTGCTCATTTAACTGATCATTTACAAAACGAACAGTAGATGGCCCGTATTCCCATAAAACCTGAAGGATTTCCAACTCAGCTTTTGTTGGTTCAGGCAAATTATTTTCAGGATTATTTGTTTTCATAATCCAAAGGTACGATAGTTTTCGTACGAAGCAAGTATTATCTAATGTTTTTGTTTCAGAATTGAATTAGGTTTTAGAAAATCCGAATAATTATGTAAGAAATTTCTGTAATCTTATAAAGCCTGTTGAGCAAACCTCATTAATTTTGTTAAATAATTATAGTATTACGAAACATGAAATTGAAACTGTTCCTGCTAAGCTTTATGATATACTGGATTCCCTTTACATCAAGCGCGCAGCACGAAATGCACATGCCTGTCAGGCAAGATTCTGTGGTCAAAAAGACAGATACATCAATAACTGGCATGGATCACAGTATGCATAACCATATGGATAAGAACACGCTGATGACTCATTCTTATTCGCTGAATCTCCCAATGAATAGAAATGGTTCTGGAACTTCCTGGCTGCCTGATGCTTCACCGGTGTATGGACTGATGATTCATTCAAAAAAATGGATGTATATGTTTCATGGAAATATTGCTTTACGTTACACCAAACAGGATATTGGCAATAAAGGCAACAGAGGCGATGAAAAATTCGACGCTCCAAACTGGTTTATGGCGATGGGGCAAAGAAAAGTCGGTGAAAAAGGCCTGTTTCATTTCGGCGCAATGTTATCACTCGACCGGTTAACAGAAGGCGGAAACGGTTATCCATTACTTTTTCAAACCGGCGAAAGCTGGAAGGGGAACCCATTAGTTGACAGGCAGCACCCTCACGACTTATTTTCAGAATTATCGGTGGCCTACACTTACAGCTTTTCAAAAAAATCAGACTTAACCCTTTACTTCGGCTATCCGGGCGAGCCGGCATTAGGCTCCGTTGCATTTATGCACCGGCCTTCCGCTTTGTCAAACCCCGATGCGCCCATTTCACACCACTGGAATGATGGTACCCACATAACGTTTGGTGTTGCAACCATTGGTTATCGGTTCGACAAATTTAAAATCGAGGCTTCTTCTTTCACCGGAAGAGAGCCTGATGAAAATCGATTTGATTTCGACAAGCCACGTTTTGACTCTTACAGTGGCAGATTATCATTCAATCCAAGTAAAAACTGGGCGCTGCAGGTGTCGCATGGCTGGATAAAAAGTCCGGAAAGCCTGCACCAGAATGAAAACGTAAACAGAACCATTGCATCGGCAATTTACGCTTTGCCAATGGGTGATGACCAAAATCTCAATGCGACAGTGCTTTGGGGATTAAATAAAGTAAAAGGGCACGATGGTGAAAATGCAATTTTGCTTGAGGCAGCCTACCGGATAAAAAAACTATCTACATATGCAAGGTATGAGTGGGTTCAAAAATCAACTGAGGAATTAAATCTCAGTGATGCCATCTTCGGAGAAAACCTGTTTGGTGTTAATGCGCTATCTGTAGGCTTAAATTATGATGTTATAAAGCTGAAAAAATTCAGGGCCGCAATTGGTGGACAAGTGTCAGTTTACAATACCAACAATAATTTAAATAACCTCTATGGTAAAAACCCCGTAGGCGCACAGGTGTTTTTAAGAATTTACCCGGCCTTGATGAAAATGTAATTATAAACCAAAGCAATAACTTCCTGCCGCTAAATCCGGCAGGAAGTTATTTTTAGATAGAACCCGCACCCGCTTCCGCAACAGCATGATCATCTTCGACAGTGCTGCCAGACACACCAACTGCCCCGATAATTTCTCCGGCGTTATTTTTTAATATCACACCACCAGGAAAAGTGATTAAACCTCCGTTGGAATGTTCAATATTAAAGAGTGGTTGCCCCGGTTGTACCAAAGGCGTTAACGATTTTGTATCCATCTGAAACCAGGCCGCTGTTTTAGCTTTCTTTATGGAGATATCTACCGAACCAATCCAGCCGCCATCCATGTGGGCAAAAGCAATTAAATTGCTTCCTGCATCCACAACGGCGATATTCATTTTGGTTTTCAGTGCTGCAGCCTTATTTTTCGCCGCCAAAATTACGGCTTCTGCTTGTTCTAGTGTAATGTTCATGTTTATATTGATTAGTTGATGTACAACGTTTTAATCATTATAAAGTTTATTGAACGAGTTACTTTAGCGCTTTTACGATTGCGATAATATCTTCTTCGCCAAATTCTGCCTCGGCATTTTTAAAGGTTTTAAATGTGGCTTGCGCTAATGGTAAAGAAAGTCCTTCCGCTTTTGCTAAACCTAAATCTTTAACGATATGTTTCAGGGCGAAGGCTGCATTAAAATTTTGCTGTAAAATCGCATCACCTTTAATTTTTGTAAATATATTCCCAATTGCTGCATTGTTTATTAGTTCTAGCAAATCCTCTGTTTTAATTCCATTCTGATTTGCAAATAGAATTGTTTCCGCTAATCCCTGGGCATAAAGTGCAAGTAAGGAATTGATTGCCAGTTTAGCATGGTTGCCGGCACCGGATGGTCCAATATTTTTAACCAGTTTACCTAATTTTTCCAAAACAGGCTTAACACTTTCGAAGGCATTTTCATCGCCACCGACCATAATAACCAAAGTTCCGGTTTCTGCCTGCTTTACGCTACCCGATACTGGCGCATCAAGATAAAAGTTTCCTTTACCGGCACAACATTCTGCCATCTCTTTACTAATTCCGGGCGAAACAGTACTCATGTTTACGATAATTTTACCCGAAGAATCATGCGCTAGCAAGCCGCTTTCTCCCTTGAAAACCTCTGTAATTGCCTCGTCATCAGAAACCATTATAAAAATAATATCCGAGGATTGAATTAAATCTTTTGGTGTTAATGCGACTGATGCGCCTAAAGCTTGCAAAGAAGCTTCCTTACCTGCACTTCGATTGTAAATCGTTAACTTATATCCCGCATTTATCAATTGGGTTGCCATGGGTATACCCATGTTACCCAGGCCTATCCATCCTATGTTTAGCTGCTCCATTTAGCAAATATCACATAATAGCGTTTAAATTGAAAGGTATTATACCAAAAATAAAAACGCTTATTATTTGCTTTTAGAATTGAAATGATGTTGTGAGCAAAACATGCAAGCTGCGTGGCGTTTAGTTTGCAACACACTGCACTAATTTTGAGAAAACTTGTTAACAACTTCATTTAAAAAAGAAATTTGCCTCGCGTTAATAAGTTTAGCTGCTTCATCGTATTTAAACCAGCCGGCTTTATCCACTTCCGGGAAAAGTTTCTTTTTGCCAGAACGCGGTGGCCACTCCATCTCAAATGTATTGCTAACAATTTCTGATGCATTGACTTCGAATTCTATAGCCCAGCAAAGAACCTTTTTACCCGCTTTTTGGGTAATGGATTCCAGTTCAGAAAAATGACCCGATATTTTAAAACCGGTTTCTTCTTCAAATTCACGAACAGCTGCTGCTAATGGCGCCTCGTTTTCAAGTAGTTCCCCTTTGGGAATAGTCCACCAGCCGGCATCTTTTTTTGCAAAAAAAGGACCTCCGGGATGGACTAAGAAAAATTCAAACTGATCAGTTATTTTTCTATACAACAATAAACCTGCACTTATTTTCATTAACGCAATTTACAAATCACGATAAACGTTCGGGATTGAATGCACAAAAATAAGCCGGAATAGTTGAACTTTTTCTGGCCGCTAATTTTACCTCCACATCCGAGTTTGCATTTTCGTATTTAATTTTGAGCAAGCTATTGAAATCAGATAAGTCAAGGGCTAAAACCTCAGCAAAAACTGCTGGATAATATTTCTTTTCAATTGATTTTCTTTCAGCCTCATTAGCTAAAGTAATTGTCCAGTCATTAGGCGAAAAACCGTATTCATGCGCTGTATTATTTAGTTCAGTCAGGTAATTCTTTGCTTGTAATGCTAGTGTTTTATTTGCCATTTTTACCTTTTTTACTAAACAATTCAACCTCTGCTTTTGCAGTTTTGCCTTTTCCTGATTGATAATCTGAAGGCGCTTTCTTAATAGCTGTCGCCTCTGTCTTTTTATCTTTACTCATAATACTTTTTCTTGAGGTGTGTGATTATAATAAATACGACCAGAAAGGTGGCAATACCTAAGAGATGGTGAGGCGTTTTTCTTAAAGGTAGTGATTAATTACCGATAATCGGGATTAAGGGCAATCGTTCTCAATTATGCTGGCAATTCGATAAAAAACCTTGTTCCTTTGCCTTCTTCACTTTCGAAATAAATTCTACCTCCATGAGCTTCAATTATTTGCTTTGAGATAAATAAACCCAAACCAAAAGGTTCTTCACCTTCGGTTCCGGGGCGTCTTGATTCGGTGAAAGCATTAAAAATATTTGGTTGCAAAGCCTGGGGTATTCCAATGCCATGATCTTGAATCATTACACGAACATTTTGGTTAACAAATTCCATCTTAACTACAATGGTTGCCCCTTTTTTACTGAATTTAATCGCATTGCTTATCAGGTTGCTTATAACCCGCCAAAGCTTTTCCCTGGCTGCCAGAATCGTGGCCGGAACAACTTCCAAATGAATCTGCTGAGCTTTGGAATCGGCCTTATCACGAACCATGCTTAGGCAATATTCGATTAACTCAACCAAATCTATTGATTCTTTTTTCAGTTCGCTAGGACGGGTATTTTGATTGAGCAAACCGCTCACTAAATCTAAAGCGTCAGTAGAAGCCTTACTCATCAGTCCAAATGCCTTAATATCTCTCGGGGTTCTGTCGGCATCTTTCAATAGTAACATTATCATGGACCATACTGCAGCGATAGGGTTGCGAAGATCGTGCGCGATAACTTTTAACATTTTTGTGTTCTCCGTCTGACTTTCTTCTAAAGCTTTTATAGCCTGTTTCATTTGGCTATTTTGACTTAAAACCAACTTATTAAGCGCTTTTGTACGACCAAGGTTTTTCCTGATGATGACCAGAAAAATAATTACCGATACACAGATGATAATTATCAGAATTAATAAAAGAGTTTGATAATTGGACCGCTGCTGCAAAACATTAAGCTCCTGCTGTTTAAACACATAGTCTAAATAATCAATGCCCGAGGCAGCGTTAACAGCCTCCTTTTGCTCGTACAGCGAAACCAATTTACCACTGTATAAAGCAGCGGGTTCTGTATCTCCTTTTTGTTTATAAAAATCAAAAAGTCTTTTCGCAAATATCTCATTATATAATAGGTAACTATTACTTTCAGCAATATCAAGCCCCTGTTTATAGTATGCAACGGCACTTTTTTCGTTTGTAATTAACAGTTTGTCCCCGATATCAAGCAGAAGATCCATTAAAAAATAATAGAGTTTTTTATTCAGCCCATCTTTAATGGTTTCATCGAGCATCGTTATACCTTGCACGGTTTTCCCTTCGGCTATTAAATCGTCGGCTATGAGTTGATTGATAGCCAGCAATACCCGCTGGTCGTTATACTTCCTTCCAATTAACTTAGCCTTTTCTATCAAAGAAAGCTTTGTTGTTTTGTCAAATTTATGAGGATATAAAAGGAGATAATTAAAAATAACAAGCGATTGAATCGAATCCTGTTTTAGTGAATTACCGGCTTGAAGCGCAGCGTTAAACCATTGCAGGGCCCGATCATCTTTACCCATTTCCTTATAAACCATGGCAATATTCATAGTGGTTTGCACTTGGTTGGGCGCATCTTTTAAATCAGTATACGCTACATGCGCCTCATTGTAATACCGCATTGCCAGCTGTAGATTGCCTTTAATATCAAAAAAGACACCTAAATTATTTAAGGCATCGGCCTTTCCTTTAGCATAATGCAAGCGGCCAGACAGTTCGCGGGCCAGCTTGGTATAATGAAAGCTACTATCTACGTTTTTTTCATACATCAACATGCCTAGCCTATTTAGTGCATCGGCATATTTTAAACTGTCGGTAATTAGCGGAAGAGAAGTCTTGATATTTTTTAATTCAGTAGATTGCCCATTACAAAATAAATTGAAGCCTGCGCATAGAAAGAAAACCAGGATGATTTTTCTCATGAAACCAATATAGTGATGATTGAGTTGTTTAGATATAAATCAAAGATATTGCTTTAAACCCCAAGGTTGTAAAATATTATGAGTTTTGTTTAGACCAAGCCTTTTAAATTAAAAAAAGGTCGCAATTTTAAACTGCGACCCTGATTTATTTGTGTGATTAATTATTGGTTTTCTGAAATCAACAGTCATTAGTTGTACTTAGCAAAAAAGGGACAACCAAACTAATGATTGTCCCATATCTAAATTAACGCTCTCAACTATGAAGTTGATGTAAGGTGCTCAAGCCTTACGAGGTAAAGGTAACACAAGCTTTATGAATTTTTAATGAAGATTTCTCTAGAGGATTACTGGAAGAAATTATTCACCTTCCTCACCTCCATTTTTCATTTTCATTAAAATAGCATAAGCATTTTTAGTCACAATACGCTCCGGTATATTAGCTGTTTTTATTGACGTAAATCCTGCTAAACTTGCTCCAGGAGTTACAGGAATCATTTTGAAATGATTGCTTCCTGTTTCGGCAAACAAATAGTATTTGTTCTCCCATTTTACAATTGCATCTTCAGGTACCGCATCTACTTTTGCATTACCCACTGAAATTGCAGCGTTTAGAAAAGTTCCTGGCAATAATTTGCTATCCGTATTCTGAAGATCGCAATGTACACTGGTCGTTCTGTCGTCCTCTATATTGGGGGTTATGAGGTGTATTTTAGCAATATATTTTTTATCCGGATTTGCAGTGGTATTACAAATAACCTCCTGCCCAACTTTTAAACTTGCCGCATCTCTTTCGAATATGGTTAGGTTTGCGTGTAGTTCTCCGGGACTAATCAGTTCAAACAAAATATCGGAAGCATTAACGAATTTGCCTGTATTTACATTAACCTTGGTAACATATCCGTTTATAGGCGAATAAATTTTAATACTTCTTGATATGGCATTTTCATTCAATGTTGCCGGATTTATCCCAATCAGTCTGAGCTTCTCTGCCAGCGCCTTGACCAAAACTTTTTGGTTATTATAGTCACTCTCAGTTTGCTGGAAAATTTTATCGCTCGTTGCCTTTGTTTGATTTAAACCCTTTTGCCTGGTGTAATCTGAAGCCAAGAATTTGAGTCTGTTTCCCGAAGTAAGATAATCCTGCTGCAGTTGTATATACTGCTGATCTTCAACTAATGCCAATACGGCGCCCTTTTTTACGAGCATACCCGGCATTATAATCATTTTTTTTATGTAGCCGCCCATAGGCACGCTAACCGAATAAGTATTTTCAGGAGGAACATCCACCACACCGTTGACATTGATGGTGCTATGCATGGCCTTTTGTTCTATTTTACCGATTAAAATTCCAGCGTTTTTTACCTGTTCCGGGCTCAACTGTACTTCATCAGCATTTGCATCTACAGACTTCTCTGTCTGGACATTTTCTTTTTTATCACCATTACTGCAAGCTAATAATACTGAAATGCAGATTAATCCGCCTAATATTTGAGTTTTCATTTTACCTTATTTATCTGTGCTTGTAATACGTTCTATTTCAAAGGCAGCTTCGTTAAATTGCTGCACTTTATCGTAATATTCTACCTTTAGTTGTATTGACTGGTTAACCAGCAACACCCAATCCAGGTAGGCTATTTCGCCAGCACTTAGCTTTGCAGAAGCTGTGTTAACAATATCTCCTGCATTTTTCAATGCGATTTTCTGATAGGAAACAATAATTTTATCAAGTCTGGTATAGCGCTCAAATGCATCGGCAAGATTATTCGCCAAAGTTTTTTTTGTTAATTCCAGTTCTTTTTCGCGTTGCTGAATTAAAATGCCATTAGCTTTTATTCGGGCATTTTGTGCCCCGAAGAAAATCGGAATACCAAGCCCAACACTTACCGAAGAAAACCTTTTGCCCCTATCAAAATACTGTTCTGCACCAATGCTGTTTGTTTGCCAGCCAATAATACTCGAATTGTTATAACCGAAAGTCAAATTTGGCATCATCTTACTTTTTTCAACTGCTTTTTGCTGCCTGGCCAATGTCAATTGCGCTTCACTTAATTTCAGCAAGGGATGATTTGCCTGCTCTTGCTTCAATGAAAAATTTGACGCATAAAGCAGGCTATCAGACGCAGGCTGCAAATTTTCGCCCGTATTCAGCAGAAATTTAAACCTGTTCTGCATTAGTGTATAATCTGTTTTAAGTAATTCGAGCTGGTTGCTGATTTGCTGCTTTTGATTTTCTGCGGTTCTAAGCTCTAGTAGGTCAACATCTCCGGATTTAAATCGCTGAGCAGATTTATCCAGAAATGCACCATAAACGCTATCTGCCCACAGTAATAGTTTTCGTTTTTCGTCAATCAGCAACAGATTGTAGTAAGTAGATTTTACTTCTGTTTTCAAATCGAGCTGACGGGCATTTACCTCAATCTCGCTAATGCGAAAGTTTGTTTTTTGAGTAGCGAATTGCCTTGAATAGACTGTTGGAAAATCGAGGCTTTGTACCACAGAAAATTTATTATCGTTCTCCAGGCTATTGAATTTTCCGTAATCGAAACTTACAGCCGTTTTTGGGGCATCAAAGCTACTTTTAGTAAATTGCTGATGATACTGAACATTGGTTTTAGCAATTTGCAGAGCGATATTGTATTTAAGCGCAGTATCTAAAGCAGATTTCAGGTTAATTTTTTGCTGTGCATTGGCATTAGAAGCGCCGAAAAGCAGCAATAATGCAATGATTGCGAATTTATTTTTTGATTTAAAATAGGTAAAACCCTTTTCAAATAAAATGTAAAGCATTGGCAGAACAAATAAGGTTAAAAGTGTAGAAATTAACAAACCGCCTATCACCACGGTTGCAAGCGGTTTTTGAACAGCACCACCGGCACCCGTGCTTATTGCCATGGGGATAAAACCGAGGGAGGGAACAAGCGCTGTCATCAGCACTGCCCGAAGTTTTGATTTTGTAGCGTGAATAACAATTCGTTTTACATCCGTCCAGCCCTCTTTTTTTAATCTGTTGAATTCTGAAACTAGCAAGATTCCATTTAAAACCGCGACACCAAAAAGCGCAATAAAACCCACACCTGCAGAAATACTGAAAGGCAAATCCCTAACCCACAAAGCAAATATGCCTCCTGTTGCAGATAATGGTATAGCTGTATAGATTAAAAGACCTTGTTTAACGGAGCTAAAAGCGAAATACAGCAACAAGAAGATGAGCAGAAGTGCAATCGGCACAACAATCGCCAGACGGGACTTTGCGGCCGTCATGTTTTCGAAAGAACCACCATAAGAAATGGTATAACCTTTAGATAGATTAAGTTTTTCACCAGCTTTCTGCTGTAATTCTTCTACAATAGATTGTACATCCCTATCCTTTACATTAAAACCAACAATTATCCTTCGCTTGGTATCTTCCCGCTGAATCTGATTTACCCCTTCAACTTCTTCAATATTCGCAACCATGCTTAAGGGAATCTGGTTACCTGTTTTGGTTAAAATCATCAGGTTTTCGACATCCTGAATATTTTTTCTGGCTGCTTCATCAAGGCGTACAACCATATCGAAACGCTTTTCTCCTTCATAAACCTGACCTGCCACCTGGCCTGCGAAAGCCGTGTTAACCACCCGGTTCACCTCGCCAACATTGATACCATATTTAGCCATACCGTCGCGATTATATTTAATTACAACCTGAGGCATTCCGGTAACCTGCTCCTCATAAACGTTAATTGCACCTTTAACCGTAGCGATTATACCACCTAAACGTTTCGCATAGCTGGCCAAAGAATCCAAGTCTTCTCCAAATATTTTACAAACGACATCTTGTCTTGCGCCAGTCATCAGCTCGTTGAAGCGCATTTGCACCGGGAACTGAAAACCTACCGTAATTCCAGGAATAACTTCAAGGGCCTTTGTCATTTTAGCACTTAACTCAGGAAAAGATTTGGCGGAAGTCCACTCCTTTTTAGGCTTTAAAATAACCATCATATCGCCGGCCTCGAAGGGCATAGGGTCAGTTGGCACCTCTGCACTACCAATCTTAGTTACAATTTTTTGTACTTCGGGAAATTCATCCAGTAAAATTTTGGATGCCTTTTGAGTGGTCTCGATGGTGTTATTCAGATTACTTCCTGTTAACAAGCGGGTTTCAACAGCAAAATCTCCTTCTTCTAACTGAGGAATAAATTCGCCTCCAAGTGTACCCATTACGAAAACAGATATTGCAAAAAGTGACAATGTAACTGCTAATATGGTTTTTGGGAACATTAACACCTTGCTTAATGCCGGCTGATATCGTCTTTCTATCCAGGCCATCAATTTATCGGTCATGTTTTTCTTATGGCTGATGGTTTTATTCAGGCATAATGCCGACATCATCGGAACATATGTTATCGATAAAAGAAAGGCGCCAAGTATAGCAAAAGCGATTGTCCAGGCCATTGGTTTAAACATTTTTCCTTCAATGCCCTCAAGTGATAAGATTGGTAAATAGACAATCAGTATGATAATCTGGCTGAACACTGCCGATTTAATCATCGAACCAGTTGATTTCTCTACTTCGTTATCCATCTGATTTTGATTTATCTTACCGATAGTTCTAAACTTTTTGCTATGCGAAAACCGGTGCAGAATAGCCTCAACGACAATTACAGACCCATCGACAATCAACCCAAAATCTATTGCGCCAAGTGACATCAGGTTTCCGCCAACACCGAATTTATTCATTAAAATAATCGCAAAAAGCATAGATAGAGGAATCACCGACGAAACGATTAATCCGGCACGTAGGTTACCAAGGAAGAAGACAAGTACAAAAATTACAATTAATGCACCCTCCATTAAGTTGGTTTCTACAGTACTGATGGCATTATCGACCATTTTAGTTCTATCTAAGAATGGCTCAATAATGACCCCTTCAGGTACCATTTTCTGGATTTCGGCAATTTTTTCTTTCACCCGCTTTACAACTACAGATGAGTTTTCGCCTTTAAGCATCATTACTACTGCGCCGGCAACTTCCCCTTGCGCATTATAGGTCATGGCGCCATAGCGTATTGCAGAACCGTACTGCACCTTGGCAACCTGCCCCATCAACACAGGCATACCATTATCCAGTGTTTTTACCACTATCTTTTCAATGTCTGCCAGATTGGTTGTTAAACCTTCACTCCTGATGTATAAAACTGTTGGCCCTTTCTCGATATAAGCACCGCCTGTATTTTCGTTGTTTTTTTCAAGGGCATCAAATATTTCAGCAATGGTTAATCCGTAAGCTTTAAGCTGATCCTGCCTAACGGCCACTTCGTATTGCTTCAATCGACCGCCAAAACTAGAAACCTCAGCGACTCCAGGGGTACCAAGCAGCTGTCTTCTTACCACCCAATCCTGAATGGTTCGAAGTTCCTGTTCATTATATTTTCCCTCATAGCCCTTTTTTGGGCGAACGACATATTGGTATATTTCACCCAAACCCGTAGAAACCGGGGCCATTGCGGGTGCCCCGATGCCTTGTGGAATTTCTTGCTGAACCTGCTGAAGGCGTTCAGCAATTTGCTGCCTTGCCCAGTATACATCAGTTTCTTCATTAAAAACAATGGTTACTAGTGAAAGACCAAAACGCGAAAAGCTCCTGATTTGCTTTAGCCCGGAAATACTGCTGCAGGCTTGCTCGATAGGAAATGTAATCAGGCGCTCAATATCAGGTGCGCCCAGCGATGGAGACACGGTGATTACCTGAACCTGGTTGTCGGTAATATCTGGAAGTGCATCTATGGGCAGTTTTGTAACCTCGTAAGCACCCCAACCGGTAAGTGAGAGTACAAACAAAGCAATGATTAGTTTATTCCGAATGGAAAAACCAATGATCTTATTTAACATAATAGCTTAAATTAAAATAACAGACGTGATCAGCACCCATTAGCGATGGTACTGAAAAGAATTGAGAAATAAATTTTAAGCTATCGAAATTGGCGGTCGGAACAGACTTCCAAAAGCTGGATTACTATAAAAATCAGTAGAATTAATGGTTTCTTGGCTAAAAATATTTATGCAGACTGCATTGAGTAAGATAAATTTTTCAGCAGGGACACCTATTGAAATCACATGATGACCATCAATTTTTTTGAAAGGAAGTTTCATGTCTTCCTCATTATCATTATCGTTTAAATCTTGCCCGAAGTAATGCATTTCAAGAAAATCGATAAAGCCTAATTCAGCATTTAGCTGATGATGTTGCAGAAAATGTAGAATAAGCTGTGGTGCCTTTACCACTTCACTAATTGAGGTGTTAAAAATAAGAACAGGAAAAAGTAACAGGAGGACAACTTTATTCACGATACAAATATAGCAAAGCACGAAAATAATACAAAGCTGCAAACCTATCATGTCTGTTACCGATGGTTTTCAAAGCTCATGGATGAATACGCACAAAAGGATCTGGCGCCAGGCTTACTTGATTAATCGAATATTAAAAAAGGATAAGTTAAATGACACCGAAAAGAATCATTCTGCTTACCCCTTGGTAATCATAATTTTATTTACTTATAACAAACCGTATAAGCCATGAGCATATTTTCTCAAAGATGAAGAAACGGTTTGCATTTTATCCGGAGAAGGACCTTTCACTTTGTAAGCTTCAGGATGCATTTCCAGATACTGGTTCTTTTCTGCTGTATTTCTTCTGCCTAATGTGTCGTTCTGGATTTCGTCTGTTTTTAAAGGAGCCATGATGTATTATTTTTATACCCTAATAAACATGCCTAATTGAGAAAAGTTTTAGCACCCTAAAAGAAAAATATTTTTGACGTTCATCTGACAGGATCATTCTTCAACCGAAGAGATCCAATTCGCTGTATCCGAAATTTTTACCGGCAGTGGTGATGCATTAATTTTTAAAACCCCTCCGGCAAAAATATCCTCCTGCGTGATATAATTCCTCTTAAAAGCCTTACCATTTAAGGTCACCGATTTGATGTATTTATTTTTTAAGCTAAAGTTTTCAGTTTCGATTTTAAAAGATTTTCCTTTTGGTAATTGATAAGTAATTGACGGAAATAAAGGAACATTTAGATAATAAACGGGCCATCCTACGCAGGCAGGAGCAAATCCACTTGCGGTAAAAATATACCAGGCGCTCATTGCACCGGCGTCATCATCCATTGTACGCAGGTATGCATGTGGCTGGTTTCGGTAAATTTTACCAATGTAGCTCCCGATGCCCCGGCTGTTATCATTAAAATAGTTCTGAATAACGGTGTCGGCTGCTAACTGATGCATCCAATATTGTGATTTATAACCTTGCCTGGTCACATTATACATTAAAGGGACCTGCAAATCGGGTTCATTTGCATGATTGTACAAATCGCGTTCAAAAAACTCATCCAACTTCGCTAAGTAGGCCTCTTCACCCCCGTCAAGTTTTACAAGGCCTTTAAAATCGTAAGGAACAAACCACCTGTATTGCCAAATAGTACCTTGATACAGTCCGCGCGCCTGCATCTGATCAACATCCCGCTTGCTCATATCTTTAAAATCCCTGTTCCAATAGGTTTTATATTCAAGCGCCTTCTTTCGGTAAAAACCTGACTTTTCAGTATCTTTTAGAATATTGTAAATTTCAGACAAGGCCCAGTTATCATAGCTCGATTCCAGTGCTTTATCCGGCGATTTATAATCGAGGTTATTTACTTCTTTTGTCAGCGAATCAATAATTTTATTAAAATCCACTTTATAACCTTTACGGTAAGCATCCAGTAAAACAACGATAGCATGTTCGGTCCTGACCGTGTTTGAAGGCTCCGTTTGGGTTGCATAGTCTCTTTTGCCAGAATTGTACAAATCCGCAATGGAATTGGTCATGCCCTGAAAACGCTCTGGTGTAATCAACGATAAAAGTGGCAACTGTGTACGGTAATTATCCCATATTGCCCATCCGTTATAACGTAGCTCCTTATCTTTTTGAATTTCGCCTTTGGTATTACGATATTGCCCATCCTTATCCGATATGACATACGGCGATTGCATTGTGCGATACAACAGGGAATAAAATAATTTTGCACTCTCCATATCGCCCTCTAACGCGATTTTGCTTAAGTGGATATTCCAATCGGCACCGCTTTGGTTTTTAATTTTATCATAAGACGACCCGTTAATAGCCGATTTTGCCCCATCAACACTTACCGAAGAAAATGCAATGTTTATATTTTCTTCCGTTGAGCTATTCTCAAGTTTTACAACCAATTTATGATTTCCTTCATCTTTCCATGATGAATTTCCCTCCAGCTGGAGGTAATAAAATATTTTATATTTTCCAGCACCACAAGTTGTTTTTGAAATAACCCAACCACTAACGGTATTTCCGTTTACCTGGTGTTCTTCTGATACGAATGCACCATTAAAAGCATAACTTAAGTCTAGGTAAAAACCCTTCTCACCTTTTGGGAAATGATAAAAATGCTTTCCGGCGTTGCCCAATACAGCGAGCTGCGCCTTTATCTTATTTTCAAAACCAACCTCGTAGAAACCCGGAGCAGCTTTTTCTGAAGCTTTAATTAATTCTGACTTTACAGGCGCTGCACCTAAGAATGGTTTGATTAAAATGTTTCCACCAGAACCCTGACAGCCAACGCCTTCAAAGCGATTATGTGTGAACCCTAAAAACTTCTTGGCCAAATATTCATAACCGGTATGTGTTTTAGGATAAGTTTGAGGACCGATGCTGAGCATACTAAAAGGATAAGATGCTGCCGGCGACATCTGCCCATGATCGGCAGACGAACCCAAAAATACGTTAACCAAATCAACCGGCCGGGTATTTTTAACAGAGAAAATAGTCGCTTTGTTTTGCGCTAAAACGTTTAAGCAGGTAAATAGCAGGCAAAAAATAAATATTTTTTTCAATGGATAAAATTTGATGGTTTAATAACAGAAGCGGCTAAATTATATAATTTAAGATTAAATTAAGGTTATGTTTTAGCTTCTTTACAGAGCAAAATTTTAAGCAAAAAAAATCCCGGCAAAACCGGGATTTCAAACTTTATATAATGAAATTTACTTTATTGCTACAGGAACTGAAACTTTATCCCAATCCATTGTAAAGCCAGCTTTGTTCACTTTATAAACCAGCGTTTCCTGTCTTGCTTTCAAAGCTTTTGTTTTCACATCAACACGTAAAGCATCTTTTGCTTCTTCGTATTTAAATGCGCCCCATTGTTTAGGCTCCTTGTTAAAAATTGCTGTCCAGGTGCCGCTTTCTTTCGGAATTAAGAAAAAGCTGTATTTACCTGCAGGTAATGCCTTACCCTGAACCATAATATCTTTATCGGTTTCGAAGGTAGTTGCTTCGTTTGCACCGGCACGCCAAACTTTATCATAGGCTTCTAAACCACCCCAAATTTTACGGCCTTTAACAGAAGGGCTGCTGTATGCAATTGTAATTGTTGCATCTTTTATTTTACCAGTTGCTGTTGCCGCAGGGCTTGCCGGTTTCTTTGCTTCCTGAGCAAATGCACTTGCAGAAATCGTTATTGCTGTAAATAGAACTGCAACAGATTTAATCATCGTTTTCATAGTATTATATTTTATTTATTTGTTGTTTTTCGTTTACGAATTTACTGCTTTCGGTTTATAAAACAATAAACCGATTGCTGAAAATATAATTACCGCAGCTGCGCCAATCACGTTAAGCCAAAGGAAAGACACGACATCAAATTTATAAACGGTAATAACCGCGATTTCTGATAAAATTGCTGAAATAAATACATTTGGTCCATCGATTTTTTTGGAATAAAATGCGACCAGAAAAATCCCTAATATCGGCCCGTAAAATAAGGACCCTAAAACATTAACTGCCTCAATTAATGAACCCATTTGAGTTGCAAACATGGCAACTGCAATCGAAAAAATGCCCCATGCCAGGGTATGCAGCCTGCTAAACTTTAATTCCGTTTCATCATTAGGTTTATCTTTGCTGAAAATCAGGTGGATATCTTTCAACGAGCAGGCGGCCAAAGCGTTTAAAGCGGCAGAAATTGAACCCCAGCTCGCCAGAAAAATTACCGCGAACAGTAATCCGATCATTCCAACGGGGAGTGTATTTTTAACAAAATAAAGAAATATGTAGTTGGTATCAGTTTTCTCGGCATTATAATTTGAGCTGTTGATGGCCTTCTCTACCCTTCCATGCAAATCTTTAACCTCATCTTGTGTTTGTTTGAAAGCTTCTATCGTCTGATTGAGTCTTGGAGATTTGCTTTCTTTTTGAAGTAAGATAGCTTTGGATTCGGCGTTAAACTGTTGCTGCAAAACACGATGCTCCTGTTCAAATGCAGTAGCCTTTTGCGGATTGCTTTCCTTTAAATATTGATAGGAACGCTCGTTAAAATAAATCGGAGCGGGCTTTAAGGAGAAGAATGCAAAAAGCAAGGCCCCGATAAGCAGAATGGCAAATTGCATCGGAATTTTAACAAGTCCATTCAATAGCAGACCCATTTTTGCATTGGTATTATCCTTCGCGGTAATATACCGTCCAACCTGGCTTTGGTCGGTACCGAAGTAAGAAAGTGCAAGGAAAAACCCGCCCAGTAACCCACTCCAGATATTGTATTTATCTTTCCAGTCGAATTCGGTTGTAATCACATTCAGTTTTCCGGATTTCCCCGCCAGGTATAATGCATCCTTGAACCCAATGCCATTGGGCATGTTCTCTACCAGTAAATAACCCGCGAAGGCCATTGTTCCTAGTATGATTAAAAATTGTAATTTTTGGGTATGTGCAATTGCTTTAGCGCCGCCAACGTAAGTGTATATCAATAAAATCCCACCGGTTAAAACATTCGTTAAATAAATATTCCAGTTTAAAACACTCGATAAAATTATACTCGGGGCGTAGATGCTGATTCCCGTTGATAATCCTCTGGAAAACAAAAAAAGCAATGAAGTGAGCACCCTGGTCTTTTTATCAAAACGGTTTTCTAAATATTCATAAGCCGTGTAAACATTCAGGCGCTGAAAAATCGGGATGAAAGTAATACAGATGACAATCATCGCCAGAGGCAAACCAAAATAATACTGAACGAAACGCATGCCATCGGTGTAAGCCTGGCCAGGTGCAGAAAGGAAGGTAATGGCGCTTGCCTGAGTAGCCATGATACCCAAAAGCACAATGTACCAGGGCATTTTATTATCGGCCTTTAGGTAAGATTCATTACTTTTCTGCCCACGGCCGATAAATATGCCGTATACAACAACCGCAACGAGCGTAAAAATAAGTACTATCCAATCGATATCACTCATGCCCAGAATTTGGTAAAGAGGTAATAAAATACAATTTGAAATACAAGCGCCAGCGCAAGCAATATGTACCAGGTATTCCAGTTTTTTATTTGCTTGTTCATTTAATTTTTTGTGCGGATAAAAAGTTTAAAAACAAACGTGCTGCACCGACATTTCCGGCTGGCAACTGCCTGAAAAATGCCAACGTGGTGTAAATAAAATTACCCTTTCCATATTTAGCATAAAGTGTTGAGCCCTGTAAAGGCTCTTCATCTGTATCGTGCATTTCAAAGAGCGGTTCATAGGCGGCGTCCCATTTATCCGGAAAATAAGCGCCACGTTCCTGTACCCAACCTTTAAAATCAGCCGGAGTGATTTTGTTGGGAAAGTTAAGCACTTTGTGACCGGGCTTTAAAAACTTAACCTCGGCATTTTCTTCGGTAACCCGCTTGTTTGCGATGCTGAAATTGTACATCCCCAATTTATCTGTCGTTACATCCTGGCTGGTATTGTATTGCATCACCAGATTACCTCCCGCTTTAACATAAGCCCATAAAAATGGCAACCAACGACCAAGTTTTTTCTCTGTATTATTAGCCCTTACACCCAGCACAATTGCATCATATTGTGCTAACTTGTTCGCTCCGCTTGTTAAGCCAGGCTCATCTATGTTACCATAAAAATCTTCATCTTTCAAAACATCGACCTGAATGCCTGCTATTTTCAAAAACTCAGGTATGAAATCTCCTGCCCCTTGTATGTACCCGACTTTTTTCACGCTTGCCTGGATATCACCTTTCATTATTATGGCAGTTGCCGGCGCAAAATATTGTAAGGAAGGTAAATGAGGGTATTGAATTAATACTTGTTTTTTGTTGTAAGTTACGCCATCAAGCTCGTAATTCGCTTCAAGCTGCAAACGGGCAGCACTTATCTTTGCTAATTTTGCCTTTGGAATTACAAGGTCGAAGGTCATGTCTTTTCCATTTAACGAGGTGAAATCAGCACCGCCCAAACGCTCTCCATTGTACATCAAATTGACTTTGCCCTTGCGATATTGCTTGCCAGAATTTACTTTAAAATTTAAACCCAGATGCAAATCTTCATTTTCCTTAACCAAATAAACAGATTGTGTAAATTTTAGTTCCAGGGCAGGGACAATGCGCAAACCTTCAACCACGTCGCCACGTACAGGATCCAATTTCTTGAAAGACAAAGGCAGTTTTACCTGAAACATTTCTGAGCCAATTCTTAATGCAAGTAAAACATTAAGTGCTGATTCCGCTTCTGGTAAACCAATCAAAGTATCGTTTTCTACAGCGAAAGTTGCCGCATTTTTGGCTGGTTTTGCCAACCAATAAGGCTCTGTAAAAGCCGCATCAGCAGGAATTTGAATTTTGTGATCAATGGTAATCAAAGAATCTCCCGAAAGATTTTTATTGAAACTTTCTGACTGATCCAACCATTTTACATTTTCCAAAACCACAGGATTTTTAGCTCTTGAAATCAGATTCAACCGAAAATTATAATTATCACCTGCAACAGCTTCAGCCTGATTGGTCACCATTTCGCCCATAAAACCTGCACAACTTAAAATAATGTTATCCAGCAAAAGCATTTTATCCTTTCGCAGATTTATATCTTTAAGCATAACAATCTTCTTCCTTAAAGTCAGCAAAGGCGATAAGCTCAATGCAGGATTATTAAAATCAAAAACTGAAATAATTTTATCTAAAGATTGGTCAATAGCTGCGTTTCCTTTCGAAGTCCAGGTTTTGTCTATTCCATCGAAAAGTGTTGTTTTTGCAGGTTCACCGAGTACGTGGGTAAAATACTCAGTTCGGGTGCCTGCTACAGATTGTGTTCCTGCGCCCTGACTTTTATGTAAGCTTCTGCTTAACCCCGCCAGTTCGCCATAACCCATCCCAAGTTGCGCATCATACTGTCCGACGTTAACTTTCAGCTGATTTTCGGAAGTCGTATTAACGCCACCAAAACGAAAGGTGTTCCATAGCACTCGTTTCGGTTGCCAAACATCAACATATTTGAGTTGATTTGGAAAAGCATTTTTATCACCAGCCAGCTTGAAAGCTTTTTCGGCAACTACTGCAGATGCGGCATGTTGCCCGTGGCCTGCCGCAGCCGTTGGTGGAAAACGGCAGATTATTACATCAGGACGAAATTTTCGGATTACCCAAACTACATCGGCAGTGATGCTGTCTGCGTCCCATTGTTTAAAAGTGTCGTTGGTATTTTTAGAGAAACCAAAATCAATTGCCCTGGTAAAAAACTGTTGGGCACCATCGAGTTTTCTCGCTTCTAAAAGTTCATGCGTTCTGATTAAGCCGAGTGCGGCACCCTGTTCTGTACCCAGTAAATTCTGCCCACCATCGCCCCTTGTTAAGGATAAATAACCAGTTTCGACGTTTTGGTCATTTATTAACCAGGAAAGTAAACCTGTATTCTCATCATCGGGATGGGCAGCCAGATATAAAACTTTGGGTAGGTTTTTAAAGGTTTTAAGTTCGCGGTAAATTTCAGACGATTTGGAGGGACGAACCTGTTGGGCCGAACCAAAAACCGCAAAAAACCCTAAAATAAATATTATGGTTAGTCGCTTAAACATAGAATTTGCTTTGTGTTAACCAAAGATGCTAAAATGCTTTTATTTTGCAGTGCAGGAAACGAAAAAGGTACAAATTATTATCCGCCCTAATTCCCGTTTTATCTTTAATATTGCACCATAAATTCAACCTATGAATGGCATTGTCCTCATCATTGATGATGAAAAGAAAATCTGCAGCTTACTTTCCCGAATTATCGAGTTGGAAGGATTCAAAACCTTGCAGGCAAATACCGGAAAAGAGGGATTCAAACTACTCAAAACCAACGAAGTAAACATCGTAATCAGCGATGTGAAATTGCCTGATGTAAACGGCGTTGCATTGGTAAAAGACATCAAAGCTTTAAAACCATTTGTCGAAATCATCAACTTAACCGCCTATGGAACCATTTCTGATGGGGTTTTGGCCATAAAAAACGGGGCGTTTGATTACCTGGTTAAAGGTGATGACAATGATAAAATTATTCCGTTGCTTTACAAGGCGATGGATAAATCAAACCTTCAGCAAAGGGTTTTCGACCTGGAGAATAAGGTTTCGAGAAAACATAGTTTTAGCACCATTATCGGGCAATCAAAAGCTTTGAAAGAAGCAATAGATTTAGCAAAGAAAGTGAGCCAGACCGATACAACAGTATTACTTTTAGGCGAAACAGGAACGGGAAAGGAAGTTTTTGCACAATCTATTCACTATGAAAGCCCGAGGGCGATGAAGCCTTTTGTGGCACTGAATTGTAGTGGTTTTAGTCCTGAATTGTTGGAGAGTGAGCTTTTTGGTTACAAAGCCGGTGCATTTACCGGCGCCAATAAAGATAAAAAAGGCTTGCTCGAAGAGGCCAACGGCGGAACCTTATTTCTGGATGAAATCGGTGAGATGAATCTGGATTTGCAGGCAAAACTTTTGCGTGTTTTGGAAAACCAGAGTTTTATAAAAGTTGGTGATACACATACACAACAAGTAAATGTCCGCATTTTAGCGGCAACCAATAAAGACTTAAAAAGCGATGCCGCCTCAGGAAAATTTCGTTCGGATTTGTATTACCGTTTATCCGTTTTCACGATTATCCTTCCTGCTTTAAGAGACCGCAAAGGCGATATCCTGGCCCTGGCTTCCTATTATCTAAATGAATTTTCACTTAAAGTAAATCGCCCCGGGCTAAAATTTGATGATAAGATTATAACCCTTTTTGAAAAGCATAACTGGAAAGGAAATATCCGTGAGCTTAAAAATGTAATCGAGCGGCTTGTCATCTTATCCGAAGGCAATACACTAAACACCAATGCATTACCAAGTGAATTTTTCGAACTGCATCCATTGGAAAACAGCTTCAATTTACAGGATGTAGAAAAACAGCACATACAAAAAGTACTTATCCATACCAAAGGAAATAAAACCGAAACATCAAGGTTACTGGGCATCGGCCTGACCACACTCTATCGAAAAATAGAGGAATATGGAGTAGGTGAAATTTAAATTACACAAAACCGTTTTATGATTTAACCATTTCCATTTTGGGTTAATTTATTATCTTTCGAAAAAAAAATAATATGCAAAAAAGCTTTCTAACCATTTTATTAACACTTTTTTCTCTTTCAATTTTTGCTCAACAAGCTTATTTCCAACAAGATTTAAAATATGATATTGATGTATCGTTAAACGAGAAGGACAAATCATTAAAAGGATTTGAAAGGATTGTTTACAAGAATAATTCCCCATCCAACCTCGATTTTATTTGGTTTCACATTTGGCCTAATGCTTATAAAAATGAATCGACAGCACTTTTTAAACAAATAAACGGAGATACCTCCCGCAAGGAGAAACTAAAAAACGTTACCTACGGAAGTATTGATGGCTTAAACTTTAAAGTTGACGGAAAAACCGCAAAAACAGAGGCTCATTCAAACCCTGAATACATAGATATTATAAAGGTTTTACTACCGACTGCTTTAAAACCAGGAGACTCCGTAACCATAATCACCGATTTTAGTGTAAAATTGCCAAGTTATTTCTCTCGTTCAGGCTATGCCGATACAGAATTTATGGTTACGCAGTGGTATCCGAAACCTGCAGTTTTTGATAAAGATGGCTGGCATGAATTTCCTTACTTAGACATGGGTGAGTTTTACAGCGAATACGCCAATTATAAGGTAAACATTACTTTGCCATCAAGCTATGTTGTTGGCGCTACGGGTGTGTTGCAAAATGCCGATGAACTTGCGGCTTATAAAACCATCGGCGCAAAAAATACTGCTGATAGAAACAAGCCGACTGTTTATACGCCGGTTAGTAAATCAGCTAACAAAACGCTAACCTACTCAATAAATAACGTCCCTGATTTTGCATGGTTTGCAGATAAGGATTTGGTGATTCAATATGATACTGTAAAATTGGCTTCAGGAAAACTGGTGGATGCTTTTAGCTATTATCACAATAAAAAGAATACACTTTGGGCAAATAGCATCGATTATATAAAGGATGCTACAAAAAAATACAGCAAATGGATTGGTGAGTACGAATATCCTGTTGTACAAGCCATTGAGGGACCGAAAAATAATGCAAGTGGCGGGATGGAGTATCCAACCATTACTTTGATAACCAGTCCTGACGCCAAGAAAGAAACTTTGGACGGCGTCATTACGCATGAGGTCGGCCACAACTGGTTTATGAGTATGCTCGGCAGTAACGAGCGGATGCACACCTGGCAGGATGAGGGTTTCAATACTTATTTCCAGTTTAGATACGAAGCCGAAAAATACAAATCAAACTCAATTTTCGGGGATGCAATTCCTGCTAAAATAAAAGAATTGCCGGCTGATAAGTTCCTTGCCAGTATTTATGGTGCGCTGGCCAATGTCCCGATGCAATCGGCTATTGAAACACCAGCAGCAGATTTTAAAACCTCGGAAGAATACGGCTTAATCTCCTATGCTAAAACTGCGCTATGGCTTTATATTTTGCAGGCAGAAATTGGTCAGGAGAAATTTGACAGGGCTTTTCAGGCTTATTTTAGCGAGTGGAAAAATAAGCATCCAACGCCTGCTGATTTCAAAGCTTCGATGGAGAAATCGTTAGGGGTGAACCTTGATAAATATTTTGCTTTACTGAATCAACAAGGTAAGTTTTAAAAAATAATTCCTGTACTATTAAAATGAAATAAACCTTTCCAAAACGGAAGGGTTTATTTTTTTGTCCAAAAATCGAAAAAAATATTTTATCAGGTTAAACCAGATAGCGCCCATTTTTTATTTCTGCTGCATGTTCAGGCTTTGTGTTTGTGCCAGCAAGGGTATGAAATTTAAAAAAAATGGATAATCAAATGATATTTATACGTATTGCCAACTTTAGGGATACCGTTTATGCGCAGGAAATCAAAAGAGAAACGGAAAGCAGCGCCATTGCCAGAGGTTCTGGAATATCTAAACGGAGCATAGAATCAATTATTGAGAAAATGGTAAGTGGAAAGGCTGTTATTGCCGTAACAAGCCTTGGGGAATGGGTTGGCTTTTCATACTTTGAAAGTTATGAAGACGGAAAGTTTGTTTCCAATTCAGGCCTAATCGTTGCACCGAAATTCAGAAATTCCGGCGTTGCAAAAAGTATCAAACAAAAAATTTTTAAGCTATCCCGCAGATTTTACCCAAATGCAAAAATTTTCAGCATTACTTCTGGCGCTGCAATAATGCATATGAATGCAATGCTGGGTTTTCTGCCAGTAAGTTTCGCAGAAATTACTCATGATGATAACTTTTGGATGGGCTGCGAGAGTTGCGTTAACTACGATATTTTAGAAAGGAAAAAAAAATGCAATTGCCTTTGTACCGCTATGCTTTTCGACCCGATAGGTGTTTCGGGATTCCCGGAACAATCAGGTGAAAAAATTGCCATCTCTGCCAAAAAAACGCACACTAAATCCTTAAAAAATGACTACTAGTATCGAAAAAAAATCGGTAATTGTACCTGATTTAAATGAACTTTACAACAAAGCAATTATTTTGCTAAAAAACCTTATTTCAATCCCCTCTTTTAGTGGTGAAGAACAGCAAACAGCTAATTTAATTGCGTCTTTTCTGAAGAAAAATAATGTTTTCATTTTTCGAAAGCACAACAACATCTGGTGCTATAACAAATATTTTGATGAAAACCGCCCAACGGTATTGCTCAATTCCCATCACGACACCGTAAAACCCAGCAAGCAATACACAAGAAATCCCTTTGAACCTACTATCGAAAATGAAAGGATTTATGGTTTAGGCAGTAATGATGCAGGTGGACCATTAGTGTCCTTAATTTCTACATTTCTTTATTTCTATGAACAGAATGATCTGCCTTTTAACTTATGTTTAGCCACTACAGCCGAAGAAGAAAATTCTGGTAACAAGGGAATTAAATCGATTTTGGAACACTTAAAACCCATCGCGTTTGCCATTGTAGGCGAACCCACCTGCATGGAGATGGCTATATCCGAAAAAGGGTCGATGGTTTTAGATTGCCATACAAAGGGCGTATCCGGACACGCAGCGAGGGATGAAGGTGACAATGCAATTTATAAAGCATTAAAGGATATCAATTGGTTTTCCACCTACCAATTTCCAACAGAGGATAATGCGCCTCAATCCGTTAAGATGAGTGTAACGGAGATTCATGCCGGCATCCAGCATAATATTATTCCCGCTGATTGTTCTTATTGCGTGGACATTAGGTTTGACCACAACTATACCCAAAAGGAAATTATAAATACCATCATAAACCATACCGATAGCAATTTCAAGGTTAGATCAAATGTTCTTCAACCCTCAAGCATCGACCTGCACCATCCCCTTATCGATGCTGGGCTATCTATAGGCAGAAAAACTTATGCTTCACCAACAAGTTCAGATCAGGGTTGGCTTCATATGCCTTCTTTGAAAATTGGTCCCGGAAATTCCTCACGTTCGCACACCGCAGACGAATTTATTTCTATTGAAGAAATTGAAGAAGGTATTTCACTATATATTAAACTTTTGAGGGCATTGAATCTAAGTAATGCGCATTCATAAATTTTAACCCCGAGCCTATCAAAACGGTAAAAACCTTTCCAAAATGGAAAGGTTTTTTTTTGCCCTAAACCGACCTGAAACAGCTATTAAACTGTATAACAGATACTTACGCAAAAGTAATTCTCCTAGGCACGAGAGTTGGCATCAAGCATATTATTAAATCAATAAGTTATGTCAATTATCCTATTACTAATTATCCTGTTGCTCTGTTGGGCAACTTACAAATCCATTGATTGGTTCGAAAAAATCTAAAGCCATGTTAGCACTATTCATCATCGCAATCGCCGTATTTATCTATATGATTTACGTGTTGATTAAACCCGAAAAATTTTAAAAACAGAGAATATGGAGAATGGCTCATGGAGAAAATTTAAGCAGAGAATAGACTAATAATCTATTACCTGTTTGCAGTTACTTAACTCCACACTTCCAAATCTCTACCTCTCTCAAATCAAAAAAAAATGAACACTGAATTAATTGGCATAATTGCCACATTCCTCTTAACCTTAGTCATTGCTATCCCTTTGGGCAAGTATTTGGCCAAGGTTTTTGCAGGAGAAAAAGTTTGGACAGACTTTTTAAAACCGCTCGAAAATGGAATTTATAAACTTTCGGGCATCAACATCAAAGAACAAATGAACTGGAAACAGCAGTTAAAAGCTTTGCTAACCATAAATGTATTGTGGTTGGTTTATGGCTTTTTTGTGTTGATTTTTCAGGATAAACTTCCTTTTAATCCTGATGGAAACCCAGGGATGACGCCTGATTTGGCTTTCAATTCCATCATCAGCTTTGTGGCGAACTGTAACTTGCAACATTATTCTGGCGAAACCGGTGTAAGTTATTTAACGCAGCAATTCGTACTGATGTTTCTTCAGTTTGTAAGTGCAGCCACAGGTATTGCCGCAGCAGTAATATTATTCAAAGCTTTCAGAGATAAAACCACTACACAATTGGGGAATTTCTGGGAATTTTTTGTGCGGGCAATTACCAGATTATTATTGCCGCTATCAATCGTTATGGCTTTAATTCTAACTTTTAATGGTGCGCCTGCAAGTTATGATGCAAAAGACCAATTCATATCCGTTCAGGGGGACACGGTAAATGTTTCCCTCGGGCCTGCGGCACAAATGATAGCCATAAAGCATTTGGGAACGAATGGTGGTGGGTATTTTGGTGCAAATTCTGCCCATCCATTCGAAAACCCAAACTACCTCACAAATATGGTAGAAATAATAGCCCAAACCATCATTCCACTTGCAATGATAATAGCGTTTGGCTATTTCATCCGAAAGAAAAAATTAGCCTGGACGATTTTTGGTGTAATGACGATAGGTTTATTTATGCTAATGATTCCGACGCTCAGTTCGGAACTTGGTGGCAATCCTGCGCTTGCAAAAATGGGCATTTCACAAGCTACAGGTGCAATGGAGGGCAAAGAAGTTCGCTTTGGGCCAGCAGCAACGGCCTATTGGAGTACGCTAACTACTGTAATTTCTACGGGTTCTGTAAATGGAATGCATGACAGCACGATGCCGCTTACAGGTTTATGGCAACTATTAGCCATGATGATAAACGGTTTTTATGGCGGTTGCGGCGTGGGTTTATTAAACTACTTTATCTATTTGATTATCGCTGTATTTATTTCAGGCTTAATGGTGGGTAGAACGCCAGAATTTTTAGGTCATAAGGTGGAGGCCCGGGAAATTAAAATTGCTGCGATTATCACTTTGTTAAGTCCGTTTTTAATATTGGCAGGAACAGCAATTTCAAGCTATGTTTTTACCAATCATGGCGATGCGGCCTGGGCTGTTCAGCCGAAAGCCTGGTTAAATAATCCGGGATTCCACGGCTTTTCTGAAATGCTTTACGAGGTCACCTCTTCGAATGCGAACAACGGTTCGGGTTTTGAGGGTTTAGGAGATAACAATATTTTCTGGAACGTACTTACAGGAATCATCATTTTCCTTGGCCGCTTCTTACCGATTATCGGTCCGGTTGCCATTGCAGGTTTATTAGGTGCTAAAAAATTCATACCTGAATCTGCGGGAACTTTAAAAACCGACACCAAAACATTCGCCCTAATGACCTTTGCCGTGATTTTAGTGCTGAATGCCCTTTCATATTTCCCTGCCCTGGCCTTAGGTCCATTGGCAGAATATTTTACCATGCTTAAATAGAAAATAAAATGAAACCCAATAATAAATTGTTCGAACCTGCTTTAGTGCAAACTGCATTGAAACAATCTTTTATCAAACTCGACCCCCGGGTAATGGTTCGCAACCCGGTTATGTTTACCGTTGAAGTAGGCACTCTTATAATGGCTTACGTTACGGTTTATTCTTTCAGCCA
>Ga0160446_100098_pt1 | contig 82390 bp, 71 predicted proteins | sample HID1973I_E1MG_FD_108200 | JGI IMG/M metagenome (GOLD analysis project Ga0160446, IMG submission 108200) | Enriched mosquito-associated microbial communities from UW Madison campus, WI, USA - HID1973I_E1 MG | ecosystem: Host-associated > Arthropoda: Insects > Digestive system > Unclassified ...
AAGCGTGTTTTTTGCGACCGCAGAAACGGAATTGTCGCGAACTGTTGCGGGCGCCGGTCCAAGGCCCTTGTGGTCCGGGCGGACGCGCCGGCATCGTGATCGTCGACTGCGATCGGCTGGCCGTGAATGCAGGCAGTCGTCTATTCGCTGGGATCGTCGCTGGCCGAGGCGGGGGTGGTCTGACCGGTATATCGGGGCTGCCGCGCGGTGCTGGGCCGATCCGGCGGCGGCGCGCTTTTGTCCCGTTCGGACGGCCGGGTCGTCTGGTCCTTGTCTTCGGGCATGAAAGCCTCCTGCTATTTACAGGGAACGTCGCCCGCTGGCGCAATGTTCCCGGCCGCGCAGGCGGGGGGCCGTGTGCAGCCGTCGGCCCGGCGGTTTGCCCAGCGGCTGTCGATCTGATCCTGCAGCGTGACCATGCCGTTCTTGACCGTGGTCCCGATATCGGATGCGTCCAGCGGATGCGGGGCCGAACAGAAAACCCGAAGCGTGCCGCGACATATGCAGCGTGGCGTTTTCAATAGCCTGTGACCTGAGATGGGAGAGGCAGGCGATCACGCTCAGAGGCCGTCCGGCGTGCGCCCTCGATGACCAGCGAGACATCATTCGGTCCGACGACGAAACGGTATCCAAGCGCCCACAGATCGCTCCAGTTGCGTCCCGCCCCTATGATCGTGGCCAATGGCTTGCCGACCTCGGCTGCTATCGCTTCAATTCGCTTGATCAGCATTTGTGGGGCGGGTTCCAGCAACCGTTCCAGGTGATCGATGGAGCCAGCCAGATCATTCGGCCCGATGAACACCATATCCACCCCCGGCACCGAGGCGATCTCCGCAAGGTTTTCGACAGCTTCGATATGCTCGCATTGCAGGATCAACAGGAGTTCATCCGAGGCCTCCTGCCGTGCATATCCCTCCCGAGTGCCCCAACCAGAGGCACGGATAATCGGGGCGCAATATCCGCGATTTCCGAGGCCCGGATAGCGCGCGGCGGCGGCAATCGATCGCGCTTGAGAGGCCGTGTTTACAAATGGCACAATCAACGACCGAAAGCCGCGGTCGAGCACCTGCTTCAGAATCGTGTTCGACCCATCCGGGAGGCGGAGTACGACCTCGCCACCCGCGGCTTCGACAGCGCGCGCGATGGCGACCCATTCCTCGATGCCGCCACGGCCATGTTCGCCGTCGATAACCAGCACCTTCCAACCATGATGAACCATGATCTCGGCAATGTCGGGACTGCCCAGTTGGACCCAGGCGGCGGCAATCTGCTCTCCCGCAAGGATGCGCTGCTTCAGGGGGTTCATGTTCTTTCCTTCAGATCGATAAATGTGCCGAGATCCGGGGGCTCTTGCTTGCTGAACCCTGTCTTGTGGGGTGCGTTTGCGCAAACTCTTGGCCTGCCGGGGTGGTTGGCCGTTGGATGTTTGCCAGCCCTGCGCAAGTGAGACGATACGCGTTTGTGCTCAATGCAACGGCTGTAGAGGCTGAATGAAGATCTGAAACCAACATCCGGATGCAGCAGGAAGACACGACAAGGTTCCGATATTCTCGCTTTGAACATCACCCAAAGGACGATCAGGCCAGCATCTGCGTGTCGCCGCAAACCGATATTGCTTGCCCCGAAACCGAACTGCCCCTTCGACTGGCCAGATAGGCAATCTGGTCGGCAATCTGACCGGGTTCGACATAATGACGGATCGAGGTGAACGAAAACGCCTGAGCCTCTACCTCAGCGACGCTCCGGCCCTGAGACTGCGCCTTGGCCTCCAGCACGCGGCGCTGGCGGTCTCCGGCGACAAGTCCCGGCAGGATGGCGTTGACGCGGATGTCGTCGGGGCCAAGCTCTATCGCAAGCGACTTGGTCAGGCCGATCACCCCCCATTTCGCGGCGGCATAGGGGGTGCGCAGGCGGAACCCCACACGGCCCGCCACCGATGACAGGTTGATGATCGAGGCATTCGCGCTGTCGCGAAGCGCGTCCGTGCAGGCCGCGCAGGCGATGAACTGGCTGGTCAGGCAGATGTCGATGCATTGGTGCCAGGCGGTCAGGTCGATGTCTTCGACACGGGCCGTAGGTCCGGCGATGCCCGCATTGTTGACCAGGCAGTCAAGCCCGCCCAGATGCGCCATCGCCATGTCCAGAAAGCCGCGCAGCGCCGTGCTGTCGCCGACATCGATCTTTTGGCGGAACACGCCCTCCGGCAGGGTGGCCAGCGCGGCATCGTCGATGTCGCAGGTCGCGACGATCGCGCCTTCGTCCAGAAAGGCCTGGACGATGGCCCGCCCGATGCCACTGGCCCCTGCGGTGACGATGACCCGGTGTCCGCTCAAATCAAGATCCATGCATTCCCTCGCAGTTCGGTGTCAGTCGCGCAGTACGTCACGCGACAGGATGAATTCGGCGGCGGACCTTATGTCTGCCTCAAGCGCCTGGGCCGCCGCGTCCGGTTCGCGCGCCACGATCGCCCGCACCAGATCGGCATGGTTGCTGACCGAGGCCGCGTTGCGCGACCGGCGCGACGCCTCGCCCAGGTCAAGGGTGATGACCGGCCCGGCCTTCAGCCACATCCCGGCAATCACGTCGCGCAGCACGGGCGAACCCGCGCTTTCATAGATGTGGAAATGCAGCGTCTTGTTGGCGCGCACGGCATCGCGGCTGTCGGGGCCTTCCAGCGACATGCAGAACGCGATCTCCAGCTGGCGCAACTGGTCAAGCTGGGGAACAGACATGCGCAGCGTGGCAAGGCGGACGGCCAGCATCTCGTTATGGATGCGGATCTCGGTCAGGTCGCGAAAGCCCGCGCGCGTCATCAGCGGAACCGCGACCGCGCGGTTGGGCCGGCTTTCCAGCGCCCCGGCGGCGACCAGCCGGCTGACCGCGTCGCGCACCGGCATGACCGAGACGCCAAGCTGGTCGGCCAGATCCCGCATCGACATGCGATCCGCCGGGCGCAACTGACCCGAAAGCAGCATTTCGGACAGGATGTCATGGACCTGACGGGCCAGCGAATCGGGCCGTTCGGGCAATGCGGAAATCGGGGGACCAGCAGGCATATGGCAGAACCTTTCTCCATCATGCTGCCAACTGTGATCTCAGTTTGCAAGTGGATGGCCCATTAAAAAATTGACAAATACTTTTCTGGCTTCAACTGTGATCTCAGATCGCAGTGATGGGGAGATCGCCTGCGACTGCCACCGAACAAAGGGAGGAGTGTTCGATGAGCCTATCTGGAATTGATCGCCGCAGATTTCTGCTGACCAGCGGCGCCCTTGCGGCTGGGGCGCTTGGCGCACCGTCGATCCTGCGGGCCCAGGACGGCCCCATTGTCCTGGGGCACCTGACGCCACGCACCGGCTTTCTGGGGCCCTTGGGGGAATATGCCGTCATGGCCGTCGATCTGGCGGTCGAGGAAATCAACGCGGCCGGCGGCATCGACGGACGCCAGTTGCAGATCCTCAAGGAAGATTCCGTCAACCCGCAGACCGCCTCGACCAAGGCGGAGCGCATGATCGAACGCGACAATGTCATGGCCATCGTGGGCGAGATCTCGTCCGCCTCAGCCCTGACCATCGCCCAGACCGCCGAGCGCGCGAAGCGGTTGTTCATCAATACCGGCGCCAATTCGGACACCCTGCGCGGCAGCGACTGCAAGCGTCACATGTTCCACGTCGAAACCCAGAACGTCATGTATGTGAACGCCGAAGGCCAGCACCTGCTGCAGAACGGGCTGGTCGAGGGCAAGCGCTGGTACCTGTTGACCGCCGATTATGCCTTTGGCCATGACCTGTCCAAGGGCGCGCATGCCTTCCTTGGCCGTCACGGCGGCGAATTGGCGGGCGAAGACCTGATCCCGACGGATGCGACCGATTTCTCGTCCTTCATGCTGAAGATCCGGGACGCCAAGCCGGATCTTGTCGCATTGAACCTTGCCGGGACGCAGATCACCAGTTTCCTGAAGCAATACGGGGAATTCGGGCTGGAGTTTCCGCTGGGCGGCTTCGGCTTCGACACGGCTTCCGCCTGGGCCGCCGGGGCCGAGAATTTCCGAGGCACCTGGCCCTGCGTCTGGAACCACCAGATCCAGACCGAGAAATCCCGGGCCTTCGTCAAGGCATTCACCGCGAAATACGGCAAGCCGCCGGAAAACCAAGCCTGGGGCGATTACATGGCGATCCAGATCCTGGCCCAGGCGATCCGGGACACCAAGGGAACCGACCCGGCCGCGATCATCGACTATTTCGAGGATCCGGCTACCAAGTTCGACATGATGAAAACACGGGATGGCTATTTCCACCCCGAGAGCCACCAGCTTCTGCAAGAGATCTACGCGATCACCGCGCTGCCTTCGGGCGAGGCGGCGAACCAGTGGGACATCTTCACCACCTCGGGTCCGCTGCCCCAGCCGGACCAGCCGCTGGAAACGCTGATCGCTGATGCGGTGGGCGGCACCTGCAGCTTCTCCTCGTAACCATCAGGACGGGATGCGTGCGCCGGTTTGCGCGCGCGTCCCGCGACCAACCAAGGGGGGGAAACCGCATGAACATGTTCCTGTTCCTGTCGCAACTTCTGAACGGGCTGCTGGATGGCTTTTATTACCTGCTCATCGCCATCGGCCTGTCGCTGATCTTTTCGCTGGGGGGGATCGTCAACCTGGCGCATGGGGCGTTCTTTGCCATCGGCGCCTATCTTGCCATCGCGATCACGCCCTATACCGGCTTTTTCGGCGCGGTCATCATCGTGCCGCTGCTGGTGGCGGCACTGGGCGTCGTGACCGAGCGGCTGCTGTTCACCCGCTTCTACCGCGTCGATCCGCTTTATTCCCTGCTTCTGACCTTTGGTCTGGCGATGGTGATCGAACAGGCGCTTCGCTGGCATTTCGGCTCGGCCCCGCTGGCCTATAACATCCCCGGCGCGCTGCGCGGGCAGGTATTCCTGGGCGATTTCATCTATTCCCGCTATCGCATCTTCCTAATCGTCGTCGCCGTGCTGGCGGTGGGCGGGCTGTGGTTGTTGCTGAACCGCACGGCCTTTGGCCGGATCGTTCGCGCGGGCATCCAGAACCCCGACATTCTGGCGGCGATGGGTATCTCGCTGCGGCCTTACCTGTCGACGGTCGCGGGGATCGCGATCGGGCTGGCCGGGCTGGCGGGCGTCCTGATGGCGCCGATCGTCCCCGTCCATCCCGCCATGGGGGGCGAGGTCCTGACCGCGGCCTTTGTCGTCGTCGTCATCGGCGGGCTTGGCTCTTTCTGGGGCGTGGTGCTGGCGGCGCTGCTGGTCGGGCTGGTCAAGGGGCTGGTCATCGCGATTGGCCTGCCATCCTGGTCGCTGGCCGCGATCTACCTGCTGATGTTCGTCGTCCTGCTGCTGCGCCCGCGCGGCCTGATGGGAGAGCGCATTCTGCGCTTCGAGTGATTTCCTGATGTCCAGAAACACATTTCTTCACCCGCTTGCTGTCGCTGGCGTCGCGGCCGTCCTGTTGCCCTGGCTGATGAACTCCATCGGGCTGACCACGACCTCGGCGGCCGAACTTGTCATCTTCGCCATGGCCTGCATGGGGTTGAACCTGCTGGCGGGCTATACCGGCCTTGTCTCGTTCGGTCATGGCGCTTGGTTCGGCCTGGGCGCCTATGTCGCGGCGCTGGTCGCGCTGGCGATGCCCGGCCATGCCATCGTCCTGCCGCTGGTCGCCGCCGTGGTGCTGAGCGCGATCATCGCCGCGGGCTTCGGCTGGCTGCTGCTACGCCGTCGCGGGGTCTATTTCTCGCTGATGACGCTGGCGCTGTCGGCGCTGGGGTTCACCGTCGCCTTTCGCTGGACCAGCGTCACCGGCGGCGAGAACGGCCTTGGCGGGATCGAGCGTCCTGTCATCGCCGGGTTCGACCTGAACGACAGCATGAACTTCTATATCGTCACCGCCGTCCTGGCGCTTGGCGTCGCGGCGCTGATGTGGCGTTTCGTCAATTCGCCCCTTGGCCATGTGCTGGAGGCGATCCGCGAAAACGAAACCCGCGCCACCGCCCTTGGTTATCGCACCCGACGCTACAAGCTGGCGGCCTTTGTCGCCTCGGCCAGCGTCACGGCGCTGGCGGGGGCATTGCTGCTTTACAAGAACCGCATGACCTCGGCCGAGCCGATGTCGATCATCTTCTCGGGCGAGTTGCTGGCGATGACGGTGATCGGGGGGATGCGCGGCTTTCTGGGGCCGGCACTTGGCGCGGTTTTCTATGTCCTGTTCCGCGAATACCTGTCGATCTATACCGAGAACTGGCTGTTCTGGTTCGGGCTGGTGTTCATGGGCTTCGTCCTGTTCGCCCGCGACGGCCTGATCGGCATGGGCCGTCAGGTCATCCGGCGGCTGTTCCCGGGCCCCGATCTGGCCGCCGCCATGGCCGAGCGTCGGGTCGAGGCACTGCCCTTGCCCGAAATGCTGCGCGCGACCGGCCAGCCCGCCGGATCTGTGCTGAAGGCGCAGCAGATCACGAAAAGCTTCGGTGCCTTCAAGGCGGTGGACGGCGTCAGCATCGATGTGCGCGACCGCAGCCTTCACGCCCTGATCGGCCCGAACGGCGCGGGCAAGACCACGGCCTTCAACCTGCTCAGCGGCATCCTTGCCCCCAGCAGTGGCGAGGTGACATTGGCCGGCCAGCAGGTCGCGGGACTGTCGGCCGACCGGATCGCGCAAATGGGCATGGGCCGGTCCTTCCAGATCACCAGCCTGTTTCCCGACCTGACGGTTCAGGAAAACGTCCGGCTTGCGATCCAGGCGGGTGATCCCCTGCGCATGAACCCGTGGATCCCGGCCAAGGGCATCGCGCGCATCAATGACCAGGCACGAGAGATTCTGGCTTGGGTCGGCCTTGCCGGGATGGAGGGGGCCAAGGCGGGCTCGCTGTCCTATGGCGGGCAGCGGTTGCTGGACCTTGGCCTTGCGTTGGCCAATCATCCGCGGGTGCTGCTGGTCGACGAGCCGCTGGCGGCCCTGTCGGTGGCCGAGCGCGAGCGGGTCGGCAACCTGATCAAGCAAGTCTCGGCCGACATTCCGGTGCTGCTGGTCGAACATGACATCGACCGGGTCTTCAACCTGGCCGACCACGTCACGGTGATGAACGAAGGCAAGGTGCTGCTGGACGGCACCGTCGACGATGCCCGCACCTCGGACAAGGTGCGCGAGATCTATATCGGTTCGGGCACCGCCGAGGTCGCCGCCAGCGCCCATCAGGGCAAGGTCGGCGAAACCATCTGCGTCCTGGACAAGGTCAACGTCCATTACGGCAAAAGCCACATCCTGCACGACGTCGGCTTCGACATCCGCAAGGGCGAGATCCTGGCCCTGCTGGGACGGAACGGCGCCGGGAAATCGACGCTGCTGAAGTCGATGATCGGCATCGCCACGCCCAGTTCCGGGTCGATCCGGCTGGACGGCCAGCAACTGGCGGGCCTTGATCCCGCCACCATCGCGCGGGCGGGCATCGGCTATGTTCCCCAGGGCCGGGGTCTTTTCGCCGGAATGACTGTGCGCGAAAACCTGGAGCTGGGCCGCCTGAAACGTCGGACCGGCGCGGGCAGCCATTGGAGCGATGAGCAGATCCTTGAATTCTTCCCTCGTCTTGGCGAGCGGATGGAGACCGAGGCCGACCGCCTGTCGGGCGGCGAACAGCAGATGGCCGCCGTCGCCCGCGCGCTGTCCGGCGATACCCGCATCCTGCTGCTGGACGAACCCTTCGAGGGGCTGGCCCCCGCGGTGGTCGAGCAGCTTTTCCACAGTTTCGACAAGCTGCGGGACCAGCTGTCCATCGTGATCGTCGACCACAACCTTGATCTTGCGCTGGCCCTGTCCGACCGGACCGTGGCGCTGGAAATGGGCCGGGTGTTCCATGACGGACCGTCCCGCGCGCTGGCCGAGGATCTGGATCTGCGCCGCCAGGTGCTTTGGTTGTGAAGGGAGAATGCATGACCACAATCGCTATCATCGGTGCTGGCCTGATCGGCCGGTCATGGGCGCTGGTCTTTGCCCGTGCGGGCCTGCCCGTCCAGGTCTGGGACGCGAACCCGACCGTGCTCGACCGGCTGGCCGACGACATCGGCGCCATGATCCGCGACGCGGGCGGTGATGCGGGCATCGCGGCGCTGGTCACGCCTTGCGCCACGCTGGCCAAGGCGCTGGACGGCGCGGATTGGGTGCAGGAAAACGGCCCCGAGGATGCGGCGATCAAGCGCGCGCTGTTCGCCGATCTGGACCGGCTGGCCGCGCCGGGCACCATTCTTGCGTCATCCAGCTCGGCGCTGATGCCCTCGGTCTGGTCCGAGGGGCTGGCGGGCGCCGCGCGCTGCCTTGTCGCCCATCCCGTCAACCCGCCGCATCTGGTGCCCATCGTCGAACTTTGCCCCTCGGCCCAAACCGCGCCCGAGGTCATGGACCGGGCCGAGGCGCTGTTCCGGCAGGTCGGACAGGTTCCCGCCCGCCTGACGCGCGAAATCGACGGCTTTGTCCTGAACCGCTTGCAGGCGGTGCTGCTGGCGGAATCTCTAAGCCTGGTCGAACGCGGCGTGATCGATGTGCAGGGGCTGGACGACACCATCCGCCACGGGCTGGGCCGCCGCTGGGCCTTCATGGGGCCGCTGGAAACGATCCTGCTGAACGCGCCCGGCGGCGTGCCCGATTACGTCCGCCGTTATGGCCCGATGTTGGCGCGCCTGACCGACGATGCGGCGCGCGGCGAAGCCTTTACCGAAGCCGCGGGCCAGGTCGTCGCCGACGCCTTCCCCGACACCGAAATCCGCGCACGCCAGGATTGGCGCGACCGGGAACTGGCGGCACTGGATCGCCATCTGCGCAGCCGCAGCGAAAGGAAAGACTAATGGCCAAGCCTCGCAAGACGATCATCACCTGCGCCGTCACCGGCGCGATCCACACGCCCTCGATGTCGGAATACCTGCCGGTGACGGCGGCCGAGATCGCCGAGGCGGCCATCGGCGCAGCCGAGGCGGGCGCGGCCATCGTCCATCTTCACGCACGCGATCCCAAGGACGGGCGGCCCGACCAGACACCCGAGGCGTTCGAGCCCTTCCTGCGCGTCATCAAGCAGCGCAGCGACTGCGTCGTCAACATCACGACCGGCGGCGCGCCCACGATGACCATTCAGGAACGTATCCGCCCCGCCGCCACCTGGAAGCCCGAGGTCGCGTCCCTGAACATGGGCACCATGAATTTCGGCCTGTTCCCGATGCTGAACCGCTTTGACGCCAAACTTAAGCACCAATGGGAAAAGGACTATCTGGGCAACCGCGACATCGTCTTTCGCAATACCTTCGGCGATATCGAGCATATCCTGACCACGTTGGGTGCGAATGGCACCCGCTTCGAATTCGAATGCTATGACAGCGCCCATCTTTACAACCTGAAGCATTTCTTCGACGCGGGCATCGTCAAGGGTCCGCTGTTCATCCAGACGGTCTTTGGCCTGATGGGCGGGATTGGCGCTCACCCCGAGGATGTCATGCACATGAAGCGCACGGCGGACCGCCTGTTCGGCGACAATTACCGCTGGTCGGTGCTGGGCGCGGGCAAGAACCAGATGGCCATCGCCGCCATGGCCGCCGCGATGGGCGGGCATGTCCGCGTGGGCCTCGAGGATTCGCTGTGGAACGGCCCCGGCCGCCTGGCGCAGAGCAATGCCGAGCAGGTCGCCCGCGCGCGCCAGATCATCGAAGGACTGGGTCTGGAAATAGCCACGGCTGACGAGGCACGTGAGATTCTGGCGCTGAAAGGCCCGGAAACCGTTGCTTTCTGATAGGGGCAGATACGACCTCCGGTCCTGTCCGTTACCCACGGGCAGGGCATTTTTCGCGAGCGGTGCTTCAGTGTCTGCCTATCAAGACTTGCGACGCAATGACTGCTTTAGCGGCTCGCAGCGTGCAGGAGGATCAAGCGGCATGTATTTCGGCTTTAGCTCGCGCCTTCCGTTCTTAAACAGCCGAATTTGGCGTGTCCCCTTGGCGGGACCACGGGATCCTGAAAGCTGGTACCCTGATCGGGCCCTTGCTTGGAGAAGGCTCAGGACATCACGAGGTCCCTATCCCTATCGCACGGCCTGAGGAAGGAGTTGTTCGCGGGAGCGTCTCGAAAGGCGTTCCGCGCTCGGCTTCTAGCCTTGGCCTGGTTGCTCCAACGTGCTGACTTCGCGCGCGCAGCCTGACTCGACGAGTGCGTGCGCCATATGCTGAAGCAGTGGTACCGCCTCCTCTCCGGTCAACATCTGCGAGCTGACGAAAGCGCCGTTGACAAGCACGGCGAGCTGTCCGCCCAGCTCTTCCGGCTCCGTTGCTCCCAGGCGTTCGGCTAGAACAGTCAAGCGGCGGCGCAGTTCCGCTTTGTGATCGTGTGCGACCTTGCGCGCCGGATGATCGCTTTCCGGAAATTCAGCTGCGACATTGATCTGGGGGCAGCCGCGGTAATTGGGGCGGCCGACACGTTCGCCGATCCAGAAAAGATGTGCGTCCAGCTCGGCTGCTGGGTCCGAGGTGTGCATCTGCGCGACCTCGTCCCAAATATTCCAGAAATCCTTATCCTCGCGACTGAGGAAGGCGGCTACGAGATCATCCTTGGTGCGGAAATGGCGGTAGAGGCTGGTCTTGGCCACTCCGGCCTTGGCCACGACAAGATCGACACCGACCGCGCGCACGCTGCGTTCATAAAAAAGTTTCGAAGCTATCTCCAACACCCGTTCGCGCAAATCCGCGCCATTTTCTGCCATGTTTTTCATCGTGCTGACTGTCGTCTTTACCATCTGGTCACTTCCATTGAGCGCACTTTAACACGATCGCGCTTGACACGCTACAGACCTGTACGTAGCGTAATGATACAAACAGGTCTGTAGCGATGAGGGAAGAGATGAGCGGGCGCTTGGAGACCCAGACGGGGGATGTAATGAATGGTGGCGCGGCAAAGGCCGTGGCAATCTTTGGAGCAGGCGGTCATACGGGTCGTTTCGTGGTGGCGGAATTGAAGCGGCGAGGCATTACGCCTGTGGCCGTCGTTCGCAACAAAGCGAAGCTGGCGCAGGAGCGCGTCTTCGGTCCGGAGATTGATCTGCGCGAAGCCGCGATCGACGATGCCGCGTCGCTCAACATCGCCTTTGCCAATATGGCGGCGGTCATCAACTGCGCCGGCCCTTTCCTGGACACGGCCGCACCGGTTGCAGAAGCAGCCATTCGCGCTGGTGCCCATTATCTGGATGTGACCGCCGAGCAGCCGAGCGCGATGGCGACATTCGAGGCCTTCGATGAGGCTGCGGGCGCGGCAGGCGTTCTCGTTCTTCCGGCGATGGGGTTCTATGGCGGTCTCGGCGATCTTATGGTCTCTGCCGCCATGGACGACTGGGTGGATGTCGATGACATCCGCATCGGTATCGCCCTCGATAGCTGGCATCCGACCAGGGGCACAAGGATCACCGGGGCGCGCAACACGGCGCAGCGGCTGGTGGTGTCAAACGGCAGGCTGGCGCCGCTAGTGCCCGCTGCTGACGACTTGACGCTGAACTTTCCAGAACCATTTGGTCGCCAAGCCGTCGTCGCGTTGCCCTTTTCCGAAATCCCCGTCATCACACGTCATCTTCGGCCGAAGGAACTGCATTCATTCCTAAACCGAACGGCACTCAGCGATGTCCGCGCTGTAGATACGCCTACGCCGAAGGCTGCCGACGAGTCAGGCCGCTCGCCTCAGCGATTTGCGATCAACGCCGTGATCCGAAAGGGTCGCGAAACCCGCCGGATCACAGCAACGGGCCGGGACATTTATGCCTTTTCCGCGCCGCTTATCTGCGAGGCGGTCGTGCGGCTGCTGGACGGGAGAAGCCGGGGCAGTGGTGCGCAGGCGCCGGGCGCGGTTTTCGATGCAGGCGACTTCCTGAATGCCTTGAACGTGCGGATTCCAGACTTCCAAATGACCCGAAACTGAGAATCCAAGGACACCCCGTCCTTGAAAATACAGCAGGAGAATGCCGCGCGCTTTCTTGACCTCGACGTCGTTGGCCTCAATTTCGAGGGCCGCATCGTCCGGGAAAACGGTCCTCCGGACTGTTTTCTGATCCTGCCTCACCTTCAACAGCAAGCACCGGTCGGAATGCCTGAACGCGCATTGGCTCATGAGAGCGAAGTGTCAGCCGAAACGCGCCGCCCCGAGGGCCGCGACCACAGGCAGGGGCTGACCGGTCATCGCGCTGACAAGGATCCGGGCAGAGGCAGGACCGGCGGTAAAGCCCTGATGGCCGTGACCGAAGTGGAACCACAGGCCGGGGTGGCGCGGCGCCTCGCCGATCACCGGCAGCATGTCCGGCAGGCAGGGGCGATGCCCGAACCAGGGTTCGGCCTCGACCGGGTCGCCGAAATCGAACAATTCGCGGGCCGACGCCTCTGAGCGGCGGATCTGGCGCCAGTCGATTTCTGCGTCCAACCGGGTGAACTCGGCGCCGGTGCAAAGCCGCAATCCTTGGGTCATCGGTGCCATGAAGGTCGCGCGCTCGGCGTCATAAAGCGGATGCGTGGGGCCGCCTGCGGCGTCGAAATGCCGGTGGTAGCCGCGCTTTCGAAACAGCGGGATGCGGTAGCCAAGCCGCCCTGTCACTTGGGTCGACCAACTCCCCAGCGCCAGCACCACCCGTTCGGCGTCAACCCTGCCGACCTCGGTCGTCAGCCGCCAGCCGCTGCGGGTCTGCTCCAGCGATTGCGCGTCGCCATAAACGAAGTTGCCGCCACGGGCCTGAAACAGGCGGCCATAGGCTGCGGACAATCCGCCGGGACTGCGGCAGGTCCAGACATCGTGGAAATGGACCGCGCCCGGCAGGCTTTGTTTCAGCTCTGGCTCCAGCGCAGTCAGCTCTGCGCCGTCCAGACGCCGCGAGGCCACCCCCCATTGTCCGTTGAGGCGGCGGGCGTCCTTCCATGCTGCGTCCAGCCCCTTATCGGTCCGGAAGATGACATGATAGCCCCGCCGTTCGACAAGTTCCTCGGCCTTGGCGGCCGCGATCAGCGGGGCATGGTAAAGATCGGATTGCCCCACGATAGCGTGATAGTGCTGGCTTAGGCGCGCGTGGCTTTGCGGGCGCGAATTCCACCAATAGGACAGCAAGGGTCGAAGGTGCTCGGGCATCGCGCCAAAGTGCCAATTGACCTCGCCGCCGCGCCCGAGGGCGATGCCAAGCAGGCGGCGCGGTTCTCGGGGAAAGGCATAGGGCTCGACCGCCTCGGTCTGGATCGCGCCAGCATTGCCAAAGCTGGTCTCGCGGCCAATCCCCTTGCGATCCACCAGAACCACCGTGTCGCCGATGGCCTGCAAGGCAAGCGCCGTGGACACGCCCACCATGCCCGCACCCAATACGATTGTCGTTGTCATCCCTGATCCCGCCACCCTTGGAGAGAGTGCCTGCAAAGCCCCGGGCGCCGCGAAGTCCCCTTCGCGGCTGCCCCTTTCAACCGGCGCCCGACTGACCGGCTATTCGAGGTCAACCTTGTCGAAACGATGTGCGCCCAGCGGGTCCATCACATAGTTTTTCACCTTGGTGGACATCGGCAGGACGACACGGGAATTGGCCAGCGGCAGCACGGGTGCCTCGTCATGCACGATCTGCTGGATGCGTTCATACATCTCGGCGCGCTTGTCCTGTTGGGTCTCGGCGCGCGCGGATTTCAGCAGGTCCTGCACCTCGGCGTTACACCAATACGCGGTATTCCCAGAGCTTGAGGGGCAGTTCAGGAAAAAGCCCAGCAGGTTGTCGGGATCGGCACTGTCGCTTGATCCGCCCGACATCGCGAAGCCGTCACGATCCAGCGCGCGCACGCGTTTCAGATATTCGCCCCATTCATAGCTGACGATCTCGCCGGTGATGCCCACTTGCGCCAGATCGGCCTGGATCATCTCGGCCGCGCGCCGCCCGTTGGGCATGTAGGAGCGGCTGACCGGGATCGCCCAGATGTTCAGCTTCGCGTCCTTCACGCCCGCTGCTTCCAGCGCGGCCTTGGCAGCGGCCGGATCGTAGGGATAGGGCGCAAGCTGGTCGTTATATCCCCAGATCGTTGGCGGCAGCGGCGTTTCCGCAACCTGTCCCATGCCCTGATAGACCGCATCGACAAGAGCGGGGCGGTTGATCGCCATCGCCACCGCGCGCCGGACCTCGGGCCTGTCCCAGGGCGCAACCTGGGTGTTGAACGCCATGAAGGCGATGTTCAGCCCTGGCGCCTCCATGACATTAAGCGATTTGTCCGCCTTGAGCGCCGGAACCTCGGCGGGGGCGGGATAGGCAGCCATGAGGCATTCGCCGGCCTTGAGCCTGGTGATCCGCACGGTTGGGTCCTGGGTGATCGCAAAAACCAGATTGTCGATCGGCGGTTTGCCGTCCCACCAGTCGGCATTGGCCCGATAACGGATCGCCGCATCCTGCTGATAGGCGACAAAGGCAAAGGGCCCGGTGCCGACCGGCTTCTGATTCAGTTCGACCTGTTTCCCCGAGGCGCTCAGAGCGTCGGCATATTCCTTTGACAGGACCGCGCCAAAATTCAGCGCCATCGCCGCCAGGAACGAGGCATCCGGTGCGTTCAGCACGAATTTGACCGTCTGATCGTCGATCTTGACGATCTCCTTGATCGCGTCGGGCATCCCCATCGCGTCGAACATCTGCCAGCCAGAGGCCCCCGCATATTCCGCCCAGGGGCCGTCCTTGGACATCTGGCGCTCAAAGCTGAAGATCACGTCATCGGCGTTGAAATCGCGGGTCGGCGTGAAGTCCGGAGTGGTGTGGAACTTGACTCCCTTGCGCAGATGGAAGGTGTATTCACGGTTGTCGGCGGACACATCCCAACTTTCCGCCAGCGCCGGCTCAATGTCCGAGGTGCCGCGCTTGTAGCGGGTCAGCCCGTCATAGACCGTCTGCGCCGAGGCATCCCAGGTCGAGTTGGTCGAGTAAAGCGCGGGGTCGAAGCCTTCGGGCGCGCCTTCCGAGCAATAAATGAAATCCTTGGCCATGGCGCCCCCCGCGCCAAGCGCTATGGCGCAGGTCAAAGCAAACAAAGGCAGTTTCAGGCGCAGTGTCACGGTCATCTCCCTGATGTTCTTGCTGGTTGGTCAGGCCTGGTCCCGGCCCATCGTGCTGCGTTGACCACGCCCCGGCGCCCAGACCTGATCGGGAGGGGTCCATGCGGCCGAGTCGCGGATCAGCTGGGCGACCGCATGGGCCTGCGCGGTCAGGATGGCCGCGCCCTTCGCCGCCGTGGCGGGGCGTGGATCGCCCATGGTCCCCGTCACCGGACGCCGTTCCGAGAAGGAATAGAAACGGCTCGCGCCGCGCGGCAGATGCCAGTCGTCCTTCTGGTTGCCCAAGGCCGCGGCAAAGTTTTCGGGGCGCACGGCGTCCGGCATGATCTCAAGCATCAGAGAGGCCTCACCCTCGCAGGCGTGCCCCGCGCCCGGCGCCGTTTCCATGATGGATGCGACCTCATCGGGGGCCATGTCCCACGGCAGGCAGGCCACGATCGGCATGTCGTATTCCACCGCCAGCTCACGCACCGCGACCGCCAGCGGGTCGATATTGCCGCCATGGCCATTCACGATCAGAAGCCGCCCGAAGCCGCCCGAAACCAGCGAGCGCACAATGCAGCCAAGGACGGCGCGCAGGGTCGCATAATCCAGCGTGATGGTGCCACCGAAGGGCAGATGATGCTCGCTCATGCCCAGCCACAGGCCGGGCAGGACGACCACCGGCACCTCATCGGCGACAAGCCGCGCCGCCGCGATCGCCGCCGCTGAGGCGCTGGCGGTGTCGGTGATCACCGGCAGATGCGGGCCATGCTGTTCCAACGAGCCGATGGGCAGGATTGCCAGCGCCCCCGGCCTGGCCGCAATGGCGCGAATTTCCGGCGCGCGCAGCTTTTGCCATTCCACCTCAACAAGCATCGTGATTGCCTTTCCTTCGCATCGGCGGCTCTGCGCCAAAGTTGGTTTGATAGTTTTATTGCAAGTGTTAGTATGCGGAATATTTCTGTCAAGAACCGATGGCGTCTGCCTTCGCGCGGGCCGGCCGGAAGGATGGGGAAAAGGGGAAGGCGGGATGACCAGCAAGCAACGGCATCGGGGCGATCCGGAAACCAAGAATCCAGCCGCCCCCCAAGGTCCGGTCGAAAGCCGCATCCTTGCGGCGCTAAAGCGGGCAACGCCCACCGAATCCCTTATCGGCAAGCATATGCAGGCCAATCTTGGAACGCTTTCCTATGAAACGGCGGCGTCTCTGGCGAAGAAGCTGGGCGTCGGCGAAGCCTCGGTGGGGCGTTTTTGCCGGGTGCTAGGCTATCGGCATTTTCGCGAGCTCAAGGCCGCGCTGCGCGACGAGCTGGACCGCAAGACCCAAGACCGAGCCTTTCTTCTTGGAGACCGGCTGAAGGCTCTTCATCAGCAGATGCAATCCGGCCCCGCCGCGCGCAACATCGGCATGGAGCGCGAGATCGCGGCGGTGATGCGCAATTACGAGATCGCGCGCAGTCCCGAATTCGCCCGCGTCGCCCACCGCCTGTCCCATTGCGCCGAGGTTTTCATCACCGGCTTTCAGCCCGAGGAAGGTCACGCGGTCTACATGGCCAGACTGCTGCAATATCTGCGCCCGAGGGTCCGGCTGGTCGACAGCCGGTCCGGGCATTTCTCCGACGTGCTGCTTGATGCCCCGGACAATTCCTGCATCCTGATCATGGATATGCGGCGCTATTCGCGACTGACCAGGGAACTCGCTGAACGGGCGCGCGCGGCAGGACTGTCCGTGATCCTGCTGACCGACCAGCATTGCGACTGGGGGCGCGACAGTGTCGATGACGTGCTGGAGGTCGCCACCGACCTCAATCAGTTCATGGATTCCAGTTCCGGTTTCGTCAGCCTCAGCAGCCTGCTGATCAACGAAGTGTTCAACCTGCTCGGCCCGCAGGTCGTGGACCGGATGAAGCAGATGTCAGAGATCTATGCCGAAACTATCGGTCATATTCACCCCGATCATGACGAAATTGGTGAGCGACGCCGCTGAGGGGAAAATCGCAGGCGAGGTCGGTGAAATTCGACAAGAGCCTTAATGATGTGCCCGCCCCCGATGAGTTGCTACGCGGCGCACGAATGTCCGCTTCCTCAGCCTCGCCGCCAATGCCGTGCAGCATCGCCGTCATGCCCCTTTTCGCCCTCCGGGTGCTCGACAGGTGGTGGCCTGAATAGATGTGCGGCACCCGCAAATGGGCAGCTTCGTCTACCATGACGACGAGGGTTTCCACTGCATTGCAGTTCGAACGGCTGTTTCGAAAAAGCCGTGGTCCGGCATCTCAGAGGGGCGAGCGGCAGCAAAGGGCCGGCCTCGCTCGCTTCGGGGACCGCGCCATACCATCCGGTCAATGGCCGGTTGCTGGTTTGCAGCATGTTGCGCGGAGCCCATAGCCGTCAGTCGGCACCCGCTTCTGGACAGTGCGCATGTGTATAATATAGTGTATTTATAGCGAGTTTGCCCGCGGTGCTGCTGAACTGTATGGCAAGACCGAGCCCATTTGTTTCCGGAAAGCGCGCGTCTATGTTGGAGATCCGTATAGCACCAGCATTCCATGTTACGACCTGAAGCTCAGGCTTGCCTAATTAAACTTGACGGTCAAAAACCAGTTGGGCGAACTCATCAAGATTTCCTGGGACTGTGCGAGAGACACTGGCGACTTTATCGCCGCAAACGTGAACACCTATATCTTGATTATTAACGTGCCAAGAGGAAGGTAGTTCTGGCGAAAGCGGAACAAGCTCCCAACCTTGGGGAGCGGCCTGTCGCTTGGCTTCATCAAGTGAACTGCCCAACCGGAAGCCGCCCGGTAGGTCGGACCCCTGCGCTGATGCTTGGGCGCTACCAATACAAATCACAGTTGCAGCGATGGAGGCAAGCCGTCGCAAAGGCGGAAATGTCGGCATTCTTAAACAGATTCCTTCCTGTGATTATCGACTTAGCTCTACCAATCGGGCCCCTGCTCAACAGCAGCCTCGTCCGCATCGCACGGCCCGAGACGGCCGCACCCGTCTCTCAGAGCCCATTGGGCCAGTCGTGCGCCATGCGGGACATTGCGGTCATTGATGAGCACTCGCGTTCCGGTTTGGGTGTCGAGAAAATTCTTGAAGACTCAAATCTAGGAGCCGCCGTGCGCGCCGTTTTGTTGATGCTTTTTGCCTCTGCTGCACTCCCGACATTTGCAAACGACCAAGCTCCTTCACTTATGGGCTGTCTACCGTCGGATGGGGGCGCCTCCTATCGGTCCAGCAACTGCAGCCTCGACTATCAGCCGCCGCCCACCCTCAAACAGGATGTGAAAGTTTCTGCCTGCTCATTCCCGGGCGGGGAGAAGTCCGCGAGGGCGCATAATTTTGGCCTGATCGAATGCACTGTGAACAACGGTTCCAAAGAACCTATTGAGTCTGTGAAATATGGTATTCGCTACTTCATCGAAGGCGAGCAGACTGCATTGATCGAGGCGGGATTCGATGGTGCCCGCACCTTTAGCACTGCGAACATCTCCGGTAACCTAAGTCCGAACGAAACCCGCACTCTGACGTTTGTGGGACCAAAACTGCCTTCTGAAACGGGCAGCGCCCGCATTGTCCCGACAATCGAAGTGCTCGGCGCTCGCACTCCTGGCAGCTTTGCATTTCGATGACAAGGATCGTCAGCTGAGGGCTCTCAGAGATGGCCGCGGCCGTCTTGGGCCGCGCGACGCGGACAAAGCCACAGTTCGCACATCGTCGTCTTGCGGCTGCTCAAGGATCTGTGGAGGTTGCGGCGTGGAAGCTCTGTTGAGTGCACTCGGTGAATGCATCGCGAGGTGGTGAAGAACAGGAGCCTTCGCTATATGCTTATAACCTTAGTTTCGATTGTGGCCTTTGGCTGGGCCTACATCGAATGGGTTACCCGCTTTGGCAGATAGCGGTTCAACGTCATATGGCATTGTCACGCCGGGCTTATGCTGGCTCGCGGACCAGGCGGTCACTTAGCTGCTGTTGGTAAAATACGCCTGTTGTGGGGTCAGAAAGCGCTGATACGCTTGTGCTCAACGGCCACTTACTTGCGCGTCGATGCGGTCGTATCTGATCCCCGGCACCCCTTTAACGACAAACAACGAATTTCCGGGAAGCACATCCACACATTGTATCTCACCGTCCAAAAGGACATTTAGGTTAATTTTGCGGAGATCGCGGCGTTTAATGAGAGGCACGCAAGCCGCGTTCTCCTTTGGAATGGCGATCACGCTGTTTTCTTGCGCTTCTTCGCATTGCTCCGACCTTATTCCATGCAAGTCATATCCTACCAAGCAAATCTGCGTGTATTCTCTGAACCGCCGGTCGCTCAGAGGAATTCGGTTGCCATTGATGAGATCCTCCAATATGGAACCGTCGTTTTTAAATTCGGCGTGTGCCGAAGTTCCGTGCCAGATGGCAGCCGTACTCAAGAACATCAGAATCGGTTTGCGCATAAGCTCTCCTTCTATAGGCCTACAGCTCACCCCACCATGTATGAATAGCTAATGTCTGCAATGAGCTCCGAGCAACATGCTGCGGCAGAGCAACCGTCATGTTGGCGGCCTCTACAGTGCCACTGGCCACGACAGGTTTGGCCGGCCCTTTGCCGACGGTCGCATCCTGATAATGCCGCACGACAGCATTCCCCGAAGCAGCCGCTCGACACGTCCCGTAGCATTTTTGGCTGAGGAGCGTCTGCGATGCGGGCGAAGCGGTCATTGCCCCCGAAGTATGTTTCGCTACAGTTTGCACCATCGGCTCATTCCGACGGTGTGAACATGAAGGTTCTTGGCGGCATCGTGCTCACGTTCATTTCCGCCGGCGCACTTACTGCAGAGCCGGGTAGCGATCAATCACAGGATGTCGTTCGATGGTTTGATGCCTGTGCTGGGAACACGGCACAGAGCAGTGTGCTGGCCGCGGCGATGGATTCTGATTGCGCAGGCCTTGCTATCCGCTACTGCGAAATAGCGACTAAAGAAAATTCCGAGGATGAGTGTTTCGTAATGTTGAGGAGACGGCTTCAGCAAGAGGTCGAAGCCATATTGCCTAACCTCGCCGTCCTTGATCCGGGTGATCCGTTTGACAAAGCGCACCTTCGGATGCGTGTTGAGCGATTGAAAAATGACGAACCCCAATCATGTCCGAAAGATCTCTCCGCCGATGAATGTGCCGCCGTCTACGCGGCCGCCAACTGGATGTACGCTCGCGATCTCGACCGGAAGGACCGCTAAGGGTTCGAAATGACGGGCGACGCGAAGCGGACAAACCGGAGGCTCGCGGAGCTACGGCGACCGCCACGGAGCCGCAGTCTTGTCGGCAGCGAAGCGGTCATTCCCTACACCTGCTTGTTGCGTTATTTAGTAAAGAACTCAAAGGTGATGGCCCGGAGATCGAGGCGAGGCATGACATCCAGGCTCGTTGGATTGGTTGGGATGGTCTCCATGGTTATGCAAACGGCATGCACTTGGTATGACGACCAGCTTCGCTTCACTCAGACCTCAACGGATGGGAAAATAGCAGGTTATCTGTTGTGTTCTCCAGCGTCACTGACAGATCCCTTTATCTGCCACAGACGTGCGGCAGCGGCCTGCGCCGCGCTGGGTCAAGAGCTGCGGGATTTCCGAGGGGTCAAGTCTGGTGGTCCGACACAGCTTTACGACCAAGAGCTAGAAATGAACCTCTCCTATCGTATAACTCATATCGTCGAATGCGCACCAAACGTTGGGTAAGGGCTCAGTGCGTCGAGCGGCCGCACGACCCGCGGTGCTGGACCAAGTCAGCCTTCACAGATGTGCGGACAAATCTGCCGTTCGCCGCACCGCAGGCTAAGTCCCAACCCACAGCGGAATCGCCCCGAGGGGCGGAAAGCCGACCGCCGGTGGTACGGCATAGCAACCGCAGGAGAAGTGTGAGACCGGTCGCTAAGGCGGCGTGCGGCGGAAGTGGGAAGCTGTCTGTGGGTGGCGGCGTTGCGGCCGCAGCATTGGCCAAAGCAGCCACTCGACCCTGAGCGCGGCATTCTCGACATGACTGAGACAGATCAGGGCAAGCCAATGGCGCTTTCGGTATCCTTAACTGAGGCGCCAACGTGGATAGGTAACATCCAAGTCCACACCGATCAGTATGCTCTTCTCAGACCGTCCTCCACATGAGCGTGTCGCAGGACTAAGCATAAATTCACGAATACTTTCTGAGGCTTTGTAGCAAGTATATGCGTGGAGTATTCTTAGCTACTGTGAGACCCAGAATGACCGATCTGACCTTTCGAATGGCCCGCCAAGAGGATGCCGATCGCTGCTTTCAGATCGAGGTCGCGTCCTACGAAGGGGATGAGGCCGCGACCCTTGCAAAAATCAGATTGCGCATTTCCCAACATCCTGAAGGGTTTCTGATCCTCGAGGCCGATGGCGAAATTGCGGGTTTTATCAACAGCGGCTGCGCGTTTGATGTCGTCATGTCGGATGAGGCGTTCAAGGAGTTGGTCGGCCACGATGCGGAAGCGCCCAATGTCGTCATCATGTCGGTGGTCGTCGATCCGCAGTATCAAGGCAGGGGTTATGCCAAGATACTCATGCAGGAATTCACTGCCCGGATGCGTGCAATGGGCAAGCAGACGATCCATCTGATGTGCAAGGATCAGCATGTCGGGCTGTATGAGAAGTTGGGATATACCTATGTCCAACCGTCGGCCAGCGACCATGGTGGCATGGCTTGGCATGAAATGGTCGCGGATCTATAGGACCCCGCCAGACGATCCGGGCGGTTGAAATTCCGCCCGGAAATTTATGTTTTCGTTTAGAAAATCGTGACCTGCGTGCCGACCTGCGCCACCGCGTAAAGCTGCGCGATATGTTCGTTGTAAAGCCCATAGCAACCGCTGGAGGATTTGCGGCCGATCTTGCGCGTGTCATGGGTGCCATGGATCAGATAGGCGGGCCAGGACAGGTACAGCGCATAGACCCCCAGCGGATTGTCCGGGCTGCCGCCTGCGACGCTTTGCGGGAGGGTCGGGTCGCGCTGGCGCATGCTGGGGGTCGGCGTCCAGGAGGGGTGTTGCGCCTTGCGGACGATCTCGGTCCGTCCGCGCTTGGTCAATTCCTCGGAAACGGGGATCGAACAGGGGAAAAGCAGATAGGTGCTTTCATCCCCGGACCAGAAATGCAGCGCGCGCGAGGTGACATCGGCCAGGATCACGCCCTTGCCAAGGCTGGGATAGAACTCGCTCCAATGCCGGGTCCGGAAGGACGAAAGGTTGCGCCGCGTGTCCTGCGTCGGGTCGATCTGATAGACACCCACATCGGGTGCCTGCCCGGCGCTGGCCGTGCCGTGGACGAGCTGCCCGGTCGTCGGATCGACGGTCTGCGCCGATGCAAGGCGCGGCAGGGCAAATCCCGCCATCAGCATCCCGCCCAGAAAGGCGCGTCTGCTTGCGCCGGTGTCGGGGCGATTGTCATTGCGGGATCGGCGCGGGCCGTGCTGGACATGCTGGTCCATTGTGAATTGCTCCAGTCGTTCGGGGCGAAATGCCTTGGCGGCCCAGATGTCCGACGCGGCTTAAGCCCAGCTTAAGGCGCGGGGTCCAATCGTCCCCCCGGACGACCAAAAGGAGCAGACATGGCATCCCGCAGCACCGAAACACATGATCGTCGGAACTTCCTGCGGATCGGGCTGGCCACCGGCATCGTCGCGATGGCCGGATTGCCCGCGACCGCGCAAGACAATGAAATGCCCGCGCCGCTACGGCGGGCTTTGGAGCAGGAGCAACTGGGCGCCGTGCTGGGCAACCCGACGGGCGATATCACCCTGACCGAGTTCTTCGATTATAACTGCCCACATTGCCGCAGCATGGTTGGCGACCTGCACCGGGTGATCGCGGATGACCCGAACCTTCGCGTCGTGCTGCGGGAATGGCCGGTCTTCGGGGCAGGATCGCTTTACTGCGCGCGTGCGTCACTGGCGTCGTTGCGACAGGACCGGTTCTGGCAGTTCCACACCGCGCTTCTGGGCATCAAGGGCGATGCGGATGACAAAAGCGCGATCCGCATCGCCGCCCAGGTCGGTCTGGATATTCCGCGATTGCGCGCCGACATGGAGGATATCGCGATCGCCCGGCAGGTAGAACATTCCTGGCTGCTGGCCGAGCAGATGGGCCTTGTCGGTACCCCCAGCCTGATCGTCGGCAATCTTGGCGGGTTCGGCAGGCAGTCGCGCAACGAGATGCGCGACATGATCGCCGAGGCCCGCCGGGGCCGCAGCTAGCGCAGATCCTCGATCCCCGACAGCAGGCGGGCGCGGGAAATCTCTCCCATATGTCCCGCGCGCAGCTTGCCGTCGCGGTCTATGAACAGCGTCGCGGGCAGACCCATCGTCTGGAAATGCGCCATCATCTGCATCCCCGGATCCTGAAGCGCCGAGATCGCGATGCCTTCCTGTGCCAGATAGCGGCGGATTGCCCCGGGTCCTTCGCCCTGATTGACGAACAGGATCGGCACTTGGGTTTCCTGCTGCGCCACTTCGGCCATCATCGGCATCTCGCGGCGGCAAGGCGCACACCAGCTGGCCCAAAGGTTGATGACAATCGGCTTGCCCTGCCAGTCGGAGGCGGGAACCGCGCTTCCGTCCAACCGCGTCAGCGCCATTGCGGCGGGCAGGCCCATATCCCCACCCCGTGCCAGTTGATGCACGGTGTTCCACGTTATTGCGGCGTAGGCGAGCGTGGCCAATGCGGGCAGCCAAAGCCGCTGGCTGCGCCGCAGATGCCAAAGGGTGGCCAGCGCCCCGCCTGCCGCCGCGCCGAAGCCGTCGAACCCGCCCTGCCAGAAGGCAAGGATTGTCCATGGCGCGCCGGCAAAGCCGGGCCAGTTCGACGCGACAAAGACGATCCTGCCCAGCAGCGCCGCCGCGACCAGTGCAGACAAAAGCCAGGTGTTCAGCGCCGCCCCCACTCGGCGCGCCAGCAATCCGGCGACCAGCATCGCGACAAGGATTGCCGCAAGCACCGGCGCGCGTTCTGCGGAAAAGACCAGCGGCCCCACTGACAGCCCACCCATCAGCCGCCGACCTTGGCGCGGTTCGCCGCATGGACCAGTTGGGCGGCGTTGACACTGCCGACCAACCGGCTCCCCTCGGGCTCGCGGCCATTGGCGTCCAGAAAGATCATCGTCGGCGGACCCGCCGCGCCCAGTTTGCGCATCAGCGCCTGCCGTTGATCGTCCCCGTCCGATACATCGGCCTTGAGCAGCCGCATCCCTTGCAGCGCCTTGGCCACGCCTGGGTCTGGCAGGACGCTCCGCTCGATCCCCTTGCAGGCCACGCACCAGTCGGCGGTGACATAGATCAGGCTGGGCTGGTCTGCGCCGCCAAGCTTTCGTTGCAGCTGGTCCGCGTCAAGGATCGCGTCAAAGGCGAGGGCAGGGGCGTCGGCCCTTGCGCTGGTTGCGACCAGCGGCGACAGGGGGCGCAGCGGCTCGGTCGCGCCAAGGGCGGCGCCGATGCCCATGACCGCACCGCCCATCAAGGCGACCACGCCCGCGGCGCGGCCCAGTTGCCGCGCATTCGTGGCTGGGGGCGCGCGGTCCAGCGCACCCAGAAACACGCCGCAACCAACCAGCAGCACCGCCCAAAGCAGCAGAACCAGCGGCCCCGGCAGCAGCCGTCCTGCCAGCCAGATCGCCATGGCCAGAAAGACCACTCCGAAGAACTGCCGCGCGTGCTGCATCCACGCGCCGGCACGCGGCAGGATGCGCGCGCCAAAGGTTCCCGCCACGAACAGCGGTGCGCCTTGCCCCAGACCCAATGCGATCAGCGCGACTGCACCCAAGGCCGCGTCTCCGGTCTGGGCGATATAAAGCAGTGCCCCGGCCAGCGGCGCGGTCACGCAAGGCCCGACGATCAGCGCCGAGGTAAATCCCAGCGTTGCCGCGCCTGCAACCGACCCGCGTCGGCCCGTTCCGCCCGACAGGCGGGCGGTCATCGCGGCGGGCAGCTGCATCTGGAACAGACCAAAGCTGGACAGGGCCAGCACCACGAACAGCAAGGCGACGGCACCGATGGCCCAGGCCGATTGCAGCACCATCTGCAGGTTCTGGCCCGACCAGCCCGCCACCGCGCCCATCGCGCCAAAGGCCGCGGCCATCGCCAGCACATAGGTGCCCGACAGCAGCGCGCCGCGCGCCGGCGTCAGCGCTTCACCCTGCCGGGCCAGCATCGCGGCAAGAATGGGGATCATCGGGAACACGCAGGGTGTCAGCGCAAGTGCCAGCCCGAAGCCGAAGAACGCCAGCAGCACCAGCGCCGTGCCGCCCCGCTGCGCCAGCCCTGAAACCAGCCCGTCCTGCGCCGAAAGCTGCAAGGGTTCGGCGATATCTGGCGGGGGTTGCGTCAGCACAGGCAGATCCAGATCGCTGGTGACGGGGGCATAGCAGATGCCGTCCTCCTGACAGCCCTGCCATGTCACCTGCACCCTGCCGCCCGCCTGTGGCAGGACCGCCGAGGCCGCATCGTAATAGACCTCGACCGTGCCGAAATTCGGATCTTCCTTGATCACGCCCGCAGGCGTTTCAACTGTCAGCGCGCGCCCGTCGGCATCGCTTGCCGCGATCTGGTCGCGATAAAGGTAATAGCCCGGCGCGATCTGCCAGTCGATTTCGGCGCGCCCGTCCCTGACCAGGCGCAGTTCGATCCTGAAGGCGTCGCGCGGGTCCATCGGGCGGCTGCCCCGGTCCGAAAAGCTGAATTCCTGCGCGCTGGCCAGCCCAAGCGGACCAACCAGCGCAAAATGAATTGCCAGAAATGCGATGCGAAAAAACAGTTTGGTCATCTCAAATTCCCGAAAGCCCTCAGCTTTCGGCCAGCGTGGCGCGTCCGCGCGACACCAGCCCGCGCAATTGCGACAGAGACTGCTTGCCGAACAGCCCCTCGTCGCCCGCGATAAAGGTGGGGGTGCCGGTCAGGCCCATGTGGTCGGCCAGCAGCATCGACTGGTCGATATGCGACAGCACCTCGGACGATTCCATGTCGGCATGCAGCCGTTCCATGTCCAGCCCGACCTGCTTGGCGACCGCCGTGGCCGAGGCCTGATCCGCCTTGCCGTCGATCGCCATCAATGCGGTATGGAACTGCCAGTATTTCCCCTGCTTCAGCGCCGCGAGCGAGGCCTTGCTGGAAAAGACCGAGCCCTCGCCGAAGACCGGCCATTCGTGGAAAACCACCCGCAGCGTTTTGTCCTGCGCGATCAATGCGTGCACGTCCTTGACCGAAGTCCGGCAATACGGGCAGTTGTAATCAAAGAACTCGGTCAAGGTGATATCGCCCTTCGGGTTGCCAAGGACAGGAGTGTTCGGTGCGTGCTCCAGCGCCTTGCGCAAGTCCTCGGGCATGGGATTGTCGCGGGCAATAGCGGGCAGCGCGCCCGTGGCAAAGGCCCCCGCCACCAGCAGCCCACCCCTGATAAGATTGCGTCTTCCGATCGGCTGCATGTCCGGATCCTTCCATTTGTCGCCAAGAGCGCACCGGAATTTGTCCGGCGCGGCGTGGTCGGTTTCGCGCGTCTGCCTTAAGCCAGCCTTAAGGTGGGCCGGTTATGCGCCCACCGTCAGGGTCACGGGAAAGTCCGATGCGTGTTTTGATTGTCGAAGATGACGACATCCTTCGGGATGGTCTTGGCGTCGGCTTGCGGCTGGCGGGGTTTTCGCCCGATGCCGTGGAAACCTGTGCCGATGCGGCGGCGGCGCTGAGGGCGGGCGATTTCCAGGTGATGGTGCTGGACCTGATGCTGCCTGACGGGTCGGGTCTTGACCTGCTGCGACGTTGGCGGGCCGATGGTGTTTCGATGCCCGTTCTGGTCCTGACCGCCCGCGACCGGCTGGAGGAGCGGGTCGCGGGCCTTGATGCCGGGGCGGACGATTATCTGGGCAAACCGTTTGAGCTTGAGGAACTGGCCGCAAGGCTGCGCGCCCTTCTGCGCCGCAACCATGGCCGGGCCGAAAGCGTGTTGCAATGGAACGGGCTGTTGCTGGACCCGGCCCGGATGCGCGGCACGCGCGGCACCGAGGAGATCACTTTTTCCAATCGCGAGTTCACCATCCTGCATGCGCTGATGGAACGCCCCGGCGCCGTCATGGCCAAGGCCGCGCTGGAGGAACGGCTTTACGGCTGGCAAGAGGATGTCGAAAGCAACACGGTCGAGGTGCATGTCCACAAGCTGCGCAGCAAGCTTGGTCCCGACTTCATCACGACGGTGCGCGGGGCGGGTTACCGGCTTGCCGACGAAAAGGTGACGACATGAGATCGATCCGCACCCGCCTGTTCGCAATCCTGTTGGCGGCGACCGGGCTGGTCTGGCTGTCCGCAGTGATCTGGATTCAGTATTCGACGGAAACGCAGGTCGGGCAGGTGCTGGACCGGCGGCTTGAGGAATCGGCCCGCATGGTCGCCTCGCTGATCGGGCGCAATCAGGGCGTCGTCACGCCGCATACGGCGGATATGGTCGACCATGCCCCGGCGCTGGACGGGCAGCATGACTATGCCCGCCAGTTGATCTGTCAGGTCTGGGGCTTTGACGGCAAGCTGCGCAGCGCCTCGCAGGGGGCACCGCAGGGGCAGCTTGCCGATGGCGGCTCGGGCTTCAGCGAGCGCGCGGTCAACGGCGAGGTCTGGCGGGTCTACAGCCATGTCGACGAAGACCTTGGCATCCGCGTCATGGTGGGAGATTCCCTGCGGGTGCGCGACATGCTGGTCAATGATGTCGCACTGGGCGTGATCGCGCCCGCGGTTCTGATCCTGCCCATTCTTGCGCTGCTGATCTGGTGGGCGGTCGCGCGTGGTCTGCGCCCGGTCGAACAGCTAGCCGCCACGCTGGCGCAGCGTCCGGCGACCGATCTTGGCGCGCTGGACGAAACCCATGTGCCGACGGAATTGCGCACGATGACCAGCGCTCTGAACGGTCTGTTCCGCCGCGTCGATCAGGCGCGCGACCGCGAACGCAACTTTACCGCCTTTGCCGCGCATGAGCTGAAGACGCCGCTGGCCGGGCTGAAGACACAGGCGCAGATTGCTGCCATCGCGCCCGATGACGCGACGCGGGACAAGGCGCTGGGGCAGATCGCGGCGGCGGTGAACCGCAGCGACCGGCTGGTCGGCCAGTTGCTGGCGATGACCGCAGCGGAAAGCGCCACGCTTGCCGAGCTTCCGGCGCAGGATGGCGCGCAGGTTCTGGCCGACGTGGCCGAGGCGATGGCCCCGCTGGCGGCCTCGCGCGGGGTGCGTCTTTCCGTCCGGTCCGAGGCCGGGCCCTGGCGCACCGATCAGGTCGCCCTGCTGTCCGCGGCGCTGCGGAACCTGCTGGAAAACGCGATCCTCGCCTCGCCGCCCGATGCCGAGGTCGAGGTGGCGTTGCGACTGGACGGCGCGCGGATCGTGTTCGAGGTGCTGGATCGTGGCCGTGGCATCGCCGAGACCGACCGCCCGCATGTGACCGACCGCTTTTATCGGGGCGCCGCCAGCCCTTCGGGCGAAGGCAGCGGGCTGGGCCTGGCCATCGTCGCCGCCGCGGTTGAGCGCATGGCGGGCGAGTTGACCCTGACCGCGCGCAAGGGTGGTGGCGAGCGGGCCGAACTGTCGTTTCCGGCGGCCTAGCCCGCTACCTCGAACCGGATCGCGACCCCGTAGGCATCGCTTTCGTCGATCATCACGCGCGCTGCGCACCCGTCTGAGGTCGAGCCCCTTGATCGCGCAGGAGGTCGGACAGGCGCGTCAGATCGGGCACCGTGACTCGATAGGACGAAACCAAGCCGGACCGACTGCTGAAACCACCTCCAACCGACCGCTTTCACGCAGCGCGAAGCCGACCATATCCTGCGCGGAATGCGGTGCCGCCGACCGCATCTGGATCAACCCGTTCTCTGTTCCCAAAGTATGGCGGTTGCGGGGACCGACTTGAAAACCCAAGCGCCGATAAAACTCCGCCGGTGGCTCATGGTCGTGGACCGCGAGCACCAGATGGTCGATGCGCCTTTGGGTCATGGCTGCGCGGAGACGCCGCGCGGTATGAAGCTTCGACAGCGCCCCCGACAGATAGCCCGCCTTGGGCGTGCTGGTTTCACTTCCGGCGAACAACAGGCGCTCGGACCATGGGCCGTCGACCCATAACTCCTGCGGCGCGGGATGGCCGCCCGCCACACGATGCGGACCGAGATCAAGGAACTGCACCGTGCGCTTGGCGCGACCATCGTCTATGTCACCCATGACCAGACCGAGGCACTGTCCCTGGCCGACCGGATCGTGGTGATGAGGGGCGGGTATCTGCGCCGGCTTCCTCGGCCAGCCGGGGATCAATTTCATCGCGGCGAAACAGCTGCCCGACACACGTGATCTTGTCGGCCTGACGATCGGTTTGCGCCCGGGGGTGCTGACAGTCCACGCGGACCGACCGGAGCGCGCGGCGATCGACCTGCAACGCGCATATTGGGGGACTTCCGGGTGTGACGCTGATCGCGAAGGTCCAAGCATAGGCTTTCTCGGGGGCGCTGAGGTGCGAATGCAACGACCTTCACGCCGCACAGAAACCGGTTCGCAGATTCAGGCTCGGATAGGGCGCAGGATGGCCTATTGCGGCCGCTCAGCGCTAGTTCTTGACGTGACGCCGCCTTCCGCAAACCAGCCGCGCTTTCCCTGCTGCGATGGTCTGGAGGCGATCACTTCTGGGCGTGAAACCCTGCCCGGACCGCGGCGAGCCCGCCCATCGCATAGCGAAACAGATGCTCGACAAGATCATCCTGCGAGGTGGCGCGCATCTGTTCCGCGACCGGCGTCCCGCTGCGTCCCAGCAGCATGAAGGCCACGCAAGGGGCGGCGATGCAGGGCAGGCAGCGCAGCAAATCCGGGGTCTGCTGCGGGATCGCGGTGATCTCGGCAAGGATCGGCAGGATGGCCTGCAGCTTGGGCAGCACCTCCCGGGATTGCAGAACCTGAAGATGCGGGCTTGGCGCAACGATCTCGCGCCCCAGCACGATCATCGGCCATTCCGCCGGATTGGCGCGCCCACCCAGAAGAAAGCGGATCAACTCCTTCAGCTTTCCCTCGGCGGGCCCATCACCCGCGACGATCTGTTCGATATCCTGCAGATCGGCAATCCGGCGATGCGCCTCGATAAGGACCGCCTGGTAGAGGCCTGCGCGATCGCGGAAATGGTAGTTGATCGAGGCAAGGTCGACCTCGGCCTCGGCCGCGATGTCCTTGTTCGTCGTATCGGCAAAACCCGAGGCCGCGAAACGCTCGCCGGCGACGGCCAGGATGCGCGCCCGCGTCGCTTCGCCATCACTGCGCCCGATGCGACGTCTCGTGGTCTGTGCCTTGGTCATCCTGAACGGTCCTGATTGGAACAAGAATTTTCCTGCGGTGCGAACCTTTCAAGGCAGGTCCGCGTGACGCAGGAAGCGGAAACTCTAATCTGGATTTACATTAAATGCAATTTAGACTAAGCATTCTACTGAAGCCATGGTTCGCCGGATCACGCTCATGAAGAAGATTTTGCCGATCATCCTTGTCATTGCCCTCGCTGCCGGCGCCCTGTTCTGGTGGCAGAGCCGTGGGGCGGACGCATCTGGCGACCTTGCGCTGTACGGCAATGTCGATATCCGGCAGGTCGCGCTGGCCTTCGATGGCAGCGGCAGGATCACCGAACTGGCGGTCGAGGAAGGTGATCCGGTCAAGGCGGGTGACGTGATCGGCCGCCTCGATACGCGCTCGCTGGAACTGCAGGCCAAGGCGCAGGAAGCGGTCGTCGAGGCCGAGCGGCAGGCGCTTCTGGAACTGAAGGCGGGATCGCGCCCGGAGGAGATTGCTCAGGCGCGGGCCAAGGTCGCCTCGACCAGAGCGACGGCGGAACTTGCCACCTTGCAGCGGGATCGCGCGGCTCGGCTGGTGACCTCGCGCACGGCGAGCCAGCAGGATCTGGACCGCGCGGAAGCCGAAGCCCAGGCTGCGAGTGCCATGGTCGATCAGGATGTCGCGGCGCTGGACCTGATCCTTGCCGGGGCGCGACCCGAGGCAATTGCCTCGGCTCAGGCGCAGTTGCAATCGGCCGAGGCGCAGCTGGAACTCTTGCGGCACGAGATCAGCCTTGGCGAATTGCGTGCCCCTGCCGATGCGGTCATCCGCTCGCGCCTGCGCGAGCCAGGCGACATGGCGACTGCGCAATCGCCGGTCTATGCACTGGCGCTGACCGACCCGAAATGGATCCGCGTCTATGTGCGCGAGGCCGATCTCGGCCGCATTCGTCCGGGTATGGCCGCGCGGGTCCAGACCGACAGTTTTCCGGGCCAGCCGATCGCGGGGCAGGTCGGCTATATCTCCTCGGTCGCCGAGTTCACCCCCAAGGCCGTGCAGACCGAGGAACTGCGAACCAGCCTCGTCTATGAGGTCCATGTCACCGTCACGGACCAGGAAAACAGGCTGCGCCTTGGCCAGCCGGTGACGGTCACTCTGATAGAAGAGGCGGCAAAGTGACGGCCCCGACCGTCGAGGCCGAGGGGCTGCGAAAGGTCTTTCCCGATCCCGACCGGGGCGATGTCACCGCGATCGACAATCTGTCCCTGACCGTGAGGCCGGGCGAACTGACTGCGCTGGTGGGGCCGGATGGCGCGGGCAAGACCACCCTGATGCGCATGTTTGCGGGCCTGTTGCGACCGGATCAGGGCAGGTTGCAGGTCCTTGGCATCGATGTCGCGCGGGCCCCGCAGCAGGTGCAGGACCGGATCAGCTACATGCCGCAACGCTTTGGTCTTTATGAAGATCTGAGCGTGCAGGAAAATCTTGATCTTTACGCGGATCTGCATGGCGTGCCGCAGGATCGGCGCAAGGAACGCTTCGCTCGGATGCTGGCAATGACCGATCTGGCGCAGTTCACCGAACGTCCCGCGGGCAAGCTTTCAGGCGGGATGAAACAAAAGCTGGGGCTGGCCTGCACTCTGGTGCGCTCGCCAGATTTGCTGCTGCTCGACGAGCCCAGCGTTGGCGTTGATCCGCTGTCGCGCCGGGATCTGTGGAAGATCGTGCAGGCGTTGGTCGAGGACGAGGGGCTCAGCGTGATCGTCAGCACCTCCTATATGGACGAGGCCGAGCGTTGCGCGCGGGTCCATGTCATGCAGGAGGGCCGGATACTGGCCGAGGGCACGCCCGCCACGCTGCTGGAACGTGCGCGCGGCCTGACCTTCGTCGCGACCCCGCCTGCGGGCAGGCCCGCGCGCGAGCTGCAGGCCCGGCTGATCGACGCACCCGATGCCATCATCGACGCGGTTCCGCAGGGGGGCAACGTCCGCTTCATCCGCAAACCCGATGCCGATCCGTCTCGACTGGCCGAACTGCTGGAGAATGGGCCAAGTGCGGCCCGCCCCGAGGAGTTGGAAGACAGCTTCATGATCCTGCTGCGCGAGCAGGATCATGAAATAACACCCGTCACGGCGGAAGCCGGGCCGGATCATCCCTCCACCAACGGCAAGCCGGTCATTCTTGTCCGTGACCTGGTGCGCAAGTTCGGTGATTTCACTGCCGTTGCCAGCACCTCCTTTGAGGTCGGGCGAGGAGAGATATTCGGGCTTCTTGGTCCGAACGGGGCAGGCAAGACGACCACCTTCCGCATGCTTTGCGGACTTCTGCCCGCCACAAGCGGTCAGCTTGAAGTCGCAGGCCGCAACCTGCGCGTCGCGCGCGCGCAGGCTCGGGCGCGGATCGGCTATGTCTCACAGAAATTCGCGCTCTACGGCAATCTGTCGGTGCGACAGAACCTCGAATTCTTTGGCGGGGCCTACGGGCTGGGCGGCAGGCTCTTGCGCGAACGCATCTCCGATGCCCTCGAACAGCTTGACCTTGACCCGGCGGCGCAAAGCGGGCTTCTGCCCGCGGGCTACAAGCAGCGGCTCGCCATGGCGACCGGGCTGCTGCACCGCCCCGAGATCCTTTTTCTGGACGAGCCGACCAGCGGCATCGACCCGCTTGCCCGCCGCGCCTTTTGGCGACGGATCACGGCGCTTGCCAGGGGCGGCACGACCATCATCATCACCACGCATTTCATGGAAGAGGCCGAGTATTGCGACCGCATCGCCATTCAGGATGCGGGCGAGATGCTGGCCATCGGGACCCCGCAACAGGTCCGCGAAATGGCGGGAAAGGCCGGGGCCACGGACATGAACAGCGCCTTCATCGCGATCGTCGAGGACGCGCGGGCCCGGCGTGAAAGGCAAGTGGTATGAGCGGCGCGGGGACGCGCCTGCTTGCCCTGACGCGCAAGGAAGTCCGGCAGATGCTGCGCGACCGCAGCAACCTGATCGTGGGCCTCGCACTGCCGGTCGTGCTGATCCTGCTTTTCGGGTTTGGCCTGTCCTTTGACGTAACCGACGCCCGCGTCGCCGTGGTGATGGAGGACAGTTCCGCCGCCACCCTGAACGCGGTGGCGGGGCTTGCAGGATCGGATTACCTCAGCCCGATCTGGACCCATTCCATGCCCGAGGCCGAGGCCCTGATCCGCGCCGGGCGGGCCGACGCCATTCTGCGCGTGCCTGCCGAATTCACCCGCGACCTGCTGCATGGTCAGGGAAACCTGCAATTGATCCTGAACGGGGTGGATTCAAATACCGCCCAGGCCATCGAGAGCTATGCCACCGGTGCGATCCATACCGCGCTTGCGCATATTGCCGACCAGCAGGGCGATCCCTTCACCACATCGGCCAGCGTCACGCTGGTTCAGCGAACATGGTTCAACGAGGCGAATGACAGCACGTGGTTCCTCGTCCCTGGCCTGATCGTGCTGGTGATGACGCTGATCGGGGCCTTCCTGACCTCGCTGCTGATCGCCCGCGAATGGGAGCGGGGGACGCTGGAATCCCTTTTCGTCACCCCGGCGCGGCCGATCGAGATGGTGCTCTCGAAGCTCGTCCCCTTTCTCGTGATCGGGGTAATCGACCTGACCATGTGCCTGGTCGCCGCGAAATTCGTCTTTGGCGTGCCGATGCGCGGCTCGCTTTGGATCATCATCCTGTCTTCGCTGCTTTACTTGCTGGTCTCACTTGCGCTGGGGCTGGTGATCTCGGGGGTGACCAGGAACCAGTTCGCCGCCAGCCAGCTGGCGCTTCTGGCAAGCTTCATGCCCGCGCTGATGCTCTCGGGTTTCGTTTTCGATCTGCGAAACGTGCCGGTCGTCATTCAGCTCGTCAGCAATGTGTTGCCCGCCACGCATTTCATGGGGCTGATCAAGACCCTGTTCATGGCGGGGGATTACTGGCCGCAGATATTGCGCGCCAACCTGACGCTGGCGGCCTATGCGCTGGTGTTGATCGGGATCGCCACGCGCACGCTCGCCAAGAAACTGGACTGAGACCATGCAGGCCGTGATGCTTTACATTGCCCAGACCCTCGCACTGATCCGCAAGGAGCTTCTTGCGCTTCTGAAAGACCCGTCCAGCCGCGCCCTGCTTTTTGCACCCGCGCTGATGCAGGCGCTGCTGTTCGGCTATGGCGCGACCTATGACCTGACCCATGCCCCCTTCGCCGTTCTGGACCTGAGCCGGGGCGCCGCCTCGACCGAGATCACCGCCCGCATCGAGGGCACCGGCGTCTTCAAGCGCATTGCGACGCTGGAGAGTTCTGCCCAGATCCCGGAACAGATCGACAGTGGCAAGGCGCTGCTGGTCGTGACCTTCCCGCGCGATTTCGAGAACCGCCTTTCTGCCGGGACCGAGTCCCCGATGCAGGTGATCCTTGACGGGCGCAACTCGGCGACGTCGGGTGCGGCGGCCGGACAGGTCGCCGCAATCGTTGCTGCCTACAACCAGTCGCTGGGAGGAAATTCGCCCGTCACCATCACCCGCCGCGCCTGGTTCAATCCGAATTTCGAGTCCCGCTGGAACCTGATGCCGGCGATGATCGCCTCGCTCAGCATGTTGCAGACGCTGATGATCGCGGCACTCTCGGTCGCGCGCGAGCGCGAGCAGGGGACCTTCGATCAGTTGCTGGTCACGCCGCTGACCCCTTCGCAGATCCTGATCGGCAAGGCCCTGCCAGCGATCTTCGTCGGGCTGGTGCAGTCGACGATCATCTTCCTGATCATCCTCCTGTGGTTCCGGATCCCGATGGCAGGCTCGGTCTGGCTGCTTTACGTCGGGCTTCTGGTCTTTACCACGGCGGCGGTCGGGATCGGACTTTCGATTTCCGCCGTGTCGCTGACCATGCAGCAGGCGATGCTTTACACCTTCATGCTGGTCATGCCGCTGATGCTGCTTTCGGGCCTGCTGACCCCGGTCAGGAACATGCCGCATGTCCTGCAGCTTGCCACCTATGTAAACCCGCTGCGCTTCGGCATCGACATCGTGCGCCGGGTCTATCTGGAAGGCGCGACATTTGCCGATGTCGCGCCAAGTTTCCTGCCGCTGCTTGCCGTCGCTACCGTGACCCTGCCTCTGGCGGCCTGGCTGTTTCGACACAGATTGAGCTGATCTCAGCCCACCCACCGATCGCGGAAGCACAGGTGGGTAGCGCCAGGATCAATCGCTCTGCCGCTCCACACAGTCAGTACTCATCGTGCAGGCGCACCCAGCTCATGGTGTCGGTCTCGTTGCGCCCCTTTGGGGTCAGGTCGAGCCAGTTGAAAGCACCGATCTGCAGCTCGTTGCCGCGATGATAGGTCGAATAAGTGTGGAAGATGTCACCGGTTTCGTCCTTGGCAAAGATGCTCGTCCCGAACATGTCCGGACTGTTCCGGATGACCGTCCCGTAATTGTAGATGGCGCGGCCGGCTTCGCGATCCTCGGGCGTGAAGGATACCGCGAAATCGAAGTTGAAACTGTTGCGCGCAGAGGACAGCCAGGGAAAGGTCCACCCCAACCGCGTCTTGACGGCCTGGATCTGCTCGACAGGGACCCGCGAGATTGCGGCGAATGACAGATCGGCCTGCTCGAAATGCTGCCGCGCTGCGTCGATGTGATCGGCAATGAAGGAACAGCCCGAGCAGATATGGTCCGATCCCGGTGTCAGCATGAAATGGTAAACGGCCAGTTGGCTGCGCCCCTCGAACAGGTCGCCAAGCGATTTCTCGCCGTTTGGTCCGTCGAAGATATAGGTCTTGTCGAGCCGGACCCAGGGAAGCTGGCGCCGCTGCGCCCGCAACGCGTCCAGTTCGTGGGTCATGGCGCGCTCGCGGGCCAGCAGGGACTTGCGGGCGTCGAGCCATTCTTCGCGCGATACGATTGAAGGTGTCATGGGTTATTCTCCGTGAAGCTGGGATTGCGAGGGGAGCCCGCCGAGCGGGCAATCAGCCGCAACCAGGGCGGCAGGTGAAAAATGATCATCAAGAGATACATCCCGGTCATGCCACTCATCGGCGAGGCGCCGGGCGCCGAGAGACAGAGACTTCCTCCGTCCTGCGCAGTCATTGCCGCCATGATCGCAAAGATCGGCGACGCGGTCAGGGACAGCCATCCGGCGTAATCCTTCGCCATTGTCATGTCTCGCCTCCTCTCTGATGTTGATGGAGCACCACGACCCTACGGCCGGTTGTGGGCCGCGGGTGAGTAACAAACATGGCGGGATTGCGATGGATCCGGTGATTACAGCTGCTGCGCACGCCCTTGCCCGGGGCGACGCACTGGGGACCCTGAAGCGCGTGGCCCTGCGGGACGACCCGCATGCCCGAGCGCTGCGGGGGATTGCCATGGCGCAGCTGGGCGATTTGCCGCGTGCCCGTGAACTGCTGCGCGACGCCGCCCGCGACTTCGGTTCCGGCTCGGCACTGATGGTCGCCAAATGCAATCTGGCATTTGCCGAAATCTCACTGGTGCTGCGCGACCTGAGCGGGTTGATGGACCTGTTGCAGACAACGGGAAGCATTCTCGAAAGGCACGGCGACCGATCCAACCTTGCCCACGCGACCTACCTGCAAGCGCGACTGGCTTTGCTTCTCGGTCGATTGGGTCAGGCCGAAGACCTTCTGTCCTCGATCGATCCCGCAATGATGCCGAGCGTATCGCGACCGGGCTATTGGCTTGTCGCGGTCGGCATCGCGATGCGGCGGGTCGAGGCTGGCAAGGCCCGTCTCGCCCTGCATGAGGCGGCCCATGCCGCGCAGGCTGCATCAGTTCCGGCATTGCTGGCCGAGGTGGAAACCGCCCGGCAGGCCGCCCTGGCACCGGCGGTCCGGCTGATCGCGGAAGGAAAGGATCGCAGCCTCAGCCTTGCCGAGTTGGAAAAGATCCTGGCCTCGGAAAAACTGGTGGTCGATGCGTGCCGAAGACTGCTGCGTCAGGGGCCGGATATCATAGATCTGCGCGGTCGGCCGGTCCTCTTCGGGTTGCTCCGCAATCTGGCCGAGGCCTGGCCGAACGACGTCCCGCGCGAACATCTGTTGCAGCGCGTCTTTCGGGCCCGGCAGGCGGACGACTCGCACCGGGCCCGCCTGCGGGTCGAGATTGCCAGGCTGCGCAAGGTGCTCGGCCCACTCGCTGGGGTGGGGGCGACGCGCCTGGGCTATGCGCTGAAGCCGAAAAAAGGCACCCCGGTGGTCCTTGCACCCCCGGTTCAGGGGCCGCACGCTGATATTCTGGCCCTTCTTGCCGATGGCGAGGCGTGGAGCAGTTCGGGCCTCGCCCTTGCGCTGGATGTCAGTCCACGGACGGTACAACGCATGCTTGATGCGCTGCGCCGGTCCGGTAAGGTCGAATGGTTCGGCCACGGCAGGTCGCGGCGCTGGACATTCGCGGGGGTCCCGGGTTTCCCGACAGGATTGTTGCTCCCGGTGAACTCCATTGGAGAGTAGGAAGGCAGCATGAAGCACCAAGCCGAGATCCTATGTGAGTACGGTCCCTTTCCCCGGACCGATGCAATCCACGGGGTCAGCTTCGACGGCCGCAGCGTCTGGGTCGCGACCGGCGATCATTTGCTCGCCATCGACCCCGAGAGCGGCGAACCGGGACAGATGCTCGATATACTCGCCGATGCCGGGACGGCCTTCGACGGGCGGCATCTGTATCAGATCGCGCAATCCCTGATCCGAAAGATCGACCCTGCGGATGGCAGGGTGGTGGCGACGATCCCGGCGCCCGGAGGCGAGCGGGCCTCAGGTCTGGCCTGGTCAGAGGGCTCGCTTTGGGTCGGGCAATATGACGGGCGGGCGATCATCCAGATCGACGCCGAGACAGGCGAGGTCCAGCGCGAGATCCGCTCAAACCGTTTTGTCACCGGGGTCAGCTGGGTCGACGGCGAGCTTTGGCACGGCACATGGGAAAATGGGCAAAGCGAGTTGCGCCACATCGATCCAATCAGCGGTGTCGTGCTGGACAGCCTGGAGATGCCCGCGGGAAAGATCATCTCGGGTCTCGAATCCGATGGTGGCGAAAGGTTCTTCTGCGGTGGTGGGGACAGCGGCAGGTTGCGTGTCGTCCGGCGACCAAGGGCTGCGAAATAGCCGCTGGCTCTAGGGGCGCGATCGGGACGAAGGAAGCCGCGCAACTACAAGATAGGCTGCCTTGAAACGGAAGGCAGCCGACCTCGTCATGTGGCTGCGATCAGGGCATGACCGGAGGCTGATAATCCAGCGTGCCGGCAAGCGCCCACAAAAGGAACAGCACCACCGGCGTGTGGGTCAGGAACTGCGCAAAGGTAAACCCGACAAGATCTCGCGCCTTCAGATGCATGATGCCCAGCAATGGCAGCATCCAGAAGGGATTGATCAGGTTGGGCAGCGCCTCGGCCGCGTTATAGATCTGGACCACCCAGCCCAGATGGATCTGCAGGTTGTTGGCCGCCTCCATGACATAGGGCGCCTCGATCAGCCACTTGCCGCCACCCGAGGGCACGAAGAATCCCAGCACGGCCGAATAGATCCCGGTCAGGAAGGCGAAACTGTCATGCGAGGCAATGCTGACCACGAAATCGGATAGGTGGTGGGTCAGCGTGTGCCCGTCGGGACCGGCTGCCGCTGTCAGGATGCTTGCGATTGCACCGTAAAGCGGGAACTGGATCAGGACCCCGGCCGCGACGGGCACCGCCTTGTAAACGGCATTGAGGAAGTTCCGCGGGGTCCAGTGCAACAGCATCCCGAGCAGGATGAAAATCAGGTTGAAGGTGTTCAGGCCGGAGATGGCGACAAGCACCGGTTTGGTGGTGAATTCATGCCAGACCCAGCCCAACCCCAACGCAACCAGCGCCAGGGTCAGCGCGGGGCTGAACTCCAGCCATTCGCCAGGGCGTTCGCGCCGGGGCAGGGGGTCGGCCGTAATGTTCAGCTCGATGCCGAGATCCTCTGCACTTCGGGCGCGCCCCGGCGCGGGGGCGGTCCAATAGGCCACCAAGGTCGAAAGCGTGACCAGGACCAGCGTGATGAGCACGCTTTGCCACAGGAAGATGGTCTGACTGAAGGGAATGACGCCGGTGATCGGCATCAGGCTGGCGGGGATGCTGGCCGGATTGGCCTGCAACTGGGCCGCCGAAGAACTGATCCCCAGCGCCCAGGTCGCACCCATGCCCAGATAGGCAGCTGCCCCCGCTGCGCGATAATCCATCGCCAGATTCCGCCGCCGGGCCAGTTCCTTGGCCAGCAGCGCCGCAAAAACAAGGCTCAGCGCCCAATGCAGCAATGAAACCATGACGCTGATGAAGGCGACATAGGCAACGGCACCCCGCCCGGTCCGCGGCAGCCGGGCGGCGGCAGTGACAAGACGGGTCATCGGGGGAGAGCTCGCGACGACATAGCCGGTGATCGCCACCATCGCCATCTGCATCGTAAAGGGGATCAGGCTCCAGAAACCTTCTCCGAAAGCGACCGAGACCTGATGCGGCGATGCGCCGATTGCCATTGCCCCCAGCGCCACGACCACAAGGGTCAGGGCAACGAAGACGTAGGCGTCCGGATACCACTTCTCGCACCACGCCGTGACGCGCAGGGCAAGGCGCTCCAGAAAGGGGATGCTGTCTTCGGCTGCGGGGCCCGACCCCGCGAGCAGGCCTGTGCCCGCCCGGTTCTCCGTGGACATGGATATTGCTCCTGTTGGTGGGTTGTTCTGTTGTTTTGGGTCTTCGAGAGCGGTCGCCCCGATGGGGCGCCCGCATGGTCGGTCCGCTGCTTCAGGAAGGATCGCGCGGAACGCCAGTCCTGAGGTCGACGGTTTGCTCCAGCAGCCGCGCCACCCCCAGCAATTCGGCATCCGCGCGTGGCCGGGCCATCAATTGCAAGCCGACCGGGCGGCCATCCGAGGTCAGTCCGACCGGGACCGAGATGCAGGGGCATCCGGTCAGAGTCAGAACAAAGGTCAGATACATCCAGTCGATATAGGATTGCAGGGGTTGGCCCGCGATCTCGGTCGGGAAGCGCTGCGCCACCGGGAAAGGCGCAACGGCGACGGTCGGGCAGGCAAGGATGTCGTGTTCACCAAAGAACGCAGCCAGCCGCAGGAAAATCTGGCCCCGCTGGCGTTCGGCCTTCGCCACATCTGCCCCGGACTGATGCAGGCCCTTCTCGATGTTCCAGATGATCTCGGGACAGATGCGGGCGCGGTGCTCGTCCAGCAGCGGCCCCCGCACGGCGGCGATCAGGTTGGCGCGCAGGGTCTGGAACGCGTCGATCCCGCCCGAGAAATCCGGGCAGCCATCGTCGACAACAGCGCCGGCATCGGCAAGGCGCAGCACCGCGGCCTGACAAATCGCGGCGACCTCTGGATCGACCCGTCCCAGCCCGAGATTCGGGGAAAAACCGATGCGACCCGGCCGGCCGGGCTGCCGCACCGCTTCAACATGGGATCGCGCGGGTGCGGAATAGGACAGCGGGTCGCGCGGATCGAACCCCGCTTGCGCATCAAGCATCAGGGCCACATCCTCGACACAGCGACCCATGGGACCCTCGACCCACAGCGGATCAAAGGGGGCCACGGATTCCGGGCGCGGAACCCTCCCCGCACTGGGCCGCATGCCGACGACCCCGCAGAAGCTTGCGGGAATGCGGAGACTGCCGCCAAGGTCGTTCCCCGTCGCGAGCCAGATCATTCCGGAGGCGAGCGCGGCTGCCGATCCTCCGGACGATCCGCCCGCAGTCAGATCAGTGTTCCACGGATTGCGGGTCGCCCCGAACACCGTGTTGAAGGTGTTCGCGCCGGCGAATTCGGGCACGTTCGACTTGGCGATGGCGATTGCGCCATGCGCCTGCAGGTTCGCCACCGTCAGGTCGGAACGCGCCGCCACGTTCTGCGCATAGATGGGTGAGCCATAGGTCGTGGGCAGCCCCGCCAGGTCGTTGTAGTCCTTTACCGCGATCGGCAATCCCGCCAGCCAGCCGGGACGATCATCCTGTTCGGCCGATGGCGGTGGCAAGGCACGCGCTTCGTCCCGCGCCTGCTCCAGCCGGCGTATCGGCAATGCGTTGACGACAGGGTCCACCGCCTCGATGCGGGCGATGGCGGCATCGACCAGTTCCAGCGACGAAACCTCGCGACGTTTGAGCAGGTCCACGGCCTGCGATGCGGTCAGGCTGCAAAGGCCGTGGGCTGTGGGACCGGGCTGGGTGGCGGTGGCGAGTTTTGCGGGGCTTTGCTGCAAGGGATCCTCCTGACATGCTTGGAGTTGAGGCACGCTGCGCGATGCGCCGCGGCACTTGGGCAAAGCCTAGGCCCCACCAACGGGCGGGGAGAAATCGTATCTGCTGATGAACTCTATAAGCTCGCGTGCTGAACTGTATTCTGTCATGGCCTGCAACACCTTAGCCCCGAGGACCGGATGGATATTCGCCAACTCCGCACCTTTGTTACCGTGGCGCGACTGTCTAGCGTCACCAAGGCGGCCGAGGCCCTGCACATCACCCAGCCTGCCGTCAGTGGACAGCTCAAGTCGCTGGAGGAAGAACTGCAGGTCAAGCTGCTGTCACGCACCACATCCTCGGTCACGCTGACCCAATCCGGCGAGGCGCTTCTGTCGCGGGCCGAACAGGCGATCGAGGCATTCGGGGCCTTCGTGCATCAGGCGCGAGCCTTGCGTGGCCAGGTCGACGGGCAACTGCGCATCGGTGTCGTGATGCTGGATCCGGCGGCACTGCGTCTGGGAGAATTGCTGCATGGCGTGGTCCAGCGGCACCCTGCGTTGCGGATTGACGTGCAGGTCGGGCGCACCAGTTGGTTGCTGGACGCCCTGCGCAGCGCAGAAATCGACGGCGCCATTCTGGTAAGCCAGACCCGGCCGCCGGGCACCAAGATGCTGGTGCTGGATGAAATGGTGTTCCGGCTGGTCATTCCGGCGCGTTGGGATCAGGAATTCGACGGCAGGTCTCTGTCTCAGTTGGCGGAAGTGCCATGGATCCGTGTAGCCCCCCGCAGCGGCCATCAGGAAATCATGCAGGATATTCTGAAGGACTCCACCATCCGTCCCATCGAGACGGTCGAAGCCGACCATGAGCAACTGATGCGTGCACTGGTCGCTGCTGGTGTCGGCGTCGGCGTGCTGCGCGAAGAGCTGGCTCTGGAAGCCCGAGCCGCGGGCGAAGTGAAGTTTTTCGGCGATCGCGTGGCGACCACTCGACTGGCTTTTGTCTATGCCGAAGATCGTGCCGACGATCAGGCAATCCGGGCCATTTTGGGGGAGCTTTCCGACATCTGGGGCCTGAAATCTGCTGTGGACTGAGCCACCGGCAAATTGTTGGCGGAGGGCTGGCCCAGGGCCACCGGGTGCTGACCTTCGTGCGGGCAGCGGACAGAACGGATGGTCGCCCGATTTACCGATGACGAACTGGCCTGCACCGTGATCTTCCGAGGGAATCTGGCTCGATCAAGCGGCGTGCCGGAATGCCTTGAGAGTCGGTTTCCGTAACTCGGCCTGAGATATCCTCAACGACCAGCGTGCTTCAGGGCAGCTGGATTGGCAGGGGCGCCTTTGGGCGCCCCCCGCCTGCATAAGGTGCGCGCCTTAGAACTTGTAGGCGACCTTTGCCGTGATGGTACGGCCTTCGCCATAGGCGCAATACGAGAATCCGCAGGCACCGACATAGACCTCGTCGGTCAGGTTGGTGACATTGATCGAGGTCTCGATACTGTTCCAGGTGTAGCTGCCGCCCAGATCGACCAGCGTCACGTCGTCAAGCTCGGCGCTGTTCGTCGCGTCCTTGAAACGCGAGCCGATATAGCGGATGCCGCCGCCGGCGCGCAAACCGTTGCCGAAGTCGCGGTCCACCCAAAGGCTGGCCAGATGATTCGGCGCGTCGGGCAGTTCCTTGCCGTTCACCGGATCGCCGTCCGGAGCCATCTGCTCGGTCTTGTTGTAGGCATAGCCGCCGCGCAGCTTCCAGCCCTCGGCGATTTCGGCCGTCGCCTCCAGCTCGATCCCTTGCGAGCGGACCTCTCCGATCTGGCGGATGCCACTGCCGGGGCCGTCGGGCCGCTGGACGGCGCGGTTCACGTTGGTCTGGCGCAGGTCATAGACCGCCAGCGTGATCAGGCCCTCGAAGGATTGCGGCTGATACTTGACGCCAGCTTCCCATTGCTTGCCTTCGGTCGGGCGCAGCACGTTGTTGTCGAGATCGACACCGGCCTGCGGATCGAACGAGGTCGAATAGGTGATATAGGGGACCGCGCCGTTGTCAAAGACATAGGCCAGACCGGCGCGGCCGGTGACCTTGTTTTCCTTGTACTCCGAGACGGTGCCATAGCGTTCGCCCGTCTGCTCGACCCAATCGTAGCGCAGGCCAAACGAGCCGCGCCAGTTGCCGTATTCGATTTCGTCCTGCGCATAGATGCCCGCCTGACGCAGCAAAGACGGTCCCGCGTTCGGGGGGCCGTAGGGCGTCCGCGCGTCGATGTAGTAATCGGGATCCTGCCAGTCGAGATCGGCGGCCGTGAAAAACTGGCTGCTTTCATGGGCATCATATTTGCGGACGTCCATGCCGAAGAGCAGCTTGTGCGTCGCCTGGCCGGTCACGACCTCGCCGTTCAGGCGGGTGTCGATGCTGACTGTGTCGCTGTTCTCCAGCTGCTCGCTCGAACCGCGGCTGAAGGTGGTCGGGCCTGTTACCGCGGAGGCATAGGTGGTGCGATAATCCCAGTCGAGACTTTCGTAGCGAAAGCCCTGATTCAGCGTCCAGCCATTGTCGAATTCGTGGCTGATCTCGACACCGAAGCTATAGGCTTTGCGGTTGCTGTCGTCCCAATCCTTCTGCCCGGTATAAAGTTCGCGCAGATATTCGTCATGGCCGGTGCCGGTCAGCGCAAAGGGCACGCCCGTCGGCGGCATTGGCGCATCCTTGGTATAGGTGGCCAGGAAGTCGATCGTGGTCGCATCGTCCGGGGTCCAGCGCACGGCACCCGCCAGATAGCCGCCCTTGTCGGTCAGGTCCTCGATCTGCGTTTGGTCATCGCGACCGATGCCGGTGATGCGCCACGCCAGATCGGCGCTTGGCGCACGGTTCACGTCGAAGAACAGCTGGCTGCTGTTGTTGCTGTCGTAGCCGACGCCGACTTCGCCAAAGTCATAGGACTGGGCGCGTTTCTGAACCATGTTGATGACGCCAAGGGGCGAACCCGCGCCATAGAGCGAGGATGACGGCCCGCGCAGCACTTCGATCTGCTGGATGCCGTAGATTTCCTGCCCGATCGCACCGAAATAGCGACCCTGACGCAGACCGTTGACGTATTGCGCGTCTTCGGCCCTGAAGCCCCGGACATAAGGAGTGTCGAAGCGGGGATCCTTGCCAAACGGCTCTGCCAGAACACCCGCAGTATAGCCTAGCGCCTGCCCGAGATTCTCAGCGCCCTGGTCGCGGATCTGCTGATTGGTCACGACTGAGATCGACTGCTGCGTTTCGGCGATCGGGACATCGGATTTGGTTGCAATCTGGCTGTAGGTCGCGACGTAACCATCAGCGGCAGCTTGGGTATCCGTGGTCGCGGTAAGGACGACCGCGTCAAGAGTAACGACCGGTTCCGATTGAGATACCTGCGCGTCCTGAGCAACCGACAGGTTTGCCGACAACGCCAATACGCTCGTGCTGGCGAGCGCCCGCAAACAATAATTCACCGACATCGGTCCTTCTCCTAAATTAGGGAAAAGTTCCTGAGTAAAACACTAGTTTTTGTCAAGCTGGTAAGGACAGTAAACGGGCGCCGCGTGGCAAATGCGATACAACTGCGCTTGCGCATCGGCGTCGCCCATCTTCGCAGCCAGATTCTCAGCAGTGTCCAGCGTCAGTGGATTTTTGTGCACGCATCTGCGGATGGGACAAAACAAACTTTTTCGCCCCGGCAACGTGAAGTAACAGACAAAAAAATCGGAATTTTGGAAAGCCTTGGGGAGGGCGATCCTTGCAGAACTGGACGCTCAAGGACGAGATCAGAGAGTATTGGTCTTCTCGCGCACCGACCTTTGACCTCTCGCCGGGTCACGAGATTTTCTCTGATGACGAGCGGGCAGCGTGGCACACGCTCATTCACAAACATCTGGGACGAGGAGAGGGCCGCAAGGCGCTTGACCTTGCAAGCGGTACCGGGGTCATTTCACGCCTTCTTTCGGAGATGGGCTATGATGTGACCGGCATCGATTTCGCCGGACCAATGCTTGAACGCGCCCGCCAAAAGGCCCAGGACTTGGCCTTGCCGATCCGGTTTCTTGAAGCGGATGCGGAGCGCACGATGATGCCCGAAAAAGCATTCGATGCGATCATGACGCGGCATCTCGTCTGGACCTTGCCGGATCCGGCCTTGGCGTTTGCCGACTGGTTCCGCGTTCTGAAACAGGGCGGGCGGCTGCTGATCGTGGACGTGGACAGCTCGGCGCGCGGGGCACGATCCGTTGCCCTGCGTCGGATGGCCGCGCTGCTGCGCCGGATCAAACCTTCCGCGGCCCTGCCAGGACGAGACCGGACCATCCACGACGCCATCGTCAGCAGGGTGCATTTTTCCGAAGGGGCGCGTGCAGAGGAAATTCGCGATCTCTTGATTGGGACCGGTTTTGTCGACGTGGTCATTGATCGTGACCACGCGGCCATTCGCAAGGCGCAAGCCGCGCATATGCCATTTGTCCAACGCATAGAAAGAGCAAGCCAGGACCGCTATGCGATCCGCGCAAGCAAGCCATGAAACATTGACCTGACGAGCCGTCCGCAAGCCGGCGGCAGATGGAGGAATGGATGACCTTGCGCACACTGCTGCGGGAACGACCTGCGGCGCTGATGAAAAGCCTGGCCGCGTGATCGGGATCGCAGCCCTGTCCTGGGGACAGGGCGCTGCCGCAGAGACAATCACCGTGACCGACCTTGCCGGACGAACGGTCGAGGTTCCGCATGGCGCGAAAAAGGTCATTCTTGGTGAAGGCCGGATGTTCTAGAGGCCGTGCTTCACGACGCCGCGACCGGCCGCGTCTATGGCGTGGAGATAGACATCGCGCGCACAGATCGCACGACACTCATCGTGGACGCGTATCTGGGGTGAGAGGGTCTGGGCCGCGGCCCCGCCGCGCCAAGCCGCTCCTTGTCGCCAACAACGTGCCAGACTATCCGGGGCGCATTCTTCGGATTGTGGCCGATGTTCCGAATACGGCGATTTCGAAGCAGGGGCTGTGAAAGGACACCTGGCCCTTTCTACTTCCCGCCAGAACCCGGCAGGTTCAGCCAATAGCGCGTATGCCTGCGCTCGCCTGACCGGGTCATTGCGCCCATCTCCACAAGGTTTTGCAGATCCCGCGTGGTGGTAGCACGCGATGTGCTGGTGATTGCGATGAAATTCTCGGCGCTTAGCCCCCCTTTGAACCCGGCAGGACCTTCGCGGAACATCCGTTCGACAACCTTGGCCTGACGTGGATTCAAGCGGTCGCGATAAACGTCGTAGAACCTGGCCTTGGCGATGAAGAAGGCGACACGCTCCAGCGTCACCTTCTGGGCACTGATGACGGTTTCGCCGAACCAAAGCAGCCAGTCGGTGACGTCAAGCGTCTTCTGGTTTGTTTCAAGGCGATCGTAATAGCGCTTGCGGTCGCGCTCGATCGTGTAGGCGAGGGCGATCAGGCTGGGCTGACCGATGTTCTGGGCCAGGGATTTCTCGGCCAGCGCGCGCCCGAGGCGGCCATTGCCGTCCTCGAAAGGGTGGATGCTCTCGAACCACAGATGGCCCAATGCCGCACGTGTCAATGCGGGCAAAGGCGTGGCGCTGTCGGGTGCGGTTCGGTTGAACCAGTCAACGAAGATCTTCATTTCCCCCGGCACCTGAGCGGATGGCGGCGCTTCGAAATGCACGGTTGGACGTTCGGCCCGTCCAGACACGATCTGCATCGCATCGTCGTGCCGGCGGTAGGCGCCAATCGTCTCAAGACCCCGATCATGGGACAGGAGCATGCGGTGCCAGCGGCAAAGGGTGTCCCGAGAGATGGGAGCGTCAAAGTCTGAATAGACATCGGCCATCATTTCGGCGATGCCCTGTTCGCGAGGCCTTGTTGGCGCGCCGTCGGTGGCCAGGCCGAACTGTCGCCGCAACGAGGACTGGACGCTGGAACGATCCAGCACCTCGCCTTCGATCGCGCTTGAGCGCATCGCCTCCTCGCTCAGAAGCTCGATGCGCAGCTGGTCGCGGTCCTCGCCCGATACATGGCGGACCGCACCAAGGATCTCGCCCGACGACAGCAGGAACCGTCGTTCAAGCGGCTCGATGGCGCTTCTGTCATAGCGGAATGTTGGCCAGTCGGCGTGCGTCCAGTTCCAATGCATGAGTTATAGACACCTTTCCTATAACTCAAAATAGCAACTTAACTTGATCTATGGAACGATGATCTATGCCTCAGCAGTGCTCAAAATCCGAAAGGAACTGGCTGATCGGGGCGTTAGACCTTGCCTTCCGGTTCCAGGATTGGCGGTGGACAATGGGTGATCCAGGCGCTGGGGTCGAAGTCGCCCAAGCGGCGATGGCAGTCGCATGGGATGACAGTTGGACGAACATGGTGCAACCTGCCCGGGACCGCCGATCCTTGGCATTGCAGGCCTGAAGGCGCGCGTTTTTGCACATTGCGCCTTGTTTTGTCCGGAATCCGCATCCCGCTCAAACTGACCTTTATCTGACGTTCAAGCCGCAACAAAGACTGGAGCGCCCGCATGAGTGCCATGATCGACTTCCTGAACCTGATCTTCTGGAACTACATCCTGATCTATGGCTTGCTTGCGGTCGGGCTGTATTTCACCATCCGGCTCGGCTTTCTCCAGTTCCGCCATTTCCCGGAACTGTTCCGCTGCGTCATTGGCTCTGGCGGTACGGACGAGAATGGCATCACGCCGCTTCAGGCGCTGACGGTCAGTCTGGCTTCGCGCGTCGGCACCGGCAATATCGCCGGGGTCGCGGTGGCGATCTATCTGGGCGGAGCCGGTGCGGTCTTCTGGATGTGGATGGTGGCGCTGGTCGGCATGGCGACGGCTTATTCCGAAAGCGCGCTCGCGCAGCTTTACAAGGTTCATGGCGAAGGCGGCATGTATCGCGGCGGGCCCGCCTATTACATCTCAAAGGGGCTGGGCCTGCCCTGGCTGGGCACGGTTTTTGCCGTCGCGCTGATCTTGGCGTTCGGGTTGGTCTTCAACTCGGTCCAGGCGAATTCCATCGCCGAGGCGGTCAATGGCGCGTTCGGGATTCCGAAATGGGTGGTCGGGCTGGCCACGGCGGCACTCACGGCCGCGATCATCTTCGGCGGCATCCCTCAGGTCGCCCGTGTGGCGGAAATCGTGGTGCCTTTCATGGCGGGCACTTATCTTCTGACGGCAATAATCGTCGTTCTGATGAACCTGACCGCCGTGCCCGGCGCGCTGTGGGAAATCATCGGCGGCGCCTTTGGGCTGACCGAGGCGGCAGGCGGCGTCGCGGGTTCGATCACGGCGGCGGCGATGAACGGCATCAAGCGCGGCCTTTTCTCGAACGAGGCCGGGATGGGCTCGGCTCCGAACATCGCGGCGGTCGCGACCCCCGACCCGCATCACCCATCCAGCCAAGGTTTCGTGCAGGCGCTGGGGGTGTTCATCGACACCATTCTGGTCTGCACGGCGACCGCGGTCATGATCATCCTGTCGGGCGTGATGGAGCCGGGCAGCGGCGTGACGGGCACCGTGCTGACCCAGAACGCGCTGGTGCATCACTTCGGTTATGCGGGTGGCGTCTTCGTGGCGGTGGCGATCTTCTTCTTCGCCTTCACCTCCATCATCGGCAACTATGCCTATGCGGAAAACGCCTTTTCCTATTTGGGGTTCGGTAGCAAGGCGGGGCTGACGGTGCTGCGCATCGCGGCCGTGGCGATGGTGATCTGGGGCGCGATCCAAAGCGTAGCCACGGTCTTCAACCTGGCGGACGCCTCGATGGGGCTAATGGCCACGATCAACCTGGTTGCCATCGTCGCACTTTCCGGCACGGTCGCCAAGTTGACGCGCGACTTCCTTGCACAAAGAAAGGCCGGCAAGATGCCGACCTTCCACTTGTCTCAGCATCCCGACATTGCGAAAGGGGTCGATCCCGAGATCTGGCGCTGATCATGTGAAGCCGACATCCGGTTCGGCACCACAGTGGATCATGATCTGATGCTGACCGCCGATCATCAGATCGCGTCGGGCTGGCCAAAGGCAGTTCGTCCGCTGCCTGATCCAGCCGACGGGGCAATGGGGATCGTCCCCATTTGTTGCGCTGCCTTGGCAAAGGGTTGTTTCGCGGCCAGAACCGTGAGACTTGCAGGTTCCAGGCCTGAACCGATCGAGCCCGCAATGCCCGGCATCCGCTACAACTCACCGCTGCTTCGGCGCTCGCGCGCTTTGATCACACGTCGAAGGCATTGGCGCGCGCGTGCGGTCTTCTGGCTTGGCGCGCTGACGGTTGGCCTTGTCAGCACGGCCTTTGCCAAGCTGGCCGATCTTGCAGGCGAGACGTTCCGGAATGTTTCGGCACAGGGCACATCGCCCTGGCTGATCCTGGTTCTGCCTTTGGCCTTTTGTTTTTCGGCATGGGTGGCTCAGAAGTATTTCCCCGGCGCACAGGGCAGTGGCATTCCCCAGGCCATGGCCGCACGAGAGCTTGAGGGGGACGACCGGGGCCTGTACCTCACCCTCAGGATCGCCGCCGGCAAGATCCTGCTGACTCTTTGGGGGCTGCTGTTCGGCGCTTCCATCGGGCGTGAGGGTCCGACCGTCCAGATCGGCGCGGCCATCATGCTTGCCAGCGCGCATCTGGGAAAGCTTCAGCACGCAAGGGGATTGATCCTCGCAGGCTCTGCTGCGGGCATTGCAGCGGCGTTCAACACGCCTTTGGCGGGCATCGTGTTCGCCATCGAGGAAATGGGCCGCAGCTATCAGGCACGGACCAACGGCGTCGTCCTGTCGACGGTGGTGATCGCGGGGATTTCCGCCTTGGCCATTTCGGGCAGCTATACCTATTTCGGTACGCCGAAGGTGGTGCCCGACTTTCCGCGGGACTGGTGGCTGGTCGGTGTCGTTGGCCTGCTGGGCGGGGTGTTGGGTGCCGGGTTCAGCAAATCGGCCCTGTGGCTGACGCGGCGCATTCGCAGATGGAAACCTGCGCGCGGCGTATGGAAACTGGTGGTGGTGGCCGGTGGCGCGGGACTTGCGGTCGCGGTATTGGGCCTGCTGAGCAACGGCGCCACCTTCGGGACCAGCTATGCCGAAGCGCGCAGCGCCGTCGAGGGGCAACCGCTGGCTCCGGGCTTCTTCCTTGCAAAGCTGCTGGCCACGCTGGCATCAACCGTTTCGGGAATACCCGGAGGGTTGTTCGCACCGTCTCTTTCGGTCGGGGCCGGCATGGGTCATGTGGTGGGCAGCCTGTTTGGTTCGTCGCTGGGCCTGGCTGCGGTCCTGGGCATGGCCAGTTATTTCGCCGGGGTTGTGCAATCGCCGATGACCGCCTTCGTCATCGTGATGGAGATGACGGCCACACAGGGTCATGCCCTGCCGGTCATGACCGCGGCCATGCTGGGCTATGGCGTGTCGCGGCTGCTGTCGCCCGAGCCCCTTTATCACGGGCTTGCCCGCCTTTGGCTGGCGGATGCCCTGCGGCTGCGCCGGATGCGCGCGGCCGACAGCGCGCATGGCGGTCCCCAGGTCTGACCCGTCTGCGCCGCTGAAGGACCAAGTCATTGCCGTTCGCGAGTTCATCCTGCGCTGCGGCCCGGCCCGCAATGGCGACGTTGCTTTTGCGCGAAACGCGTGCGGAAGAACGCCCAAGGTTATCGCCCGAATGGTGCCTTATCCACTTGGCAAAGGTTGTTTTGTGCAAAGACCTCGGGCTACGCTCACCCTGCGATTGTGAAAAAGCAGGGGGTAAGCACATGAAATTCAGGTCATTGGTTCCAGCATTTGCCATTGCGGCCCTTGTGGGCCACGCGGCCGCCGCGCAAGAAATGTCGTTCTTCCGTATCGGAACCGGCGGCACGGCGGGCACCTATTACCCGATCGGCGGGCTGATCGCGAACTCGATCTCGAACGCTGCGGGATCGCGCCCCTGCGAGGATGGCGGTTCCTGCGGTGTGCCCGGTCTGGTCGCGACGGCGGTGGCCTCGAACGGGTCGGTGGGCAACGTCAACGCCATCAAGGGCGGCGCAATGGAGGCCGGGTTCAGCCAATCTGACGTGGCCTATTGGGCGCAGACCGGCACCGGGCTGTGGGACGGACAGCCCGCGGTGGAAAAATTGCGCCTGATTGCGAACCTCTATCCCGAAAGCATCCATCTTGTGGCGCGTGCCGATGCTGGCATCGCGTCGGTGACGGATCTGAAGGGCAAGAAAGTGTCGCTGGACGAGCCGGGGTCGGGAACGCTTGTTGACGCAAAGATCATCCTTGAAGCCTTTGGTTTGTCCGAAGCCGACATCTCGCCGGAATATCTGAAGCCGGATCAGGCAGCGGACAGGATGCGGGACGGCGCGATGGATGCGTTCTTCTTTGTCGGCGGATATCCGGCAGGGGCCATCGCGGAACTGGCCAGCCAGCATGATGTCGCACTGGTGCCGATCATGGGACCGGAAGTGGACAAGCTTCGCGAGACCTATACCTTCTTTGCAAGCGACACGGTTCCGGCCGGAACCTATGAGGGGCAGGATGCCGATGTGACGACGATTTCGGTGGGCGCGCAGCTGGTCACCAGCGCCGACCAGCCCGAAGAGCTGATCCACGGCATCACGCAGGCGCTTTACAACGAGAACACCCAGAAGCTGTTTGCCGTCGGCCATGCCAAGGGCAAGCTGATCACCCTGGACAACGCCACCCAGGGGGCGGGCATCCCCTTCCATCCGGGTGCCGAGCGTTTCTACAAGGAAGCCGGCAAGATCCAGTGACCCCATTGGCAACCTGACGACAGGACGCGGGCGGAGTTTCGGTCCGCGTCCCCGGACCTCGGCCAGATGCGCAGGAAACAACCATGACCGATAATCCACGCCAGCTTTCCGATGACGAGCTTCGCGCGCTCGAAGAGGAATACGACCCCGAGGCGCGCTTTCGCACCGTGACCCGGCCCGTCGCGATCCTGTCCGGCGTGATCCTTTTCCTGCTGTCGGTCTATCACTTCTACACCGCAGGCTTTGGCATTCCGCGCGCGACGACCCATCGCGGATTGCACATGGGCGTCTCGCTGTTCATCGTCTATCTCAGCTTTTCTTCGCGCGCGGGCAACCGCCACAAGACCGACGGTTTCGCAATCTATGGCGTGCCCGTCACGGATTGGGTGTTGGCCATCGGCGGGGCGGTCAGCGCCTTCTATGTGCCTTGGATCTATGACCAGCTGGCTTTCCGCGTCGGCAACCCGCTTCCCATCGATATCGTGATGGGAACCGTGCTTTTGCTGGCACTGCTGGAAGCGGTGCGCCGGTCGATGGGCTGGCCCTTGCCGGTCATCGCGCTTTTGTTCATCGCCTATGCCTATTTCGGGCGGTCCATGCCAGGGATTCTGGTCCATCCGGGGGCCGATTGGGCGACGATCATCAACCACCTGTACCTGACCTCGCAAGGGATATACGGCACGGCGCTTGGCGTGATCGCGACCTATGTGTTCCACTTCGTCCTGTTCGGTGTGATGGCGCAGAAGATCGGCCTGGGCCAGTTGTTCATCGACCTGGCGACGGCGCTGACCGGACGTTTCGCCGGAGGCCCGGCGAAAGTGTCGGTGGTGTCCTCTGCGATGCTGGGCACCATCTCGGGTTCGTCCATCGCCAACACCGTCACAACCGGCGCCCTGACCATCCCCGCGATGATCAGGATCGGGTTCAAACGCCATTTCGCCGCCGCGGTCGAGGCCGCTTCCTCGACAGGGGGGCAGATCACGCCTCCGGTCATGGGGGCGGTTGCCTTCCTGATGGTCGAGTATCTTGGCATTCCGCTTCGCACCATCCTGATCGCCGCGATCGTTCCGGCATTCATGCACTTCTTCGGCGTGCTGGTTCAGGTGCATTTGGAGGCGAAGCGCCTGGGAATCCGCGGATTGCGACGCGAGGAATTGCCCAAGGCGGGCACCGTCCTGCGCGAGGGGTGGCTGTCGGTCTTGCCGCTTGTCCTGCTGGTCTGGATGTTGATGTCGGGTCGCACGCCATTCCTTTCCGCCTTCTGGGCGATCACGGCCTGCATGTTCGTCTATCTTGTCCAGCGAGTCATGGCGGCAGGCCTGACAGGTGGCATCCGGGAAACCGCGGAAGGCATTTATGAAGGTTTCGTCGCCGGGGCCCGGCAGTCATTGGCTGTAACGGCCGCGGCCGCTCTGGTCGGGGTGGTGATCGGGATTGTCACTTTGACCGGGATCGGGTTCAAGATCGCCTTCATGGTCACAAGCCTGGCGCAGGGCTGGGCGATTTCGTTCCACGGCCTCCTTGCTGTCCTGCCGTTCGAAATCTTCAGCGTCCAGACCCTGACATTGCTGTTCACACTTCTGATGACGGCGGTGGTCTGCGTCCTGATGGGGTGCGGAGTGCCGACGACCGCAAATTACATCATCATGGTCGCCGTGGCCGCGCCGGTCCTTGGAATGATGAATGTCGAGCCGCTGGTCGCGCATTTCTTCGTCTTCTACTTTGGCGTTCTGGCCGATGTGACCCCGCCAGTCGCGCTGGCCGCCTATGCGGGCGCGGGAATTGCCGGCGCCAATGGTTTCAAGGCCGGAAACACAGCGTTCCGGCTGTCTATGGGCAAGGCGCTGGTGCCCTTCGTCTTTGTCTTTTCGCCCTCGCTTCTGTTGGTGACGCAAGGATTCACGCTGCCCGATTTCCTGCTGGCCTTTGCCGGATCGGTTCTGGGAATCGTGGCCCTGTCGGCCGCGATCACGAACTGGCTGATGAAGCCCCTGACCCTGCCTGAGCGGGTTTTTCTGCCGATTTCTTCGCTGCTGATGATCGCGCCCGAACTCATCTCGACCCTCATCGGGGCGGCGGTGCTGGGGGTGATCGCGCTCAGGCAATATCTGGCGGTGAATTCGGATCCAAAGCCGGTGCACGGGCGGTGATTCCACGCCACTGACAGCGCCTGCGGTTTGACCGGCGCGGCTTTTGAAAGCGGGTCAACCATCGCGTGGATCGGCGTCATCGGTGGCGTTTCTTTTTCTCGCCTCGCCTCATTCCGCAAGCTAGGATGGAAGGCGGATGCGGCTGCGTGATCCGCAACGTCTGGATACAGCTCAGTAATGGAGTGTTGACCAAGATGTCCGAGCCGCCCGGCAATCCGGTCTCAGCCGATGGCATTCCCGCCCCGGAAGGGGCGACCCAGATCATCTCGACCGGCTATGAAATCGGTCAGGACAATATCAATTACCGACGCCGCTTCGTGTTCGAGCTGGACATCCACAACGTCGTCTTCAGCGTCTCGGCAATCGGCGTGGTTGCCTTCACGCTGTTGACCCTGATGTTCCAGAACACGCTTGACCCCCTTTTCGAAGGACTGCGCGATTTCATGACCTCCAGGCTCGACTGGTTCTTCATGATCACGGCGAATATCTTCGTGCTGCTTTGCCTAGCGCTGGTCATTCTGCCGCTGGGGCGCATCCGTCTGGGCGGGCCGGATGCGACGCCGGATTACAGCTATCTGTCCTGGTTCTCGATGCTGTTCGCGGCCGGCATGGGCATCGGCCTGATGTTCTATGGCGTGGCCGAGCCGATGGGCAACTACACCGCGGCCTTCGGCGGACCGGTCTTCGGACCCGACGGCATCCGCACCGACTGGGCGCCGCTGGACGGCGCTTCCGGCAACGCCGAAGGTGCACGGCGTCTTGCCATGGCCGCGACGATCTTTCACTGGGCGCTGCACCCTTGGGCGATCTACGCCATCGTGGCGCTCTCGCTTGCTTTGTTCGCGTTCAACAAACGATTGCCGCTGACCCTGCGCTCGGTCTTCTACCCGATTTTCGGAGAGCGGGTATGGGGCTGGCCGGGCCATATCATCGACATTCTCGCGGTCTTTGCGACGATCTTCGGACTTTCCACGTCGCTGGGCTTCGGGGCGCAGCAGGCAAGTGCCGGGCTGCATTTCCTGTTCGATCTGCCCGACACGACGGGTGCGATGATTTTCCTGATCATCGTCATTACCGGCATTGCCACCGCATCCGTTGTCGCGGGCATGGACAAGGGGGTGAAGCTTCTGTCCGAGATCAACATGGGGTTGGCCGTCCTGCTGCTGCTTTTCGTCGTCGCGGTCGGGCCGACGACGCAGATCGTCACCGGCTTTTTCAAGAACCTGCTGGCCTATGCGGAATACCTACCGGCCCTGTCGAACCCCTTCGGGCGGGATGACGACAATTTTCGCCATGGCTGGACCGCATTTTATTGGGCCTGGTGGATCAGCTGGTCGCCCTTTGTCGGCATGTTCATCGCGCGCGTCAGCCGGGGCCGGACCGTGCGCGAATTCCTGATTGCCGTTCTGCTGATCCCGTCGATCGTCTCGACCATCTGGATGACGACCTTTGGCGGTACCGCGATCAGCCAGGTCGTCAAACAGGGGCTGACATCGGTGCAGGACGCGGCGCTTGAACTGAAGCTGTTCGAGATGCTGGCCCATCTGCCGATCACCGAGATCACCTCGCTGATCGGGATCGTGCTGGTGATCGTGTTCTTCGTCACTTCCTCGGATTCGGGATCGTTGGTGATCGACACGATCAGCGCGGGGGGCAAGCTGAACGCGCCCATCCCCCAACGGGTCTTCTGGGCCACGTTCGAGGGGCTGGTCGCCATCGCGCTGCTGCTGGGCGGCGGATTGACCGCGCTTCAGGCCATGGCCGTGTCCACCGGCTTTCCCTTCGCCATCGTCCTGCTTGTGGCCTGTGTCGCACTGGTCAAGGGCCTGATGGCAGAGCCGCGATAGTCGCTTGCCGGACCATGGGCCGATTGCAGTTCGCCCGTGCCCCGGGCCGATCTGGTCTGATGCCGTCGCCGGAGATCGACCTGGCAGATGGGCGCCTTACCTCGGCGCCGTGGTTCATGCCCACTCCCCTGAGACCGCCTTGCACCTCCAGAGGGGGATGATAGCCCGCAGGACGTCGCTCTTGATCTCGCCGTGGTTATCGGCAGGCTGCCAAGTCAGCCCGACCAGCACGGGCAGCCTATCCAAGGAGCCACCATGACTGCCCGCACACCCGATCCCGTCCTTCTTGCCCGGCTTGCCGATGTCGCGGTGCGGGTCGGCCTCAATCTGCAGCCGGGCCAGGATCTGGTCCTGACCGCGCCGGTCGAGGCGCTGCCCCTGGTCCGCGAGATCGCTGCGAGCGCCTATCGTGCGGGGGCCGGTCTCGTGACGCCGCTTTTCTCGGATGATGACATTGCCCGCGCCCGTTTCCGGCATGGTCAGGATGCAAGCTTCGAGCGCGCTCCGGACTGGCTTTACCGCGGCATGGCGCAGGCTTTCGAGGGCGGCGCGGCGCGCATGGCGATCGCCGGCGCCGATCCGATGGCGCTTGCCGCCGAAGATCCGGCCAAGGTCTCGCGCGCCAACAAGGCCAATTCGCTGGCCTACAGGCCCGCGCTTGAGAAGATCACGAATTTCGCCATCAACTGGACCATTGCCGCCTATCCGACGGTCGGCTGGGCCCGGCAGGTCTTTCCCGACCTGCCCGAAGATGAGGCCGTGCTGAAGCTGGCCGAGGCGATCTTCGCGGCCTCGCGCGTGACGAATGACGATCCGGTCGCGGCCTGGACAGAGCATAACGCGGCCTTGCGGGCGCGCTCGGCCTGGCTGAACGACGAACACTTCGACGCGCTGCATTTCACCGGGCCGGGCACCGACCTGACGGTCGGGCTGGCCGATGGCCATGAATGGCATGGCGGCGCCTCGGTCGCGCAGAACGGCGTCACCTGCAACCCGAATATCCCGACCGAAGAGGTCTTCACCACGCCGCATGCCCATCGCGTCAGTGGCACCGTGCGGGCAACCAAGCCCTTGTCCTATAACGGCGCGCTGATCGAGGATATCGAGATGCGCTTCGAGAACGGCCGCGCCGTCGAGGCGCGTTCCAGCAAGGGCGAGACCGTGCTTCTCAACATGATCGACAGTGACGAGGGCGGCCGCCGTCTGGGAGAGGTCGCGCTGGTCCCCTATAGCTCGCCGATCTCGCAGACCGGGCTGCTGTTCTACAACACTCTGTTCGATGAGAACGCGGCCTGCCATATCGCGATGGGGCAATGCTATTCCAAGTGCTTCCTTGAGGGCGCCTCGCTTTCGCCCGAGCAGATCGCGGCGCAAGGCGGCAACAGTTCGATGATCCATGTCGACTGGATGATCGGCGGGCCGGATACCGATATCGACGGCATCCGCGCCGATGGCACCCGCGTGCCGGTCTTCCGCAAGGGCGAATGGGCGCGGTGACGCGCCCGGCACGAGACAGCGGCCCGACCGAGATCACCAGGTTGTCGCGACAGCGTTCAACAAACGAACGGCCCAAAGGCGACGGTCGAACCTGCCCGACGCCGCCGGGCAGCAGTCGCACTGTGCAAATCTGGGTGCCAGATACTCTCCGCCTCGGATCGGGGCGACACCGATCTGTCGGACTTCACAGATGCGGCCTTGAATGATCTGGATGATTGGCAGTGAGGGGCGGCGATCTTGTGACGGTCGCCCTTCAGGGGGATTACGGCAAGCGTGTCCGTCGCTGATCATCCAGGCGGATCAATTCGATAATCTCGGATCGATGGTGATCCTGCCGCTTACCTCAATTCTGATCGACGACCGCTCCTCCGCCCGACGGTAGAGCCATCGCCGACAACAGGCTTCGCGCACCGCCCCAGACATGCTGGACAGGCCCATGACAGTGGGCCGCGTGGCCGGTCCCTGGCCGCCATTCAAATTTCGCCGATGCTGCGCGCGGCTTTTGCCTGCTCCATGTCATCGCCGTGCGCGACGACTCTCGCCTGGCAGCCGCAAGACGACATCGCAGATCGGGACCCCACGCGTCGCTGTGAGAAACAGTCCGCGGCCAGGCTGCATTTCTAACTCAAGCTGATTTGCCGCCATCTTTGCCGGATCATCGTTCGTGCCTGAGCGATAGGGGCCAGATATGAGTATCAGCATTCTCCTTTTGTCCTTTGAAGCTCTGCTATCATCAGGTGCTGGATCAGAATGATCGTCTTGGCGTCACGGATGTAACCGTTTTCGATCATCTTCGCCGCATCGGTGAGCGGGACTTCGAGCACCTCGATATCCTCGCCCTCCGCGTATGAGCCTCCACCTTCCGTCTTTCTGTCATGGGCGCGATATGTGCCAGTGAAGAACGCAAGATACTCGGTGACCGATCCGGGGCTCATGTAGATGTCAAAAAGGTGGGTCAGCGCGTCGATATGATATCCCGTTTCCTCGATCAGTTCGGCGCGCATCCGCACTTCGGCATTTTCCCCATCAAGCAGTCCGGCAGGTGTTTCGACAAGCGAAGTGTGCCCGCCGTTCAAGAACACCGGCAGGCGGAACTGGCGGGTCAATAGGATGCATCCGCTGTCCGGGTTGTGCAGCAGGCAGGTCGCGCCGTTTCCGCGGTCGTAGGCTTCCCGCGTTTGCTGCTGCCATGCTCCGTTTCTGCGCCGGAGTTCGTAGCGATACTTGGTCAGAGTTCCCCAGTCACTCGACAAGACCTCCGCAGAAATCGGCCGAAAGTTCTCGTGCTCAGTCATGCACCTTGCTCCATCTTTGCGGGAGGACTATCGTGCAAAAACGTGCAGAGTCAAGAAATGTCGTGCAATGCTAAACCATGAACGAAAAACCCGCTTGCTTTCGATCCTTTCCGATGCAGGCAGCATCGTGGCCAAAGATGCCAGTCGGGAACTGGAGGTTTCAGAGGACACGATAAGGCGCGATCTGCGCGAACTGGCGAGGGATGGCCGCCTGAAGCGCGTGCATGGTGGCGCAGTGCCGGTGGCTGAAGCAAATGCCCCGTTCGCAGCAAGGATCGGAATCGCCCCACCGGAAAAAATCGCCATCGGAAAGCGGGCGGCGGCCATGGTTGAGCCCGGCCAGGTGGTCTTTGTCGATGGCGGGACGACCGCGCTGCAACTCGCGCGAAGCCTGCCCGCGCAATTGAGCGCAACAATCATCACCCATAGCCCAAACGTGGCGATGGAACTGCTCAATCACAGTAATCTCGACGTCGAGATCGTCGGCGGCAGGCTTCTTCGACATTCTGTGGTGACAAGCGGAGCGGCTACGATAGCTTGGCTGGATCGATATCGCCCCGACATCTGCTTCATTGGCGCGACCGGCCTCCATCCAGATCAGGGCATCACTACCGGTGTCAGCGAAGAGGCGGAGGTAAAGCGCGCCATCATCGCGAAATCGGGTTCCGCGATCATCCTGGCATCTTCGGAAAAGTTCGGCGCGGTCTCGTCATTCAAAATCGGTGACTGGCGAGATGTGGATGGATTGATTGTTGCCGGAGAAGCCAGGCCGAGAGCTTTGGAACTGTTCGGTCATCTTGAGTGCGAGATCCATTCCGACGAGAATGCGTGACCGCCGGCGGGCTCGTGAACGGGATCCGCAGCATGACCAACTTCCATCCATCGGCACAAAAATAATGCTCGCGATGCTTGTCCACATATGTCCGGGCAGCCGGGTGCGAAGAAGGCATCCGCAACGGAGTCGTCACTGAAATGCCAGCCATCTGCCCGAAACCAGAGCCGTTCTATTCGGTCCAGATCCGTTTGGACGCCATCCGGTATCAGCACATTACGATAGCGGTGCGAAGGTTCATGGCACCCCGCTGGTTCCGCGAGAACGGTGCGGTCCCGGTCCGGGGGCCCGATCTCTCGCGGGACATGATCGACCGGGCACGGGCCGGAACTGACGATGCCGCCATCGATTATCGCATTGCCGATCTCGACACACTCGAACTGCGGGAAGCAGCCTTCAATCTGGCCTATAGTGCGTTGATCTTCAATTATGTCTGCAATTTCCGAGTGGCTGATGGGGGGGGCGACGTACTTTGCACTGATGCCCGGCGGCGATCTCGTCTTCACCATCGAACACCCGATCTTGATGGCTGCAACACTTGTCTGGATGCCTGCTGGATCGAGAGGTCCGATACCGAAGCAATCCGCTGAGCGGTCGTGAACCACAACGGGTCCTCCGGGAAACGGTCCCAACTTGCTTAATGCCGGAACCGTTCAACCGCAGCGAGCAGGTCTATTTGGCAGTCACGGCTGTCGATAGTCCGCCGTCTTCCTCAATTGCATCGTTAACGGATGGATCCTGAAAGGGTTTGTCTGGCCGGATGAGAAGCGCGGTTGCAGCACCAACGAGCAGCAAAATCAGGGATGCTGCAAAGGGAAGATCCCAGCGGCCTGTCAGGTCGATAATAAGCCCAAAGACGATGGGCGAAACCATTCCCGCCAAGCCAAAGCCGAAGTTCATGAAGCCGCTGGCCGTGCCGGAGTATTGCGGCGCGATATCCATCGGGGTCGCCCAGATGGGTGCCACGATAAGCTCGGCAAAAAAGAAGGCCGCGCTGAGAGCGATCGCGACGGTCATGAGATCGGTCGAAAAAACGACCGGCAACATGCAAAGAAACGCTCCGATAAAGCCCAGAATGATTACGCTGATCCGTGCGAGCGTGACCCGGCCCGTCCTGCGCAGAATGCCATCGCTCAGCCAGCCTCCCGCAAGATCGCCCACAACCCCGGCAAAGAAGACGCCCGCTGCAAAGATCGCGGATTTCTTCAGATCAAGATCGTGTTGATGCAGGAAATAGGACGGGATCCAGTTCAGGAACAACCACAACGTCCATCCATAGCAGAAGTCCGTCACGGTCACCGGCAACATCCGTCGCAAAAGCGGCCCCCACGGCAGCCTCTTTTGCTTGGCCGCGACGCTGGGCGGGGGCAGGGCATCAAGTTCCGGTTGCGTGATGCCCGGGTGATCGCGCGGATCGTCTCGGAAGTACCACCACCACAGCACTACCCAGGCAAAGCTGACCGTGCCGACGATGATGAAGGAATCGCGCCAGGAAAAGGCGACGATCAGAAAGGCGATCAGCGGGGGCGTGGCGGCGTTGCCGAAGCGCGCGAAAGCATGCGTGATGCCTTGGGCAAAGCCGCGCTTTTCCGCGGGCATCCAACTGGACAAGGCGCGCGTCGCGGTCGGGAACGCAGACCCTTCGCCGATGCCCAGCAGAACGCGGGCGATCACCAGCGAGACTGCGCCTTCGACGAATCCTATCATGATGGTCGCAGCCGACCAGATCGTGCCGCAGATCAACAGCGTCTTGCGTGGCCCCATCAGGTCGCCAAGTCGGCCGCCAAAAATCTGGAACAACGCATAGGGATAGGCAAAGGCGGCAAAAGCCAGTCCCAGTTCGAAATTGCTCAGCCCGAGTTCTTCCTGCATCGCTGGGGCTGCGGTGCTGATGTTCACGCGATCTATATAGGTCACCAGATACATCAGGCAGATCACGAACAGAATCCTGTCCGTGGTTCTAACTCTCGTCAGTCTTAGCATATCTCCTCCCTGGACCATGCCCGACATTGTGATTGAGCCCTTTGATCCCGCCCTGGAGTTGCGCCTTGTCCTCCTCCGACATGGGCGCAATCGGGCTGGCTTGTTCTCAGCCTGTTCGGTGGCTTTCTCCTTTCGGCGTTGAGGTCGTCATTTCGGCCAGCTTCAGCCGCTGGATCTTCCCAGAGGGGCCCTTGGGCAGTTCGGACATCAGGTGGATGTGGTCAGGCGTCTTGAACCTGCCGACCCGCATTTCGCAAAGCTGCATCAGTTCATTGGGATCGGGGTCCGATCCTTCATGCAGCACCACTGCCGCCTCGATGGTTTCACCGTAGCGCGGACAGGGGCGGGCAAAGGCGGCGGCTTCGACCACCGCCGGGTGGGCGTAGAGCGCCTCGTCTATTTCGCGCGGAGAAATATTCTCACCGCCCTTGATGATGATTTCCTTTGAACGGCCAGTGACGAAGACAAAGCCCTCAGCGTCCTGGCGCCCCAGGTCGCCCGTGCGTAGCCATCCGTCAGGGGTGATCGCTGCTTCGGTCGCTGCCGGATCGTCCAGATAGCCGCGCATCACGTTTGCGCCGCGCACGGCAATCTCGCCTGCGGTGCCGTGCGGCAGGATTTGCAGATCGGGAGACAGGATCACCACCTCGTTGCCGATCGGCCGTCCAGGCGATCCGACCTTCCGCTTGCCATGTCGCGGCAGCGGATTTGACAGAATTTGGGCGGCAGTTTCTGTCAGGCCCATCGTTTCGATGATCGGGATACCAAAGCGCGCCTCGAAGGCAGAATGCACCTCTGGGGACAATGCCGCCGAGGCCGAGCGCCCGAACCGCATGGCGTCGCGACAAGTGGCTGAGGGTTCCGCTGCGCCATGCAGCAGATGCGAAATGATCGTGGGAACCACTGAGAACCACGTCGCGCCATGGGTTTGGCAACGTTGCCAGAACTGGCTGGCCGAGAACCGCTCACAGACAATGGCTGATCCGCCCGACAGCAGCGGGGCGAGGATCGTCACGCAAAGCCCATTAATGTGATAGATCGGCAGCACACACATGGCGCGATCCTGCGGCGTCAAGGAATGGGCCAGGGCGGTGTTCCATCCACCCGCCAAAAGGCTGGCGTGACTATGCAGCACGCCCTTGGGTCGTCCCGTGGTGCCCGAGGTGTACATCAGAAGCGCATCGTCATCGCTGTGCACCCTATCAAGGGCGCGGCGTTGCGCGGATGCGGGCCAGTCGAAATCCGCACCCAATTCGACCACCACTGGGGCGGCATCGCGCCCCTTCAATGCCTCGTCCAAAAGCATGCGCTGGCGATGATCACAAAGCAGGATACGTGCGCGGGAATGGGTGATGGCGTGGCCGATCGCCTCGGCCCCAGCGGCCAGGTTGATCGGTGTGGCGCGAAATCCGCCATAAAGCGCGCCCATCAGGGCCAGGACGGCTTCACGTCCGTTCGGGATCATGATGGCGATACTTTCGCCGCGCAGCGCGCCCATGCCAGCAAGACGCTCTGCGATCATGGCGGCCTGATCTCGCAGTTCTGCCCATGATATCGTCGTGTCCGTATCCGGGAAAACATGGCTGATATTGTCGCCCCGCGTGTCGGCCAATGCGTCGATCCAGTCACGCACGGTGCCTGCCGGAGGATGTCGGATATCGAATATCACCGCCCCACCTCCTGCCAATAGCTGTCGAATATCTGGGCCAAGCTGGGTTCGCGGGCGGGAATGGGGCGCACGATCCGCGTGCGTTGCATGAAATGGCGCCAGTGCAGGTTGGCATCGATCGAGTTGCCCCCCCAACTGCCGCAGCCCATTGACAGCGAGAACGGCAGGCCATTTTCGAAAGAGCCGCCGGTTGCAAAACAATGTGCCTGATTGACGATCACCCGGCACACCGGCAAGTCACGCGCCAATGCCATTGCGCGCTCTGGCTTGGCGGTGTGCAGGCCGATGGAATGCCCCGCGCCCTGATGGGTCAGAATACGCTGTGCGATCTGCATGGCATCGTCGAAATCACGGGCGCGATACAATGCAGCGACCCGGCTAAGTTTTTCGCCCGACAGGGGATGCTCAGGCCCGATGCCCCGCGTTTCAACGGCGATGACGCGGGTAGCGGCGGGAACCTTGTCACTCAGGCCCAGCCGCTGGATCAGCAAATCTGCATCCGTCGCGATGATGTCGCGGTTAAGATGACCGCGCTGCCACAGGCGGTCCACGATCTGATTCTGACCTGCTTCGGGGATGATCGCACCACCCTGCGCCACGAATTCCTTTGCGAAGTCGCCATATGCGGCATCCATCACGATCAGCGCGTTCTCGGACGAGCAGGAGGTGGCATTGTCGAAGGTTTTCGATGCAATGATCTTTGCCACGGCATCTGACGGGTCGGCGGTTTCATCGACGATCACAGCGACATTTCCGGCGCCGACCCCGATTGCAGGCGTGCCGCTTTCATAGGCGCGCCGGACGTTGTCCTGACTGCCGGTGACGACTGCCAAGTCGGCCAGTTCCAGCATGCGCTGCGTCTTGTCCTTGCTGCCGCGGCCGGGCAGCATTTGCACCAGATCGCGGCTTTCGCCGAGCTTGTCGAATTCCGCGTGGATGAAGCCAAGCAACATCTCACAGCACTCAACCCCCTTTGGTGAGGGCGACAACACGATCGCATTTCCGCATTTCAGCGCGTTTATGATGTTGTTGGCGGGCGTCGCCACTGGATTGGTCGAAGGCACGACGGCCCCGATCACGCCGATTGGGCGGGCCAGCTCGATGATGCCGGTTTGCGGATCGTCGGACAGCACTCCATGGGTCGCGGCATCCTGCAGATCACGCAGCAGCCCAAGCGTCTTGCGATGATTCTTGGTGATCTTGTCGGCCACGTTCCCAAGGCCCGTCGTGCGCACGGCCAGTTCGGCCAAGGCTCGATTACGCTCGGGCTGCATGACGGCCCACCCGGCGGCCAGGGCGGCACGATCATAGCGTGACTGACTGCCCCCCCGTTCATATTCGGCCTGAGCTGCACGAGCGCGCGCAAGCATGGCATCGACCGAAACCAGTTCGTCCGAAATATTCATCTGGGTCATGATCTCTGGGTCCTGTGCCGCATGACGGCCAGGGGTTTCTATTTACGGGCCGCGCGGAATGCGTGCAGCAGAGTTCCTGTGAGACGCGGTTTCCTCCGACCGCATTCCAACAAGGTTAGGTCATGAAAATATGGTTGCAAATGTTTTCATAAAAAAACATCATAGCGTAATATTAAGATGGAAAACCAATTGTCTAAGCCAGATATCGTTTTCGTTGCAAAACTTGCAGGCGTTTCGGCTGCGACGGTTTCCCGTGTGATCAACCATCCCGATCAGGTGCGTCCGGGCACCCGGCGCAAGGTTGAACTGGCAATCGAGAAGTCGGGATATATCCGCAATCGCGCGGCATCGGCGATGCATGGCAAGCGCAGCGCCACGATCGGCGTGATAATTCCCACACTTGCCAATACGATCTTTGCCGAGGTGATTCAGGCCTTCAACGAGACAGTCAGCGCGCAGGGCTATACGCTGCTGCTGGCATCGCATGGCTATGACCTTGAGGTGGAATACAAGCTGGCGCGGAAGCTGCTGGAACACCGGGTAGATGCTTTGGTGCTGGTTGGATTGGACCACCATTCGGGCGTTTTCCGCCTGATCGGTGAGCAGCCGGTGCCCTGTCTTGCAATCTGGAACCATGCAGTCGACGCAGCCATGCCCTGCATCGGCGTAGACAATCGCGAGGCGGGGCGGATCGCGGCCGAACACCTGATCGCACTTGGTCATCAGGATGTTGCGCTGATATTTCCCGAAACGATTGAGAATGATCGTGCACGCGACCGCATGATGGCGGCACTGGATGCGTTTCGCGCTTCCGGGGCCGAAATTGGTACGGGTCGGCAGATACGCGTGCCCTATAGCGTGGCCCAGGCGAAATCTGCCTGTATCTCGATATTAAACCGCCCGGACCGGCCATCGGCCCTGTTATGTTGTAATGACGTGATCGCTCAGGGCGCTGTCTATGCGGCGGCCCGTCTGGGTATCCGTGTGCCGGCAGAACTGTCGATCATCGGAATTGGGGATTTTGTCGGCTCTGCGCAGATGGAGCCCGCGCTGACATCTGTTCGCATTCCCGCGCAATCTATCGGTATTTCTGCGGGACAGGAAATCCTGCGGGTCATAGAAACCGGCGAACATGCTGCCATCAGGTCCAGCCGGATAGATCTTGAGCTCGTCATGCGCGGCAGCACAGGCATCTCTCAGCAGCTGCGCCAGGGCTAGGGAGAGCGCCTCAGGCAAGCTGTCGGATTCGTGCCCCGTGGGGGCGCAGCCTTCGCCGCGGGACAGACATATCTGGCTGCGAAGTGAGGCTGGAAATCAGGATGCAATTTCCCGTCGTCGGAATGCCGAGGACAAGCACAAGGCTGATCTCCGCCACCATGATCAGCACCACGAAGACATTCCCGCCCGAGACGAATTCGACGAACTCGGTCATCATCAGGCCAGGGTCGGTCAGGGCGATGGTGCCTGCGACGATGCCAGCCGTGGCGGTGGCGACACCGATCCCGGTCATGTTGCTTGCGCCAAGCGCCAGACCGTTCCACAGGGCGATCAGCCCAGTTTTCGACCCGGCGCCTACATTCGCACCGCAGAACGACCCAGCTGGACAGGGGAGTGGGGCAGCACTCTCGGCCACTGGCAAGGCGAGGGTGGCGGGCTTCGGCCGCGACTAAGCTGAAATGAAGCAAAGCCTACTTTCTCAATCGTGTGGGTGGCGTCATTTCTTGCATGAGCATCATGCCCCTATGCACTGTGCCCCGCCATTTCAGCACCCACATCGAACATTGGATCCCGATGCCGGTTCGCAAACGGGCAAGTCGCGGGCATGGGCTGGCCAATATCTCGACAGGAACCGAAATGACGCAAATCACCTGGAAATGTGCATCCGGACAAAGCATCACCATCAATGTCACGGCGGGCCAAAGCCTGATGGAAGCCGCCCGTGACCACGATGTCGACGGCATTTTCGGCGATTGTGGCGGCAATCTTGCATGCGCGACCTGCCATGTCATCGTGCCGCCGGAATGGGTCGAACTGACGGGCAAGCCGGACGCAATGGAAGAAGACATGCTGGATATCGTTGAAACCGGACGGACGCCGACAAGCCGCCTCAGCTGCCAGATCGTTGCCACCCATGAAATGGACGGAATGGTTCTTGAGGTGCCGGGCGCGTGACAGGCGTCCCGCGATCTAGTCAGCCTGGATCTGCCCCACCAGCTTGCTGCGCTGCGTCCCGATCCATGATTTCGCGCTTTCGATTAAGGTCTTGTGCAGCCGGCTGCGTTCAACTCCCCTCGTCATGAGCAATCCAAGCTTCATTGGGCGCTGTTGTCCGGCCAAGGGCACGAATTTCATTGGATTGCCGTCTGGCGCCACATCGTGCATCGGCCTGACATTCACGATGGAATAGCCAAAGCCGTTCGCGACAAGGCTGCGCATTACGGCGACATCACGGGTCCGCTCGACGACATTGGCGCGCAAGTTCTCATTCGCAAAGAACGACAGGAAATAGTCCGCGCTGAGCGGCAGATCCAGAAGCACCATCGGGAAGGGTGCCAGTTCCTGTACCGACACTTTCGGAAGATGGGCCAATGGGTGCCCTTCGCCCAATGCCACCAGCGGCGGCAATTCGATCATCGGCGTGAAATGCAGATCCTTGGGCAGGTCGAGATCATAGGTCAAAGCAAGGTCAATCTTGGCCTGACGTAGCAGGCTGAAAAGCTCGGCCTGATCGGATTCGATCTGCGAAATCCGGACTTCGGGATATTGCTCGACGAAACTGCGGCGCAGTCCCGGCAGGACAACTTGCGCGAATGTGCTGAGACAGCCGATCGCCAACGGGCCCCTCACCCTTCCCGACAGATCACCTGCAAGGTCGCGCAATGCGCCCGCCTGCCGCAGAACGGTCTGGGCATGATCCAACAGCTTGCGCCCTGCCAAAGTCGGGGTCAGCCCTTGTGCGTGATGCCGCACAAACAATTTTACCCCCAGTTCATCCTCAAGCTGGGAGATGCCGGCTGAGATGGAGGGAGATGAGACATTCACCTGTTGAGACGCCGCGGCGATGCTGCCAGTTTCGCCCACGGCGACAAAATATTCCAGTTGCCGCAGTGTATAGCGAAGGGGCATCGTCCATCCCGGTCCTGAGGCGATTGATGGCCTCGAAAATGATACACGGCGGACACACTCCGCCGCGAATGCCAGCCTGTCGCGGTACAATGAAATTGTAAATGATCCGCGACCGCCGCGCTGCAACACCGAAGCCAAGCGCGTCTGAGGGAGCTGGGTTCAGCCAAGGCTTTCAAGCACACGATCAAGCATCCGGTCGCAGGCAGCCAACTGAGCGATTTCAAGATACTCGTCCGGTTTGTGGCCTTGCCCCTCCATATCGCCTGGCCCACATACGATTGTCGGAATCCCGATCCCCGCGAAGTATCCGGCTTCGGTGCCGTAAGCGACCTTGATCGGCCCCGGATTCCCGCTGAACGCTGCGATCCGATGAACGATCGGATCGTCCTTGTAGACGGCGAAGCCCGGATAGGCATTGATCGTCTCGATGAAGATATTCGCCTCGGGGCAGACTTCCCGATATGGCACAAGCACAGGCGCGATCTCGGCAGCCAGCCGCGCGATGAAGTCGGTCGGATCGTCTCCGCCGATATGACGCAGCTCGAACTCCACGGTCGCAACATCCGGGACGATATTCAGGGCCGCGCCGCCCTGCATCCGCCCCGCGTGAATGGTCGAATAGGGTATGTCATAGGCATCGTCCTGCCCCGCGCTTGCTGCGTAGGCTTCCTGAATGCGGCGCAGGCAAGCGATCAGGTCCGACGCAAGATGCAGTGCATTCGCATATTTCGGGGCCAGCGAGGAATGGCCCGCCTTACCGCGGCAGGTGGCGCGAAAGGCCATCTTGCCTTTGTGGCCGATGGCGGGACGCATGCCCGTCGGCTCTCCGACGATGCACAGATCGGGATTCCAGCCCAAAGCCTGATAGCCGGGCATCATCTCGCGGATGCCGGTGCAGCCGACCTCTTCGTCATACGAGATGCAAAGCATCAGGGGCTGTCCCAGGTTTGCGCCTCGCGCACGTCCAGCCAGCGCCAGCATGGAGGCGAGGAAACCCTTCATGTCCGTGGTACCGCGGCCGTACAGCCTGTCGCCGTCTTCTGTCAGCGTAAATTCGGGTCGGGTCCAGTTCTGGCTTTTCACCGGCACCACGTCGCTGTGTGCGGACAGCATGATACCGCCTTGCCCAGAGCCCAGCCGGGCCAGCAAGCCGGCCTTGGGTTCGGTCGGACTGGGAAGTCGATGGATCTGAAAACCGCACAGGCGCAAATGATCTTCTACGAAATCGATCAGCGCCAGATTGCTTTCGGCGCTGACGGTCGGAAATGCGATCAGGCGATCCAGCAGCTCCAGTGTATGGTCATAGGGCTTGGTCATGGCCTCCTGCCGGGCTGGGATTTTCCGATCCTTATCTTTCCCTATCCTTTGGCAGAGTAAAAAGAGCTTCTTCCATGTTGTTGCTGCGGAAAAGCCTAAGCACCGGGTTTAGGACAAGCCTAACCGTTGCTCTTTGATTTCGTAATTTTCGCGTTGGGGAGGCACGGCTAGCTTTTCCAATTGACAGGGCTGCGGTCTGAACGCGCCCCATCAATCCGGAAGAGGATGCTGAAATGTCAGTGGAGAAGATCGATACGCTCGTGATCGGCGCCGGTCAGGCGGGCGTTGCGATGAGCGAGCATCTGGGGAACGCCGGGGTGCCCCATCTGGTCCTTGAAAAGGATCGCATTGCCGAACGCTGGCGCAGCGGGCGCTGGGACTCGCTTGTGGCGAATGGACCGGCATGGCATGACCGCTTTCCCGGTCTGGAGTTTTCCGACGACCCGGACGCATTCATCGGCAAGGACCAGGTCGCCGATTACTTCGAAGCCTATGCCAGAAAGATAGACGCCCCCATCCGCTGTGGCGTCGAGGTCAGCGAGGTCCGGCGAAACACCGGACGTCCCGGCTTTACCGTGACCACCTCGCAGGGTGTCATCGAGGCCGCGCGCATCGTCGCCGCCACCGGCCCGTTCCAGAAACCCGTTATCCCCCCCGTTGTCCCGAGAGAGACCGACATCCTCCAGATACATTCCGCGCAATATCGCAACCCGCGGCAATTGCCCGAAGGTGGCGTTCTGATCGTCGGTGCCGGATCGTCGGGTGTCCAGATCGCAGACGAGCTCATGCGTGCAGGTCGCAAGGTCTATCTTTCGGTCGGTCCCCACGACCGCCCCCCGCGTGCATATCGCGGTCGGGATTTCTGCTGGTGGCTGGGCGTTCTGGGAAGATGGGACATGTCGGCCCCGAAGCCCGGCACCGAGCATGTCACCATCGCGGTCAGCGGCGCTCGGGGTGGCGAGACAATCGACTTCCGTCGACTGGCCCAGCAGGGCATGACGCTGCTTGGCATGACACATAGCTGGGACAATGGCACGCTGTCCTTTGCCGATGATCTGGCCCGCAATCTTGACGATGGCGATGCCAGCTATCTTTCGCTTCTTGACGAGGCGGATGTGTTCGCCACGCAAAACGGTCTGGACCTGCCGGAGGAGCCGGAGGCGAGGCTGCGCGTTACCGATGCCTTCTGCATCACGCATCCGATCCGCGCCTTGGAACTGGGCAAGGAAGGGATAGGAACGATCATCTGGGCGACCGGATTCTCGGTCGATTACAGCTGGATCAAGGTCGACGGTTTTGACGACAGAGGAAGACCGATCCATCACCGCGGCGTCTCGGTCGTGCCCGGTATCTATTTTCTGGGCCTGCCCTGGCAATCGCGCCGCGGCTCCAGCTTCATTTGGGGGGTATGGCATGACGCAAAGCACGTCGCCGAACAGATCGGAATTCAGCGCAAATACATGGATTACCACCGCCACGCATCCCGCGTGACCGAAAGCGTCTGAACCGCACGTCGCCTTCTGCGCCCAAATCACCCTGTATCACGGAGAATGGACATGGCCCATCATCGCATTCGCAAGTTCAACACCAAGGAAACCTATCCCGAGCAGAGGCTCGACAATGATCTGTGCCAAGCTGTCGTCACCGAGGGCGGAAGGATCGTCTGGTTGCGCGGCCAATGCCCGCAGAACCTGGATGACGCGAAGAATATCGACAGTCACGATCCGGTCGATCAGACACACAAGGTCATGCAGAATATCAGGCAACTGATCGAGGAAGCCGGCGGCAGCATGGAACATCTCGTCAAGGTCGTCGTCTATATTACCGACGTGCGCCACCGCGAGGCCGTCTATCGCACCATGGGCGAATATCTGAAGGGTGTTCACCCGGTCTCGACCGGGCTTGTGGTCCAGGCACTCGCACGTCCCGAGTGGCTGGTCGAAATCGACGGCACCGCCGTCATTCCGGACTGACGCCATGACCTTTTCTATTGTCGCCCGCTGCGCCGAGACGGGGATGCTCGGCCTGGCAATTTCGTCCTCTTCCCCCGCAGTCGCAGCGCGCTGCTCTTATGCCCGTGCGGGGATAGGTGCGGTCGCAACGCAGAATGTGACCGATCCCCGCTTGGGTCCATTGGGGCTGGACCTGATGGAGAATGGCCTCAGCGCCGCCGAGGCTGTCGCCGAATTGCGTCGCACCGCTAGGTTCATCGAATATCGGCAGGTGCTGGCAGTCGATCGAAATGGTCTGACAGCCATTCATTCCGGTCCGAATTCCTTGGGGATCTGGACCCAGGCACAGGCTGAGAACGTCGCGTCGGGCGGCAACATGTTGGCCAATGACGGTGTGCCTCAGGCAATAGTCGATGGTTTTCTGTCCGCAGGCGGCCATATCGCCGACCGCCTGATTGCCGCCATGCGTGCGGGCATTGCTGTCGGGGGCGAAGCCGGCCCCGTCCACTCGGCAGGGATAAAGATCGTCGACAAGGTCTCGTGGCCCGTGGTCGATCTGCGCTGCGACTGGACCGAGGACTGCCCGATCGAAGCCATCGCCAGCCTATGGGATCTCTACAAGCCGCAGCTTGGCGCCTATGTCCAACGCGCGCTGGATCCGCGCGAAGCCCCGTCTTATGGCGTGCCGGGCGATGAATGACGATCCTTCCATGTCACCGGCATGCGGAACCGGTTCCGCAACATATCCAGAAAGTTGAGGAATCCATGTGGCACGTCGTCATAATCGGGGCCGGTCAAGCGGGCGCGGCATGCGCAGTGAAACTGCGCGCGCTCAAATTCGATGGCGAGATCACGTTAATCGGCGACGAGCCTTCGCCGCCCTATCAGCGCCCGCCCTTGTCCAAGGCCTATCTTTTGGGCGACATTGAGCAGGAACGGCTGTGGCTGCGCTCGGCCGATTTCTGGTCAGAACACCGTATAAACCTGAGGCTGGATCAGCCGGTTCTCGCAATCGACACCGGCGCAAGGCGCGTGCGCTTTGGCGACGCCGATCTGGCCTATGACGAGCTGGTATTGGCGACCGGGGCTGTCCCGCGCCGCTTGCCTGCAGCAGTCGGGGGCAATCTGGAAGGCGTCTTTACGGTCCGCACCTTGTCGGATGTCGACCGGATGCGTGCCGAGTTCGTCGCTGGCCGGAGGCTTGTGATCATCGGCGGCGGCTATATCGGCCTGGAGGCCGCCGCCGTCGGGCGCAAGCTTGGGCTGAGTGTCACGGTCGTCGAAATGGCCCCACGGATCCTTCAGCGGGTGGCGGCTTCGGAAACCGCAGACTACTTCCGCAGGTTGCATCGCGACAATGACGTGCAAATCCTTGAGGGGACCGGCGTGGATCGGCTCCTTGGCGAAACGCGCGTTCTGGCGGTGAAGCTGAGCGACGGTCGTGAGTTGCCTGCAGACTTCGTGATTGCGGGTATCGGCATAACTCCCTGCGATGCGCTTGCATCTGCAGCGGGCATTATGATCGAAGACGGTATCCGCACGAATGCGCGGGGACGAACCTCGGCTGAAAATGTATGGGCCGCCGGGGATTGCGCGTCTTTCCCGCTGGACGGACGGCAGGTTCGGCTTGAATCCGTCGGGAACGCCATCGATCAGGCGGAGCTGGTGGCGGCCAATATCACGGGTGCGGAAAAGGACTATGTGCCACGGCCGTGGTTCTGGTCCGATCAATATGATTGCAAGCTGCAGATCGCCGGACTGAACTCGGGCTATGATCGCACCGTGGTCAGGGCCGGGCAGGGGGTGCCGACCAGCATCTGGTACTACGCGTCCGACCGATTGCTGGCCGTTGACGCAATGAACGACCCGAAGGCCTTCATGGTCGGCAAGCGGCTGATCGAGTCCGGTCGAACCGTCGATCCCGACATTCTGGCCGACATGGCCACCGACCTGAAATCCCTCATGCGATAGGCCGTCACCTCGCCTTCGGTCGAACCGCAGACTCGAAATAGCTGCGCGCGTGTTCGGCAAAGCGGCGGGCGACGAGGCCCCGGTGAACTCCCTCCCGCGATGCAAGAACCACGCGAAGGGGTCGCACATCGTTTTCGATCGCCAATGTCCTGACCTCGCGCCCGTCATAGGTCCGTGATGATGGCGGGCGCATCACGAGGAAGGTGAAACCAAATCCGGCCGCGACCGCGCTGCGCACGGCTTCCAATGACGACGAGACATAGGATATCCGTGGAGTCATGCCGTTTTCCGACAGCAGCTCCTCGAAATAATGCCTGCTGCCCGGACCGTCCAGCATCACATATGGCTCATCCGCCAGTTCGGACAGTCTGACTGAAGTACGCTCGGCCAGGGGATGTCCAGCCGATACGACCACCATCGGGGGCAGGGACGCCAACTCGAGCAGGTTCAACCCCGCGGTGTCCGCACCCCGGTCATAGGTGAGCGCGAAATCCAGGGAGCCTTCCCGCACCGCCTCGGCGAGTTCCAGCAGCGACATTTCCCGTGGCGTAATGGTCAGCGCGGGCTCTGCCTCGGCGAAACTGCGGATCAGGTCGGCGGCGAAAAAAGGGGTGAGGGTCCAGAACACGCCCAATCGAATTTCGCCTGCCAGCTCGGCAGCCAATGCCGCCGCCTCGCGCTCGACCTGAAGAGCCTGATGCTCCAGCCGCACGACATGTTCAAGGAATGCACGGCCCTGGACTGTCAGGGTCAGGCCGCGGGCGTGATGGCGATCAAACAGGATCAGGCCAGTCACGGCCTCCAGCTTTTCAAGCGCCTGAGCGATGGAAGGCTGGGAAATGTTCAAGACTCGCGCGGCTTGTGCGATGCCGCCTTGCTCCGCCACTGCCCGGAAATAGGCACATTGTCGCAAAGTAAAGCGAACCATATTTTTACGACCTTATCATAGGATATATGAATTTTTACCTTCTTAAAAAAAAGGTCAAGCTCTCCTTATCCGCTTCGCCCAAAACCTTCGGGCCGAAGTGAAACCTGACAACAACAATAAGGAGGTCAGCCATGTCGCCAGCTCAACCCATTGACGAATTGCTCGCAGCTGCCAGCCGCCCGCTGGAAAATGCCCGTGCAATGCCGCCATCCGTCTATACCAGCACAGACTTCCTTCAGCGTGAGCTGGAAGCGATCTTCTCGAAAGAATGGGTCTGCGTCGGTCGCGCCAGCAGTTTGCCGAATGTGGGTGACTACATGACCTACGACTTGGCTGGACAGCCGGTTGTCGTGCTGCGCGACAAGGATCAACAGATCCGCGCCTTTTCGAACGTCTGCCTGCATCGCATGTCCACGATCGTCGAAGGCAGCGGCAACAAGCGGGTTCTCGTCTGCCCTTATCATGCCTGGACCTATGGACTTGACGGACAACTGCGCGGTGCGCCGTTCATGACCGAGACAACCGGCTTTTGCAAAGAGAGCTATCGCCTGCCACAGATCCGTTGCGAGGAATGGCTTGGCTGGATCTATATCACGCTGGACGAGTCTCGGCCGAGTGTCGCGCAAGAACTGCGCGAGGTCGAGGAGATGATCGCCCAGTACGAGGTGCAGAATTACGTCGAATGCTTCCGCGAAACCCATGTCTGGGATACGAACTGGAAGGTGCTGGCCGAGAATTTCATGGAAAGCTATCATCTGCCGGTCTGCCATGCGGCAACGGTCGGCGGGCATTCGAAGCTGGAAGAGATGGACTGTCCGCCGGGCCTGCGGAACTTCAACTATCACTGGATCACCAAGGAAGCCTCGCTTGCGATCGGCAATGCGCATCCGGACAATACCCGTCTGGAAGGACGCTGGCGCAAGACGACGGCTCTGCTGACCCTCTATCCCAGCCACCTTATCACGCTGACCCCCGGCTATTTCTGGTATCTTTCCTTGCATCCGAAGGGGACCGGACAGGTGGCGATGGTGTTCGGCGGCGGACTGTCTCCCGAGTTCATGGGTGATACGCGCGCGGAAGAATATGTCTCGTCGCTGAAGACTTTGCTGGATGAGGTGAACCTCGAAGATCGCGGCTGCACCGAGAAGGTTTTCCGAGGCCTGAATGCCGATGCGGCGCAACCGGGCCATCTGTCCTATCTGGAACGTCCGATCTATGACTTCATGCAATACATCGCCGAACGCACGGCCGGGTTCGAGCGCTCTTTCGCGTTGGCGGCGGAGTAGTCGAATGGCTGTAGAAAACCTTGCCAAGATCAATGCGATGAACGACACGCTGCGCGAAATCGCAGCCCTGCCCGAGCATGAGGCCCAGTGCTTGCCCGGCCGCTTCTATACCGACCCCGACTATTTCCGCTACGAGGTCGAAACCTTCCTGTCCAGGGAATGGCACGCGCTCGGTCGGGCCGATGAAATTCCCAAGCCCGGAGATTATTTCGTGACGCAACTCTTTGACGAGCCGCTGCTCGTCGTGCGGGGTGATGACGAGGAGGTGCGGATATTGTCCAACCTTTGCCGCCACCGGGGCATGCCTCTGGTCGAGGGGGTGGGATCGACCCGGCGTTTCGTCTGCGCGTATCACGCCTGGACCTATGGGCGGAACGGGCAGCTGATTAACGCGCCGCGGATGAGGGACAAGGGCGTCACGGAAAAGAATTGCAGCCTGCCCACATTCCGTTGTGAAATCTGGAATGGCTTCATCTATGTCAATCTCGATGACGATGCCGCGCCCCTTGCACCCCGGCTTGGCCAACTTGAGAACATGCTGGGGAATTATGATCCGTCTCGGATGCGGATCGTGCGCAGTTTCGAGGAGGACTGGCACACGAACTGGAAATGCCTAGTCGAGAACTTCATGGAGGCCTATCACCTTTCGGTCGTCCATCCGGAAACGCTGCATCCCTATACGCCGACCGGGCTTAGCCGGAAATCGATGTCGGATGACAGCTTCACCTCTTACTGCGCCAATTATCCCGAAACTGCCGCATCAAGGGGGGCGGGTGCGCCCGGCCTGACGGATGATGAGCGAAAGCGCTCGACGCTGTTCAATCTTTTCCCGACTCAGATCGCCAGTCAGGCGGCCACGCTGCTGGTGTCGTTTTCCATCAAGCCGTTGGCTGTCGATCGCATCCGCGTCCGGTGGACGATGTCGACCTATGGTGACGAACTGACGCAGGACGAGCTTGAAGAGCGGATCGCCCTTTGGCACGAGGTCAATCGCGAAGACCGCGAAAAGCTGGAAAAGATGCAGCGGGCGCTCGCATCGCGACATGCCCCGTCGGGTCAACTGGCGCCGCGCGATTATGAAGGCACGATCTGGGACTTCTACCGCTATCTGGGCCGACAGATCCCATCAGTCGAATCCCCGCTGCGCGCGGTATCAGGCGGCTGACATCGCGTTCGGCTGAAGACGTTCACAGCCGGCAATTTCGCATTCTGCCTGAAGCAAGGGCCTTCCCGGAAATCGAGCAGACGAATTTCCGGGGAGGTGTTTTCAGTGCCCATAAAGGTCGCAGCCGGAAAGCTGGCGCCTGCGCGGATCGGTCTGTTTTCAAAGCATCGCTCAAGATTAGCATCGCCCTAATCAGAGTTGCGGAAAACGTTAATTTACCCAATGAAACGCTGCTTCAATGATGGTTCAGCACTTCTCCAATCCAGCGCGTCCGGTGCAAGCGCTCACAGGCGGATAACCGGAATGACGGCGATACGCCAAAAGCCGGATCGTCGCGAAAACCATACAGGGAGCCAGACTTGAGGACAGCTACCGCAGCCCGGATCAGTCCGGAAAACGAGGTCGCAAGGGATACGTTCGTCTCGTTCGATCGAGTTCAGAAGAGCTATGACGGTGAAACGCTGGTCGTCAAGGATCTGAACCTGACCATCGCAAAGGGCGAGTTCCTGACCATGCTCGGGCCGTCAGGCTCGGGCAAGACGACCTGCCTGATGATGCTGGCAGGTTTCGAGACGGCGACCTCGGGCGAGATACGGCTTGCGGGCAGGCCGATCAATTCCGTCCCACCCCACAAACGTGGGATCGGCATGGTGTTTCAGAACTACGCGCTTTTTCCCCATATGACCGTTGGTGAGAACCTGGCTTTTCCGCTGAAGGTGCGGGGATTGGACAGGGCCGCGCGCGAGGCGAAGATCATGCGCGCGCTGGACATGGTTCAAATGGGCAACCTGGTAAATCGCCGCCCGGCGCAGATGTCGGGGGGCCAGCAGCAGCGGATCGCGCTGGCCCGCGCACTCGTCTTCGATCCCCAGCTCGTATTGATGGACGAACCGCTTGGGGCTCTGGACAAGCAATTGCGCGAACACATGCAGTTCGAGATCAAGCGCCTGCACGAGCAGCTTGGGATCACCGTGGTGTATGTGACGCATGACCAGGGCGAGGCCCTGACCATGTCGGATCGCGTCGCCGTCTTCAACGACGGGCGCATCCAGCAACTTGCGCCGCCGGCCGAGCTTTATGAACGTCCCGGCAACAGCTTCGTCGCCCAGTTCATCGGCGAGAACAACAAGCTGCCCGGACGCATCGAGACGCTTGGCGGGTCTGTGGCAACCGTCCTCCTTGCAACCGGCGAACTGATCGACGCCACGCCCGTCAATGTCCGCTCTGCGGGACAAGAGACACTGGTCTCGATCCGGCCCGAGCGGGTCGAGTTCAAGCCCGAGATGATGCCGGTGGACGCGCATCGGATTGGCGCCGAAGTGCTGGACGTGATCTATATGGGCGACGTGCTGCGCATCCGGATGAAGGTCGCCGGCTCGGATGATTTCGTCATGAAATGCCGGAACACCCTGGGTCAACGCCGTTTCACGCCCGGCGAGCGGATCGATATCGGCTGGCACTCCGAGGATGCTCGCGCGCTCGATCCTCTCTGAAATACACCCCCCCGCGATAACCATGACCGCAAAGGTCAGACAAACATCCACCTGGGAGAAGATATGATGAAGAAATTCCTGATGCTTACAAGCGCCTTCTCGATTCTGGCCTGTGCCGCACATGCCGACATAACCGTCGTCAGCTGGGGTGGCGCTTATGAAAAAAGCCAGGTTGAGGCCTATAACAAGCCGTTCATGGCCGAAACCGGGATCCGCATCACGATGACCTCGGCAGACAATCCCGCCGGCCCTATCAAGTCAATGGTTGAATCGGGAAACGTCACGGTCGATGTCGCGGATCTTGAATATACCGATGCGCTGCGTCTTTGCGATGAGGGCCTGCTCGAAGAGATCGATCCCGCCAGCCTGCCGGCGGCGCCCGATGGCACCCCCGCGACCGAGGATTTCTTGGATGGCGCACTGACCGATTGCGCAGTTGCCTCGATGGTGTTCTCGACAGTCTACGGTTTCGACACCAGTAAGTTCGCCGATCAAAAGCCGAGCACGATTGCGGATTTCTTCGATCTCGAAAAATTCCCCGGCAAGCGTGGCATGCGCAAAAACCCGAAGGCAAACCTTGAGATTGCCCTGATGGCGGATGGCGTTCCGCCGCAAGAGGTCTATGCCACGCTCGAGACGCCCGAAGGACTGGACCGAGCCTTTGCGATGCTCGACAAGATCAAACCCCAAACGGTCTGGTGGGAGGCCGGCGCGCAGCCTCCGCAACTTCTGGCCGATGGAGAGGTCGCGATGACCACCGCCTATAATGGCCGGCTGTTCAGCGCCGTCGTCACCGAAAGCAAGCCCTTTGAAGTCGTGTGGGACGGTCAGGTCTACGAATACGAGCTTTTCGGCATTCCCAAGGGCGCACCAAACAAGGACAAGGCGTTGGAATACATCAAGTTTGCCACCGGAACCCAGCGGCTAGCCGATCAGACGAAATGGATCAGCTATGGTCCGGCCCGCAAATCGTCGCTGCCCTTGGTCGGCCTGTTCGAGGATGGCAAGACCGAGATGGCCAAGAACATGCCCACCGCGGAAGCCAATCTCCAGCATGCTTTGCGGTCTTCCGTGGAATTCTGGGTCGACCGCGATGTGGAGATCAGCGAGCGGTTCAACACCTGGCTGACCAACTGATCCAACGCAGTCGTCCGGAAATCTGAAGGATCTCGCTTTCATTGTCCGATGAAGGGGCGGCGTTCGCTTTCGGGCCGCCCCTATCTTCTACACCGGAGAAATGTTCATGGCAGATGTCTCTGCGAACCTTGGGGTCGCGAATGTGACCGCGTCTCAATCCCGCCTTTTCACGACAGATGGCCGCTCGCTCAAAACTGCGCTGGCCGCCGCTCAGGTCCGGGCCAAGCGCCGTGCGTTGCTGCTGGTGTTGCCACTTCTGCTTTTCCTCGTGATCAGCTTCGTGATGCCAATCGCACAGATGCTGCTGCGTTCAGTCCATAATGATGCGTTTTCGGCGAACATGCCGGTGCTGTCAGCATGGTTCAATGAAAACCCGAACAGCGCGCCCGACGAGGCCGCGTATGCAGCGCTGGTTTCGGACCTGCGGCACGCGCGCGCAGACAAGACTGCCGGACTGATCGGCACGCGCGTGAATTACGACCTAGCAGGTTCGCGGTCGTTGTTTACCGCCGCAGCCCGCAAAGCCGAAGGTCTGAAGCCGCCCTATCGCGAGGCGGTAATCGACCTGAGCGCGGATTGGGGCGATTCTGCGTTATGGCAGGCTATGCGCTCGGCATCCTCGGCCTATACGACGAGCTTCTTCCTGGCCGCATTGGACCTGACACGCGACACGAATGGCAAGGTTGTTCGGGTCGAAGAAGGCCGCAGAATCTATGTGTCCCATTTCGTGAAGACATTTACATTCTCTGCGGTCATCACCGCGATCTGCCTGCTGCTGGCTTATCCGGTCGCGCATATGCTGGCGACCTTGCCCTTGGGCAAGTCCAACCTGCTGATGATCCTTGTGCTTCTCCCGTTCTGGACCTCGCTCCTGGTCAGGACGACAAGCTGGATGGTGCTGCTGCAGGAACAGGGCGTGGTCAACAACGCGCTCGTCGCCTCAGGGGTTGTCGACCCCACCAACCGTCTCGCGATGATGTACAACCAGACCGGGACGGTGATCGCGATGGTGCATATCCTGCTGCCCTTCATGATCCTGCCGCTATACGCGGTCATGCGCCCGATCAAGCCTCATTACACGCGGGCCGCGCGAAGCCTGGGTGCAAGTAGCTGGACCGCGTTTCGCCAGGTATATTTGCCGCAGACGTTGCCGGGCATCGGGGCGGGTACGCTGCTCGTCTTCATCCTGGCGGTCGGGTATTACATCACGCCCGCACTGGTCGGCGGTGCAAGCGGCCAGATGATCTCGAACTTCATCGCCTATCACATGCAAGGTAGCCTGAACTGGTCCATGGCCGCTGCGCTGGCCGCGATCCTGCTGGCGGCGGTCCTGCTGCTTTACTGGCTCTATGACCGCCTCATCGGCATCGACAACATCAAGCTGGGATAAGCCCATGTCGCTTCCAATCTACGCCACGCCACTTGAAAAGACGTGGCACCTTGTCCGTCGGACCATGTGCTGCCTCGTCTTTCTGTTCCTGATTGCGCCGGTCCTGATCGTGATACCACTCAGCTTCAATGCGGAGCCGTATTTCACCTTCACACAGAAAATGCTGTCGCTTGATCCTACCGGCTTCTCGATGCGCTGGTATGATGCCTTGCTGACGACCGGGATGCACGCACCTGACGCCGCACGCGGCCTCTCATGGTGGAGCGATCTCTGGCAGAATGCCCAATGGATCGCCGCGGCCAAGAATTCGATCATCGTGGGTTTCTTCTCGACGCTGTTGGCCACCGCGCTCGGCACCCTGGCGGCGCTCGGTCTCAGCCGGCCAGAGATGCCCGCGCGCCGCATCATCATGGCGATCCTGATTTCGCCGATGATCGTCCCTGTCATTATCACTGCGACAGGCCTGTTCTTCTTCTACTCGTCCATCCGCATTCAGGACTGGGGTGTTCCTTACCTCGGCATTATCCTCGCACATGCAATTCTGGGTATTCCCTTTGTCATCATCACGGTAACGGCAACGCTTGCCGGCTTCGACCATTCATTGACGCGTGCTGCGGCCTCGATGGGCGCCACCCCTTGGGTAAGCTTTCGCAGCATTACGTTGCCGCTGATCCTTCCCGGAATGATTTCAGGCGCGCTCTTCGCGTTTGTCACTTCGTTCGACGAAGTCGTCGTCGTCATGTTCATCGCAAGTCCCGACGAGCAGACCATTCCTCGGCAAATGTGGAATGGCATCCGGGAAAGTATCAGCCCGGCAATTCTGTCGGTCGCAACAATCCTTGTGATCGTTTCGGTCCTGCTGCTGACGGCAGTCGAACTGCTTCGTCGGCGTAGCGAAAGGTTGCAGTCGGGCGTTCGCTAGGGCGGGGACTGCGCCCTGATCCTTTCCATCCCAAATGGCCCCCAAACGGCATCCACAGCAAAGAACAAGGGCTCGCGGTGCAGGCATGGGGGACTTTGGTGAGATTTTCCGTGAAGGTGATGCTTCTGCCGTTGGATTTTTCCACCTACCGCCAACGCTGAATACGCTGCAAAAACGTTTGACACCGGAACGAAACATGAAGTTATTGCTTGTGTTGATTTTTTTCCATTCAGTATGAGAGTATTCCATGGCTATTATCCCCGGCACGAGTGGCAACGATAGTCTGCAGGGCGGTGCCGACAGCGATACCATTTACGGCGGAGCGGGAAACGACACCCTGATCGGCGGGTCCGGAAATGACTCGCTCTACGGTGAATCCGGCAACGACATCTTCGACATCACGGCCAGCGATTTCGGGACCGACCGGTTCTTTGGCGGGGATGGCGCGGACTCGATCCGGCTGAGGGCGCATATCCAGACCTCCAGCATCCTGTGGAACAGCAGCTATCTGAACAGCGTCGAGCAGCTGGATTTCAACTACTACACGCTTTCCGGCACGACCGGGAATGATCTGATCGATATCAGCGGCTTCTCCTCAATCTCGGGTTACAGGCAGATCAATCTGGGCGACGGAAACGAC
>Ga0160446_100103_pt1 | contig 77158 bp, 63 predicted proteins | sample HID1973I_E1MG_FD_108200 | JGI IMG/M metagenome (GOLD analysis project Ga0160446, IMG submission 108200) | Enriched mosquito-associated microbial communities from UW Madison campus, WI, USA - HID1973I_E1 MG | ecosystem: Host-associated > Arthropoda: Insects > Digestive system > Unclassified ...
CATTGCCGCAACTGGGTCGGGTTCGCGGTAAAGACCATCTGGATATTGCCGTATTCGGGATGCTGCGGATCCTGCGCGGTCACCACGGTCGTGTTCTTCTTCTCGGCATAGCCGGTCACCATCTTGGCCTGCCCAAGGTTGATGTTCGGTGCCAGGATCAGCGACAGGGGCGTCTTCGACAGCGGATATTGCTGCGGGCCGCCGCGCGTCTTGCCGTCATAGACCGCAACCTGCCCCGCCGAGGCCAGCACCAGCGACTTGTTGCCCTTGTATTCGAAGCGCACCCGGTTCGGGCGATGGATGTAAAGCACCCCGGTCGAGATGGTGCCGTCGGCATTCACCTGCGTGAACTCGGCCTGCGCGGTCTTCAGACCGTTCAGGTAGCGCGAGATGTCGTTCAGCGGGATCTTGTCAGCCAGGGCCGGAAAGGCCAGGGCCAAAGCGAGGACGGGTGCAAGGGCGAGCGATCTGATGTTCATGCGGCGAATGTATCCGGTCTGCGGTTGCTTGCACATTCACGTTCGCTTGGATGTGCAGGAACCAACGCTCGCAACACCGTGACCGTTCCTCGCTTGGCCCCCGATCAGGGCCGCTGGCCGGTCAGCAGCCGCGGCATCGGGTCCAGTCTCAGCCCCGCGGCCTGACGCATGAAGCCGCGCCGAAGTGGCGGCAGCGCGTCGACCAGTCCCATGCCCAGTTCCCGAGCCGCTCGCAGAAGCGGATTGCCGTTGGAAAACAGCGCGTTTACACCGTCCATTCCAAGCGCAAGGAAGGTCGCGTCCGGTCGCCGCCATTCCTGATAGCGGGCAAGTACCGGGGTGGTCCCGATATCCTCGCCCCGGCGGCGGGCCAGGATCAGAACTTCGGCAAGGGCGGCCACGTCTCGCAGTCCCAGGTTCAGCCCCTGCCCCGCGACGGGATGGACGCCATGCGCCGCATCCCCCACCAGCGCGACCCGCGGCGCGACATAGCTTTCGGCCAGCGTCAGGTTCAGGGGATAAGAGAATCGTGGCCCGGCAAGGCGGATCTCGCCTAGGAAATCGCCAAAACGCGGGCGCAGCACCTGCAGGAAGGCCTCGTCATCCAGCTGAAGGATTGCCTGCGCCTCGTCCCGCGGCTCGGACCAGACGATCGAGCTGCGGTTGCCCGGCAATGGCAGGATCGCCAGCGGCCCGCCCGGCATGAAGAACTGATGCGCGGTGCCCTGATGCGGCAGGTCGTGATCCACGGCAGCGACCAGTGCGATCTGACCATAATCATGACCAATGCGCCGGATCCCGGCCCGCGCCGCCACGCCTGAGCGCCGCCCGTCGGCCCCGACCAGCACCCGCGCCGACAGGCTGCGGCCATCGGACAGCGCAACCTCGACCCCCGTCGGGCCCGGCATCTGACCTGTCACCGACAACCCCGGCAGATGGGTCACGCGGTCCCGCATCGCCTCAAGCAGGGCGTGATACAGGAAGCGGTCCTCAAGCATAAAGCCAAGGCGGCCTTCCTCGATCTCGGCGCTGTCGAAATGCAGGCCAAACGGCCCCGCTCCTTCGCCCGCGTCGCCCTGCGTCGCCTCGACCTTCAGGATCGGTTGGGCCTGCCCGGACAACCCGGACCACAATCCCAGCGCCGCAAGCAGCCGCTGCGAGGCAAGCGCCAGTGCATAGGCGCGTCCGTCGAAACTGTCGCCAGCGCGGGCCGTGGCGGGGCGGTCATCGACGACCGCGACCCTCATGCCCGCATCCGCAAGTGCCAGCGCCAGCGTCGGCCCATTCAGGCCGCCGCCAGCGATCACGATGTCGAATTCCTTGTCCATGGGCCAGCACTATGCTGCCCCGGGCATCAATGTCCATGCGCTTCGCCGTCGCACGCCATTGCGGCGACGGGGTCGGGTGATTAGCCTGTGCCCCAAGACGAAACAGGAAGGAATCCGGGATGGACTGGCTCAAGGCATCGGCGGCGGAACAGGGGCGGGCGATTCTGGCCGGGCTGATCAGCCCCGCCGAACAGACCGAGGCCTATATCGAGGCCGCCTCGCGCCATCCCTATGGCGGTCACATCTATGCCCGTCTTACCCACGACCGGGCGCGGGCCGAGTCGATCGCGGCGCATGACCGCGCGCGCGCCGGGCTGCGGCGCGGGCTGCTGGACGGGGTCGCGATCAGTTGGAAGGACAATATCGACAGCGCCGGCATCCCGACCGAGGGTGGATCGCGCCTGCTGGCTGGCCGCACGCCCGAACAGGATGCCGAAATCCTGTCCCGCGCGACGCTTCAGGGTCTGGTCTGTCTGGGCAAGACCCACCTGACCGAACTGGCATTTTCGGGGCTGGGCCTGAACCCGATGACCCGGACCCCTCCGAACAGCATCGACCCGGCGCTGGCACCCGGCGGGTCCAGCTCTGGCGCCGCGGTCTCGGTCGCGCTGGGACTGGCCGCAGCCGCGATCGGGTCGGATACCGGCGGCTCGATCCGTGTTCCTGCCGCCTGGAACGGGCTGGTCGGCTTCAAACCCACCCACGGGGCGCTGCCCGATGCCGGGCTTTTGCCGCTGTGCCGTCGCTTTGACATCGCCGGCCCCATAGCGCGCACGGTCGAGGATTGCGCCGAATTGTTCGCGGTGCTGCGCGGCGCCCCGGCCCCCGACCTTGGGGATGCCGCGAACCGTCCGCTGCGGCTGATGGTGCTGGACGGGGTCCCGTTTGATGCTGCGCGCGACGCGCCCGTCGCCGCCTTCGAGGATGCGGTCCGCCGCCTGTCGGAGGCGAATGTCCGCATCACCCATGCCGACCTGCCCTGCGTGGCCGAAGCGATGGCGCTGGCCCCGATCCTGTTTGCTCCCGAAGCCTATGGCATCTGGCGTGACCAGATCGAGGACGCGCCCGAACTGATGTATCCGGCCATCCTCGAGCGGTTCCGGGGTGGACGCGAGGTTGGGGCGGCGGATTACATCGCCGGCTGGGAAAAGCTGAATCGCCTGCGCGCCGACTGGGCACGGCTGGTCGCGGGCCACGACGCGGTGATCCTGCCGACCTCTCCGATCCTGCCCCCGGACGCCCAGCGGCTTTTGAACGATGCCGACTATTTCGCGACCGAGAACTTGCTGACCCTGCGCAATACCCGGATCGCGAATCTTCTGGGCCTGCCCGCCATCAGCCTGCCGACCGGGCATCCCGGCTGCGGCCTGATGATGATGGGCCAGGCGGGCCAGGACCTGGCGCTTCTGGTCGCCGCCGCCACCGCCGAAGCCGCACTGCGCTAGCCCCTGAATCCGCGGGACAATCCCGCGATACCAATGGGCTGCGGCCCGAAACTCTGGACGCAAAGGGGGTTTGCCGGTATCCTTCCCGGAAACGGGGCGGCACGACCCCGATTGAGAGGCAGTCATGGCAATACCCGAGCGGTTCTCGAACCTGCCGGAATATGCGTTCCCGCGCCTGCGGACGCTGCTTGCGGGCATTTCCCCCGCGGCAGATCCCGTCGTGATGACCATCGGAGAGCCGCGCCACGCGGTTCCCGAATTCACTGGTCGCATCATGGCGGAAAGCATCGCCGAGTTCGGGAAATACCCCCCGAACGAGGGCACCCCGGAATTGCTGGCCGCGATCTCGGCCTGGATCGGGCGCCGCCATGGGATCGAGGTCGAGCCCGCGCGCATCACCTCGCTCAACGGCACGCGAGAGGGGCTGTTCAACGCGGCTTTGGCGCTTTGCCCCGAAACCAAGGCTGGCGGGCGGCCGGCGATCCTGATCCCGAACCCGTTCTATCAGGTCTATGCGGTCGCCGCCGCGGCCGTCGGTGCCGAGCCGGTCTTCGTGCCCGCGACCGAGGAATCGGGCTTCCTGCCCCGCTTCTCGGAACTCGCGCCCGAAATGCTGGACCGGGTGGCCATCGCCTATCTGTGTTCGCCCGCGAACCCGCAGGGATCGGTCGCTCCCGAAGCCTATCTGGAAGAGCTGATCGCTCTGGCCGATCGCCATGATTTCCTGATTTTTTCGGACGAATGCTATTCCGAGATCTGGCGCGATGCCCCGCCCCCCGGCGCGCTTGCGGTTGCGACCCGCATGGGGCTGGCCGATCGGGTGGTGATGTTCAATTCGCTTTCGAAACGCTCGAACCTGCCCGGGCTGCGCTCTGGCTTCGCGGCGGGGGGCAAGGCGCAGATCGCGCAACTGCGCCGGCTGCGCAGCTATTCCGGCGCGCCCCTGTCCCTGCCCGCGCAGCGCGTCAGCGCCGCCGCTTGGGCGGACGAGGCACATGTGGACGAAAACCGCGCGCTTTATCACCAGAAATACGCCGTGGCCGACCGGATCCTTGGCAATACGCCCGGCTATCGTTCGCCCCAGGGCGGCTTCTTCCTGTGGCTGCGCGTGCCTGCACATCTGGGCACCGGCGAGGATGCGGCGAAAAAGCTGTGGTCCGAAGCGGGCATCCAGGTCCTGCCCGGGGCCTACCTGTCACGCGACACCGCCCAGGGAAATCCAGGGCGGGACTATATCCGGGTCGCCCTGGTCGATCCGGCCGGACCGACCGAGGCGGCGCTGATCCGCCTGAAGAACTGCTTGTACGAAGGGGGCTAAAGCATGGCGAGCTGGCAAGCCAAACACCGCGATCCGCTGTTCGATCAGTCCACCCAGGCCGCGCTGGAACGGCGCGGCAAGGAGGTGCTGGGCGCCAGCCTGGTGGTCCTGGGGGTCCTGATCGCGATGATGCTGGCCAGCTATGCCCCCGAAGACCCCAGCTTCATGTCGGCGACCGACCAGCCGGCACAGAACTACCTGGGCCGGATCGGCGCCTATGTCGCCTCGGCGCTTTACATGATTACCGGCCACGGCAGCTGGGTGCTGGTGATCGGCGGGGCGGTCTGGGGCCTGCGCCTGATGCTGCACCGGGGCGAGGAACGGATCATGCGGGGCATCTTCCTGCCCATCGCGATGGTCCTTGTCTCGATCTACGCGACCTCGATGACACCGCCTCCGGGATGGACCCAAAGCTTCGGGCTGGGCGGGCATCTGGGCGACATGCTGATGGGCGCGATGCTGTCCATCATGCCGATCAAGGCCTCGATCGCGATCAAGGTCCTGGCGCTGCTGACCGCCGCCGGTGCGCTGGCCTTCCTGTCCTTCGTTCTGGGCTTCGACCGGGTCGAGCTTTCGGCGATCGGCGGCTTCCTGCGCCGCGGGCTGGCGACGGCGCGGCTGATGCTGCTGCATGCGGTCGACAAAAGCGCGCGCATGTCCTCGGGCGCGGCGCGCGAGTTGAAGACGCGGGCCGATGCGCGACGCGAACGCGTCGCCCGTGCCGGCTCTGCCGCCCTTCCCGAGCCGCGCATCCACGCACCGGGCAGCGCGACGCCCCGCCGCTATGTGCCGACCGCCCCCGGACCGGGGGAAGCCTTCTCTCCCCAGCCCGAACTGGTTGAACCCGAGACGCATTACGACGAGGATGACGAGGGCCCCTCGGATGTCGAGATCTCTGCCCGGATCAACCAGGCCATCCATCACCGCACCGATCGCCCGGGCGACAAGGGCTCGGTCCTGTCGGCGGTGACCGCCAAGCTGACCGGGGGCCGCGCCGCCCCCCGGATCGAACCCGAATTTGCCGACGAGGATGACGAGGATGAGGACGACCTGCCCGCCGGCCGCGGCCCCGCGGTCGCGGCCCGGCAGGTTCACGTCGCGCCGCGCATTCCGGCCCCCGTGTCGGGGTCGGGGCGCGGTGCGACGGCCGAATCCTTCGGCCATTACGAACGTCCGCCGCTGTCGCTTCTGACCGCGCCCTCGACTTCGGACCGCCATCAGCTGCCGCCCGAGGCGCTGATGGAAAACGCCCGGATGCTTGAGGCGGTGCTGGACGATTACGGCGTCAAGGGTCAGATCACGGATGTCCGGCCCGGTCCCGTCGTCACGCTTTACGAACTGGAACCCGCGCCGGGGCTGAAGGCCAGCCGGGTGATCGGGCTGGCCGACGACATCGCGCGGTCGATGTCGGCGCTGTCGGCACGTGTCTCGACCGTGCCGGGCCGCTCGGTCATCGGGATCGAATTGCCGAATGCCCGCCGCGAAAAGGTCGTCCTTCGCGAAATCCTGGCCGCCCCCGCCTATGCCGACGGCACCCAGCCCTTGCCGCTGGCGCTTGGCAAGGACATCGGTGGCGGCCCGGTCGTCGCGAACCTGGCGAAGATGCCGCACCTGCTGATCGCGGGGACCACCGGTTCAGGCAAGTCCGTCGCGATCAACACCATGATCCTCAGCCTGCTTTACAAGCTGACGCCCGAGGAATGCCGGCTGATCATGATCGACCCGAAGATGCTGGAACTGTCGGTCTATGACGGGATTCCCCATCTGCTTTCCCCCGTTGTCACCGATCCCAAGAAGGCGGTCGTCGCCCTGAAATGGGTGGTGGGCGAGATGGAGGAGCGCTATCGCAAGATGTCCAAGATGGGCGTCCGCAACATCGAGGGCTATAACGGCCGCGTCCGTGAGGCGCTGGCCAAGGACGAGATGTTCAAGCGCACCGTCCAGACCGGCTTCGACGAGGATACTGGCGAGCCGATCTTCGAGACCGAGGAGTTCCAGCCCGAAACCTTCCCCTATATCGTCGTCATCGTCGACGAGATGGCCGACCTGATGATGGTCGCGGGGAAAGAGATCGAGGCCTGCATCCAGCGGCTTGCACAGATGGCGCGGGCCTCGGGCATCCATATCATCATGGCCACGCAGCGCCCCTCGGTCGATGTCATTACCGGCACGATCAAGGCGAACTTCCCGACCCGGATCAGCTTCCAGGTGACGTCGAAGATCGACAGCCGCACCATCCTGGGCGAACAGGGTGCCGAACAGCTTCTGGGCATGGGCGACATGCTTTACATGGCGGGCGGGTCCAAGATCACCCGCGTCCACGGTCCCTTCGTCAGCGACGAGGAAGTCGAGGAGATCGTCAACCACCTGAAAAGCTTCGGCCCGCCGACCTATATGTCGGGCGTCGTCGAGGGGCCGGACGAGGAACGCGCGGACAGCATCGACCAGGTGCTGGGGCTTTCCACCGGAGAGGGTGGCGACGCCGAGCTTTACGACCTGGCGGTCGCGATCGTGGCCAAGGATCGCAAATGCTCGACGAGCTATATCCAGCGGAAACTGGCGATCGGCTACAACAAGGCCGCTCGGCTGGTCGAACAGATGGAGGATCAGGGCGTCGTCAGCGCCGCGAACCACGTCGGCAAGCGCGAGGTTCTGGTCCCCGAGGTCTGAGTTTCGGGAAGCGGGCGCGGAAAAAAGGCCGGGGCATCAAGCCTCGGCCTTTTTCACTGGCGCGGCTGAAAAGGGTAGCCGGCGCACAAGCTGTTGACGAGACATCGGCCGGTCTCACTCTGCCGCGACGACTGGCGATCCCTTGGTGGGTTGCGTGGCCGCGTCTTCGGTCGCGCCCTCGCCCGTGCCCTGATCGACGGTCACGACAACCGACAGGCCAGGCGCAAGATAACCGGCCAACTCTTGCCCTGGGTCGATCGAGATGCGCACGGGCAGGCGCTGCGCCACCTTAGTGAAGTTGCCAGTCGCGTTGCTGGCCGAAAGCAGGCTGAACTCGGACGCCGTGGCGGGCGAGAAGGACTCGATCCGGCCGGTGAATTCCCGGTGCTGCATCGCGTCAACGGTAAAGACCGCGCGGTCGCCAAGCCGCATCCCGTGAAGCTGGGTTTCCTTGAAGTTCGCGATGATCCAGACATCGGGACCGACATGGCTGACCAATGCGGTCCCGGCGGTGACATATTGGCCCTCGCGCACGCCGACCTGACCAAGCCGCCCGTCCGAGGGGGCGCGGATTTCGGTATTGGACAGGTCGATGCGTGCAAGTTCCACCGCCGCCTCGGCCGAGGCGATGTCGGCCTTGCTGGCGGCAATCCCGACCCGGGCGCCGTTCAGATCCTCGCGCGCGACATCGATGGCACTTTCGGCCTGCACGACCTGCGCCTCGGCCTGACGCAGGGCCAGTTCGCTTTCCTCGGCCGCGCTTTGAGCGGTCGCGCCGCGCTGGCGCAGCTGGCTGGCGCGCTGCCAGCCAAGCTGGGCATTGTCACGCTGCGCCTCGGCTGATTTCGACGCTGCTTCGGCCGATTTGACGCGGGCCTCGGCGGAATGGACGGTCTGCTCTTGGATCTGCAAGCTCGCCTGCGCGCCCTGAAGCGAGGTCTCGGCCTGGGCCAGCTTCTGGCGATACTGGCGGTCGTCGATGCGGGCGATGACCTGGCCCTTGGTCACCTGCTGAAAGTCCTGCACCTCGACCGCGGCGACATAGCCCGACAGTTGCGGGGCAAGCGTGGTCATGCGGCCGCGGACATAGGCGTTCTCGGTCCGGGGATGGGTCGAGCTGAACGGTGGCAGGTGCCAGGCGAACAGCACGATCAACAGGCCGGCGATTCCGACAAGGATGGCGATCACGGTGGGAAGGATATGCGTCTTGGTCATTGCAGGGACTCGGCAGAGGGGGAAGGGTTGCGGCCGCGCGGCCAATGCGCCGCCAGCCAATCGCGGCCCATGTGCAGGACCAGCGCCGACGCCGCGGCAATCGCGGCCAGGAAGGTCAGGAAATAGGCATCGTTATAGGCCAGGACATAGGCCAGGTTCGACGCCTCCTGCGCGATCAGCGCGGCGGCCTGCGCACGGCTTTGGGCAGGGTCGGCGATCTGCGGGGCAAGCTGGGCGACGCGGGCCGCCAGTTCACGCGCGACGAGCGGATCGACGGTCATCAGCTCTTCACGCAGGACCTGCAGGTGCAGCGCCTGGCCGTGGTTGATGAAGGTCGTGAACATCCCCGACCCCGCCGCCCCGCCGATGCTTTGCGTCGACAGGAACACGATGACGAAGGACAGCAGATAGTTCGGACCCCGCGCCAACGCCGCCATCAGCCCGCGCATCATCGCGGGCGCCATGAAAAGCGATCCGGCGAACGCGATCAGACCCTGGCTGAACATCATCTGGACCGGCCTTGTGTCAAGGGTCGAGCGGCTGTCGAGAAAGGCCCCCGCCGCGATCAGCACCAGCGCGATCAGGTGGATGACCGGCACGCGCTCGGGCTTCAGCCAGGGAATCAGCGCCAGTCCGCCCAGCACCGTCGCGACCGAGATCACGGCGAACAACGGCACTAGCTGGCTTTGCGTAATGCTGAGCATCTGGAACATGCGGGGCGCGCCCGCGCTTTGCTCGGACAGGATCAGGCGAAAGACCAGCAGCGTCACGGTCAGGTGCAGCATCGCCGGGCTTGCGAGCCAGCGGATATCCAGAAGCGGCGCCTTGCGATGCAATTCGATCACCACCGCCAGGGTCAGGCACACGACCGATGCGGCCACGACCTTGCCCAGCCACGGGACCTCGGTCCACCACAGCGTGGGGCCCATGACGAAGCCGGTGATAAGCCCGCCAAAGCCGCAGGCGATCAGCAGCCAGCTGACCAGGTCGAGCGGCGCAATGGCCTTGACGCGGGGCGGCGACTTCAGCGGCAGCAGATAGACCAGCGCCAGCGAGATCCCCGCCATGCCCAGCGTCATCAGGTGCAGCGCGCCCCAGCCCTGGTCGTTCATCAGCGCGGGCGAGATCACCCGCGCCAGATGCGGCCCGACCGCGATCATGCTGAGCGAGACGGGCAGACCCAGCCGCATCTTCCAGGCCGGGGGCAGAGGTTCCAGCGCGTAAAGAAAGGCCAGCGTCGACAGCGGGGCCGAGGCCATGCCCGCAAAAAACTGCGTGGTGATTGCCGAACGCAGGTCAAGCGCCGCAAAGGACAGCAGCGCAACGACAACGTAGATGACGATCGCCACTTCGGCAAAGCGGCGCAGGCCGTATTGCGCGCGCAGCTTGATCAGCAAAAGCGGCATCGAGGCGCGCGGGATCAGGAAGGCCGCCATAAGCCAGCTTGCCTGGGTCGTCGTGGCGCCAAGATCCCCTGCGATCTGCGGAATGTTGGTGCTGACAAAGCCCTGCGCCATGCCCTGCGTCAGCGCGATCACGATCGAGGCCGACATGTATCCCAATGCGCGCGGCAAGGGCATCGGCTGGAAAACCGGCGGCTGGGGGGCGGCCGGGGTCGGGGCCTGCTCGGCCCCCTGCGACGTTGGGGAAGCCGCGTCGCTCATTTCCGGCGCAACCTTTCCGCATTCGAGGTCATCCGCGTCAGCACGCGGCGCGCGGCCTCCAGATCCTCGGCCGTGATACCGTCGACCAGCGCGGCATCGACCTCGTCGCGGAAGCGCAGCAGCGGATCGATGCGGCAGGTATCGGTCAGGTGCACGGCGTGCTTGCGCCCGTCTTCGGGCAGTGGGCGGCGCTCAGCCAGGCCCTGTGCCTCGACCGCGTCCAGCAGGCGTTTCAGCGTCGGCGTCTCGATTTCCAGCGCAGCGGCCAGTTCTGCCTGGCTTGCCCCCGGATTGCGACCGATCGTCGTCAGCAGGCGCGCCCTGGCATAGGTCAGACCAAGCTGGCGCACGCGCAGTTCGAACCCCTGCCGGACCGTACGGGTCAGCGTCAGAAGCTCATCGAAAAGGGTAAGCGGGCGATCTGCCATGAGGACACGTTAGCTTGCTAATGATAATGTTAGCTAGCTAATGAAAGGCGCGAAAATTTTCAAGCCCCGCTGTCATCGACAACGGGGCCTGTTGCAGGATTCCAAGGGACGCGCGGGATCAGTAATCGCGTTCGTAGAACAGGCCCAGCGTGCTTTCCCCGTCGCTTGCGACTGATCCCCGCGCCGTCAGGCTGTTCGAGACGTCAAGGTTCAGCTGCAGCTTGGTCGTCCCCTCATCCCCGACCTGAACGTCGGTATAAAGGTTCTCGGACAGGTACTTGCCCGCGCGGACCGACACACGGCCCTGATCGTCCGTGGTCAAGTCCAGATCATCCAGCCCGGTCGAGGCGCGCAGGCGGCCGATGATGCCGTCCCCGCCCCGGCCGGCCAGGGTCGCGATGGCGGTCGCAAGCTGGGCTGCCTGAAGACCGCTGATATTGTCCAGGCCACGACCGAACAGAAGCTGGGACAGCACCTCTTCTTCCGGCATTTCCGGCGAGGATTCGAAGGTGATGTCGGGGTCCCGCGCCTCGCCGTCGATGATGATGCGCGTGGTGACGGAATCCTGCACCGCTTCGGCCACAAGGCGGATCACCGGGATCAGGCTGCCCTGAAGTTCGATGATCCCTTCGGTCAGGTCGAAGCGCTTGCCCAGCAGGTCGACGCGACCGCGGATCAGTTCCAGCTTGCCGATGGGGATCGGCTGGCGGGCATTGCCGGTCAGCCTGATCTCGCCGCCCAGTTCGGCATCAACGCCGCGCCCGCGGATGAAAACCTGATCGGGGGCCGAGATGACCAGATCAAACCGGGCCGGGACGGCCGGAGGCGTGGCCGGTGGCGTGGTCATGCCTGCCGCGCGCGAATCCTCGCTGGGGAATTCCAGCAGGCCGGCCTTGGCCCGCGTCTGCCGCTGCGGTGGGCGTTCGTTCAGATGGGTAATGTCGGGAATGGCACGCGCGCCCCCAAGCCCGGTCGAAGGGATGCGGATCTCGGTCGTGCCCAGGTCGATGCGGCCCGTCACCAGTGGCCCCGCCGCCTGCGACCCCGAGATGCGCACGTTGCCATTCGCCCGCGTCTCGTAAAGCGTGGGATCGCGCAGCACGACATTCTGGATGCGCACGTCCAGATCCATGGGCCGGTCGCCGGTCAGCGTGATCGGCCCGCGAACCGTGATGGTGCCGCCCGATTCCACCGCGCCGCTGACATCCACCGCGATGCGCCCGGCATTCAGATCGGCGCGCGCATTCAGCGATGCAATGCTCAGCCCCAGCTTCGGTTCGGCCAGCCGTCCGTTCGACAGTTCGACCCGGCCGGTCAGCGATTCAAGCGAGGGCGCGCCGTTCATGCGGATATCGAAGCTGAGTGGCCCCTCGACGCTGCGGGTCCGCAGGAAGGGGTTCGCAGCGGCCGCATTGCTGCGGCCCTGGACCCGGATATCCATGCTGGCAAAGTCGGTGCGTGCCTGTCCGACGATGGTTGCGCTGGTCTCACCCGGCGCCGTCGCGGTCAGGTTCACGTCATAGGCAGCACCCGTATTGCGGATGCGACCGCGCAATTCGGCCGGGCCGGGAAAGCCAGGAACCACCAGGGCAAGATCGTTCAGCCGCCCGTCCAGGTTCAGCCCCTCGGCCGGACTGCCATTGCCGGTCAGGCGGAACTGCCCGTTCCCGGCCTCAAGCCGGCTGACGGTCAGGCTGCCATCCGCGCGCTGGGTGGCGGCAAGGTCGATTCGGGTTTCGCCGGCAAGCACCGCATCGGCCTGTGGCTTGCCGATGGCCAGACCGCGCGCCGTGCCCTGCGCCGTGATCGCGCGGCTACCGCCCTGCTGGTCGACGACACGGGCCTGCGCCTGTACCGCCCCCCGGAACCCATTGCCCAGAAAGCGCAGGTCGTCGGCGCGCAGGTTCGCTCGCAGATCCGTCGCCCCGGCCCCCACACGCCCCTCGGCCGTGACGTTCAGGCGTGGATTGTCGACCTGCGCCGTCTCGATCGAAAAGACGCCATCGCGTTCGACGCCCCGGACGGAAAGCCTTGTCGCCCCGCTAAGCGCACCATCGACCTGCGCCTGGCCAAAGGACAGGTTGTTGCCGGTGCCGGTCACGTCCAGCCGCCGGGCGCCGGTGCCATCGTCGCGGAAGCTGCCCTGCGCATCCAGCGACCCGCGCCAGCCGCGCCCGAAGCTGGACAGCGAACGTACCTGAAGCTGCCCGCTCATGTCGGTTTTGGCCCTGCCCAAGGTGCCCTGCGCATTGGCCTGCATCTGCTGGTTCTTCAGGTCGAATTCGTGGACCGTGATCTCTTCCCCGCGCTGTTCGGCGAACAGCTTCAGCTCGGTGATGCCGGTCAGCGCGCCGTCCACGTCCTGCTGCCCGAGGCGCAGATCTGTCCCGCGCCCGGTCATGCGAATCTGGCGCGCGCCGTCCTTTTGGGTCGCGGTCGCCTGCGCCGTCAGCCCGCCCGAGAAGCCGCGCCCCAGCACGGCCAGGTCGGGCATCGACACCGAAAGCTCGCCGTTCAGTTCCTGCGGGGTGAAATGCCCCAGACCCTGCGCGTCAAGCTGGGGGTTCACCAGCTGGAAGCGCTGCAATTCATAGCTGTCCTTGGACTGCATCAGCTCGACCGTCAGGCCGGTCTCGCCCTTGAAGGCGCCGTCAATCTCGGGGATGCCAAGAATAAGGTCCTGCGCATCGCCCTTGACCACCAGCCGGCGCGACCCGGCCGGACCGGTCAGGCGGGCATCTGCACTGAGCAGCCCCGAGAACTTCGGATCGGCGACCGACAGGTCCGGCATTGTGATCTTGGCCGAGACATTGCTGTCGGCGCTGCTAAGCTTGCCCTGCGCCTCGGCCGTCAGGTTCTGCGCATTGACGAACAGCCGCCGCAGATCGATCCCGGTCGTGTCCCGCCGGGCGCTAAGCTCGATGCGCGAAGCGCCTGCCAGCATGCGGTCGGCATTCACCTGCCCGATGCTGATATCCTGCCCCTCGATCCGGGTGTCGACGTCAAAGGCCTTGCTGAGCAGGACATAGCGCCCCTTGATCGCCGCAGTCGCGCTGCCCCCCAGCTTCCGCTGCGCAAGGACCGAAAAGCGCGACAGGTTGCGATGTTCGGCATTCAGGTCGCCCGCCAGCGCGATCCCGCTTTGCAGGCCGGAAACGTCCATGTCGCCGGTCACGCGGAAATCGTCGCCATTGATATTCATGCCCCACAGCTTCAGGGCATTGCCGGGGGTGAAGGCAAAGTTCAGACCGCCGTTCAGCGTGTCCCCCAGCGCCTCGGCCAGGCCGGGACCGCTGGGTTCCAGATCGTCCATGCCGAATGCAACCCAGCCGCGCACTTCGGACAGGGCCTGTTCAGGGGTCAGGACCACTCGGCCGCGGCCGTCCAGCCGAACTTCGGACAGGCTGATATCGGGGCGGGACAGATCGCCGATGCGGCCCGTCAGCCGCCAGCCGGAATCCTGCGCGGCGTCATAGGTCAGCAGGACGCTGCCCGAGCGCACGGTTGTCGGTATCTTGCCGAAGGGGACCGCGACCGGCAATTGGGTCGCCCCCGCGTCCTGCCCCAGAAGCAGGGTCAGGTTCGCGCTTTCGGGCGCGCCCTTGGCGTTCACCTTGACCGCGCCCTGCAGGTCCAGCCCGCCGGTCGTGACCTTCAGTTCGGGGACGTCCAGCCGGCCATCCTGCCCGCGCCAGCCATTCGCGCGGATCCTGGACTGACCGGCAAAGAATTCCTGCCGGTCCGGCTTGATCAGCGGGGCGATGTCTCCGTCAAGATCCATGCGGAAAGCTGTCCCCGGCGCACCGTCCTGGGCCTGGGCCATCACTTCGACCTTGCCCTTGACGCGCGGCTGGCCGTCGGTCGCAAGCTGGATCTCGGCCGCGAAATCCGAAAGCGGACCATTGCCCTTGATCTCGGCCTTGACGGCGGGGCGCCCGTTCATGTTGACGAGGTTCGAGAACAGCCCGTTCTTATCCTCGTCCAGATTCAGGTCCAGATTCAGGACGCGGCTTTCGTTCGAAAAGGACGTGACCAGCCCGAATTGCCCGCGCGGCCCGTCGACGCGGTTGATGGTCAGGTTCGTCGCGCCCTCGCCATTGGCAAGGTTCATCGAGCCCTGCACGGCCAGCACCGCCTCTAGTCCCATGACTGGCGCACCCAGTTCCACCCGTCCGACCGAGATCTTGTCGATATTGACCGACACCGGCAGCTGCGGCAGCGAGAATTCACGCGTCTCGGCCTGCGGCGCGCCCGCGGGGCCGCCGCCCGGCCGGCGCGGCAGGATCACGCGTTCTGCCGAAAGCTCCTCGATCTGGACGCGACGGCCCAGCAGGGCCGAGCGCTGCCATTGCAGCGCCCCGTTTTCCAGCGTGATCCAGACGCCCTGGTCATCGGCGATGGTCAGGCGGGTAAAGGTCGCCCTGGATGACAGCGCCCCGCGGAACCCCTCAAGCACCACCTGGCGACCAGCGCCGGAAAGCTTTTCCTCAAGGAAGCGCGTGATGAAGCCGCGGTCATCCTCGACCTGTTCGGAAATCTCGGCGGCGCTGTCGGGCTCGGCCTCCTGCGCGGTGCCCCAAAGCGGAACCGTCGTGGCCAGCCAGATGCCAAGCAGGATGCGAAAGGTCAGATCATGCAATTTCATCAGAATGCCTGCCCCAGCCCGATATAGACCTGAACGCCGCCATCGTCGTCGTCGTCCTCGAAGCCGCCGCCGACGGGCACTGCGATGTCGAAGCGCAGCGGCCCGATCGGGGTGCGATAACGGATGCCCGCCCCTGCCCCGGCCTGCCAGTCGCTGCTTCCCGAAAAGCCGCTTTCCTCCCACACGCGACCGGCATCGGTAAAGACGGCAAGGCCGATCTTTTCGCGGATCTGATAGCGGGTCTCGGCCGTCAGGGTCACAACGCTCATACCGCCGGTCTTGACCGTGCCGCCGGGGCCGCGGATCACGTTCACGCCCAGCGATTCAAAGGAATGGCCGCGCACCGTGCCGCCACCGCCCGAATAGAACAGGTAGTCGCGCGGCACTTCATCGATTTCGGGCCCAAGCACCGTGCCAAGCCGCGCCCGCCCCGCCAGCGTCACCCGATCATCGGTGCCGAAACTGTAATAGCCGCGGCTTTCCCCGATCAGCTGCGCGCCCGAGCCGGTTTCGTCCTGCAACCCGACAAAGGGAGTGGCCGAGCCGTAAAGCCAGTATCCGCGCTTGGCATCTGTCGGCTCGTCCCGCTTGTCCCATGTGACCGACATCGGGAATGCGAACAGGCGAAAGTTCGTGCGTCCGGAATCGTCATCGACCCGCAGCGCGCGGAATTGCAGCGCGATATCCGCCGTCAGCTCGTCACTGGGCTGATAGGTGAAGCCAAGGCCAAAGGTGCCGGCCTGCTGGTCGTAATCCTCTTCCTGCTCGCTGCTGACCTCGGCCATGACATAGCCGGTGATATCCGGATGCAGGGTCGCCGGACGGTCGATCCGCGCGCCCAGCCGATAATCCGTGCCCGAGGTGCTGGAGCCGACATCCTCGATGCTGGCGTCGATGCGCAGTCTCTCGCCCCCGCCCATCAGGTTGCGGTGCAGCCAGTAGCCGGTCAGCGAGAAGCCCTCGACGCTGGAATATTCGAAACCACCCCCGAAACGACGCAGCTTCTGTTCGACTACAAGCAGGTCGACATCCAGCGTGTCGTTCGGGCCGATGTAATCGGACTCGGTCAGTGTGATCGCGGAAAAGACACCCGAACGCCGCAGACGCTTGCGCACGTCCTCAAGCTCTTCGGGATCGTAGCGCTCGCCCTCGGGAAAGCCCGCGATCTTGCGCAGGCGGCGCGGGTCCATGCGCTGATAGCCGCGGATACTAAGCTGGCCGAATCGCAGCGACGGGCCGGGGGCCAGCATGATGCGGCTGTCGACCAGATTCGTCGCGTGATCGGCAACGATATCGGTCTGCGCGACGGCAGCCTTGGCATGGCCGACATTGCGCCAACCATCGACGGCCGTGGTTGCGGCTGATTTCATGTCTCCGGTGCGCGCGACTTCGCCCGTCCGATATTGGTGGGGAATATTGGTCCCCGGCGCAACCGGACCGATATCGGCGCGGCTATAGCGGAATCGCGGCCCCGGATCGACCACGACCTCGACCTTGCGCACGCTCCGCGGTGCATCAAGCGGAGCGATCGAGGCAGCCTCGACCCCGTCCAGCCGGATATTGATGATCCCGGAGAAATACCCTTCGTCGTAAAGGACGCCCAGAATGCGCGCGTAATCACCACGCGCCGCCGCCAGCATGTCCTGTCCGGTGACGCGCCCGTCCTTCTGCGCGCCAAGCAGCAGCGAGGTATTGCGCACCGCGGGCAGGATGTCGTCGTCGCGGCCACCGATCTGGAAGCTCAGGTCAACGGCCGAGCCTTCGTTATTGTCCTTGCGGCCGAACAAGCCCGAGAAGGGTGATGAGGATGCGGATGAAGAACTGCCGGATTGGGCCAGCACAGCCCCCGTTGCCACCCCCAGCATGATTGCCGCGGCAGCGCCAGCCTTCAAAATCCGTCCCATTCCACCTGCCCTGCTCTGGCTTTCGGGGCAGTCTTGCAGGAGGAGCCCTCAAAAGCCAGTGTCAAGCACCCGTGATCGGCGGATGTTCACCCAACTGCGGCAAGACAGCCATGCAGGGCCGCCATGTCATCCAGGATCACGCCGATCGGAACCGCGGCGGGGATCTGCGCCATCAGCGGATCGGACAGGAACGCGGCCTCGAACAGCGGCATGCGCCGCGTCGCGCTGCGGGCCACGCTGCCTGCCAGGAACATCCCGTCCATCGGCATGAAGCGCAGCGCCAGCTCGCGGCAGATCAGCCCGAACAGCCTGGCGTAAAGATCGCAGGTCGTGACCGCCGCGGCATCCCCGGACTCGGCGGCGGTGACGACCTCTTCGGCGCGCTGGGGGGCAAGGTCGTGCAGAACGGCATGCAGCCGCGCAAGGCCGCGGCCTGCAAACAGTTCCTCGACGGAATCAAAGGCGCGGGCCTTGTCGCCCAGCGCCTCGGCCAGCGGAATGGCGACCGAGACGGGCAGCCGCGTATGTCCCTCTTCCGCCTCAAGGCAGGCGATGCCGCCGCCGGGCAGAACCTTGACCGCGCAGACATTGAAGCCGGTGCCCGCGTTGACGACCAGCCGCTGGCCATTGCGCGCGCCATCCGTGGGCGCCTGCCGCAAGAAGCCCGCCGCGTCGCCCGACAGCGCGGGCGTGGCATACCCCAGGGCGGTCAGGTCGTTGATCAGTCGTGCCCGTCCTGCGCCGGTCAGCGCCAGCAGCCGCTCTTCGCTGAAGTCCCAGTCGCGGTTGGTCAACCGCGCCTGCCCTTGCGAGACAGGACCGGCCACCGCGACGCATACGGCCTCGATCCGGGGTTTGCCCTGCCGTTCCAGGAACAGGCGCACGACCTGGTCGAAATCGGCATGATCCTCGCCGCGAAAACGCGAGATGCTGCGGGTCATGATGCCTTCGGCCCGCGCCAGCGCCAGCCTTGCATTGGTGCCGCCCACATCTGCCAGCAAGATCGCCATCGCGGATTCCTTTCCCCCTGTTGTCCCGGTCCTTTTAGAAGATCGCCGCCGGTGGTGCTAGCGCTCACAACACCGGGACCATGCGGAAAGACCGGAACCCGGCCCGCTTCCGTCGTGTTTCTTCCTTGGGATCGCCGCGAAATCGAAAGGTTGAAACCATGCCGAATTCCATGACCCGCAGCCTGCTTGCCGCAACTCTTGCCGCGCTTGTCGCGCTGCCCGCCGGTCAGGCTGGCGCCACCATCACCCCGCGCGAAGAAAACGCCGGCAACCCGCGCGGCTGGTCCGCCGTGGCGGGCATGGATCCGCGCGCGGTGCGCGAAATGGCCCGCTCGCTGCCGGTTTCGGCCGATGCCGGTCCCGGCCAGCCCTGGTGCGACCGCAATGCCGAGATCGAGTCCGCCCTGCGCGACGAATTCGACGAACACAAGGTCGCAACCAATTCCCGCGACACTGCGCTGTGGGGATCCGAATTGATGGGCACATGGACCGTGGTGCTGGAGCGTCCCGACGCCACCAGCTGCATCATCGCCTCGGGCATAGGATTCAACTCGGGCGAAAGTCCCCAGACCTATTTCGTCAAGGTCGGGCTCAACAGCTGACCCGCCATTTGCAGGAAATGCCTGCAAATGCTATGGCGCGGCAAACACCCATTCTTGAGGCATTGCCGTGACCGATCACATCATCAAAGATATCAGCCTGGCCGATTTCGGCCGCAAGGAACTGGACATCGCCGAAACCGAGATGCCGGGCCTGATGGCGCTTCGCGCCCAGTTCGGCGCGACCCAACCGTTGAAGGGTGCGCGCATCGCCGGGTCGCTGCACATGACCGTGCAGACCGCGGTACTGATCGAGACGCTGACCGCGCTTGGCGCCGAAGTCCGCTGGGCGTCGTGCAACATCTATTCGACCCAGGATCACGCCGCGGCGGCCATCGCCAAGTCCGGCGTGCCTGTCTTTGCTATCAAGGGTGAAACGCTTGAGGAATACTGGTCCTATACCGACCAGATCTTTCAGTTCGGCGAAGGCACCGCGAACCTGATCCTGGACGATGGCGGCGATGCGACCATGTATGTCCTGATGGGTGCTCGTGTCGAAGCCGGTGAAACCGAGCTGATCGCCGTCCCGACCTCGGAAGAGGAAGAATTCCTGTTCGCCCAGATCAAGAAGCGCCTCGCGCAGTCTCCGGGCTGGTTCACGCGGCAGCGCGCGGCCCTGCAGGGCGTGTCCGAGGAAACCACCACGGGCGTCCACCGTCTTTACGACCTGCACAAGAAGGGTCTGCTGCCCTTCCCGGCAATCAACGTGAACGACAGCGTCACCAAGTCGAAATTCGACAACAAGTATGGCTGCAAGGAGTCGCTGGTCGACGGCATCCGCCGCGCCACCGACGTGATGATGGCGGGCAAGGTCGCCGTGGTCTGCGGCTATGGCGATGTCGGCAAGGGCTCTTCGGCCAGCCTGCGCGGCGCCGGTGCGCGCGTGAAGGTGACAGAGGTCGACCCGATCTGCGCGCTGCAGGCCGCGATGGACGGTTTCGAGGTCGTGCTGCTTGAGGATGTGGTCGCATCGGCCGACATTTTCGTCACCACCACCGGCAACAAGGACGTCATCCGCATCGAGCATATGCGCGAGATGAAGGACATGGCGATCGTCGGCAACATCGGCCATTTCGACAACGAGATTCAGGTCGCCGCGCTGCGCAACCACAAGTGGACCAATATCAAGGACCAAGTGGACATGATCGAGATGCCCTCGGGCAACCGCATCATCCTGCTGTCGCAGGGCCGCCTGCTGAACCTTGGCAACGCGACCGGCCATCCCAGCTTCGTGATGTCGGCCAGCTTCACCAACCAGGTGCTGGCGCAGATCGAGCTGTGGACCAAGGGCGACGACTACCAGCCCGGCGTCTATATCCTGCCCAAGCATCTGGACGAGCAGGTCGCACGCCTGCATCTGGACCGGATCGGTGTCAAACTGACGACCCTGTCGAAAGAGCAGGCCGATTACATCGGCGTCACCCCCGAAGGGCCGTTCAAGGCCGAGCATTACCGCTACTGACGGGCCGCGCCGACCGGCAAGCCCATGCTTGCGGTTGATATTTCGCCCCGTCCCGCTAGGCTTTCCCCCGGAAGTTCACATTTCGGGGGATGCACCATGAGCAAACGGGACGACCTGATCGCGAAATACGCAGCCGATATGAAGGACAAACTGGGCACCGCGCCGGACATGGACCTGCTGACCAAGGTCGTGGTCGGATGCGGGCCATCGATCTATAACAGCGATGCGGAAACCGTCGCGGCTTCGGATCCGGCCGAGCTGGAGCGCATCAAGCAGAACTATCTGATCAAGAAGCTGGGACTGGGCGACAGCCCCGAGCTGATGGATGCGATCAACGCGGTCGTCGCGAAATACGGCAGCGCCAACCGTAACAAGTATCGCGCCGTCGTCTATTACATGCTGTGCCAGCATTTCTCGCGACAGTCGGCCTACGCCTGAACGGCCAGGCAACGCGTCAGATCATCAGGGCCTTGATCGCAGCGACATGACCGGCTGGTGCGACACGCGCATCAGCCGTCAGCGCCTCGGCCGCGGGCAGCAGCGTTTCGGGGGCGACCAGCCGGTCGACCAGCCCCCAGGCCAGCGCCTCGTCGGCCGGAACCTTCTGTCCCGCCAGCAGGATCATCCGCGCCCGCGACGGTCCGACCAACTCCGACAGTCGGCGCGCGTCGCTTGGCTGCGGCAGATAACCCAGCCGCATGACCGGATAGAACAGGCTGGCCCCCGGCGCGCAAAGCCGGATGTCGCAAGCCAGCACCATTCCCATCGCACCGCCCGCGACCGTGCCGTTCAGGGCCGCGATGGTCAGGCAGGGCATCGAGGCGACGCGGGCCGACAGCCGTTCCCATTCCGGGGAAAGCGCCAGCCCCGCCCGTGCCTCGTCCAGATCGGCCCCCGCGGAAAACACCCGCCCCGCGCCGGTCAGGACCACCGCGCGCAGATCGGTCCGTTCGGCCATTGCGGCAAAAGCCCCGGTCAGTTGGGCAAGCATTGCCCCGGTCAACGAGTTCGCCTTGTCCGGGCGCGAGATGGTGATCCGCCCCAAACCGTCCGAGAAATCGCTCAAGATCATGCCAACACTCCTTGGAGCCCCGCGCATGCTATGGCACAACCCAAGGCAAATGTTCTTTCCTTGCTTCGACGATGACTTGCTCCGCCCATGAAAGGTAATGAAATGTTCCGCAAACTGACAAGCTCTGCCATGGCCCTTGCCGCCATCGGCACGCCCGCCTTTGCCGACGTCACTCCGGAACAGGTCTGGCAGTCCTGGGTCGAATATTATCAGTCCATGGGCTACACCGTGACTGAGGGCGGGCGCGACATGTCCGGCGACACGCTGACCGTGCGCGACATCCTGATCGCGGGCGGTCCTGAAACCGGCCGGGTCGAGGTCAAGCTGCCGCAGGCGCTGCTGACCGGCCAGGGCGACGGCAAGGTCAAGACCGTCTTCTCGGACAACATGGACCTGACCCTGGAAGGCGCCGAGCCCGAAGGCGGGACCTATACGATCCCGGTAAAAGTCTCACTGCCGGGGAACGGCATGGTGACTTCGGGCGCGCCCGAGGACATGACCCACGCCTTCAACTACCCGACGATCGAGCTGGCATTGACCACGATGACCAGCGACGGCGACGAACGCCCGCTGCCGATGAACTTCGCGCTGCAGAACTCGACCGGCAACTTCCACGTCGTGTCGGGGAATCCGGCGAAATATGACTATGACCTGAAGACCGAAAAGGTCACCTTCAGCGGCGATGTCAGCGACGAAGAAGAAGGCAGCGTGAAATTCGCGGGCAGCATGGAGGGGATCGAGGGCGATGGCAGCATGACCGCGCCCGAGGGCATCGCCAACCTGGAAGAGCAGATGAGCGAGGCGCTGAAGGCGGGCCTGGCGATGGACGGTCGGATGAGGTCGGGGGCGGTCAACGCCACCTTCGAATTCTCGGGCACTGACGAAAGCGGCCAGCCCAGCAGCGGCGCGGGCAAATATGACGGCAAGGGCTTCGACGGCAGCTTCACGCTGTCCAGCGCGGGCATGGGCTATCAGCTTGGTTCGGACGCGATGCAGTTCGACATGACCTCGCCGCAACTGCCCTTCCCGATCAACTATGCGGTGAACAGCGGCAGCTTCAACATGCAGCTTCCGGTCACACAGCAGGACGCGCCGCAGCCGTTCAAATTCGCCTATTCGTTGCAAGGCGTTTCGCTGGGCGATGCGATCTGGAACATGTTCGACCCCGAAGCCAAGCTGCCGCGCGATCCGGCTTCGCTTGAAATCGACCTGGGCGGGCTGATGAAGGTCACCAAGGATCTTTTCGCCCTGCCCGAGCCCGATACCGGCGACGAGACGCCCCCGGCGGATGCGACCGACGACGCCACCGCCGAAAGCATGTCGCCCGACGCCCCCGCCGATGACGCCGAAGCCCAGGCCCAGATGGACGAAATGGACGATGAAACAAGCGCCGAACCCTCGGGCTTCGAACCCGTCCAGCTGGACATCAACCAGATCGCGCTGAACCTGCTCGGTGCCAGCGCAACCGCCACCGGCAGCCTGAAGACGCCTGAATCCGGTTCGATGGATGCCCCTGTGGGCCAGGTTCATGCCGAGTTCCAGGGGATCAACGGCCTGCTCGACAAGCTGGGCAGCATCGGCCTGATCCCTCAGGACCAGATGATGGGCGTGCGCATGATGCTGGCCATGTTCGCCAAGCCCGTCGAGGGCAGCGACGACAAGCTGACCACCGAACTTGAATTCAAGGACGGCGGAGCGATCTTTGCCAACGGGCAGCAGATCAAGTAAGTCCGGCGCCACAACGCCATCCTGCCGCGCCCCGGCCCGTCCGGGGCGCAAGGCATTCCGCCGCCGCCGTCGACCCGAGGAGAGACCATGTCCGAATTCGCGCGCCTTCAGTCCCTGACAGAGCAGCTTCTGGCGGCCGCGCGCCGGGCCGGGGCGGATCAGGCCGATGCCGTGGCGGTCGAGGCCGCGGCGGTTTCGGTCGACGTGCGGGCGGGCAAACTGGAACACGCCGAACGCGCCGAGGGTGTCGAGATCGGGCTGCGCGTGCTGCTGGGCGGACGCCAGGCCTGCGTCTCGGCCTCGGACCGGTCCGAGCGGACCATCGGCGACATGGCCCAGCGCGCAGTCGCGATGGCGCGCGAAGCGCCGGTCGATGACACGCTGGGCCTTGCCGAGCCGGACGAGCTGACCCGCGACACCGACAGCACGCGGCTGGACCTGTTCGACCACGGCCCCGAACCCGAACCCGCCTTTCTGCAGGACGCCGCCTTGCGGGCCGAAGCCGCGGCGCTGGCCGTGGACGGCATCTCCAAGATCGAGGCCGCCGGTGCCTCTTTCTCGCATCGCAGGATGTGGATTTCGGCGACGAACGGCTTTTCCGCCGGTGTCGCCCGCAGCGGGCATGGCCTGTCGGCGATCGCGATCACGGGCGAAGGCACGGGGATGGAGCGTGACTGGGCCGGGGAAAGCCGGGTCCACGGATCCGACATGCCCTCGCCCGAGGATATCGGGCGGCAAGCGGGGGAACGCACGGTCGAACGGCGGGGCGCGCGCAAGCCTCCGACCGGCGCGTTTCCGATCCTTTACGACGAACGCATCGCCTCGGGCCTGATCGGACATCTGGTCTCGGCCGCGAATGGCGCGGCCGTTGCGCGCGGCGCGAGCTGGCTGCGCGATGCCCTGGGCGAAGCGGTCCTGCCGCCGGGCTTCGACCTGATCGAAGAACCGCATCTGCCGCGCATGGGCGGATCGCGCATCTTCGACGCCGAGGGGCTGGCCACCGCCCCGCGTGCCATCGTCCGCGACGGTGTCCTGCAGGGCTGGACGCTTGACCTTGCGACCGGGCGCAAGCTGGGCATGCCATCAACCGCGAACGCAATGCGTGGCGCGGGCAGCCCGCCTTCGCCCGGCATCACCAACTTGGTGCTGACACCCGGAGAGAAAAGCCGCGAAGACCTGATCCGGGACATGGGTCGCGGCCTTCTGGTGACGTCGATGCTGGGTGCCTCGATCAACTCGACAACCGGAGATTACTCGCGCGGGGCCAGCGGCTTCTGGGTCGAGAATGGCCAGATCACCCATGCTGTGAACGAATGCACCATCGCGGGCAACCTGCGCGACATGCTGATGCGCCTGACCGCCGCCAATGACGTCCGCGACTGGCGCGCCTCCCGGGTGCCCAGTCTGCTGATCGAAGGGATGACCGTTGCCGGCGAGTGACCTGGACCTGCTGACCGATGCCGCGCGCGAGGCAGGGGAAATCGCCCTGCGGTTCTGGCGCAAGGATCCCCAGGCTTGGGAGAAAAGCGACGGCGCCGGCCCCGTCAGCGAGGCCGACCTCGCCGTCAATGCGCATCTGGAACAGGTGCTGCGCGCAGCCCGGCCGCATTACGGCTGGCTCAGCGAGGAATCCGCGGACGAACCCGCCCGGCTGGACGCCGAACATTGCTTCATCCTGGACCCGATCGACGGGACCCGTGCCTTCCTGGCCGGGCAGGACGGGTTTTCGCATTCGCTGGCCATCGCCACCGGGAACCGGATCACGGCGGCGGTGGTCCATCTGCCTGCGCGCGGCCTGACCTATCTGGCCCATTCCGAAGGACCGGCCCTGCTGAACGGCAAACCGATGACCCCGGCAGACAGCGCGCTGGACGGGGCGCGCGTGCTGACAGGGAAACCCAGCCTCGACCCGGTGTTCTGGCGCGGAGTGGTTCCGCCGGTGCGGCGGGAATTCCGCCCCTCGCTCGCATGGCGGCTGTGCCTGGTGGCGCAGGGCCAGTTCAACGCCGCGTTGTCGACACGGGCCGCGTGGGAATGGGACATCGCCGCGGGCAGCCTGATCGCCGAGCGCGCGGGCTGCCTTGCGACAGAGCTTTCGGGGCGCCCGTTGCGGTTCAACACTGCCCGTGCGCTGTGCGACGGCCTGGTCGTCGCGCCACCCGGCCTGCACCGCCAGATGATCGCGGGGCTCGGCCCGGCTGGCTCGGCTTGATGACCTGCCGGGGCGCGGCTATGAATGGGCGACCGCAGATGACAGGGTTCCGCGCATGAGCCGCATTCCTCCCGCGACCCGCGACCGGCTCGCGGACGAAATCACCTTTCATCCCGCGACCGCCGAGGCGCGCCTGCTGCGTGAAGCGCTGGGGCGCTTTGCCACCGGCGTCACGGTAGTCACCGCCACGGGCGATGCCGGTCCGATGGGCATGACGGTGAACAGCTTCACCAGCGTCTCGCTGGAACCGCCGCTACTGCTGTGGTGCCCGGCCAAAGCCTCGGCCCGGCACGAAGGTTTCGTGCACGCGCCCTTCTGGTCGGTGCATATCCTGGGGGCCGAACAGCTTGACACCTGCCTGCGCTTCACGCGTGGCGGGCTTCAGTTCCAGGGCCTTCCCCACGGGCTGAGTGAACAGGGCGTGCCGCTGATCCCCGGTGCCGCCGCGCGGTTCGATTGCCAAAGCCACGCCGCCCATGATGCGGGCGACCACACGGTGATGATCGGCCGCGTCCTGCGGGTCACGGTCGCCGGACCCGGCGATCACCCGCTGGTCTTTGCTGCGGGCCGCTTTGGCCAGTTCGACCCGGCGGCGGGCTGACCCCTCAGCTGCCGTCCAGAGGCGGCAGCGGTTGCGAGAAGATGTCGTCGATCCGCCCCGGCGCCGCTTGCGAAGTGCGCAGCGAATTTCCCGCCCCGCTCAAGGTCGCGATCTGGCGCGCAAGCTGCGCGATGGCCTGCGACTGCGCCCGCGCGATGGTCGCGGGACCCGCCTTGTCGCCCTGCACGCCCATCGGGACCGAAATGTCGAAGCTGCGCGCATGGTTCGCGCCACCAGCCGCAGAGTCTGCAACGTAATAGCGCCCGCTCAGCCGGAAGCTGCCATCGGACTGGGCCAGAGCCTTTTCCACCCGGACCTCGACGGTGCGGCGCGGGGGCTCGGCCAGCGGCCAGGGCTCGGCGATGACCGTCGCGCCCGACATGTCCGAAATCGCCCGCGCCAGCGTCAGCGTAAAGGCGCGCTGCGGCTGGTCCGCCCAAAGCTGGCGCGTGTTCGAACGCACCGCTCCATCGCCACCCTGCCAGCTGACCTCACCCGCCGAGGCGTATTCGGGCAGCGACACATCCCTCAGCTCGGCGGTGCCAAGGCGGTTGGGCAACCGCTCGCCCGAAGCCGGCGGGTCGATCAGGTAGCGGGCGGTCTTTTCGCCATTCGAGCAGCCGGCCAGCGCGGCCAGCAGTGCAGAGGCGATCAAAAGGTGGCGCATCTTATCGTCCCAGAATGAAGGCTTGTGGATTGCGTTCGATGGTGCGGGCCAGGTTGGCGAAGGAATTGGCCGCGCGCCGCATCTCGCGCATCAAATTGATCGTCTCGGTGTTGAAGGCGGAGCGGTCGCCATAGGCCGCAATCACGCTCTCCGCCCGCGCTGCCAGCGATTCCAGCCGCGCGGTCAGCTGCGGAAGCTGCCGGGCGGTGTCCGAGATGCTGTCCGCCGCCAGCTTGGCGGAACTCAGCGCCTCGTTCAGACTGCCGGCGGCATTGCCGTCGCGCAGGTCATTGAGAAGCCCCGATGCCGCCTCGAGCGTGTCGGACAGGTTGCGCGGCAGCTGCGCGGCGTCCTCCGAGCCGATCATGGCGCGGACATCCTTCAGGATTCCCTGCGCCTCGGTGGAAAGGGCGGCGAAATCGACTTCGGCCACCGAGGTCGCGGCCTTGTCGATTTCCTCGACCATGGCGGGGACATCGGCAGCGGCCAGCTTGACCGCCTCGGCCGCGGCCGAAGCCTCGTCGATCATCTTTCGAAGCTGACCCGCCGCGCCGGATTCGCGCAGCTCGGTCGCGATCTGGCGCATCTCGCCGCTGGTGGTCCGGGCGTCGTCCAGCGTGCCGCGCAGGGCGCCCGGAATGGCCCGTGTGTCTTCGCTGCTGGCCAGCGAGGTGATCGAGTTCATCATGTCGGTGACGGATTTCAGCGCCTCCTCGATCGGCAGGTTGCCAACCCGCGACAGGAAGCCCTGCGCCGTTTCCGAGAAGTCCGAGATCTCGCCCGGCGCGGTCGGGATGACCGGATTTGGCTTGGCATCGCGGTTCAGTTCCGCGGGCGCGCTGTCGGACAGCGAGACCAGTTCGACCTCAAGCGAGGTGCCAAAGAACCCGGCGCTGGCGATGCGCGCGCGAAGCCCGTTGCCCACCTGCTCGGCCACGAAGTCCAGTGCGCGTTCGCGCGTCACATCGCCGGACAGGCCCAGCCGTTCGGGCGTGATGGCCAGCGTCACCTCTTGCTGAATCCGTTCACCGTTCGGGCCGTCGACGGTGCGCGACGCAAGGTCGGTGACGCGTCCGACCGTCAGGCCCATGTACTGGACATTCGCGCCCGTCTCGAGCCCCTTGACGGATTCGTCGATCAGCATGGTCAGGCGCAGGACGTTGGCCGCGTCAATGAACAGGTTCTCACGTGCCGAGGCCTCGCTGGGTTGCAGCGCGAAGACATGGCCATTCTCGACAGGCTCACCGCCTGATGTCAGCGTCGCGAATTCGGCCCCGCCCTGCAGCAACGAGGCCAGCGAGTTCACGTTGACCGCCAGACCTTGCGCCCCGAACGAGATCGAAAACCCCGACGTATCCCAGAATACCGTGTTGCTGGTCAGCCGCGCGTCATGCGGGGCGGCGACGAAGACATCGGCCAGCACGCCTTCGTTGTTCTCGGCCAGCCGCAGGTTCTGCATCCGCCCAACCTGCAAGCCGCGGAAGGTGACGGGAGCGCCGTCGGTCATGCCCCGCGACCGCTCGGCCGACAGCACGATCCAGGTTCCCTTGGCGCCAAAGCTGGTCAAGGGCGGCTTTTCCAGGCCTTGGAATTCGGTCTGCTGCTCATCGGCCTGTCCGTCCCAATAACCTTCGATGAAGGATCCGGTCAGAACGGTGTCCAGGCGCGAAATTCCCTGCGCCGAGACCTGTGGCCGCACGATCCAGAACTGGGACTGGCTGTCGATGAAGCGGGCCAGATCCTTGTCGACACGGATATTCACCTCGACCTGTTGCAGATCCGAGGTGAAACGGACGGATTCGACCTTGCCCACCGTGATTTCGCGGAACTTCAGCGCGGTTTCGCCGGGCGTGATCCCGGTCGCATCCTTGAAGTTCACCGATATCAGCGTGCCGCGGCTGGCGATGGCGTTCCAACCCACCCCCAGGGTCACGATCAGCGCGATGATCGGAACCAGCCAGATCAGCGACGATCCTGCACGCACGGCGCGGGCCGCGGTCTTGCGCACAGGCTCGGCCGGTTTCAGCGCCGGGCCAGGCTCGGCGGGCGGGGGTGTGTCGGTCATAGGTGGTCTTGGTCCTTGCGGCTTCGCAGCGGCAGCCCCCGCCAGATCAGTCTTGGGTCAAAGCTTTGCGCAGAAAGCATTGTGAAAGCAACAGACAGCGCAAAGGCGACCGCCGCCGGTCCGGGATGGATCGAGGCGACAAATCCCAGCTGGACCAGTGCCGAGAGGATCGCCACGACGAAGACGTCGATCATCGACCAGCGCCCGATGAATTCGACCACCTCGTAGAGAACAAGGCGGCGATGCGCGTCATGAACCGTGGCGGGGCGCCCCGCGACAAGGGCAAGCCAGGCGATCGAGATGAACTTGCCGATGGGCACGATGATCGAGGCGGTAAAGACAACGGCGGCGACGAACCAGTTGCCGTAATGCAGCAGTTCCAGGACGCCGCCGAAGATCGTGGATTCACTGTTTCCCGCCAGCCCTCCAAAGGTCGAGGTCCGCAGCATCGGGAACAGGTTCGCGGGGATATAGAAGATGAAGCCCGCGATCAGCCAGGCCCAGACCCCATTCAGCGAACGTCGATCGGGCGGCACCAGCCCCGCGCCGCAGCGGTGGCAGGTTTCCTCGGCCGCGGGCCAGACGCGGCCGCAGCCGCGGCATCCGATCAACCCTGCGCGATGCGCCGTCAGGATCGGCGCGTCATGTTCGGCATTGTGGTCATGGCCGGGATTCGTCGGGCTGTCGTTCATTCCGGCCGCTCCCTCAGCAGTTCGCGCCCGTCGGTATGCGCCCCGCCATCCTCGATCGCGTCCCAGATCGTGGTGGCGCTGGTAAAGACGTTGCTGGCCGCGTTGACCAGGATCAGCGCGCAGAAGGCCCAGAAGGCCGGCCCGAAGCTGATGGTCGCAAGCCCGCCGACCTTGACCAGGGCAAGCGTGGTCCCGATCACGAAGATCTCGGCCATCGACCACGGCCGCAGCGTTTCGGACAGGCGAAAGGCCCCCACGGCATGGGCGCGGGGGGGCCGCCCGCGCGACAGCGGCAGCAGGGTATAGACCAGCAGGCAGGCCCGCAGCACCGGCAGGCCGACGATTGCCCCCAGCAGCCCCACCGTCAGCGGGATCAGCGGCCCGTGCGAGAAGGCCAGTGCCACGTCGAAAAGCGATGTCTCGTTCCCGAACCCCGAACGCGAGATGCGCAGGAACGGAAAGAACACCGCCGCCAGCATCAGGACGATGGTGGTGAAGGACAGGGCGATGATCCGGGTGAAGGCCCCGGCGCGCGGGCTGGCCAGAACCGCATTGCAGCGCACGCAGCGGGCGGTTTCCCCGGCATGAAGGTCATGTTCCACATGAAGCGCGTCGCAACGCGGACAGGCAATCAGCCCGCGTCCGCTTGTCAGGTCATATGTGCCTTCGATCTGCATCCGCCCAGAATAGGGGATGCCCCGCGCCTTGCAAGGCGCAGCGGGCACCGCCCCGAATGCGCGGCATTTGATCCGTTAACCCGATCTTAGGCCCCACGCGCCTAGACCAACAGGGAACAGCGGCAAGGGACTGGCCATGGCAGAACGCGGCGCACCCATCATCATCCGGAAGATCCGCGCCCGCAGCGGCAGCGGCGGCGGCCATCATGGCGGGGCCTGGAAGGTCGCCTATGCCGACTTCGTCACGGCGATGATGGCCTTCTTCCTGCTGATGTGGCTGCTGAACGCGACCACGGAAAAGCAGCGTCAGGGTCTGGCCGAGTATTTCAACCCCACCATCGTGCAATCGACCAAGGGCGGCGCTCACGGTCCCTTTGGCGGCGACCTGCAGGATGCCGATGCGAATTCGGGGAAGGGCATCGGTTCATCCCGCGACATCAAGGGCGGAAACCCGAACGAGACCGCTTTCGACGCGATGGCCCGTCACGTCCAGGACGAGCTGACCGGGCGCGGCGCGGAATCCATGCAGCGCCAGAACCTGCTGAAACATGTCGTCACCCGGATGACGGACGAAGGGCTGGTCATCGAGCTGACCGACCTGCTGGACGAGCCGCTTTTCATCGATGACAGCGCCCAGCCCAGTCCCGCCCTGCGCGACCTGGCCGGAATCCTGTCCGGTGTCCTGGCCCGCGTCCGCAACCAGCTGGCGATCTCGGGCCATGTCCGGTCCTATCCCGAATTGCTGATCCACTCTCCGGTCTGGGCGCTGTCGGATGCCCGCGCCCATGCCGTGCGCAACCTTCTGGAAGGCGCGGGGACCGAGGCGCGGCGGATCCAGCGTGTCACCGCGCTGGCGGACCGGCGCAACCGTTCGGTCAATCCGATGGATCCCGAGAACAACCGCATCGAAGTGATTTTACTTAGATGACGCGCCACTTTTCCCGGCGATTAGGGCGATCTTAACCCGCCGCCGGACAGACTGAACCAGTTCGACTCAGACAGGATGATCCAGAATGTCGATTTCCTCCGCCCTCGCCGCCGGCGTGTCCGGCCTGTCCGCAAACTCGGCCCGGCTGGCGGGCATCTCGGACAATATCGCCAACTCCAGCACCTACGGCTATCGCCGCGTCACGACAGAATTCGAAAGCGTCGTGATCGGCAATTCGAATGGTGGCGGACAATATTCGGCGGGGGGCGTGTTGTCGCAATCCAGCCGCGTGGTCGATCAGCGCGGCAGCCTGGTCGGGACGAGCAATCCCCTCGACATCGCGATCACCGGTCGCGGGATGCTGCCGGTCATGAACCTGTCCGAGCTGGACGGGCTTCAGACCGGGAACGTGCCGCTGTCCCTGACGCGCACCGGCGCATTCCGCACCGATGCCGAAGGGATCCTGCGCACGTCCTCGGGACTGGTGCTGCTGGGTTGGCCCGCGAACCGCGACGGCACCATCCCGACGATGGCGCGCGATTCCACCGCCGGGCTGCAACCGATCGTCCTGAACGTGAACGACACCTATGCCGAGCCAACGACGCGGATCAGCGTCGGCTTCAACCTTCCGGCCGAGGCGACGGTGGGCGGAAGCGCGGGAACAACCTCTTCAACCTCGATCGAATATTACGACAACCTTGGCGCCTCGCGTTCCCTGACGATGAGCTTCGTCCCGACGGTCGGCGCCTCGGGTACCGGGCGGTCCAACAGCTGGACGATGGAGGTGCGAGATTCCGCGACCTTCGACGACCCGGCGACCCCGGCCGACGAATCGCTGGTCGCATCCTATACGCTGGATTTCAACGACGCCCCCGGCGGTCCCCTGGGGGCGGTAACGACACTCAGTGGCGGCGCCTATGATCCCGCCACGGGCGAACTGACCGTCAACGCCGCGCATGGCCCGATCACCATCAATATCGGAGCGCCCGGCGGCACCGGCGGGCTGACCCAGATCAGCGCCGATTTCTCGCCCACCAACATCACCAAGAACGGCACCGCGGCGGGGGTGCTGACGGCAGTGGAAATCGACGAGAACGGCTATCTGCACGGCACCTATGACAGCGGGGTGACCCGCATCCTGTACCAGGTCCCGCTTGTCGATGTGCCCAACCCGAACGGCCTGACCGCGCTGGACAACCAGACCTACAAGATCTCGAAGGATTCGGGCGCGTTCTTTCTGTGGAATGCGGGGGACGGTCCGACCGGCTCGGTCGCCGGATATGCGCGCGAAAGCTCGACCACCGATGTCGCGTCCGAACTGACCGACCTGATCCAGACCCAGCGCGCCTATTCCTCGAATGCCAAGATCATCCAGACCGTCGACGAGATGCTGCAGGAGACGACCAACATCAAGCGCTGATACCGCCGGACTGACACAGGAGCAACGGCATGAGCCTTTCATCGGCGATCTCGAACGCCCTTTCCGGCCTCGCCGCGACATCGCGCGGGACCGAGGTCGTCTCGACCAATATCTCGAACAAATCCGTTTCGGGTTATGCCCGGCGAGAGCTGGAGCTTTCCTCGCGCCTTTACGCAGCAAATGGCGGGGGCGTGGCCATCGACGGCGTCCAGCGCATGGTCAATGCGGGGCTTCTGGCCGAAAACCGGCTGGCGCTGGCCCGCGCCACCGGGTCGGAAACGCTGGCGACATTCCATGCCAGCGTCGAGGCCAACTTCGGCACCGCGGATGACGCATCCTCGCTGACAAGCCAGCTGACCGCCTTTGACGCAGCCATCGCGGCGGCGACATCTCGACCGGACAGCGACGTGCGGCTTCAGGATGTGCTGGACAGCGCGCGCAACCTGGCCGCCAAGATCGGCGACGTGTCTCAGGGTATCGAGGACGCCCGGACCGGCGCTGAGAAGGCCATCGCCTCGGATGTGGACAAGCTGAACACCGCACTGGAACGCGTCGCGGCGCTGAACCGGCAGATCACCGTGACCAGTTCGCAGGGCGGCGATCCGTCATCGCTGATGGATGCGCGACAGGCGGCCATCGACGAGATCAGCGGTATCGTTCCCCTGGTCGAGGTCACGCGAGAAAATGGCCGCGTCGCACTGTTCACCAAGGGGGGCGCGACCCTGCTGGACGGGACGACCCCGGCGCAGATCGGGTTCGCAGCGGCCGGGCGCGTCACCGCCGACATGAGCGTCGAGAACGGCGCGCTTGGGACGTTGACGATCAACGGCAAGGCGCTTTCGCAAAGCGAGATGGCGGTCCTTGCCGGCGGCTCGATCGGGGCGAATTTCCAGATCCGCGACCAGCTTGCCCCGGAATACCAGAAGCAGATCGATGGCTTCGCGCGCGAACTCTATGACCGCTTTGCCGATCCGGCGGTCGATGCGACACTGGGCGGGGGCCACGGTCTGTTCAGCGACCTGCAGGCGGATCTGGACCCAGCGAACGAAACGGGGTTTGCCGGGCGGATTGCGGTTTCGGACACCTATGACCCCGACCGGGGCGGCGAATTGTGGCGGCTTCGCGCCGGGCAAAACGCGGCGGGTCCGGGCGACCTTGGCGAAAGCGGCCTGTTGCTGCGCATGTCGACGGCGCTGTCGGAAAACCGCGCCCCAGCTTCGGCCGCGATGTCGACCACGCCCCGCACCATGCTGACGCTGGCCACGGACATCGTGTCGCGCGCCTCGACCTTCCGGCTGGGAAGCGAGGCGACGGCCCTGCAGGACAAGACCCATTCCGACACCCTGCGCACGACCTTGCTGGCCGAGGGCGTCGATACCGACAGCGAGATGGAGGGGCTGCTGTCCCTGGAACGCGCCTATGCCTCGAACGCAAAGGTGCTTCAGACCGTCAACGACATGCTCGACCAGATCCTGAGGCTGTGATGACCAATTTCAATTCGATCAGCGACCTTTCGCGTGCCTTCCAGATGCGCCTTGGCCAGTCCTCGCTGAAGGCGCGGGTGGCGACCCTGTCCGAGGAATCCGCGACCGGCGTCAAGGCCGACATTCCCAAGGCGCTGGGGGGCGACCTTGGCCGGATCACCCAGATCGAATCCCGGCTGACGCTGCTGGATACGCATGCCCGCAACCTGGCCGAGGCGCAAAGTTTTCTGGGCGCCGCGCAATCCGGGCTGGAAAACATCCAGTCGCGCGCCAGCGCCACCGGCACCGTGCTGCTGTCGGATGCGCTGGTGTCGTCCGAAGCCTCGCTGAATGTCTATCTGAACAAGGCGCCGGGCGACCTGCGGGCGGTCATCGACTCCCTGAACTCGGCGGTCGCGGGGCGCTATGTCTTTGCCGGAAGCCGGACCGAGCAGGCGCCGGTCGTCGGCTATGATGCGATGATGGCGCAGATTTCGGCTGCCGTCGGCGGCGCGACCACGGCGGCTGACATCCTGGCCGGCATCGACGCCTATTTCGATGCCCCCGCGGGGGGCGGCGGATTTGCCGACACCGGCTATCTTGGCAATGACACGGGCAATGCCGCCATCGCCATCAGCCCCGAGACACGGATAGCGCCGCCGATCACCGCCAGTTCGCAGGATTTGCGGGCCGCGCTGAAAGGGTTCGCGATCATGGCCTATGCCGCGGAAGCCGGCGGCCTGGACCACAGCACCCGGCGCGAACTGTCCCGCGCGGCGGGCGGGTTTCTGGTGCAGGGAGAGATGGACCTGACCGAGGCCCGCACATTGACCGGCGTCGGCGAGGAGAAGGTCGCGCAGGCCATCACCTCGAACCAGGCCGAACGCTCGGCGCTGCAGGTCGCGCGCAATGGCCTGATCGCCGCCGATCCCTATGAGACCGCGACCGCCCTGCAGGAGGCCGAGGCCCAGATCGAGACGCTTTACGCGATTACCGCGCGGCTGTCGAAGCTCAGCCTGGCGGATTATCTGTGATGCGGCTCGCCTGGCTTCTGATCGGGCTTCTGGTTTGGGCCGGCGCTGCCGGGGCCGCGCCCGTGCGCATCAAGGATCTGGCCAATGTGGACGGGGTGCGCGGGAACGACCTGGTCGGCTATGGTCTGGTCGTCGGGCTGAGCGGGTCGGGCGACAGCCTGCGCAATGCCCCCTTCACCGAGGAGATCATGTCCAGCCTGCTGGAGCGGTTGGGCGTCAACGTCACCGAGGATGCCTTTCGCCCCAAGAACGTGGCCGCAGTGATCGTCACCGCCACCCTGCCCCCCTTCGCCCGTGCGGGATCGCAGATCGACGTCAACGTCGCCGCGATCGGGGACGCGAAAAGCCTGCTGGGCGGCACGCTGGTCATGACACCCCTGAACGCCGCCGATGGCGAGATCTATGCCGTCGCGCAAGGTTCGGTTCTGGCCGGAGGCGCCGAGGCAAGCGGAGAGGCAGCCTCGGTCGTCCAGGGCGTGCCGACGACGGGAACCGTGCCGTCCGGCGCGCGCGTTGAACGCGAGGTGGCCTTCGACTTTTCGCAGATGACCAGCCTGCGCCTTGCGCTGCGCAACCCGGATTTCACCACCGCCGCGCGGGTCGAGGCGGCGATCAACCGCAACCTGGGCAGCGGACTGGCGAACCTTCTGGATTCCGGCACCATCGAGATCGACTCCACCGTGCTGGGCAAGGTCAATCCGGCGCGCCTGATCGGCCAGATCGAAAACATCACCGTCGAGCCGGAAATCGCGGCGCGCGTGGTCATCGACCATCGCTCGGGCACGATCGTGATGGGAGAGGACGTGCGCATTTCACATGTCGCGGTGTCTCAGGGGAACCTGACGCTGCGGGTGCGCGAAGCCCCCATTGTCTCGCAACCCAATCCCTTTGCGCCGGGGGACACCGTCGTCGTGCCGCGCAGCCAGGCCGAGATCACCCAGGAACCGGGAATCGGCTTCGCCGAGGTCAGCGGGGAATCGTCCCTGTCCGAGGTCGTCGCCGGACTGAACGCCCTTGGCGTCCGCCCGCGCGACATGATTGACATCCTGAAGGCGGTCCATGCCGCAGGCGCGCTTCACGCCGAATTCATCGTCAACTAGCGCCGATCGATGCCGGGTTCCGGGGCGGTTCATTCACAGCCCCGAACTGGCCCGTTCAGGCGGATTTCGCGCGCTGCGCGATCGTGGCCTCGGACCACCACAGCAGATCGTCCAGCGTCGCTTTCAGCGAGGGCTGCAGGACGCCGTCGACCTCGGACATCTCGCCATTCGCGCCCAGGGGCGAGACCTTGAAGAACTCGGTGCCGCCCAGATGCACGCCGCTGCGGACCGGGACCATCTGAAGCTCGATCGCGATGGTGCGCAGATGCTCGGCCGCGCGCGCACCGCCCAGAGAGCCATAGGCCATGATGGCGGCGGGCTTGCGGTTCCATTCCTTGTAGGCCTGGTCCAGCGCGTTCTTGAGCGAGCCGGGGATCGAGCGGTTATATTCCGAGGTCAGGAAAAGATACCCGTCGAACTCTGCCAGCTTCTGCTGCCATTTCACGGCCCGGGGATCCTGCGAGGGAACCCAGGCGTTCGACGCCACCTCGTTGAAGAACGGCAGGTCGTAGTCCCGAAGATCGACCAGTTCGAAAGTCATGTCCTCGCGTTTCGAGACATTCTCGAACAGCCAGGCCGCGGGCTTGTCGGCGAATCGCGTCGCGCGGGTCGAACCGATGATGACGGCGATATGCGGTTTCTTCATCTTCCCAATCCTCTTTTCCTGAGCATGGTTCATGGCAGGTCAACCACTTCCGGGGTGGAGATTGCTGCGGGTGCCGCGTTTCGGCAAGTCGCCACGAATGAAATGCCATGTTCGGATTTTGGAAACACCCCGGCGACGCGAAAGGTTGCCGAATCCTGTCCGGGGTGGCGCGCCCGGAAGGATCCGGGCGCGGGCCGGTCAGGCCAGCCAGGCGCTGGCCTGGGTCAGGTCGTCGGGGGACAGCTCATGTCCCGCGGCAAGGGTGCGGCTGTCCAGCTCGGCACCCCCACGGCGCAGCGCCTGTTCCAAGGCCGGTGCCATCCGGCCGAACATGTCGCGCGCCCCGTTCAGCATCAGCACCCCATGCCCGGCAAGCGCCCCTTCGGCGGGTTCCGGCGGGTTTTCAAGCGCCTGAACGGCCCGCAGCAGGATGGCGCTGCGGATCGCCTGCGGGTGAAGCTGCAAGATCGCACCGATCAGGTTCGCACCGTTCGAATAGCCAAGATAGGTCATCCGCGCGGGATCAAGGCCATAGGACCGCACTGCGTCCTCGATGAAGGCGACAAAGGCCTCGGCCTCGGCGCGGATGTCTTCCTGGTCATAGGTCACGGCATCGAAACGACGGAACCAGCGGTTGATCCCCTCTTCGGTGGACCGTCCGCGAACCCCCAGCAGCGTGGCGTTCGGGGCCAGCCGATGGGCCAGCGGCATCAGGTCGGTCTCGTTCCCGCCGGTCCCGTGCAGCAGGACGATGGTGCTGCCATCCGGGTTTTCCGGTCGGTGGAAGCGGTGGACGAAATGCAGGTCGCGCATGGGACTCCTTTCCTCGCCCGGCAGGGCGAATTGCGGCAGCAGGACACGCAGATCCTCGGCCCGGGCCGCGTCTTGGGGGGGAACGAACAGCGTGGTGCCCAACTGGTCGGGCGCCTCGTCCAGGGTGAAGCCGGGACCGTCGGTCGCATATTCCAGCAGGATCGAAGCGGGATCACGGACGTAAAGCGACAGGAAATACTTCCGGTCGTGAACGCTGGTCACGTCGGTGTCCTTCAATGCCAGACGCATCCGGCGGACCGCATCCGCATCCACGGCGCGCAATGCGACATGGTCAAGAATTCCGGTCCCAGGAATGCCCGCGAAAAAGCCCGAGCCGTCGCGGATGTCGATCACGTCCGTGTCCGAAACCATGCGCCGGACCGCGCCCTCGACCGTGCCGGGACGATATCCGAACTGCCCCAGGAACGCCGCTGAATCCGCGAGCTTCTCGGTCATCAGCGTGACCGAACGCAGGCGCGTCGGCGCGAGCGGATCCGGCAGGGGCGCGGCCGCGGGCAGGTCGATGCCGACCAGCTTCACGGTCACCCCGTCCGGGTCTTTCAGCCGCAGCACCGTCTCTCCGAATTCACGGGTCGGCCCTTCGACCGGGACGTGCGCGGTCATCGCGCGGACAAGCCAGGTCCCGATGCTGTCGGGTGGAACCGCCAGCGCGATTTCCGAGACCTGACCATGCCCGACCCGGCCCGGCGCGCCGTCTTCCCACACCAGGAAAGTGACCAGCGAACCGGGCGAGGCCAGCGCATCGCCATAGAACAGGTGCAGCTGCTCGGCATCCTCGAACCCGCCGGTCCGCTTGACCAGCCGCAGGCCCAGAAAGCCGGCATAGAAGTCGACATTGGCCTGGACCCGGCGGGTGATGCCGGTGACGTGGTGGATGCCGGTCGTCATGGTTTATTCTCCTTTCGGGCCCTCCTCATGGGCCAGGACTTTCTGAACCGCCGGGTCGGCGGCAATGCGGTCATGCAGAGCCGTGACATTGGCCCAGCCGGAAATGCCTTCGGGCAGAAGCTTTGCCGCCCAGCGGATCATCGGGAAGGCATAGGCGTCGATCACAGATCGCTGCGCCAGCACCCATTCCCGCCCTTTCAGGTGGTCATCAAGCAGCGCCAACTTGCGCCGGACCAGCTTGCGACCCGCTTCCTGCACGGCTTCAAGATCGGCCTTTTCGCGGCTGGTCGTATAGCGCTGCGGCATGAACAGCGGGAAGAAGGCGGGGTGAAGGTCGCCGGTGAAGAAGCTGGACCAACGGTCCAGATCGGCCTGTGCACGGGGATCGTCGCCGCCACCCAAACCCGCCTCGGGGTGGATCCGGGCAAGGTGATGCAGGATCGCGCCGCATTGCGTCAGCAGCCAGCCATCGTCTTCGCGCAGGGCGGGAACGGCACCGGCGGGGTTCACCGCCAGAAGCTCGGGAGAGCCGAATTCGACCGGCACCGCCTGATAGGGCGCGCCGATCCACTCCAGCGCGATATGGGGCGCCAGCGAGCAGGCGCCCGCATGGAAGAACAGGGTAGGCATGGGCAATCTCCGTTTCTTGTGCAGGTTACTTAGCACGAAGAACGGACTTGCCCACGGCCCCCGCGCGCAACCCGGTGTTTGGTCGGCGCGAACGGCCCGTTCTCAGGCGGCGGAATGCGCGCCCTTGGCCAGATCCGAGACGAAGCCCAGGATCTCGGGCACCGACCGGCGCTCGCCGATCAGGCGCACGATCGCCGAACCGACGACGCAGCCATCCGCGACGCTCGCGACCGCCGCCGCGGCCTCGGGGGTCGAGATGCCGAAGCCGACCACGACCGGCAGCCCGGCCGCGGCGCGGATGCGCGCAACCTCGGGTGCGACCTCGGCCGCATTGGCGGCGGGACCGCCGGTGATGCCGGTGACCGAAACGTAGTAGACGAAGCCGGAGGTGTTCCGCACGACTGCCGGAAGGCGCTGGTCGTCGGTCGTCGGCGTCGCAAGACGAATGAAATTCATCCCGGCCTTGTTGGCAGGAAGGCAAAGCTCGCTGTCTTCCTCGGGGGGCAGGTCGACGACGATCAGGCCGTCGACGCCCGCCTCGACCGCCTCGGCGATGAAGCGGTCAACCCCGCCGTCGCGCGCATAGATCGGGTTGTAGTAACCCATCAGCACGATCGGCGTGCGATCGTCCCCCGCGCGGAAGGCCCGCACCATGTCGAACACGCGCGAGACGCTGCCACCCGCCTCCAGCGCGCGTTGGCCGGCGGCCTGGATGGTCGCGCCATCGGCCATCGGATCGGTGAAGGGCATGCCCAGCTCGATCACGTCGACGCCCGCATCCGGCAGGCCGCGCATGATCTCAAGCGAGGTGTCGAAATCGGGATCGCAGCCCATCATGTAGGCGACAAATGCCTTGCCGCCGGTTTCGGCAAGCCGTGCGAAGGTGTCGTCGATTCTGCTCATTTTTCCCCGGTCCCCGTCAGCCAGTTCGTTCCGCCGTCCAGCGTTATCCCCAACGCCCGGTAAAGATCAACGGCCCGCACTGGACTTGGGGCGCGTCCGCCCATAAAAGGCGCGAGATTTCCGGGAAAAGGGGTGCATCATGGGCTTTCGTATGGGGATCGTCGGGCTGCCGAACGTGGGCAAGTCGACGCTGTTCAACGCGCTGACCAAAACCGCAGCCGCGCAGGCCGCGAACTTCCCCTTCTGCACGATCGAGCCGAATGTCGGCGAGGTCGCGGTACCCGACGCGCGTCTGGACAAGCTGGCCGCGATCGCGGGCAGCAAGCAGATCATCCCGACCCGCATCACCTTCGTGGACATCGCGGGGCTGGTGAAGGGCGCGTCGAAGGGCGAGGGCCTGGGCAACCAGTTCCTCGCCAATATCCGCGAGGTGGACGCCATCGCGCATGTCCTGCGCTGCTTCGAGGATGGCGACGTCACCCATGTCGAGGGCCGCGTGGATCCCATCGCCGATGCCGAGACCATCGAGACCGAGCTGATGATCGCCGATCTCGAAAGCATCGAGCGTCGGCTGGCCAATATCCAGCGCAAGCTGAAAGGCGGCGACAAGGAAGCCGTGGCTCAGGAAAAGCTGCTGAAGGCTGCGCAGTCCGCGCTTGAGGCTGGCAAGCCCGCCCGCACGGTCAAGGTCGATGACGAGGATCAGAAGGCCTGGGGTATGCTGCAGCTTCTGACCGCGAAGCCGGTCCTGTTCGTCTGCAACGTCGAGGAAGACAAGGCGGCCGAGGGGAACAGCCAGTCCGAGCGCGTGGCGCAGATGGCCGCCGAGCAGGGCGCGGGCCATGTCGTGATCTCGGCCAAGATCGAAGAGGAAATCAGCCAGCTTCCCGCGGACGAAGCCGCGATGTTCCTTGAGGAAATGGGCCTGCACGAGGCCGGGCTCGACCGACTGATCCGCGAGGGCTACAAGCTGCTCGGGCTTGAGACCTATTTCACCGTCGGTCCCAAGGAAGCCCGCGCCTGGACCATCCATCAGGGCACGCTGGCCCCGCAGGCGGCGGGCGTCATCCACGGCGATTTCGAACGCGGCTTCATCCGCGCCGAAACCGTCGCCTATGAGGACTATGTCACCTACAAGGGCGAGGCCGGTGCGCGCGAAGCAGGCAAGTTCCGGGTCGAAGGCAAGTCCTATGAGGTGAAGGACGGCGACGTTCTGCATTTCCTGTTCAACGCCTGATCCGCGGCGGCTTGCCGGGGTCCTGCCCGGCAACCGCAAGCGATCCGCACGACAACCGCTGCCGCGCTTGCCTGATCCTGGGCGTCAGGCGCGGCGGGACGTGATACAGGCATCGGGATTCCCGTCGCCATCCAGGTCCTGGTCATTGGCGATATACCGGTCGTCGATCGAAACGGTAACCTCGGCCTTGTCAGGATCATAGCCCTGCCCTTCGGGGAAATCGACGACGGGCAGGTCCTCGGCATGGGTGGTCATGTTCGCGCCCTGCAAGAAAACATGGCTACGGACCCAGACCTGTGGACGCCTGCCGCAATGCGGATTTCACCCAGAGCAGGGTCTCGTGTTCCGGCGTGCGCGGGCTTGAACAGGGTGGAAAGGCAGGTGCTGGCCCGCGGATGCGGCCTCTGTCACGGCGTTTCCATTTGGATTCCATCGACTTCCGTGTGCCCGCTTGCACGCGGGACGCTTGATTTTTGCGGAATCGGGCGGTTGACTGGCTATGATGCCAACCTCATGCGGGGACCATTCATGGTCAGCACTTTGAACAGCCTGCAATCCTATGCCATCGGACTTCTGCGGATCATCGCCGGCCTGCTCTATCTTGAACACGGCACGCAGAAAATTCTGAGCTTCCCCATTCCCGGACCCGAGACGCTTTCTGGCCTGACCCTTCTTTCGGGCATTCTCGAATTCGGCGGTGGGATTCTGATCGTTCTGGGCCTTTTCACGCGGCCCGTAGCCTTCATCCTGGCCGGTCACATGGCCTTTGCCTATTGGATGGTGCACGCGCCCAAAAGCTTTTTCCCCGTCGCCAATGGCGGCGATGCGGCCATCCTTTTCTGCTTTGTCTTTCTGATGCTGGTCACGACCGGCCCCGGCGCCTTCGCCCTGGGCCGCGACCGGCGCTGAGGCGGCATCTCCCGCGCAAGGCATGACGCCGCCCGAAGGGGGCGGCGTCGTTGCCGGTTTCAGTGGTTGTGGCGCGGCGGCGTCGAGGAGATGCGCTGGAAATCCTCGGCCCCGCGAATGGTCGCGCCATCCTCAAGCTGCGTCACCGTCTCGCGGTAGATGCGTTGCCACGGGGTGCGCGACGGCGGCACGGCCGGGATGCCATCAGCCTTGCGGCGGGTGATCTCGGCGTCATCGACCAGCATGTCGCAGGTGCCCGCGTTCAGGTCCAGACGGATCACGTCGCCGGTGCGGACCCATGCCAGACCGCCACCCGCCGCGCTTTCGGGCGAGGCGTTCAAGATCGAGGGGCTGTCGGCTGTCCCGGATTGACGCCCATCGCCCAAGGTCGGCAGGCTGGTGATGCCGCGCTTGATCAGATGATCCGGCGGCTGCATGTTCACCACCTCGGCCGAGCCCGGCCAGCCCAGCGGACCCGCGCCACGGATGACCAGAATGGACCGCTCGTCGATCCCCAGTTCCGGGTCGTTGATGCGGGCATGGTAGTCTTCCGAGCCGTCAAAGACGAATGCCTTGCCCTCGAAGATCCCTTCACGGCCCGGTTCCGACAGGTAGCGGGTACGGAAGTCGGCGGAAATCACCGAGGTCTTCATGATCGCGAAATCGAACAGGTTGCCCTTGAGGACGAAGAAGCCCGCGCGTTCCATCATCGGATCGGCATAGGGCTTGATGACTTCGCGGTCGGTCGCCTCAAGGCCTTCAAGGTTCTCGGCCATGGTCTTGCCGCTGACCGTCGGGCAATCGCCATTCAGTTTCCCGGCCTGCAGCAGTTCCCACATGATCGCGGGGACACCGCCGGCGCGGTGGAAGCGCTCGCCCAGATAGGCACCGGCTGGCTGGACGTTCGCCAGCAGCGGAATGTCATAGCCATGCGCCTGCCAATCCTCGGGGCGCAGATCGACGCCCGCGTGCTTGGCCATCGCCATGATATGGGGCTGGGCGTTGGTCGACCCGCCAATGGCCGAGTTCACCCGGATCGCGTTCAGGAAGGCTTCGCGCGTCAGGATGTCCGAGGGGCGGATGTCTTCCAGCACCAGTTCCACGGCGCGGCGGCCGGTGCGGTAGGACATCTGGCCACGGGCGCGATAGGCGGCGGGAATGGCAGCGCAACCGGTCAGCGACATGCCAAGCGCCTCGGCAATCGCGTTCATCGTGCTCGCCGTGCCCATCGTGTTGCAATGGCCGACCGAGGGGGCCGAATCCAGCGCCGCCTCAAGGAATTCCTCGCGCGTGATCTCGCCTGCCGCGTATTTCCGGCGCGAGCGCCAGATGACGGTGCCGGAACCGACCAGCTCACCATCATGCCAGCCGTCCAGCATGGGGCCGCCCGACAGGACAATAGCGGGAATATCCACCGTCGCCGCCGCCATCAGCGCCGAAGGCGTGGTCTTGTCGCAGCCGGTGGTCAGCACCACGCCGTCGAAGGGATAGCCGTAAAGCAGCTCGACCAGACCCATATAGGCAAGGTTGCGGTCCAGCGCGGCGGTCGGACGCTTGCAGTTCTCGAACAGCGGATGCGAGGGGAACTCGATCGGAATCCCGCCCGCGTCGCGGATGCCGTCGCGCACGCGCTTGGCCAGATCCAGATGGTGGCGGTTGCAGGGGTTCAGGTCGCTGCCCGATTGCGCGATCCCGATGATCGGCTTGCCCGAGCGCAGTTCCTCGGGGGTGGTGCCGTAGTTCATGAAGCGCTCAAGATACAGCGCGGTCATGTCGGCATGGTCGGGGTTGTCGAACCAGTCCTGCGAACGCAGGCGGCGAGGTGGCTGATGACCGGTCGTCATTTGCTCTCCTGTGCGGGGGCGCCCGCATTCATCGTTTCCAGATGCAGCAGCAAGCCGCTGTGATCCGCGTCACCGTTTCCGGCGGCGACGAACTCGGTGAACTCGGTGCGGACGGTCTCTGTCAAGGGCAGCGTCAAACCCGTCGCCTCGGCCAGCACCGCGACAGCATCCAGATCCTTCAGTTGCAGGCGCGACGGGCCACCGGGGGCAAAGTTCCGCGCGACCATGCGGCCGCCATGCAGTTCAAGGATCCGGCTTTCGGCGAAGCCACCACGGATCGCATCGCGGAATTTTGCGCGATCCGCGCCGCCCGCTTCGACCAGCATCATCGCTTCGGCCACCGCACCGATGGTGACGGCGACGATCTGCTGGTTCGCCAGCTTGCAGACCTGCCCCGCACCGGCAGGGCCGACATGGGTCAGGCGTCCCAGCGGGGCAAAGACATCCGCCAGCGCCTCGATCACCGCGGCATCACCGCCCGCCATCAGCGCCAGCGTCCCGGCCTCGGCGCCCACGACACCGCCGGAGACGGGGCTGTCGACATGGGCAAAGCCCAGCTCCGCCAATTGCCGGGCATGTTCCCGCGCCATCTGCGGTGTGATCGAGGACGTGTCGATGATGACCGCAGCCGGTGCCAGCGCCTCGGCCACGCCGCGCGCGAACAGGACGTCGCGGACGGCATGGCCGTCCGAAAGCATGGTGAAGACGACCTCGGCCCCGGCGACGGCCTCGGCTGGGCTTTCGGCCACCGTCGCGCCATCGGCGGACAGCGCCTGCGCCTTTTCAGGGGCACGGTTCCAGACCGTTACCGGGAAACCGGCCGCAAGCAGACGGCGCACCATCGGTGCGCCCATCAGCCCGGTTCCCAGAAACGCGATGCGTTTCATGTTCCCGTCGGTCACAGCTTGCCGCCCAGTTCTTCGTCGATATGGACGCGGATGATCTCGTCAAAGCTCGACTCGGCGGTGAAGCCCAGCTCGCGGGCGCGCTTCGCCTCGAAACCAGGCGCCCAGCCCTCGCACATGCGCATGATCATCTCGTTCGGCTCGCGGCGGATCAGGTTCACGGCCTTGTCCCCGGCGACACGGCGCAGCGCCTCGATCTGCTCGCCCACCGTGGCACTCAGGCCCGGCATCGACAGGTTGCGGCGCGGTCCGACCAGATCGACATCGATGCCGGCGGCGTGCAGCATGAAGCCAACCGCCGAACGCGGCGAGGTGTGCCAGTGGCGGATCGATTCCGGGACCGGCAGCACGGCTTCCTGCCCCACCAGCGGCTCGCGCAGGATGTTCGAGAAGAAGCCCGAAGCCGCCGCGTTCGGTTTGCCGGGGCGGATGCAGATCGTGGGCAGGCGGATGCCGATGCCGTCAAAGAAGCCGCGGCGCGAATAATCGGCCAGCAGCAGTTCGCTCATCGCCTTTTGCGTGCCATAGCTGGTCAGGGGCGTGGTGTGGAAATCGTCCGGGATCGGGAAGGGCAGCGGCGCGCCGACCACGGCGATGGACGAGGCAAACACCACGCGCGGGCGGTAGCCGTCTTCCTTCTGTGCCAGACGGATCGCCTCGAACAGCGCGCGGGTACCGTCCAGGTTGATGCGGTAGCCCTTTTCGAAGTCCAGCTCGGCTTCGCCCGACACGATCGCGGCAAGGTGATAGATCACGTCGGGGCGGGTCGCGATCAGGCGCTCGGCCATGCCCGCGTCGGACAGATCGGCGGTCAGGCAGGTCACCTTGCCGGTGAAGCCCGCGGGTGCTTCCGGCTCGAACACGTCGACAAGGGTCAGCGCCTCAAGCGGGCGATTGTTCAGCGCGCCGTCCGCGACCAGCCTTTGCGTGAGTTTGCGCCCTACCATGCCGGCTGCGCCAATGATCAGGATATGCATTCCGGTTCCCCCCGAAAATGAAGACCGCAGCGGCGACATGCCGGGGCGGATTTATCTGGTTGTCTGATAACCTGATCTCTGTATGATGCAAGTCGTTTTCACGACGGACGACCGGAGGGGTCAGGCGAGATGGATCGACAATTGGAAGCGGCCGGCTTTGCCACTGGCGAAGGCGGGCGTAAGGATTTGGCGCAGCGCCTGTCCGAAATGCTGGATCCGCAGATCGTCCTGACCGGCGAAGGGATGCACGACTATTGCCGCGACTGGCATGGCGATGTGCAAAGCGACGCGATAGCCGTCCTGCGCCCCCGCAGCACCGACGAGGTTTCGGCGGTGATGCGTGCCGCCGCTGCGCTGGGGCTGGACGTGGTCCCGCAGGGTGGCCGGACCGGCCTTGTCCTGGGCGGCGTGCCCGACCAACCCGCAAGGCAGGTGGTTCTCAGCCTTGAGCGCATGACAAGCATCCGCCAGATCGACGCCGAGGACTTCTCGGCCGTGGTCGAGGCTGGCGTCGTCCTTGAGGCTTTCAAGGAAGCCGTCGCGGAAGCCGGATTGTTTTTCCCGCTGGCGCTTGGCGCGCAGGGCAGCTGCCAGATCGGTGGCAACGTCTCGACCAATGCGGGCGGCGTGAACGTGCTGCGCTATGGCATGACCCGGGAACTGGTTCTGGGGTTGGAGGTGGTTCTGCCCGACGGCACCGTCTTCGAAGGGCTGTCGCAACTGCGCAAGGACAACCGCGGCATCGACCTGAAGCAGCTGTTCATCGGCGCCGAAGGCACCTTGGGCGTCATCACCGCCATTTCGGTCAAGCTGCTGCCCCGCCCCGAACATGTCGCAACTGCACTTCTGGCCCTGAACAGCCTGCCGGACGTGATGACGCTGTATCGGCGCGCGCGGCAGCAATGCTGCGACCTGATGTCGGCCTTTGAATTCCTGCCGCCGCTGGCCTTCCAACTGGCGCAGGAGGGGATTCCCGGCCTGCAGATCCCGATCGATACCAGCCACCCGGCCTATGCGCTGGTCGAAATCTCGGGCTCCGGTCTGGTCGATATCGACGACCTGATGGCGCGCTTCCTGGAGGGCGCCATGGAGGACGGGCTGGTTATCGACGGCGTCGTCGCCCAGTCCCGCCAACAGGCCCAGAACCTGTGGCTGATCCGCGAAGGCATGAACGAGGGTCAGGCCCGCCGTGGCAAGCACCTGCGCACCGATGTCTCGGTCCCGCTGTCGAAGCTGGCCGATTTCGTGGCCGAGGCCGAAGCCGCGATCGCCAGAGACATGCCCGGCTGCGTCAGCGTGTCCTACGGCCATGTCGGCGACGGAAACGTGCACCTGAACGTGATGCCTGACACATCGCTGGGGGCGGACAGCATCGATCCGCAGATCAAGCAGGCGAAGAAGATCGTGAATACGGTTCTGGATGGCTATAAGGGGTCGATCAGTGCGGAGCACGGCATCGGGCGCCTGAAGAAGCCCGATTTCGAAGCCCGCCTGCCCGAGGCGCAGCGCCAGCTTCTGCTGGCGATCCGGCGCGGGATCGACCCGGACGGCCGGATGAATCCCGGCTGCCAGCTTGATCCCCGCTGATCCGTCACGGGAATAAGGCAAGGCAGGGGGGAGAGGCGAAACATGCAGCAGGGAATGGAACAGATCGAACGCAACACGCATCTGCCGACGCGGATTGCCAAGCAATTCGCGCAGCGGATCCACGACGGCGCGCTGAAGCCCGGCGACAAGCTGCCGACCGAGCATGCGATGGCGCAAAGCTTTGGCGTCAGCCGAACCGTGGTGCGTGAAGCCATTGCGCAGCTGCGCAACGAAGGACTGGTCGAGACGCGCCAAGGCGTCGGCGCCTTCGTCGTCGAGCGCCAGTTCCGCCATATCCGGCTGGAGGATGGCCAGCGGATGGACAAGCACGCCTTCAGCGACCTTTTCCAGCTTCGCGTACCCTTGGAGATTGAGGCCGCCGGGATCGCCGCGGCACATCACCGGGCCGAACACCTGATCCAGCTGGACGACTCGCTTGCCCGCATCGCCCTGCCGCTTGACTGGAATACCGAAGGTGTGGCCGCCGATCTGGACTTTCACCGCATCATCGCGCAGGCGACTGGGAACGAATATTTCCCGCAATTCATCGGCGCGATCGCGGACCGGGTCGGGCATGTGATCATCGCGGCGCGGGAACAGACGATGCCTGATGAAATCCGGGCCATCACCATCACCGAACACACCGCCATCCGCGACGCGATCCGGGCCCGCGATCCGGTTGCCGCGCGGCAGGCCATGCGATTTCACCTGACCGGATCGGCACAACGAGTCGGCCTTGCCCTGCGGTTTTACAATTAAATCATAATACAATCATATCTTTAAGCGAATTTTACCCGACTCTGCTTTGACGGTGGACAGAAAGTCGCTCGGCGGCTAGTTATCCGGTCATAAGGTTGTCTGACACCGCATGTGTCAACGCGGCACGGAGGCGCCGCGTAGGAGGGAGGTTTGCTTTGACTTCAACTCAAGCGTTGAAGGCGGTCGGGATATTGCCCGATGACGCCGATCGCGCGGTCCTGGTCGGACGGGTCTGGTCGCAGGCGGCCGAAGGCCCCTGCCCGGTCATTCTGCGCAATGGTGATGTTTTCGATCTGAGCGGAATTTCCGCCACCGTCTCGGGGCTGCTGGAAACCCCGGATCTTCTGACGCGCGTCGCCGCCGAGGATCTGCCCCGGCTTGGCCATCTTGACGAATTCCTGGATGGCAGCGCCGGACGGCTGCTGGCGCCGGTGGACCTGCAGGCGATCAAGGCCGCGGGCGTCACCTTTGCCGACAGCATGCTGGAACGCGTGATCGAGGAACAGGCACGCGGCGACAGTGGCCGCGCCCAGGAAATCCGCGCTCGTCTGGCCCCCGTCATCGGGGAAAACCTGCGTGGCGTGCAGGCCGGCTCGGACAAGGCCCGTCAGGTCAAGTCGCTGCTGCAGGAAATGAACCTGTGGTCGCAATACCTGGAAGTGGGCATTGGCCCCGATGCCGAGATCTTCACCAAGGCCCAGCCCATGTCCTCGGTCGGCTGCGGCGACAAGGTCGGGCTGCACCCGATCTCGGAATGGAACAACCCGGAACCCGAAGTGGTGCTGGTCACACGCTCGGACGGCACCATCCTTGGCGCGACGCTGGGCAATGACGTGAACCTGCGCGATGTCGAGGGTCGTTCGGCCCTGCTGCTGGGCAAGGCCAAGGACAACAACGCGTCCTGCGCCATCGGTCCGTTCATCCGCCTGTTCGACGGCGAATTCACGCTGGACGTGGTCGAAAAGGTCGTCGTCACCCTACTGGTTCAGGGCGAGGACGGCTTCGAGATGACCGGCGAAAGCCCGCTGGAAGCAATCAGCCGCAAGCCCGCCGATCTGGTCGGGCAGATGCGTAACCGCTCGCACCAGTATCCCGACGGCGCGGTGCTGTTCCTTGGCACCATGTTCGCCCCGGTCAAGGACCGCCGCGGCAAGGGCCAGGGCTTCACCCACGAGATCGGCGACCGTGTCGAGATCTCGACCCCGCGCCTTGGCAGCCTGGTGAACTGGGTCGACCGGTCGGATGCCTGCCCGGAATGGGATTTCGGCACCCGTGACCTGATGCGCAACCTGGTGAAGCGCGGACTGGGAGGGAAGATCTGATGAAAACCGCAATCAAGCTTTTCTACCGCGTTCTGGACGGTGTGCTGATCCTCCTGATCGGGGGCATGGCGCTGATGGTCTTTGTCAACGTGGTCATGCGCTACGCGATGAACTCGGGGATTCCTGTCACCGAAGAGCTCTCGCGCTTCTTCTTCGTCTGGCTGACCTTCATCGGCGCCGTCGTCGCCCATCGCCACAACCTGCACATGGGCATGGAGACCTTTGTCGCCATGCTCGGCCGCAAGGGTCGCATGCTTATGATGGGGCTGTCCGACCTCATGATCATCGGCTGCTCGGGCGTGCTGTTTGTCGGGACCTGGAAACAGCTTCCGATCAACAACAGCATGCTTGCCCCTGTCTCGGGCATTCCGATGTCCTGGGTCTACGGAACCGGTATCTTCACAGCCACCTGTATCATCCTGATCACGCTTGAGCGCCTTGTCCGGCTGCTGACCGGCAAGATCACCGACGCCGAGATCGCCGCCTTCGCCGGTGAATTCCACAGCGTCGAAGAGCTCGCGGAGCGCGCAGTATGACCCTGATCGTCTTTATCGCTTCCCTGATCGGGGCCATGGCCATCGGTGTGCCGGTCGCCTTTGCCCTGATCTTCTGCGGCGTCATGCTCATGACCTATATGGGCATGTTCAACACCCAGATCATTGCCCAGAACATGATGATCGGCGCAGACACGTTCACGCTGCTGGCCATCCCCTTCTTCGTCCTGGCGGGCGAATTGATGAATGCGGGCGGACTCTCCAAGCGCATCATCGACTTCTCGATTGCCTGCGTCGGACATATCCGGGGTGGCCTTGGCATCGTGGCGATCGTCGCCGCGATCATCATGGCCTCGATTTCGGGTTCGGCCGCTGCCGATACCGCGGCGCTGGCCGCGATCCTGATCCCGATGATGGCGCGCGCCGGCTATAACGTGCCGCGCTCGGCGGGCCTCATCGCTGCAGGCGGCGTCATTGCGCCGGTCATCCCGCCGTCGATGGCCTTCATCGTCTTCGGCGTCTCGGCAAACGTGTCGATCTCGAAGCTGTTCATGGCCGGGATCGTGCCGGGCGTGCTGATGGGCCTGTCGCTGCTCGTCACCTGGCTGCTGGTCGTCCGCAAGGACAAGATCGAAAGCCTGCCGAAAGCCAGCTGGCCGGATCGCGGCCGCTCGGCGGCGCGCGCGGCCTGGGCGCTTGGCATGCCGGTCATCATCCTGGGCGGCATCAAGATGGGCGTCGTCACGCCCACCGAAGCCGCCGTCGTCGCAGCCTTCTACGCACTGTTCGTCGGCATGTTCGTCTATCGCGAACTGAAGCCCTCCGAACTGCCCAAGGTGCTGCTCTCGGCCGCCAAGACCACCGCCGCGATCATGTTCCTCGTCTGCGCCGCGCTGGTGTCGGCCTGGCTGATCACCGCCGCGAATATCCCGAACGAGATCACGGGCTATATCGAGCCGCTGATCGACAACCCCAAACTGCTGATGTTCGCCATCATGGTCCTGATCCTGATCGTGGGCACGGCACTGGACCTGACGCCAACCATCCTGATCCTGACGCCGGTGCTGCTGCCGATCGTCGTCAAGGCCGGGATCGACCCGATCTACTTCGGCGTCATGTTCATCATGAACTGCTGCATCGGTCTCTTGACCCCGCCTGTGGGTGTCGTCCTGAACGTCGTCAGCGGCGTCGGCAAGATCCCTCTGGGCAAGGTCATCACCGGTGTCTGGCCCTTCCTGATCGCCGAAACCCTCGTCCTGTTCCTGCTGGTCCTGTTCCCGCAGATCGTGACGGTTCCGGCAAGCTGGCTCTACTGACACCATTCCATCTTCGCTTTTCCATCTCCTGGGAGGAAACCAAATGAAAAGCACTGCAATCAAGGCCGCCCTTCTCGTCTCGACCCTGCTTGGGGCGGCAACCCCGGCACTGGCCGATTTTCAGGACCGCAACTTCCGCGTCTCGAACGGGATCAACGAAGATCACCCGGTCAACAACGGCATGAAGGCCATGCAGGTCTGCCTGGACGAAAAGACCGGCGGCAAGATGAAGATGACCGGCTTCTGGGGCGGCGCGCTTGGCGGCGACCTTCAGGCCACGCAGGCCCTGCGCTCGGGCGTGCAAGAGGCGGTCGTGACCTCCTCCTCGCCGCTGGTCGGTATCGTCCCGGCGCTTGGCGTCTTCGATCTGCCCTTCCTGTTCCGCAGCAACGAGGAAGCCTATGAGGTCATGGATGGCGAGTTCGGCGACTTTCTGAACGAAAAGCTGGATGCGGCGGGCCTCGTCAACCTCGGCTACTGGGAAAACGGGTTCCGCAACGTCTCGAACTCGAAACAGCCGATCACCAAATGGGAAGACTTCGAAGGTCTGAAACTGCGCGTGATGCAGAACAACATCTTCCTCGACACCTTCTCGAACTTCGGTGCGAACGCGACCCCGATGGCTTTCGGCGAAGTCTTCTCGGCACTGGAAACCAAGGCGATCGACGCGCAGGAAAACCCCTATGTGACGCTGGACACCTCGAAGTTCTACGAAGTGCAGAACTACGTCAGCGAGACCAAGCACGCCTACACGCCGTTCCTGTTCCTGTTCTCGAAGGCAATCTTCAACACCTATGCGCCCGAAGAGCAGCAGGCCCTGCGTGACTGCGCTGCGGTCGGCCGCGACGAAGAGCGCTCGGTCATTCAGGAGCTGAACAAGACCTCGCTTGCGAAGGTCGAGGCGGCCGGCCTGAAGTTCAACACGATCACCCCCGAAGAACAGGCCCGCATGCTTGAGAAGTCGCAAGTGGTCTACGAGAAGCACAAGGCCGAGATCGGCGCGGACGTCGTCGACGCGGTCCAGAAATCGCTGGCCGAGATCCGCGCCAAGAACTGACCGGAACTGCCCGCGCCCTTGGCGTGGGCCTCCGACCGGCGTCTGCACGCCGACGCCAACCCGACCGGTCGCATGCCACAGCATGCGGCCGGTTTCCTTTTGGCGCTGCCGGGACGGTCGTCCCAGGCGACACGACAGCCCGCTGGTGCGGTACGCAAGGGTAGGACGCTCCCTAGCATGAGGGCCGATCCGACCGGGCAAAGCACCGATGCAAGCGATCTGAATTTTCGGGACGACAGTGTCAGTGATAGCGAAGGCTCATGTGGGACTATTGCGCCCAGTCACGAGACAGATTCTCCGATTGATCCCGGCAGGAAGTAACCGGACCACCGCCATTTTGAGCAAGCCTGACCCATCCGGAATATCAAGCGCTGGCGGGGTTGAAAGGTGGCGGAGACGAAGGGATTCGAACCCTCGAGACGGTTCCCCGTCTGCACCCTTAGCAGGGGTGTGCCTTCGACCACTCGGCCACGTCTCCGCCGAGCGGTCTAGCAGCGGAGCGATGGCAAAAACAAGGCCCAATCGTCACGATCCTCATGGAAAGGCCGAACTGCCCCTGCCTTGCGCGTCAGCGATCTGGCGCACAAAGCGTCGCCTGCGCCCTCAACCGCTTACCTGGCGCCGCCAGAGCGGTCCAAGCCATCATCCGGCTTGCGGCCGCGGGCGGGATGGCGTTCCCTGAAGCTGATCGACACATGCCGAAAGCGAAGGTCAGGAAGACGGAAGACAGCGATGAAGACCCCTGCCCCCACGCCGGCCCCCCGGACGATGTCGCTGACGGCCCAGCATGTCGCCCTGTCGCTCAGGGACGAACCCGACCTTGGACCCGAACCGGGCTGGCGCCAGATGGACGAAGGCGCGATCGAGGCGCTGTCGCGCCAGTATCACGAGGATCTGGGCAGCGATCCGCTTTGGGTCTTTGCCTATGGCTCGCTGATCTGGAAGCCCGATTTCGACGCTGTCGATCATTGCCGGGCCAGCGCATATGGCTGGCACCGGTCGTTCTGCCTCAAGATGCATCATTGGCGCGGCTCGCCCCAGCAGCTGGGTCTGATGATGGCGCTGGAACGCGGCGGGCGATGCGATGGCGTGATCTATCGCGTGCGCGAAGGCGACCGGCTGGCGCAGATCCGGCGCATGGTCACGCGGGAGATCCGCTATCACGAGAATATCGACATGATGCGCTGGATCCCGGTCCACACCGCCCGCGGTCGGATGCGCGCGCTGGTCTTCTGGGCCGGGCCGAGCGGTGAGCGGATCCTGAGCAAGCTGCCGCTGCATGAGGTCGCGCATATCCTGGCACGCGCCTGCGGCTCTGCCGGGTCCTGCGCCGAATACCTGTTCAACACGGTGCTGCATCTGCAGGAATTCGGGATTCGCGACCGGAACCTGTGGACCCTTCAAAAGCTGGTGGCACAGGAAATCGATCAGCTGCATGGCCATCCCCGCGACCTTGCCGCCGAACGGAAAGGGGCCGCCGGTTGAACCGGCGGCCCCGATAGATCAGTCAAGCGGCTTCAGTCCGGCTTCGATCTGGGCGCGGCGCCCCTCCAGGAAGGGCGGCAGCGACAAGGACTGGCCCAGCGTTTCCAGCGGCTCGTCGACGGCAAAGCCCGGATCGTCCGAAGCCAGCTCGAACAGGTTGCCGCCCGGCTCGCGGAAATAGAGCGAGCGGAAGTAATACCGCTCAACCTCGCCCGAGCTGGGAATGCGCAGTTCGTTCAGGCGCTGCGCCCAGTCGTGGATCGCGGGCTTGTTCGGCACGCGGAAGGCGACGTGGTGGACCCCTCCGGCACCTTGGCGTGCGATGGGCAGGTCAGGCTGGACCGCGACGTGCAGTTCCGCCGAGGGACCGCCCGCGCCCATTTCAAAGACATGCACGCTGCCCTGCCCGTCCGGGCTGGCATATTCGCGCACCTTGCGCATGTTCAGCACCTGGGTCAGCACCAGTTCGGTCGGCGCAAGATCGGGAACCGAAATGGTGATCGGCCCCAGGCCGTGGATCTGGTGCTGAGCGGCGACCGGGCTTTTTTCCCAGGCCGCGGCGGTGACGCCGGGTGCATCCTCGGTCAGGCGGAAACGCTGGCCTTCCGGGTCTTCGAAATCAAGGCTGGTGCGGCCGTCAAGGTCAATGACCTTGCCCGCGGTCAGGCCGCGATCGGCCAGCCGACCCGCCCAGAAATCGAAGCTGTCCTTGCCGATGCGAAGACCCGTGCGGCTGATCGAATGGGTGCCGCGGCGTTCGCGGGCAGCCGGCCAGTCGAAGAAGGTCAGGTCGGTGCCGGGCTGTGCCAGCCCGTCGGCATAGAACAGGTGATAGGCGCTGGTGTCATCCTGGTTGACCGTCTTCTTGACGAGACGCAGGCCAAGCGCGTCGGTATAGAACTGCTTGTTCTCGCGGGCCTGGGCGGTGATGGCCGTCAGGTGGTGAATTCCGGTGAGCTCCATGGTGGGCCTCCTTTTCTCTGCCAGCCAATATCGGACAGGTCAGCCGTTTCCGCCACCGAGGCAGTGTCGAACATTGCGTTCTGCGCTGACGAACGGTCTTGGGCTTGCGCGGCGGCGGCCACCGGCTATCTTCCCGCCATGCGCTATGATCTGAACGACCTTGAAACCTTCCTGACCGTCATGGAGCTTGGCACCGTGACTGCCGCGGCCGCCCGCATGAACCTGTCGAAATCGGTGGTCAGCAAGCGGATCACCGATCTTGAGGCGACGCTGGGCGCCGCGCTGTTTCGCCGCAATGCCGGGCGTATCACCCCGACAGAGGCCGCGATGCATCTGGCCGAGCGTCTGCGCCCTGCCCTGAACGAACTGGTCGCAGCCGCCGAAAGCACGGCCTGGGACATGGATGGCGTCGCACCCCTGCGCGGCAGCCTGTCGATCTCGGCCTCGATGAGCTTTGGCATCCTGCATCTTGGTCCGATCATCGCGCGTTTCGCCGCGCAGAACCCCGAACTTGAGATCAAGGTCGATTACGATGACCGGACCCGCGACCTTGCCCGCGAAGGCTATGACATCGGCATCCGCGTGGGTAAGCTGCGCGACAAGGCCCTGATGCAGCGCAAGCTGTGCGAGGATGAAAGCGTCGCCTGCGCCAGTCCCGCCTATCTGGACGCGCACGGCCGCCCGGAAAGTCTGGCGGATCTGCGCGACCATCAGGTGATCGGATACAGCCACATGCCGAACAGCCAGCTGTGGCAGTTCCAGGACCGCGATCGCTTTGTCGCGCCGCTGGTCGAGGGGCGCATCTCGCTGAACAATGGCGAGGCGATCCGCGACATGGCGGTTCAGGGGTTGGGGCTGGCCATGCTGCCCGGCTTCATCGTCGCCTCGGCCGTCGCGGATGGGCTGCTTGAACGTATCCTGACCGGCTTTCCGACGCGCCGGATGCCCATCGTGGCGGTCTGGCCGCCGGTCGCCCCCATGCCCGCCAAGCTGCGCCGCTTCATCGACCATGTCGCGGCCGAGCTGAAGGATCCCCCGTGGCAGGACCCTGCCACGCAAGCCCCCCGAGGATAGAATGAAAAACATCGGCTTTCTCTCATTCGGCCATTGGTCGCCCGATGGCCATTCGGAAACCCAAAGCGCGCAGGACGTGCTGCTGCAATCCATCGACCTTGCCGTCGCGGCCGAGGAACTTGGTGCGGACGGCGCCTATTTCCGCGTCCACCACTTTGCCCGCCAGCTTGGCAGCCCGTTTCCGCTGCTGGCCGCCGTCGGCGCGCGCACGAAACGGATCGAGATCGGCACGGCCGTCATCGACATGCGCTATGAAAACCCGCTTTACATGGCCGAGGATGCCGGTTCGGCCGACCTGATCTCGCAAGGGCGGCTGCAACTGGGGATCAGCCGCGGCTCGCCCGAGCAGGTGATCGATGGCTGGCGCTATTTCGGCTATGCCCCGACCGAGGGTGAGACCGATGCCGACATGGCCCGCCGCCATGCCGAGGTGTTCCTGGACGTGATCCAGGGCCACGGCTTCGCCAAGCCAAGCCCGCGCCCGATGTTCCCGAACCCGCCCGGCCTGTTGCGCCTGGAGCCGCATTCGCCGGGCTTGCGCGACCGGATCTGGTGGGGCGCGGCTTCGAACGCGACCGCAAAATGGGCGGCGACGCTGGGAATGAACCTGCAAAGCTCGACCCTGAAAGAGGATGAGAGCGGAAAGCCTTTCCACGTCCAGCAGGCCGAGCAGATCCGGCTGTATCGCGAGACCTGGGCCGAGATCGGGCATGAGCGCGCGCCCCGCGTCTCGGTCAGCCGGTCGATCTTTCCGATCATGAACGACCGCGACCGCATGTATTTCGGGCGCGGCGGCAAGGAAGACGACCAGATCGGCCAGATCGACAACATGCGCGCGATCTTTGGCCGCGGCTATGCCGGTGAGCCCGACAGGCTGATCGAGGAATTGCGTGGCGACGAAGGCATTGCCGAGGCCGATACCCTGTTGCTGACTGTCCCGAACCAGCTGGGCGTCGAATACAACGCCCATGTCATCGGCTCGATCCTGGAACATGTCGCCCCGGCCCTTGGCTGGCGCTGACCGCGTCGCCGGTCCCGCCCGGGGCCGGCATTTCCGACAATCGCAGGATGCAGGGGCGCATTGCCTGCGCTAGTCTGCCGCGAACAACATAAAAAGAGGGACGGCACAGATGGCAGCGACCGAAGCCGCGGCGGGGGCCGCCCATATGGCCGGAACCAGCATTGACAGCGTGGTCATCCTGCTTGCCGCGGCGGTGATCGCGGTCCCGCTGTTTCGCAAGCTGGGCCTTGGCTCGGTGCTGGGGTATCTTGCGGCGGGGCTGGCCGTCGGGCCCTTCGGGCTGGGCATCTTCCACGACCCGCAATCCGTGATCCATGTCGCGGAGCTGGGCGTCGTCCTGTTCCTGTTCATCATCGGGCTGGAGATGCAGCCCTCGCGCCTTTGGGCGATGAGAGGCGAGATCTTCGGCCTTGGGCTGGCCCAGGTGCTGCTGGCGGTGGGCCTTCTGACCTGCGTCGGGTTGGCCCTGGGCTTTCCGGTCGCCTCAAGCTTCGTGTCGGGCGCGGGCTTCGTGCTGACCTCGACCGCCATCGTCATGCAGATGCTGGACGAACGGAACCAGATGTCGCTGCCCAAGGGGCGGCGCATCATCTCGATCCTGCTGCTTGAGGATCTGGCCATCGTCCCGCTGCTGGCACTTGTCGCCTTCCTTGCCCCCGGCGGGGGCGAGGTCACGCTGGCCGAACGCTTTGTCAGCATCGCCATCGGACTGGGCTGCATCGCGGCGCTGGTCGTGGCCGGACGCTATCTGCTGAACCCGATGTTCGGCCTGCTCGCCCGGTTCGGCGGGCGCGAAGTGATGACCGCCGCCGCGCTTCTGGTCGTGCTCGGGGCAGCCGTGCTGATGCAGGCCGGTGGACTATCGATGGCGATGGGCGCGTTCCTGGCGGGGGTGCTGCTGTCGGAAAGCACCTTCCGTCACCAGCTGGAAGCCGATATCGAACCCTTCCGCGGACTGCTGCTGGGCCTGTTCTTCCTGGGCGTCGGCATGGCGCTGGACCTGCAGACCATCGTTTCGAACTGGGCCCTGATCGCGATCTGCGTCCCGGCCTACATGATCCTGAAGATGCTGGTCATCTATGGCGTCGCCCGGCTTTGGCGTGCCGACCACCGCGAGGCGCTGGAGCGCGCAGTGCTGATGGCGCAGGGCGGCGAATTCGCCTTTGTCCTTTATGCCAGCGCCATGCAGGTCGGCATCATCTCGACGCAGGACAACGCCGTGCTGACGGCCATCGTCATCGTGTCGATGGCGCTGACACCGCTGATGATGATCCTGCACGACCGGATGACCCCGGACGAGATCCCTTCGCTGGACGGGGTCGAGGCAGCCGACGGCCTCAGCGCGCGGGTGCTGATGATCGGTTTCGGCCGCATGGGCCAGATCATCAGCCAGCCGCTGATCGCGCGGGGCCATTCCATCTCGATCATCGAGAAGGATCCCGAAACGATCCGCAACGCCGACGAATTCGGCTTCAAGATCTGGTATGGCGACGGCGCGAGGCTGGATGTCCTTCACGCCGCCGGCGCGGCCGAGGCCAGCCTGATCATCGCGGTCGCCGGAGACAAGGACGCCGTCACCCGCATCACCCAGTTGGTGAAGCACGAATTCCCCTTGGTCCCGATCATGGCGCGCGCCTTTGACCGCGAACATGCGCTGGAATTGGCCAATGCCGGGGTCGATTTCCAGCTGCGCGAGACGCTGGAAAGTGCGTTCAGCATGGGGCGCGAGGCGCTGCTGCAACTGGGCGACGAACCCGAGGAAGCCGACGAAGTCATCGCCGGGATCCGCGCCCGTGACATGCAGCGTTTCCAGATGGAATGCGTCGGCGGCATCTTTGCCGGTCGCGACCTGATCCTGGGAAACCGCGGCGCGTCCTAGATCTGGCCGATGCGGATCAGCCAGACCGGCGCAGTCGCGGAAAGCCGGCTCAGCGCGTCTTGCCCCTGACACAGCACCGCATCCAGCGGCCCCAGCGCCAGCGCCTCGGCGCCAAGCTGCAGGCGCGTGGCCTCGGTCGCGAGGACCAGCCGCCAGTCTGCGCCGGGTAGATCCTCGGCCTGATCCACCCGCGCGAGGCTGTGCCAGAAATGGCCGCGCCGCGTCATCACGTTCAGGTCCGTGATCGGACGACCCGGCAGCCGCGCCGAAACCGGGACATCCGCCGGAAAGGACAGCGGCGCACCGCCCGGTCCCAGAAGCTGCGGCGGCTCATCATGGATACTCAGCGCGATGCCGTCCCCGCTCAGCACCGCAAGGCTGCGATCGATGCCAGGAAAGATCGAGAAATCGCCATCCTCGTCCACGGCGGCCATGCTGACGCGCCAGCCGAAATCGGCCAATCCGGCGCCCTGCGGGTGGACCGCAATCTCGGTCGTCACGCCGCGGCCGTTCTTCCACGGCATCCGGCGATGGCCGGTCGCGGACAGGATCGCGATGCTCATGCCTTGCCTCCCTCGGGTTGTGCCCAGCGATAGCCGACGCCGGGCTCTGTCAGGATCAGCGCGGGCCGTGCCGGGTCCGTTTCCAGCTTCTGGCGCAACTGGCCGATGAAGACACGCAGATAGGGCACGTCCTCGACATGCGCCGGGCCCCAGACCTGCTGAAGCAGGCGGCGATGCGTCATCACCCGCCCCGCGTTCGAGGCCAGCACTGCCAGCAGATCGAACTCTTTCGGGGTCAGGCGAAGCTGTTCACCGTCGCGGCTGACCTGATGGGCGTCCAGGTCGATCACCAGCCCGTCCTGGCGGATGACCTCGATCCGGGCGGCGCGGCGCGGACGCAGGCTGACCCTCAACCGGGCCAGCAGCTCACCAATGCCAAAGGGCTTCGCGATGAAATCATCCGCGCCCAGATCCAGCGCCATGATCTTTTCCATCTCTTGATCATGCGCGGACAGAACGATCACCGGCAGGTCCGAACGCAGGCGCAGCCGTTCGATCACCTCTTTTCCATTCATGTCGGGCAGGCCGAGATCCAGGATCATCAGGTCGGGTTCCTGCGAGGAAACGCTCGCCAGCGCCTCGGAGCCATTGGTGGCCAGCCGGGTATCATAGCCGGCAGCGGTCAGCGCGTGGCCCAGGAAGCGCTGGATCTGGGGTTCATCATCGACGATCAGGATGGTCTGCCGCATGTTCACGACCCGCCGTCCTGCGGAACTGGCAGCCGGATGTCCAGCACCGCGCCACCCACCGGGGAATGGCTGGCCGAGATCGAGCCGCCCAGCGCCATCGCAATGCCCTTGCTGATCTGCAGGCCCAGCCCGATCAACTGCGGGCCGCGCGTCATGCTGTCCGAGGACAGCCAATCCCCGATGGGTCCGGGCAAACCGCGGCCGCGGTCCGAAATCGACAAGATGATCGAACCGCCCGGTGCGGCCCCATCCGCCTCAGCGCCGTCCGCCTCAGCGCCAACCGCCGGCGGAGGCTGCACGCGACCCGATACGCGGATGACACCCGGCGCGTATTTCACCGCGTTCTCGATCAGGTTGAAGATCGCCTGCTCCAGCAACCCGGCTTCGGCCCGGATCATCGGCAGCGCCGGGATCGCCGCCTCGATCCGAGCATTGGGCCAGGACCGTCTGGCCCGGTTCACCGCGGCCAGCGCGGCATCGCCTGCATCGACCCAGGTGGTGTGGATCTGCATCCCCGCCTGCAACCGGGTCAGTTGGAGCAGCTTTTCGACATAGCGGGCCAGACGCTCGGCCTCTTCCTCGATTGCGGCCAGCAGGTCGTCCTGCGCCTCGGGCGACAGGGTGCCACCAAGCTGGCGCAGCGTCGTGACCGAGCCAAGGATCGTCGCAAGTGGCGTGCGCAGGTCATGGGACAACGAGGCAAGCAGCGCCGAGCGCAGTTCTTCGCTGGTGGCGCGGCGGCGTTCGGCCTCGGCCTCCTGCGTCAGGGCAAGACGTTGCAACGCCTGCGCGCTTTGTCGCACGATCACGGTGATCGCCAGGTCGCGCCAGCCGTGATCCCGCCGATCCGCCGGGATGCGCCTGTGTCCAAGAACCAGACCGTCGCCGCGCCCGCCCGATCCGGCAACCGGATAGAAGGTCAGCCGCGACCCGCTCCACCCCTGGGCCGAGGCGAATTCGGGGCGACCCCGGCGATGCGCGACATCCGCGGCCTCAAGCTCGCTGGCATCGGGCAGATAGCCTTCGGGCGCGGCGGCCAGCAGACGAAGCTGGCCATCGACCGGCCCCAGCGCCAGCGCCGGCCCCTGCGCCAGATCATTCAGGTGCCTGACCGCGATCCGCGTCACCTCCGAGGCGGTGGTGGCTCCGGAGAGTTCGGACGAGACGCGGGACAAGGCCTCAAGCGCGGCGGCCCGCGCCTCGGCGGCGTCCACCTGTTCACGCAGGCGACCCGAGATCAGTCCGGTAATGGCCGCCGCAAGCAGAAAGACCGCAAGCTTGATGACATCCTGCGGCTGCGCGATGCGCAACGTCAGATGCGGCTCGACGAACATGAAGTTGAACCCGGCCAGCGCACCGAAGGCGCTGGCGATGCCGACCCAGAACCCGAAGCCCGCCGCGCAGATCAGAACAGCGGTCAAAAACAACAGGATAGCGACCGATTCCGGCAGCACGTCGCGCGCGGAACCGACGATCATTGCGACCACGATCAGGATGGCCGCAGCCGCAAAAAGCCCGCTCAGGCTGGGCGCCGTCATCCATCGGCGGTCATTCTTCAGCTGGGAAGTATCCATTTGGTTCATAATGGGATTCTGGCGGGTTGGCGCGATGCTTGTCCATTGCCTTTATGAAAAACTTACACACCCGCGTGAAATCGCGGTCGAACCTTTATGCTGCTCTGCGGCAATGTCCCGGGTCTGCGGCGAGTCGTGCCGCGACCTAGGAAGCATGAAATGACCACTCTGGATACTCACATTTCCGATGCCGAGCCGCGGCGCGCCGGGCTTTTGTCACTGTCGCTGGCGGCAATCGGGGTGGTCTATGGCGATATCGGGACCTCGCCGCTTTACGCCTTCCGCGAGGCGATGCTGGCCGCAGGCGCCAGTCATGGCGGCGTCAACCGCGAAGACGTGCTGGGCGTGCTGTCGCTGATCGTCTGGGCGCTGGTGCTGGTTGTCACGGTCAAATACGTCCTGATCCTCATGCGCGCCGACAACGAGGGCGAGGGCGGGACCCTGTCATTGCTGGCGCTGGCGCAACGCGCGATGGGGCGGCCGAACATGGCGATCCTGATCCTCGGGATGATCGGGGCCTCGCTGTTCTATGGCGACGCCGCGATTACGCCCGCGATTTCGGTCCTGTCTGCGATCGAAGGACTGAAGCTTGTCACCGACGGCGTCGATCCCTTCATCGAACCGCTGGCCATCGCCATCATCATCTGCCTGTTCCTGGTCCAGAACCGCGGCACGGACGCGGTCGCGCGCTTTTTCGGCCCGGTCACGCTGATCTGGTTCTTCGTCATGGCGGCCGGCGGCTGTCACTGGCTGGTGCAGGATACCGAGGTGCTGGCGGCCCTGAACCCGGTCCATGCCGTCCGTTTCGTCGCGACCAACGGCCAGCTTGGGCTGGTCGTTCTGGGCGCGGTCTTCCTGGCCGTGACCGGGGCCGAGGCGCTTTACGCCGATATGGGCCATTTCGGGCGCAAGCCGATCCAGATGGCGTGGCTGTTCGTGGCCTTCCCCGCCTTGCTGCTGACCTATTTCGGACAGGGCGCGCTGCTGCTGTCAAACCCCGCCGCGATCGACAACCCCTTCTTCCTGATGTTCCCGAACTGGGCTCTGCTGCCCGTCGTGCTGCTGGCGACGCTGGCCACCATCATCGCCAGCCAGGCGGTTATTACCGGGGCCTATTCGCTGACCCAGCAGGCGGTGCAATTGCGACTGCTGCCGCGCATGAAGATCCGTCACACCTCGGACGAGCACCAGGGCCAGATCTACATGCCCGGCGTCAACCAATGGCTGATGATCTCGGTGCTGGCGCTGGTGCTGATCTTTGGCTCTTCCTCCAGCCTTGCCTCGGCCTATGGGATCAGTGTCACCGGGACGATGGTCATCACCGCGACGCTGGCGATGATCGTCGCGCACAAGCACTGGAAACTGCCGCTATGGCTATCGGTCACGATCATGCTGCCCTTCCTGCTGCTCGACCTGGTGTTTCTGGGCGCGAACCTGATGAAGATCGCCGAGGGCGGCTATGTGCCGCTGGGAATCGCCGGCGTATCTCTTGTCATCATGGGCAGCTGGGTGCGTGGCACCGCTGCAGTGACCGCCAAGGACCGCGAGGCCGAGCTGCCGCTGGAAACCCTGCTGGAGCAAATCGAGAAATCCAGCTCGATCGCCACGGTGCCCGGCACGGCGGTCTTCCTGACCTCGACCCCCGACCTGACGCCCGGCGCGCTTCTGCACAGCCTGAAGCACTTCAAGTCGGTGCATGAGCAGAACGTGATCCTGACCATCGCCACCGCCGACGTGCCCCGCATCCAGCCCGATCAGCGCGTGCGGATCGAGGAGCTCAACGACCGCTTCCGCCGGATCGAGCTGCGCTATGGCTATACCGAGGATCCCGACGTGCCGCAGGCGCTGCTGCAATGCCGCCGGCAGGGGTGGAAATTCGACATCATGGCGACCTCCTTCATCCTGTCCCGGCGCCGGATCCGCATCTCGACCCGCAGCCGCATCCCGCGCTGGCAGGCGAACCTCTTCATCACGCTGTCGCGCAATGCCGCCGCCGCCTCGGACTATTTCCGCATCCCGGCCGGGCGCGTGGTCGAGATCGGCAGCCAGATGAACATCTAGCGGCGAAAGACCCGTGCCACGACCGGCGCCAGCAAGATCACCAGCACGATCCTGAGCAGGTGGTGGCTGACGACATAGGCCAGGTCGGCGCCTGCGATGATCGCGATCACGATCATCTCGGCCTGCCCGCCCGGCAGGAACGCCAGGAAGGCGTCCAGCCCCGGCGCCAGTCGAAGCTGCACGATGATCTCGATGAAGGCCAGGCTGATCGCCGCCAGCGCCAGCGAATAGACCAGCCCTGCCGTGACATGCAGCCGCAATTCGCGCGGCGTGATGCCGACATATTTCGACCCGACGGCGATGCCGATGAAATATTGCGCGACCTGGATCATCTCGGCCGGGGGGCGGTGCTGGATGAACCCCGAAAGCGACAGGGCGGCAGTCAGGATCATCGGCCCCAGGATCGAGGCCCCGAACAATTTGGCCCGCTCGGCCAGCTTCCAGCCCAGCACGCCGCAGGCCGCCATCAGCGCAAGCTCGTGCGGGGCGACCGAGCTTAGCGGTTGGCCCGGGGGCTGCGACAGGTCGACCGACCAGTAACTCGTCATGATCAGCGGCGCGACGGTGACGATCACCAGCACCCGCGTCGCGTGGATCAGCGACAGGGCGCGGATGTCGCCGCCCGCCTCCTCGCCAAATACCAGCATGTCCTGCAACCCACCCGGCATCGCGCCATACCATGCCGTCGCGTGGTCGAACCCGAAGGCCCGGCGCAGAAGCGGATAGCCGATCAGCGCGATGACACCGATGAACACCGGCACGAAGGCCAGCGAGGCAGCAATGTCCGGCAGGCCAGCCAGCACCCCCGGCGTGATCGACGCCCCGACCGCGACCCCCAGGATCGTGCGCATCAATGTGCCCAGCCACCCCGTATCGGCAAGGGGCGCGCCCGACAGTGCGGCCAACAGGCAGGCCAGCATCGGACCCAGCAGCAGGGGCAGCGGCAATCCCGCCACAAGGAACAGCGCGCCACCGGCCGCTGCGAGCGCGCAGGTCAGGATTCGTCGTCCGGTCAGGGTCATCGTGCATTCCGAAACAAGGCGTTGCCTTGTCCCGCGCAGATGCCGGGATGTCAAATCGACCCCTCGACGCCGCCGATGATCGAAATTATCTATGATCCATGGCTGACGAAACCCTGACCTCCCGCATCGCCCGCGTCCTCGCCGACCGGATCATCCAGGGCCAGCTTTCCCCCGGAGAGAAGCTGCGCCAGGATCATATTGCCGCAGAATTCGGCGCAAGCCATGTCCCGGTGCGCGAAGCCCTGCTGCGGCTTGAGGCGCAGGGGCTGGCGATCAGCGAACCACGGCGCGGAATGCGCGTCACCACCTTTTCCATCGACGAGCTGCGCGAAGTCGCCGAGATGCGATCCGCGCTTGAGGCGCTTGCCCTGCGCCACGCCGCCCCGCGCCTGACGCCCACGCTGCTTGACCGCGCCACGGATGCCGCCGTCAGGGTCGACAATGCGGCCAGCGTCCGCGAATGGGAGGCAGCGAACCGCGGCTTTCACCGGATGCTGCTGGCCCCGTCCGAGATGCCGCGGCTGCTGTCCTCGATTGACGACCTGCACACGGCCTCGGCCCGCTTCCTGTTCGCCGCCTGGCGCTCGGACTGGGAGGCAAAGACGGACCACGATCACCGGACCATCCTTGCCGCCCTGCGCCGGGGCAACGTGACGCAGGCCTGCGCCACGCTGGCGCGCCATGTCGGCTGGATCGGCAAGCGCCAGATCCCGTCGACGAATGGCGCCATGCGCGAGGCCTATGCGATCTCGGGCTAGGCGATCCGGGCGACGGCCGCGCCAAAGCCCAGCGTCGCACCCGCCTCGACCAGCCGCGACAGCTTGCCAGCGCGATGCGCTTCGATCCGGGTCTCCATCTTCATCGCCTCGATGACCGCGATGACCTGACCGGCCTCGACCTCGGCCCCGTCCTCGGCCTGCCACAGGGTCAGCGTCCCGGCCACGGGCGCGGTGACGGTGGCGTCGTCGGCCTCGGGCGTGCTGTCATCGACCAGGGATCCGCCGCCCGTGGGCAGTGCGGCAAGCAGGTTCGCGGGCAGGCCCAGTTCATGCCGCTTGCCGTCGATCTCGACCGCAAGGCGCAGCATTTTCGCGGGCGCGGCCGGTGTCACCCGGGCATGAGGTTCCATCGCGGCCGCCAGCGTCTCGGCGAAGTCGGTCTCGATCCAGCGGGTATGGACGCGGAATTCGCCATCCTCGGCCCGGAAATCGGGCTGCTCCAGCACCAGCGCGTCGAATGGCAGGACCGAGGCCACGCCTTCGATACGGAACTCGCGCAGCGCGCGGGCCGCGCGGGCCAGCGCCTCGGCACGGGTCGCACCGGTCACGATCAGCTTGGCCATCATGGAATCGAAGCTGCCCGGCACGACCGAGCCGCTGGCAACACCGCTGTCGACCCGGACACCCGGCCCCGAGGGCGCATCGAAGACCTCAATCGGCCCCGGCGTGGGCAGGAACCCGCGGGCCGGATCTTCCGCATTGATGCGGAACTCGATCGAATGGCCGCGCGGTTCGGGAACGGTTTCATCCGCCAGACGCGCGCCCTGCGCGACCCGGATCATGCCGCGCACAAGATCGATGCCGGTGGTTTCCTCGGTCACGGGATGCTCGACCTGCAGGCGCGTATTGACCTCAAGGAAGGAAATCGTGCCGTTCGCCGACAACAGGAACTCGACCGTGCCCGCGCCGGAATAGCCGGCATGGGCGCAGATCGCGCGCGCCGCGTCATGGATGCGGGTGCGCTGTTCGTCGGACAGGAAGGGAGCCGGGGCTTCCTCGACCAACTTCTGGTTGCGGCGCTGAAGCGAGCAGTCCCGAGTGCCGATGACCTTGACGGTGCCATGCTTGTCGGCCAGCACCTGCGCCTCGATATGGCGGGGGCGATCCAGGAATTGCTCGACATAGCATTCGCCGCGGCCAAAGGCGGTCAGCGCTTCGCGCGTGGCGCTGTCGAAAAGTTCTTCGACCTCTTCCAGCCGCCATGCGACTTTCAGGCCGCGCCCGCCGCCGCCGAAAGCGGCCTTGATCGCGATGGGCAGGCCATGCGCCTTGGCAAAGGCCAACGCATCGGCCGGGGTCTCGACGGGTCCGGGCGTTCCCGCCACAAGGGGCGCACCCACGGCCTCGGCGATGCGCCGCGCCTCGATCTTGTCGCCAAGCGCCTCGATCACACGAGGATCGGGGCCAACCCAGATCAACCCGGCATCCTGAACAGCTTGCGCGAAATCCGCGCGCTCGGACAGGAAGCCGTAGCCCGGATGGACCGCGTCCGCCCCAGCCTCGCGGGCAATGGCAATGATCTTGTCAGCGTTCAGATAGCTGTCGGCGGGCCGGTCGCCCCCCAGCGCATGGGCCTGATCGGCCATGCGGACAAAAAGCGCGTCGCGGTCGCTGTCGGCGAAGACGGCGATGGACTCGATCCCTTCGTCACGGCAGGCGCGGATGATGCGGACGGAGATTTCGCCGCGATTGGCGATCAGCAGGCGGCGGATCGGCTTTTCGGCGGCATCGGCGGGGGCGAAAAGGGTCATGCGGACCTCGCAGGAGTAATCAGGGCAAAATCTTGGGCGGCGGTAAAGCGGATGCGCGCGCCGGGCGGTATCTGGCCGGCAAGGTCCAGCGCCTGCGGCAGCAACGTCGCGATCACCGGATAGCCGCCGGTCAGCGGGTGGTCGGCAAGGAACAGAACCGGTTGACCGGAATGGGGTATCTGGATCGCGCCGGTTTCGGTCCCCTCCGAGGGTAGCTCCAACGCGTCCTCGCGCGTCATCGGCTGTGCGCCCTCAAGCCGGATACCAACGCGCGAGCTTTGCGGCGTGACCATCCATTCCTGCGTCAGGAAATGGGCGATCATCGCGGGCGTGAACCAATCCGCGCGGGGGCCCAGCGTCACCGGCAATTCGACCAGATCGCCCGCCTTGGGCAGCGAAGGCTGGTCCTGCGGCACGGCCACCGCGGTGGCCGGACTTTGCGCGCAGGCCAGTGCTGTGCCCGGTTTCAACGGATCGGGACCGACAAAGGCCAGCGTATCGGTCGCGGCCGAACCCAGCACCGGGGCGACATCGAAACCGCCGCGCAGTGCCAGATAGCTGCGCATCCCGGCTTCGGGCGGCAGGATGGTAACCTCGTCCCCGGAATCCAGGGCAAAGGCCACGCCTGCGGGTTGCGCAAGCCCGGCGACGCTGGCCGTGGCCGCGCCGGTCAGCGCCAGCGTCACCGGCTGGTCGGCGCGCAGGCGAACGGGGCCAAGCGTGATCTCAAGAGCGGGTGTTCCCGAGGGGTTGCCGACAGCACGGTTCGCCCGCCGCAGCGCGCCCATGTCCAGCGCGCCCGAGGCCGAGACGCCCTGCCCGCCCTGCCCGGGCCGTCCCTCGTCCTGAAAGACGATCGGAAAGGCCGAGGACAGGATCGTCAGGGCGGGTTCGGTGACTGGTGCAGGAATCGCGGCCGAAGGGTGGAAATCAGCCGCACCCTCGACAAAGCGGGCGCGCACGCCCGGACGCAGCAGCGCGGGCGGGTCGCGGGACAGATCCCACATCGGCACCTTGGTCGTGCCGATCAGCTGCCAGCCACCGGGGGTTTCCTGCGGATAGATGCCGCAGAACCGCCCCGCCAGTGCCACAGAACCCGCCGGAATCCGTGTGCGCGGCGCGGGTCGGCGCGGCAGGTCGAAACGCGGATCGTCGCAGGTCATATAGGCGAAGCCGGGCGCAAAGCCGCAGAAAGCCACTTGCCACGTGGTCGCCTGATGGGCGGCGATGACCTCGGGGACGGTCAGGCCCATATGGCGGGCAACATCGTCCAGGTCCTCGCCCGAATAGGTCACGGGAATCTCGACCGTTTCGACCGGGCCTTCCTCGCGCCTTGTGCCGGGCGCGGGCTGACGCGCCAGAACCTGCGCGGCAAGCTTAGCATCGGCGACAAAGCCCGGCGCGGTGCGGATCATCAGGGTGCGGGCCGCAGGCACAATCTCGGCCACGCCGTCGATGGGATCGGCCAGCAGCGCGTCGAACAGGGCCAGCGTCTGGTCCAGATCGGCCAGCTCGACCAGGAAGGTGCGCGGTCCAACGGGCAGGAATTTCATGCTCATATCTGCCACTGCGTATCCGGCACGTCGGTGATGAACATGTGACCCGGCGCATGGGTGATGGCGAAGGGCGGTTTCGAGGCCATGACGGCGGCCTGAGGGGTCACGCCGCAGGCCCAGAAGACCGGCACCTCGCCGTCTCGGATCTGGACGGGATCGCCGAAATCGGGGCGCGCAAGATCGGCAATCCCCAGCGTTTCCGGCGAGCCGATATGGACGGGCGCGCCATGGACGGCGGGGAAGCGACCGGTGATCGTCGCGGCCTCGGCCACGCGGTCGGCCGGCACCGGACGCATCGAAACGACCATCTTGCCATGCAGACGTCCCGCCGGACGGCAGTCGCGATTGGTCAGGTACATCGGCACGTTGCAGCCCTGAGCGACGTGACGCACCTCGATCCCGGCCTGCATCAGCGGAGTCTCGAAGGTGAAGGAACAGCCGATCAGGAAGGTCACCAGATCGGAATGCTCGGCCCAGACCTCGGTCGCGTCGGCCAGTTCCTCGGCCAGGACGCCGTCCCGCCAGACCCGGTAAAGCGGCAGATCGGTGCGCAGGTCCGCATTTGGGGCCAGCGCAGTGCGATGGCTGCCGGGATCGGTCACGTCAAGGACGGGACAGGGTTTGGGGTTCCGCTGCCCGTAAAGCAGGAAATCCCAGGCCCAGTCGCGCGGCAGCGAGATCATGTTGCATTGGGTAAAGCCGGGCGCCATGCCAGCAGTCGGGGCGACCAGCCCCTTGCGGCACCCAAGACGCGCAGCGGCGGCAGCGGCAAGATCGGGACGCAGCATCACAGACCCTCCGTGAAGGACGCGATCGCGACACCGGCCCGGACCAGCTCCTCGCGGATGCGGCGGGCCATGTCGACGGCGCCGGCGCTGTCGCCGTGGACGCAGATGCTGTCGGCGTGAAGCGTCAGGGTCGAGCCATCGATGGCCTCGATCACGCCCTCACGCGCAAGACGGACCATGCGCGCGGCCACCAGTTCCGGGTCATGCAGCACCGCACCCGCTTCGCGGCGCGAGACGAGTTGCCCCTGCGGGGTATAGGCGCGATCGCCGAATGCCTCGGCCACGGTGGTCAGTCCCGCGGCGCGGGCGCGTTCCAGGATCGGGGCACCCGCCAGCCCCATCAGCACCAGCGCCGGATCGATCGCCTTGATCCCGGCGATCACCGCGTCAGCCTGGCGGGCATCGTTCGCGATGGTGTTGTAAAGCGCGCCATGCGGTTTGACATAGCTGACCCGTGTCCCGACCGAGGCCGCCAGCCCCTGAAGTGCACCGATCTGATAGATCACGTCCGCGGTCAGTTCAGCCGAGGTCACATCCATCGGGCGACGGCCAAAGCCCACGCGGTCGGGATAGGATACATGCGCCCCCACGGCGACCCCCTTGGCGGCGGCATCGCGCAGCGTGGCCAGGATCGTCAGCGGATCGCCCGCGTGAAAGCCGCAGGCCACATTGGCCGAACTGACGATGCCCAGCATCGCCGCATCGTCGCCCATGCTCCAGGCGCCATAGCCTTCGCCGAGGTCGCTGTTCAGGTCGATCTTGTGGGTCATGTTATCCTCCGAAATTCCAAGGGGCGGCGACCGCAGGGCCGCCGCCGCAATTCGTCATGCGCCCAGGAAGGCGAAGATCGGGCCGATCGACTTGAAACCCATATACCAGGTCAGGGCACAGACGATCGCCGAAAGCGTCAGCAGCGCCCGGTTATAGACATGTCCGCCCATCAGGTCGGGCCGGGCGAAGCCGACATAGGTAAAGATCGACAGGCCGATGGGCAGGATCAGCCCGTTGAAGCCGCCGACAAAAACCAGGATCGCCGCGGGCGCGGTGCCGATCGCCATATAGACCGCCAGCGAGATCGCGATGAAGATCACCGTCGCGATGTTGCGGCTACGCTCGGTCAGGGTCGAGAACACGTTCAGGAAGCTGACCGAGGTATAGGCCGCCCCGATGACCGAGGTGATGGCCGCGGCCCACAGGACCACGCCGAAAATCCGCATCCCCATGTCGCCAAGCGCGGCGGCAAAGGCCTGCGCGGCCGGGTTCGCGGCCTGGCTGGACAGATCCAGCGTCACGCCCGACGCGACAACGCCCAGGATCGCCAGGAACAGGACGAAGCGCATCACCCCGGTGACGAAGATCCCGGTCAGCGAAGCACGGGTGACGGCGGCAAGGTTCTCCTCGCCCACAAGGCCCTTGTCCAGCAACCGATGCGCGCCGGAATAGGTGATGTAGCCGCCCACGGTGCCGCCGACGATGGTGGTGATGGTCGGGAAGTCGATCACGTCGGGCAGGATCGTCTGGCGCAACGCATCGCCCACCGGCGGGTTCGAGGTGATGGCGACAACAAGCGTCATCACGATCATCAGGATGCCCAGCCCGATCAGCGACCGGTCCAGCAGAAGCCCTGCGCGTTTCGACAGGAAGACCCCGATGGCCAGCAGCGCCGAGATCGCGCCGCCGATCTTGGGATCAAGGCCGAACATCGCGTTCATGCCCAGACCCGCCCCGGCGATGTTGCCGATATTGAAGGCGAGGCCGCCGATCAGGATCAGGATGGCCAGCAGATAGCCCGCGCCGGGGATCGCGGCGTTGGCCGTCTCGGACGCATTGCGACGGGTCAGCGCGGTGATGCGCCAGATGTTCAACTGCACCACGAAGTCGATGACGATCGAAGCGAGGATGGCAAAGGCAAAGGCCGCGCCCAGTTTCTGGGTAAAGGTCGCGGTCTGGGTGATAAAGCCGGGGCCGATGGCCGAAGTGGCCATCAGGAAGATCGCCGCCAGGAACCCGCCGCGAAGGCTGGCATTGGCGGCGGTGGGAGCGGATGCGCTCATCTAAATGCTCCTGGTGGAGGGATTCTGATTTTTGGATGACGGGACTGTGAATTTGACAGGCGGTTTCGTCAATAATTATCTGACATCATCGTATAGATTGTTGAACAGTTATTACCGATACGCCGGGCAATATGCGCAATTTGTAGGCATGAATCGCACAGACTGCCCCTAAGGCGGCAGGGGCCGGCCCGCTTCCGCTTGTCTGCGCCCCGCCCCTCGGACATGATGCACGGCACTCTGGACGGATCATCAATGTCATCAGCACCCAGTCCCAGCCTGACCGAAGAAATCGCGACGCGGATCCGCGATCATGTCACCGGAGGCGTGCTGATCCCCGGCCAGCGCCTGTCCGAGGCCCGGCTTGCCGGCGATCTCGACATTTCACGCAATACCCTGCGCGAGGTGTTCCGGCTGCTCACGCGCGAGGGGCTTTTGCGCCATGAACCCAATCGCGGCGTCTTTGTGGCAGAACCGTCGATGGCCTCGATTCTGGACATCTATCGTGTCCGCCGCCTGATCGAGGTTCCGGCGCTGGCCCAGGCCTGGCACCGCCACGCGGCAGTGGCGCGGATGCGGGCGGCGGTCGAACGCGCGCAGAACTTGCGCGAACTGGGCGACTGGCGCGGCATCGGCAGCGCGAACATGGAATTTCACGCCGCCATCGTCGCGCTGACCGACAGCCCGCGGCTGATGGGCTTTTTCGCGCAGGTCAGCGCCGAGCTGCGCCTTGCGTTTGGACTGCTCGACAGTCCCGAACTGCTGCATGAACCCTATATCGACCGAAACGCCGATATTCTTGTCCGGCTTGAAGGCGGAGATCCCGCAGGCGCCGCGGCGATGCTGGACGACTATCTCGGGCAGTCCGAACGGGTCGTGCTGCAGGCTTTCGCGCGGCTGGCCTAGTCCGCGGCAAGCGTACGGCAGGTGCGGGCGATGCGGGCGATGCCTTCGTCGATCTCTTGCGCCGCGATCGAGGAATAGGCCAGACGATAGAACGCGGCCCCCGCTTCGCCCCCGCGAAAAAAAGGCCGCCCCGGCTCGATCAGCACACCCTGCGGCTTCAGCGTGCGTGCCAGCACGTCGCTGTCCAGCCCCGTCGGCACCCGCAGCCAGAAACTGGATCCACCGCGCCCAACCGGCGTCCCCTTGTCCAGACCGTGCCGGTCAAGCGCGGCCGCCGTGACCTGCCGGCGTTCGGCATAGGCTTCGCGCATCCGCTTCAACTGCCGGTCGTAATGGCCCAGCGACAGGAAATAGGCCATGGTCCGCTGCACATGGCCGGGCGGATGGCGCAGCATCATGCCCCGCAGCGCCCGCGCTTCGGCGACAAAGGCCGGATCGGCGACGATGTAGCCCAGCCGCAGCCCCGGAAAGACCGATTTCGAGAAAGAGCCGATATAGATGACCGCGCCGCTGCGATCCATCGCCTTCAGCGCGGGTGAGGTCGCCCCGGAAAACGAGATCTCGAACTCGTAGTCGTCCTCGATCACCACGAAGCCGCGCGCGGCCGCCATCCCCAGCAGCGCCTCGCGCCGGGCGCGGGGCATGGTGCGGTTGGTCGGGCACTGGTGGCTGGGCGAGGTAAAGACGACCGAGACACCCTCGGGCACGGCCTCGGGTGGCAGGCCGTCCTGATCGATCGGCACCGGCACAAGATTTGCGCGCAGCGTGGCAAGGATCTCGTGCAGGCCGGGATAGCCCGGTTCCTCCATCGCCAGCGTCTCGCCGCGACCAAGCAGGATCGCGCAGATCAGCCACAGCGCATTCTGCGCCCCCATGGTCAGCAGCACTTCCTCGGGCCGGGCCTTGATGCCACGCCGGGGCAGAAGGTGGCGGATGATAAAATCGACCAGTTCCGGGTCGTCGCCGTCATACTGGTCATGGGACAGCGCGCCGAAATCGCGACGGCCCAGCGCGCGCACCGCGCATTCACGCCAGGCGGCAAGATCGATCAGCCGGTCGTCCGTCTGCCCGTAAAGAAAGGGAAAGGGATAGCTGCGCCAGTCGGTCGGGCGGTCTTTTCGCCGCGCGGCAAGGTTGCGGCCATCCAGCCGGGCGGCCCAGTCGAAACGCGCAAGAGGCGGCGCGGGGGCCGGGTCGTCGGCCAGATCCTCGACCCGGTCCGAGACGAAATAGCCCGACCTGCCCCGCGCGCTCAGGTAATCGGTCGCAACCAGATCACCATAGGCCTGCGTGACGGTGATCCGCCCGACCCCCAGATGGGTCGCAAGCGCGCGGCTTGACGGCATCCGCTCGCCGGGTTGAAGGCGGCGCTCATGGACGGCCAGAACGATCTGCCGCCGCAATTGAACTTGCAGCGGCAGGACCGACTTGCGGTCGATCAGGAATGTCTCGGGCGGGATCTGCATGGCGGCCATGGCTGTCGGCCGCCATCCTGCCTTAACCAAAGACCCGGGTCAGCGCCCCGTCGATCGCATCCGTCAGCGCATCGATGTCGCTTTCGGTCGAGATCAGCGCGGGCGACAGGCACAGCGTGTTGTTGAAGCCCGGAACCGAGCGGTTGGTCGCCCCGATGATGACGCCTTGCGCCATGCAATCTGCCACGACAGCCTGGACCTTCTTTTCGTCCGCGGGTTCCTTGGTCGCGCGGTCGGCGACCAGTTCCGCGCCGCAGAACAACCCCTTGCCGCGCACGTCGCCGATGATCCGGTGCCGCTCCATCAGCGCGTTCAGGTTGCCCACCAGCCGCGCGCCCATGCGAGTGCAATTGTCGAGAAGGCCCTCTTCCTCGATGATGCGCATGTTCTCGATCGCGGCCGCCGGACCCGAGGTGCAGCCGCCGAAGGTCGAGATGTCACGGAAATAGCCCATCGGATCGCTGGCATCGTCCTTGAACATGTCGAAGACCCGCTCGGTCGTGACCGTGCAGGAAATCGCCGCATAGCCCGAGGCGACGCCCTTGGCCATGGTCACGAAATCCGGCTCGATCCCGTATTGCTGATAGCCGAACCACATGCCGGTGCGGCCGACGCCGCAGACGACCTCGTCGATATGCAGCAGGATGTCATATTTGCGGCAGATTTCCTGCACGCGCTGCCAATACCCCTCGGGCGGGGTGATGACGCCGCCGCCCGCCGTCACGGGTTCCAGCACCAGCGCACCGATGGTGTCGGGATCTTCGCGCAGGATCACCTCTTCGATGGCATCCGCTGCACGCTCGCCGTAATTCTCGACATCCCATTGCTTGCGGTATTCAAGGCAATGCGGGACGCGCACGAACCCATCGGGATAGGGACCGTATTGCATCGCCCGCTGGTCCTGCCCCGAGGTCGCAAGCGTGCCGATGGTCGTGCCGTGATAGTCGCGGTCGCGATACAGGATCTTCCATTTCTTCCCGCCGTAATGGCGCGCCGCGATCTGGCGCACCATCTTGTAGACCTTCTCGTTCGCCTCCGAGCCGGAGTTCGAATAATAGACGCGGCTCATGCCCGGCATCTTCTCGATCAGCTGCTGGGCAAAGATCGCGCCCGGGACGGTCCCGGCGGCTCCCGCGTAATAGTTCAGCTTCAGCAGCTGGTCGCGCACGGCATTTGCGATGCTTTCGCGGCCATAGCCCACGTTCACGGTCCAGACCCCGCCCGAGACCCCGTCCAGGAACTCGCGCCCGGTGGCGTCCCAAAGCCGCATCCCCTTGCCTTCGACAAAGACGCGCGGGTCGATGGTTTCGTATTGCTTGTGCTGGCTCAGGTGGTGCCAGACATGGGCCTTGTCGGCGGCGATGACCGGGCTGAGGTCGTTCATTTTGGGCCTCTGACGATAGGAGGGGGGCTTCATTGACGGGCCGAGACTACGCTTGGCGGCGGGGACGCAATAGATCCAAAATCAGGTCATCTATAGGTCCAGATCGGCGCTGCTGGACAGGGTGGGCCGGGCCGGACTAGACCGGATCCAGATGAACGCATTGGGGGGCGGATGTCCGATCAGGGCCGCAAGCTGGAACAGGCCGCACGCGCCGCATGGCTTGCCCATGTCGCGGGCCGGACCCAGGACGAGATCGCGGGGATCATGGGCGTCTCGCGCCAGACCGCACAGCGGCTTGTGGCGCAGGCCATGGCCGAAGGGCTGGTGAAGATCCGCATCGACCACCCTTTTGCCGACTGCATGGAGCTTGCACGCGAATTGCGCGCCCGCTGGGGACTGCAATTCTGCGAAATCGCACCCGCCGATGCACCCGAGGCCGGCGTCGCCCATCACCTTGCCGACACGATGGAACGCTGGCTGCGGCGCGAAGACCCCCTGACGCTGGCCATCGGCACCGGACGGACGCTGCGCGCCGGCGTGGCGCGGCTTCCGCATATCGACTGCCCGCAGCATCGCATCGTGTCGCTGACCGGCAATATCGCGACAGATGGGTCGACAGCCTATTACAACGTACTCTTCTCGCTTTCCGAACTGGTCACGGCGCGCAGCTTTCCCCTGCCGCTGTCCGTGCTTGTCCCGACCGAGGAGGAGCGTCACGCCATGATGCGGCAGCCCGGCATCCAGCGCGTGATCGAGATGTCGTCGCAGGCCGCCGTGGCCTTCGTCGGCATCGGGACCATGAACGACAGCGCCGCGCTGATGCTGGACGGCTTCATGACGCGCCCCGACCTTGACCGCATGATCGCCGCGGGCGCAGTGGGCGAAATCACCGGCTGGGCCTATGACCGCGACGGCAGGGTGATCCAGGGCCTGACCAATGACCGCGTTGCCTCGGCCCCGATCCCCCCGCGCGACACGACCCTGGTGATCGGCGCGGCTTTTGGCCCCGAAAAGCTGCCAGCCCTGCTGGGCGCGTTGCGAGGCGGACTGATTAGCGGATTGATCACGGATGCCGCCACCGCAGAACGCCTGATGCGCGAGGGCTAGGCCCGGCTGGCGGGGTAAAGCGCGCGGAAACGGGCATGGCTTTCGGCAAAGGCTGGCACCAGCGCGGGATCGGGCCGGATCTCGGCAGCAATCGCGGGCATGGCGCAGATCTCGTCGCTGCCTGCCCCGGTCGCGGCCATCATCCCCAGCCGCGCCGCGCCAAAGGCCGCGCCATAATCGCCCCCGACCGGCAGCATCACCGGCAGGTCAAGGACCGAGGCGATCAGCCGCAGCCAGTAATCCGACCGCGCACCCCCGCCAAGCGCCAGAAGCCCGTCCAGTTCCGCCCCCGCTGCGCGCAGGGCGGTCAGGTTGTCCGCAAGGGCAAAGGTCACGCCCTCCAGCACGGCCCGGGTCAGCGCGGCGCGGTCGGTTAGCGGCGTCAGCCCCGCCAGCAGCCCCTTGGCCAGCGCGTCATTGTGCGGCGTGCGCTCGCCCGAGAGATAGGGCAGGAACATCGCGCTGCCCGGAGGGTGAAGCGGTCCCAGATCCGAAGTCAGTTCGGCCGGGCTGGTGTCCAGGACGCCGGCCAGCCATTCCAGCGCAGCCGAGGCCGACAGGATCACCCCCATCTGGTGCCAGCGTCCCGGAAGCGCGTGGCAAAAGGCATGGACCGCCGTTTCCGGCGCTGGCAGGAAGTGGTCCGAGGCGGCGAAGACCACGCCTGACGTGCCAAGGCTGACAAAGCCCTGCCCCTTGGCCACGGTACCCGCGCCGATGGCTGTCGCGGCATTGTCCCCGGCGCCACCCGCGACGACGACCGACCCGGTGATGCCCCATTCCGCGGCCAGTTCGCGGCGAAGCACCCCCGAGACCTCGGACCCCTCGACCAGCGCGGGCATCTGTGCCCGGCTCATGCCGCTGGCCGACAGCAGCGCCCCGGACCAGTCGCGCCC
>Ga0160446_100107_pt1 | contig 76250 bp, 74 predicted proteins | sample HID1973I_E1MG_FD_108200 | JGI IMG/M metagenome (GOLD analysis project Ga0160446, IMG submission 108200) | Enriched mosquito-associated microbial communities from UW Madison campus, WI, USA - HID1973I_E1 MG | ecosystem: Host-associated > Arthropoda: Insects > Digestive system > Unclassified ...
AAACCGAACCGCGCCATTTCCTTCGTGGCGCCGTCAAGCCATCTCATTCCCGAATTGTCCCAGATCAAGCAACACTTCCGCACCGCTCAATCCCGTCCCGATCCAGCGTCGCCGTCTCGGTGAAGGCGTATCTAGGGACTCCCAATCACCCTTGCAAGAAGAAAATCACCACAATGGAGAAGAAAATCATCAAACGTCTGATTTTCCGTCATTTTGCTGTCACGGGATACGGAGACAGATCTTGGCCCTGCGCGCGCCCTGCCCCACCCCCTCATGGAATCAAGGTGGCGCTCCGGCCCATGCCGCAGCCGGTCCGGTCAGAAATCGCGAGGAATCGCCGCCATAACCCTGACCGCACCGGTTGCAGAGAATCGCGACGCCTCCTTCGCGATCCGGAAATGAAAAACGCGGCCCCGAGGGACCGCGTTTTCCATAATTCGCAAAGTGCCGATCAGCGCTTCGAGAACTGGAACGAGCGACGGGCTTTCGCCTTGCCGTATTTCTTCCGTTCGACGACGCGCGAGTCGCGGGTCAGGAAGCCGGCAGCTTTCAGCGCGGCGCGCAGCGACGGCTCGTGCAACTGAAGGGCTTTCGAGATGCCGTGCTTGACCGCACCGGCCTGACCCGACAGACCACCACCGGCAACGGTGGCATAGACGTCGTACTGGCCGACAACGCCCGCGACCTCGAAGGGCTGGCGCAGGATCATCTGCAGCACCGGACGTGCGAAGTAAGCCGCGATGTCCTTGCCGTTGACGACAACCTTGCCCGAACCCGGTTTCACCCACACGCGGGCGACAGCGTCTTTACGCTTGCCGGTGGCATAGGCACGACCCAGCGCATCGCGCTGAGCTTCACGGACGGGGGCTTCGGCAACCGCCACGGTGGCGACCGATTTCAGGTCGTCGAGGGTCTTGATGTCTTCGGCCATGATCATGCGCTCCGGGTATTCTTGGCGTTCATGGACTTGACGTCCAGAACTTCGGGCTGCTGAGCCTCATGCGGGTGCTCGGCGCCGGCATAGACGCGCAGGTTGGTCATCTGCTGCTTGCCCAGCTTGTTGCGCGAGATCATGCGCTCAACAGCCTTGATCACGACGCGCTCGGGGTGGGCGCCTTCCAGGACCTGACGCGCGGTGCGGTGCTTGATGCCGCCCGGGTGGCCGGTGTGCCAGTAGTATTTCTTGGCATCGCGCTTGTCGCCGGTCATCTGCACCTTGTCGGCGTTGATGATGATGACGTTGTCGCCCATGTCCATGTGGGGGGTGAAGGTCGGCTTGTGCTTGCCACGCAGGCGCATGGCAACGATCGTTGCAAGACGGCCCAGAACGACGCCCTCGGCGTCGATCAGGATCCACTTCTTCTCGATCTCCGCCGGTTTCGCGGTATAGGTTTTCATGGTCGTCCCTTTGGGGGTGTAATTCGAGATGCGGGTGTATCGGCGAAACCGCGATCTGAATCAAGGGCGTTGAGCGCAATTTATTCGATTTAAATCAATGCGTTGCGAAATAGGTATTTATATACCGCAACACAAGCCCCGCTTTCACCGGCCTTTTGGCGGAATCGAGTAGGTCATTGAACATCGTGCCACCGGATCCGCGCCACCTTCCGACCGCACCAGGACTTCACCCACGGCAAGGGTTCGGCCCAGTTTCAGGATGCGGCATTCCGCCAGCAGGTCGCGCCCGGATGCAGGCTTGCGCATGAAGTCGATCGAGGCGTTGGTGGTCACGGCCAGCGCCACCTCTCCGATCCGGGCAAGGATGGCGAGATAGATGGTCACATCCGCAAGCGCGAAGATCGAGGGGCCGCTGACGGTGCCGCCGGGGCGGAGATGGGCGTCATCCACGACCAGGCGCGAGATCATCCTGTCCGCATCCGAGGCTTCGACCCTGATCTGCCCCGCCACCTGCGGGAAGGCACGCTCAAGGAAAGCGTTCAACTCTTCCGTGGTCATCGCCAATGTCATCGCACCCCCCGCCTGCCCGCGCAGGTTTGCCGCCCCCGCCCGGAAGGGCAAGGGCCAAGACGCGATCACCCGAGCATCGCGAGCCAGGGGAAGGTTTCCAGCAACCAGTAGGCAAAGACGGGAAAGGCGCCCGTCAGCAGGGCAAGCCCGACCACGACTAGAAGCACGCCCATGATACGCTCGATCAGGCGCAGATAGGGCTTCACGCGGTTCATCACCCCGATGGCCCGGTTGATGAAGATTGCCGACAGCAGGAAGGGAATGCCCAGACCCAGCGCATAGATGGCTAGAAGCGAGGCCCCCCTGCCCGCCTCGCCGCCCGTCGCGGCAAGGGACAGGATCATGCCAAGCTGCGGCCCGATGCAGGGCGTCCAGCCAAAGGCGAACGCGAGGCCAAGGATATAGGCCCCGAAGACGCTGCCGCCGCGATCTCCGGTCTCCAGCCGTGCTTCGCTGTCCAGGATGGGGATGCGGATGACATGCAGGAAGTGCAGGCCCAGAACGATGACCACCAGCCCCGCTCCGCGCGACAGCAGATCCTGCCATTGCAGGAACATGCGGCCAAAGGCGGATGCCGCCATCCCCATCAGAAGGAAGACGGTCGACAGGCCCAGGACGAAGAACAGCGCCGGGACAACCGCGCTGCGTTCGCCCGACTTCAGCCCGCCGACCCCCACCCCGGTCATGTAGGCCAGATAGGGCGGCACGATCGGCAGCACGCAAGGCGACAGAAAGGACAAGATCCCGGCCAGCAGCGCGACCATCGCGGCAGGCAGGAAGGCGGCATCTGCAAGTTCGATTCCCATCATGGCGGGCAGATTGCGCGATGAAAAAGGCGCGGGAAAGTCCCGCGCCCCTCAAACTTATGTCATGTCGTCAAAGACTCAGCCCAAAGACCACCAGCCGCGACGTTTGGGCCGGTTCTCGTCCCCGTTCCCGTTGGCGGGCACCGGTTCGGGCGCGGGCTCGCTTTTCGGCTGCGGGGCGGGTTCGACCGCGGTTTCCGCGACCGGTTCTGCATTCGGGGCAGGCTCGGCCTCGGGGGCCGGCTGCACGGTCGGTTCCGGAAGCTGCGCTTCCGCGGGGGCCGGCTCGGCCGAGGCCGGTTCGGCGGGCTGTGACGCGGCATCCGCGGCAGCTTCCGGGGATTCGACCGGCTCGGCCGCGGGAAGTTCAGCGACAGTCACGGCTTCGACCTGCTCGGCCTCAACCGCAACTTCGACGTCCTTGCGACGCGAACGGCGGCGCGAGGATTTCGGCTTTTCGGGCGCGGCCTCGGCAACGGGCTCGACGGCTGCGACCGCCTCGACGGGTGCGGGCACCTCTTCGGCGTCAGGGGCGGTGTCGCCTGCACCCTCGTCCCCTTCGGCCAGGTCGGCATCGTCCGCCTCGGCCAGATCACCAGCCTCGGCATTCGCACCTTCACCTTCGCCAGACTTGCCCCCGCGACGGCGACGACGGCGGCGACGGCGCGATTTGCTGCCGGCATCGCCATTGTCGCTGTCGGAAACGGCAACGTCGGCGACAGCCTCGGTTTCGGGCGCCTCGACCGCGACGTCGTCTTCCTCGATCTCGTCTTCGGCGAAGTCCTCGTCATCGATCTGCGCCATCAGGCTGGCATCGACCGAAACAACCGGCGACACCACTTCCGGCACGTTGCGGATGGCGGTCTTGAACTTCTCGATCGCGTAATCGGGCGAGATCAGGACCGGATCGGCCTCGACCCGCACCGACATGCCATAGCGCGTCTCGATCCCGGCGATATGTTCGCGTTTCGCATTCATCAGGAAGTTGGCGACCGCGACCGGCGCCTTGACCAGAACCTCGCGCGAGCGCTTGCGCGTGCCCTCTTCCTCGATCGCGCGCAGGATGGTCAGCGCAAGGCTGTCATCCGAACGGATCAGGCCGGTACCGTGGCAATGCGCGCAGGGCTGCGTGGTCGATTCCAGCATCCCCGGACGCAGGCGCTGGCGCGACATCTCCAGCAGGCCGAAGCCCGAGATGCGGCCGACCTGGATCCGCGCACGGTCGGTCTTCAGCTTGTCCTTGAAGCGCTTCTCGACGGCGGCGTTGTTCTTGCGCTCCTCCATGTCGATGAAGTCGATCACGATCAGGCCGGCAAGGTCGCGCAGGCGAAGCTGGCGGGCGATTTCCTCGGCCGCTTCCAGGTTCGTTTTCAGCGCGGTATCCTCGATCGAGCCTTCCTTGGTGGCCCGGCCCGAGTTGACGTCGATCGCGACCAGCGCCTCGGTCACGCCGATGACGATATAGCCGCCCGATTTCAGCTGGACGACCGGGTTGAACATGCCACCCAGATAGCTTTCGACTTGGAAACGCGCGAACAGCGGCATCTGGTCGGTATAGTGCTTCACGTTCTTGCCATGCGACGGCATGATCATCTTCATGAAGTCCTTGGCGGTGCGATAACCGCGGTCGCCTTCGACCAGAACTTCGTCGATCTCTTTCGAATAGATGTCGCGGATGGTCCGCTTGATGAGGTCGCCTTCCTCATAGACGGGCGCCGGGGCGATCGACTTGAAGGTCAGTTCGCGGATCTGCTCCCACAGGCGCATCAGGTATTCGTAATCGCGCCGGATCTCGGTCCGAGTGCGCTGGCTGCCCGCGGTGCGGATGATCAGGCCCGCGCCTTCCGGAACTTCCAGCTCGCTGGCGATTTCCTTCAGCTTCTTGCGGTCAGCGGCATTGGTGATCTTGCGGCTGATGCCGCCGCCGCGCGCCGTGTTCGGCATCAGCACGCAATAGCGGCCGGCCAGCGACAGATAGGTGGTCAGCGCCGCACCCTTGTTGCCGCGCTCTTCCTTGACGACCTGGACCAGCATGATCTGCCGGACCTTGATGACTTCCTGAATCTTGTAGCGGCGCGCGCGCGGCTTCTTCGGAACCTGGATCTCTTCGGCCACGTCCTCTTCGGCGACCGACTCGATGCCGTCTTCCTCGTGCTCGTCGTGCTGCTCGTGGTCGTCTGCGACATGTTCGGCGGCGCTTTCGGACGCACCGGATTCGGTCGTCTCGATCGGGCCTGCGCTGTCATCGCCCCCTTCTGCGGGGTCAACGATGGCCATGCCTGCGATGTCCTCGGACACGACGGCATCGCCCGCGTCGGCGGCGGCGGGCTTGGCACCCTTGCGACGGCGCGAGTTGCGTTTGGGCTTTTCGGCCTCTTCGTTCTCGGCAGCGGCAGCCTGCCGCTCTTCCTCGATCAGCGCCTTACGGTCGGCGGCGGGGATCTGGTAATAATCCGGGTGGATTTCGGCAAAGGCCAGGAAGCCGTGGCGGTTTCCACCGTAATCCACGAACGCGGCCTGAAGCGAGGGTTCGACCCGCGTTACCTTTGCCAGATAGATGTTGCCAGCAAGCTGCCGCTTGTTGACGGTCTCGAAGTCAAACTCCTCGACCTTGGTTCCATCGACCACGACAACCCGAGTTTCCTCGGCATGCGTGGCGTCGATCAGCATTTTCTTTGACATGTTTCCGACTTTCGGGCGGCCGGCTTGTACCGCGCAAGCGCGGTCCTGGCGGACGGCCGCACAATGAGAGATCGCGATACACCGTGCGAGCAGCAGCAATCGCGGCGCCCGGGACAAATCCCCGGCACCGTTCACGATCAAGCTGCGCTGCGCGATCCATCGCGTCTGTTTACCTTTCTTCGCCCCTTGCGCCGTCAAGGCGGTCGGGGCGGCGATCACGGATGCCCAGAGGCCCCTTGGGGCATGGGCGCGATTTTCCCGCGCGATTAGCCGACGGCGCAAAATGAGGCCGCAGGAGGCAGTCGCGCTGCGAAACTGTTGGGGACGAACAACCGAAGGTTGCGAAAGCGCCCCTTACCGCGAAGATAGCGGGGAAGGACGCGCCGTTACAATGGGTTTTTCACCTGAAACGGCGCGCATCCGCCCTGCTTACAGATAATCGCTGCGGCTCAGCCCGTATTTCGCCATCTTTTCGTTGAGCGTCCGGCGCGGCAGGCACAGTTCGTCCATGACCGCGGCGATGCTGCCCTTGTGGCGACGCATGGTGTTGTCGATCAGCATCTTCTCGAAGCTTTCGACGTATTCCTTCAGCGGCTTGCCTTCGGTCGTGGTGGCTTCCTGCGTATCTTCGCCATCGGCCATCAGCAGCGAGGCGATTGACCCCGAACCGCGGCGGTTCTGCAGGACCGCGCGCTCGGCCACGTTGATCAGCTGGCGAACATTGCCCGGCCAGGGCGCCTGCAGCAGCTGCGCGGCCTCCTGCGCGGTGACCTGCGGCGGCTCGCAGCCATATTCCTCGCTGAACTGTTCGGTCATGCGGGTGAACAGCGACAGGATGTCCTCACCGCGCGAACGCAGCGGCGGCAGGGTGATCTTCAGCGCGGTCAGGCGATAGAAAAGATCGGGCCTCAGCGAATCCTCGGCCCGGCGACCTTCGCCCCGTGCGTTGGAAATGGCGATGATGCGGGTTTCCGCGGGCACGCCCTGCTCGGCGATAAAGGCCAGAAGCCGCGCCTGCAGCGGATCGGACAGCGCCTCGATATCCTCAAGGCACAGCGTCCCGCCCCGGGCTTCCTCGACCGCGGGAAGACCGTTCTCGACCGGACCGAACAGCTTTGCCGCCAGCACCTCGTCATTATAGGCGGCGCAAGAGATCGGGACGAACTTCTTCGAGGCGCGCGGCCCGACGGCATGCAGCGCATGCGCGACCAGCGTCTTGCCGGTGCCGGTCTCGCCGTCGATCAGAACGTGGCCGTCAGCCTGCCCCAGATCAAGGATATCCTCGCGCAGGCGGTCCATGACCGGGCTTGCGCCGATAAGCTTGGACATGACCTGCTGACCCTCGCTCAGGTCGCGGCGCAGCGCGCGGTTGTCCAGCGTCATGCGGCGCGCCTGCGCGGCCTTCTTGACCAGCTCGGTCAGGCGTTCGGGGTTGAAGGGCTTCTCCATGAAGTCCATCGCACCGATGCGCATCGCCTCGACCGCCATGGGCACGTCGCCATGCCCGGTGATCATGATGACCGGCAGCCCGGAATCGATGCCCATCAGCCGCTTGAGGAAGGCCATCCCGTCGATGCCCGGCATCCGGATGTCCGAGATGATGATCCCGGGCCAGTCGGCCGCAATCACCTTCAGCGCGTCGTCGGCGCTGGGAAAGGTTTCAGCTTCGAAGCCGGAAAGTGCCAGCCATTGCCGGATCGACTCGCGCATATCCGGTTCATCGTCGACAACTGCAATCTTCATCGTGCGGCTCATGGGCGCATCACCTTTCTATTCATTCGGCGGCCATTTGCGACCGGCCCTTGTGGCCAGGTTCGTGCAATGGCAGCTCCAGTTCGAATACGGCCCCTCCACCTTCGGCGTTATGCGCCGTCAGGCGACCACCGAAGTCAGCCGCGATCCCAGAAGAGATCGCCAGCCCAAGGCCCGTCCCTTCGCCGGGCTTTTTGGTGGTAAAGAAGGGTTCGAAGAGTTTTTCCAGATCGGAAACGCCCGGACCGTTGTCGCGGACGGACAAGAATGCGTGAGACCCCGAACTGACGCTGATCGCAATCGTGGGGTCGCGGACGGCCTTGATGGCGTCGATCGCGTTGCGCAAAAGGTTGATGATCACCTGTTCAAGCCGGATGCGGTCGCACATCACCATGACCGGATAGCGCGGGATATGGCGCTGCAGTCGAATGGTGCGGTTGCGCAGTTGCGGCTCCATCATGACCAGTGCGCTGGACAGCGCCGCACGCAGATCGACCGGCTCGAACGCCTCGCCGCCCTTGCGGGCATAGGATTTCAGTTGCCGGGTGATCGCGCCCATCCGCTCGACAAGGTCATCGATGCGCTGGAAGCTGGACAGCGCCTCCTCGGCGCGGCCCCGTTGCAGCAGCACACGAGCCCCGGCCAGATAGGTCTTCATCGCTGCAAGCGGCTGGTTCAGCTCGTGACTGACGCCGGCCGACATCTCGCCAAGCGCGGCCAGCTTCGAGGATTGCTGCACCGTCTGCTCGGCCACGCGCAATTCCTTCTGCACCCGTTCGCGCTCGGCAATCTCGCGTGTCAGGCGCAGGTTCAGCGCACGCAGATCCGCAGATTCACGCATATAGGCCGCGGATTCCACCCGCGCGCGCCGCGACAGCAGATAGAAGACGGCAGCCAGCAGAATGGCGAATGCCATGATGACCATGGCCAGGACCGCATTCACCCGTTCGCGCACCGAATCGTAGGTGGTAAACGCGATCATCTTCCAGCCGCGGAAGGGGATCCGCGTCTCGGCCTGCATCACGGCCTTGCCCTGCACATAGGCATCGACGGGCGGAGAGGTCCAGTCGGCCGTCACCTGGAACGCGCGCGAGATTGCCGAGGGCGCCGAACGCACCGACAGCGCCTCGGGCAAGGTCAGCCCGCGCCAGCGCGGTTCGGTCGACAGGATGATCTGCCCCGAACTGTCCGTCACCGCGATCGCATCCGAAATTCCGGCCCAGGACCGCACAAGCCGCGTCAGGTCGGCCCCGACCACCACCACCCCCAAGGTCCGCCCCTCGGAGACCACGGCCCGGGAATAGGCGAATTCATAGGCCCCCTGCGGCGACGGGGAAACGGTAAAGACCGTGTCCTTCGAACGCAGGGATTCGACATAGAACGGCTCTTGTACGTAATTCGTGCCAAGCAGATTCCGATCGGTCGACCCGACCGTCCGCCCCGAGGCGTCAAGCAGCCGGATCGAGGCCGCGCCGATCTCTTTCTGCGCCGAAATCAGCCGCGACGACGTGGTCGAGAAATCGTTCCCGGTCAGCGCCGAGATCAACGCCGGATCGCGCGCCAGAAGCAGCGGCACCACCGAGGTGCGCTGCAATTCCGATAGCAGGTTCCCGATATACAGCGCCGAACGCAACTCGGTCCGCACCCGCGTCGTTTCCGAGAACCGCGCCGTCAGCCAGCTGTTGGTGAACCAGATCGTCCCAACGGCAAGAACCATCAGCGCGGCGATGATGCCACGCAGACCCCACCGGCCGGACGCGCCTGTCCTGCCGGCCTCAGCCATTCCGGTTGAATCCCCGGGGGAAAGATCGTCGTCCTGCATGAACCTCCGGCCAACCCCGCTTGGGGGACAAGCCAATCTAATGCGCGAAACTCAGGCGCTCAAGTCACACCTTGGCCAGCTCTTGAACCAGCGCGGCAAAGAGCTTGGCGCCATCGGTGCCGCCATGCGCCGGTTCGGCGGCGCGCTCGGGATGGGGCATCATGCCCAGAACCCGGCGATTCGAGGACAGCACCCCGGCGATATCCTCAACCGCGCCATTGATGCCAGGCGCATAGGTAAAGGCGATGCGATCCTCGGCCTTCAGGGCTGCCAGCCCCTCGGCGTCGATCTGGTAATTGCCATCATGATGGGCGACCGGAACCCGGATCACCTCGCCCGTGGCAAAGCCCGAGGTAAACGGGCTCGCGGCGGTGGCGACCTTCAGGGCGACCTCGCGGCATACGAATTTCAGGCCGGAATTGCGCATCAGCGCGCCGGGCAACAGGCCCAGTTCCGTCAGAACCTGAAAACCGTTGCAAATCCCCAGCACATAGCCACCCTTGGCGCCATGCGCACGGATGGCATTGGCGATGGGCGAATGGGCCGCGATCGCGCCGCAGCGCAGGTAGTCACCGAATGAGAAACCACCCGGCACGGCGACCAGATCGGTGCCGGCCGGCAGCGCCTCGTCCTTGTGCCAGACCCGCGTCACATCGGCCCCCGCCTGCGCCAGCGCAACCGAAAGGTCGCGGTCGCAATTCGAACCGGGGAAAGTGATGACGGCAGCTTTCATGGCGGGCACTCCGGGTTTTGCTGCGCTTCCCTTACTGCAATGCGGCCGAACTGTTAAGCCGCCTTTGCGCAATCTCGCGCGCGCGTGTCCATTCACCGTTTTCCAAATACCCAAACCCGACGCCGCAACCCGCGGAACGGGGCAGGAAAAGAAAAAGGCCGGGGAAAACCCCGGCCTTGGCATCGCAGTGGCGGCGGATCAGCCCGCGAGCGCCTTGTTCAGGTACTCGTCGACCTTTTCCAGGTAGCCCATCGTGGTCAGCCATTTCTGGTCCGGACCGACCAGCAGCGCCAGGTCCTTGGTCATGTGGCCGTCCTCGACCGCCTGCACAGTGACTTTTTCCAGCGTCGTCGCGAAGTTCATCAGCGCTTCGTTGCTGTCCAGTTTCGCGCGGTGCTTCAGGCCGCCGGTCCAGGCAAAGATCGACGCGATCGAGTTGGTCGAGGTCTGGTTGCCCTTCTGGTGCTCGCGATAGTGGCGCGTCACGGTGCCGTGGGCGGCCTCGGCCTCGACGGTCTTCCCGTCGGGCGTCATCAGGACCGAGGTCATCAGCCCCAGCGAGCCGAAGCCCTGCGCGACGGTGTCCGACTGCACGTCGCCGTCATAGTTCTTGCAGGCCCAGACATAGCCGCCCGACCATTTCAGGTTCGAGGCCACCATGTCGTCGATCAGGCGGTGTTCGTAATGAATGCCGGCCTTCTTGAACTGCTCTTCGAACTCTTCCTCATAAACCTTCTGGAACAGGTCCTTGAAGCGCCCGTCATAGGCTTTCAGGATGGTGTTCTTGGTCGAGAGGTAAACCGGGAAGCCGCGCAGCAGGCCATAGTTCAGGGACGCGCGGGCGAAGTCGATGATCGACTCGTCGAGGTTGTACATCGCCATGGCAACGCCCGAGGACGGCGCCTGGAAGACTTCGTGCTCGATGGTCTCGCCATCTTCGCCGACGAACTTGATCGTCAGCTTGCCCTTGCCGGGGAAGCGGAAATCGGTCGCCTTGTACTGGTCGCCGAACGCGTGGCGGCCGACGATGACCGGCTTCGTCCAGTGCGGGACCAGACGCGGCACGTTCTTGCAGATGATCGGCTCGCGGAAGATCACGCCGCCAAGGATGTTGCGGATGGTGCCGTTCGGCGACTTCCACATCTTCTTCAGGCCGAATTCCTCGACGCGCTGCTCGTCGGGGGTGATGGTCGCGCATTTCACGCCGGCGCCGTATTGCTTGATCGCGTTGGCGGCGTCGATGGTGATCTGGTCCTCGGTGCGGTCACGCTCCTCGATGCCCAGATCGTAATATTTCAGGTCGATGTCCAGATAGGGAAGGATCAGCTTCTGCTTGATGAAATCCCAGATGATCCGGGTCATCTCGTCGCCGTCGAGTTCGACGACAGGATTCTCTACCTTGATCTTCGACATGGGTGGTCCCTTTGGTTGGATTCGGCTGACCGCCCTATAGCGGCAAACCGGGGCAAAGGAAAGGCCGGTATACGTTTGCATACCAAAGCCCGGCGAAGTGCCGCGGCACCCTGGGCGGGCACCGCGGGCTGCCCGCTGCTAGCGGGCGAAATAGACGCGAGAGCTTTCGCTGAGCCAGTCCCAGATGGCGGGCGCGCCGCGCTGGATGCGCAGGCCCACGCGCTCGACCAGCTGGTCATAGGTGACATCGTATTCGATCCAGCTTCCCCCGCCCGAGCGGATATTCTGCATCACCGGCTGCGCACGGTCGAGCGACTTGGCAAAGACCGCGTCCGGGGTCTCGTTTGCCTCGAACTCGCTCCACAGCGCGCGCAATTCGCGTCCCTGTTCCACGGGCAACATCCCGAACAGGCGGTCGGCCGCGGCCTCTTCCGCCGCCATCTGCGCAGCGCCGTGATGGGCGGCGCCGTTCTGCGAATGCAGCGGCACGTCGCCGGTATCGATCTCGACCAGATCATGCAGGATCAGCATGCGGATGACGCGGCCGATATCCACATCCGCCCCGGCCAGAGGCGCCATGACCAGCGCATAAAGCGCCAGGTGCCAGCTGTGTTCGGCGCTGTTTTCACGGCGCGAGGCGTCGCAAAGCGTGCTGGCCCGATAGACGGATTTCAGACGGTCGGCCTCGGCCAGGAAAACCAGCGTCCCGGCCAGTTCGCCAGACACGGGTCGACGTTCGCGGATGGCGCGCGCAGCCTCCATTACCTCGGGCCATTCCTGCCACAGGCGTGCCGCGCGCCCCGCAGTCATGTTACCTTCGACGATCTCCAGATGATCCGACAAAGGCTTGGGCGCGGAAAGGACCTGGAACAACGGCTGGACGTGGTCCATGCGCTTGGCAAGACGCGCATCGGCGGTCTCGCCCGCCTCGAACTCGCGCCAAAGCCCCAGCAGCGCCGCGCCGTCGGGCAGAAGGCCGAACAGCCGTTCGGCGGCGGCCAGCTCGGCGGCCTCGACCGCCAGCGTGTCGTGCTGCAGGTGGATCGGGTGGTCGCCGCAGTCGATCTCGACCAGGTCATGCAGCAGGATCATCGCGATGGCGCGGTCGCTGCCGCCGAAAAGCAGCGCGTAAAGTGCGACATGCCAGCTGTGCTCGGCGCTGTTCTCGGGACGGGACAGGTCCATCAGCACATTCGCGCGATCGACGGATTTCAACCGGTCGGCTTCGTTCAGGAAACTGAAACGGGCGGTCAGATCGCTCATGCGCGGCTCCTTTGCGTTTCGCCCCGCTCCTATCGCGAAGCGCGGGCAGATGCCAGAAGCAATGGACCGGAAAGTCGGACAGCCGCGCACCCCGGACCCGCCGGGGCGCGCGTATCCGTCAGCGCGTGGTTTCCGTCAGGCGACGGCGGACATAGGTCTGCACCTTGTCGATCATCGGCTTCATGTGGACCTCGTCATCGCGGAAGAAGTGATCCGCGCCCTCGATCTCTTCATGGGTGATGGTGATGCCCTTCTGCTCGCGCAGCTTGCCCACCAGCGTATTGGTGTCCTTGGGCGGGGCCACGCGGTCGGCGGTCCCGTTGATGATCAGCCCCGAAGACGGGCACGGCGCAAGGAAGCTGAAGTCATACATGTTCGCCGGGGGTGCTACCGAGATGAAGCCGGTGATCTCGGGGCGCCGCATCAGCAGCTGCATTCCGATCCAGGCGCCGAAGCTGAAGCCCGCGACCCAGCAATGCTTGCTGTTGGGGTTCATCGCCTGCAGGTAATCCAGCGCCGAGGCGGCATCGGAAAGCTCGCCGATGCCTTGGTCGAATTCGCCTTGGCTTCGACCGACGCCGCGGAAGTTGAACCGCATGACGGTAAAGCCCATGCGATGGAACGCGTAATGCAGGTTGTAGACGACCCGGTTGTTCATCGTCCCGCCATATTGCGGATGCGGGTGCAGGATGATGGCGATGGGGGCGTCGGGGGCGGCTTGCGCGTGATAGCGCCCCTCAAGACGACCTTCGGGACCGGGGAAAATCAGTTCGGGCATGGGCTTCCTTTGAAACTCGGGTTTCTTGACCCTGTGGCGGCGCGGCTCTAGATCGTCAATCTGGGAAGCGCGCCCGGCATAGGCAAGACGCAATCAAAAGTCGGCAAAGCGGATTAGCCCAAGAGATCCCATTGCGTCAATGCAATGGCTATGGAGGTCAAGATGAAGCTGTCCACCAAAGGGCGCTATGCCATGGTCGCCCTGACCGATCTGGCGATCGCCAAGGGAGATGACCTGACGTCGCTGGCGGAGATCTCGAAACGCCAGGACATCTCGCTGCCCTATCTCGAGCAGCTGTTTGTCCGGCTGCGGCGCGCCGGGCTTGTCGAATCCGTGCGCGGTCCCGGTGGCGGCTATCGTCTGGCCAAGACACCCGAGACGATCCGCGTCGCCGACATCCTTGAAGCCGTGGACGAAACCGTCAGCGCCATGCATGTCGGCGCGGGCGCATCGGGCGGGATTTCTGGGTCGCGCGCACAGACGCTCTCGAACCGGCTGTGGGAAAGCCTGTCGGCCCATGTCTATGTCTTCCTGCACAACCACACGCTTGCGGACGTGGCGAAAAACCAGCTTCTGCCCTGCCCGGCCCTGCCGAAGATCCTGTCCATCGTCGACGACTGACGCGGCGCAACCTGTGCGGGCGGCGTCACTCGGCGGGCAGGTCCTCGAACAGCGTGCCGATGGCCACCGTCTTTGCGGGGACGTTCAGGTTCGGGTCCGAAGCGATCATCACCGGGACTTTCGCATCGGGCAGGACGTAAAGCACGCCCTTGTCGTCGATGCCGACGCGTGACTTGTGATAAAGCCCGATCGAGGGCACCAGCGCCACTCCCTCGAACCCCTTGGGCACCGTGAACTCCATGGTGACGCTGCCCTTTTTGCCTTCGGGCGCGTAATCGGGGATGCTGGCATAGATCCCTGTCGCCTGCCCCGACGGTTTCAGCAACTCACCCCAAAGCGTGTAGTGATACCCTTCGACGAGATTTTCATAGTCGACGGTCGCACGGATGATGCCGCCCTGTCCCGGAAGGGACTGGTCTCCGTCGGCGGCGTCCGCCGCGGCCACGGTCACGCGCTGGACCGCATGGACCTGGATGACGGTCGCCTCGCCCTTGGTATCGCGGATCTCGGCAAGCGATCTGGCACCGGCCATCGACGTGGCATCAACCTCGCCTTCGTACAGCGTCAGGTAGACGGCATAGTCGATATTGAACCGGGTTCGGTTCGGCGGGACCGGGAACTGAAAGCTGGTGCTGCCCTCGGCCGCCTCGGGCGTCAGCCCGGCGAAAGTGGGCTCTCCCACCGTCTCGCCCTTCGCGACGTCGAAAAGCTGCGCGGCCAGCGTGTAGCGCTGACCAGGCGTGAGCCCCTTGTAGATCACGTCATCCCGCGCGATCCCTCCGGTGCGCAGGAAGAAGCGGTTGTCGTCGGAATCCTCGACCACCTTGCTGCCAAGAACGATCCCCTCCTGCGCATTGACTGCCTGCAGGGGCACGCCCGCGATCACAACCGCGACGGTGAGCACGATAAGCACATTATGTCTGCGATCTGCCATACCCAAATCGCTAACGCCGGCGGCCTTTCCGATCAAGCATCGTGCAGCGCACTGGCGCCCCGCCGCCGGGAATACGCGGGCTGCCACAAATAACGGCAGTTCCGGCGGCCTGATTTCCGTGGAAGTCGCGCGACATCAGCGTCATCGCCACGTCACCGTTCCTTGCGAAATCCGCGGGGGAAGCCTAAATGAGCGCTTCTTCGATCCGCGCTTGCGAAGGGATACGCATCATGTCCGGTCTTCAGACCCCCTATTACCTGATCGACCTTGCCAAGCTGCGGGTCAACATGGAGCGTGTCCAGTATCTGCGTGAGCATTCGGGCGCGAAATGCCTGCTGGCGCTGAAATGCTTCGCCACCTGGTCGGCCTTTGATTTCATGCGACCGTTCATGGACGGGACCACCTCCTCCAGCCTGTTCGAACTGCGGCTGGGGCACGAGGAATTCGGCAAGGAAACCCACGCCTATTCCGTGGCCTGGGCCGATGGCGAGATCGACGAGGCGTTGGGCTACGCCGACAAGATCATCTTCAACAGCCTAGGCCAGCTTGACCGTTTCGGGGGCAAGGCCAAGGACCGCGGGATCAAGATGGGCCTGCGCCTGAACCCGCGCTTCTCGACCAGCGGCTTCGACCTTGCCGATCCGGCACGTCCCTTCTCGCGTCTTGGCGAATGGGATCTGCCGCGGCTGGAAAGCGCGCTGGACCGCATTTCCGGTGTGATGATTCACTATAATTGCGAGAATGGCGATTTCGACCTGTTCGACGCGCAGCTTTCCCGGATCGAGGCCGAGTTCGGCGGCTTCCTAGAGAAGCTCGACTGGGTCAGCCTTGGCGGCGGCATCCACTTCACCGGCGACGGCTATCCGCTGGACCGGCTGGCCGCGAGGCTAAAGGCGTTCCAGGCGAAATTCGGCGTCCAGCTGTTCCTGGAACCGGGCGAGGCCAGCATCACCCGCTCCTCCTCGCTTGAGGTCACGGTGCTGGACCTGATCCATAACGGCAAGGATGTCGCCATCGTCGACAGCTCGATCGAGGCCCATATGCTGGACCTGCTGATCTATCGTGAAACCGCGAAGCTGCCGCAGGAAGGCGAGCATCCCTATCAGGTGGCGGGCAAGACCTGCCTTGCCGGCGACATATTCGGCGAGGGCCGCTTTGCCGCGCCGCTGAAGGTCGGCGACCGCATCAGCATCGCGGATGCCGCGGGTTACACCATGGTCAAGAAGAACTGGTTCAACGGCGTGGCCATGCCCTCGATCGCGATCCGCGACGAAGACGGAACGATCCGCGAAGTCCGCCGGTTCACCTACGACGACTACAAATCCAGCCTGTCCTGAAAACAAGCCAGAGAGCCCCCGACGATATATTCCCTGCCAAGAAAAGGAGATCGAATTGGCCAAAAACGTGCTCATCATCGGCGCCGGCGGCGTCGCCCAGGTGGTCGCGCACAAGATGGCGCAGAATGCCAAGGAATTTGGAAGTCTGCACATCGCAAGCCGCACTGTCGCAAAGGCAGAGCAGATCATCACGAGCATTCGTGAAAAGGGCCATACGGTCGAATTTTCCACCCATCCGCTCGACGCGATGGACAGCAACGCCGTGGCCGCGCTGATCCGCAAGATCGACGCGAATATCGTCATCAACGTCGGCTCTTCCTTCGTGAACATGACTGTCCTGCAGGGCTGCATCGACACGGGCGCCGCCTATCTGGACACTGCCATCCACGAAGACCCGGCCAAGATCTGCGAGACACCGCCCTGGTACGGCAACTATGAATGGAAACGCCGTGAAGCCTGCGAAAAGGCCGGCGTCACCGCGATCCTGGGCGTCGGCTTCGATCCGGGCGTCGTCAACGCCTATGCCCGACTGGCCGAGGACGAATATTTCGACAAGGTCGACTCGATCGACATCGTCGACATCAACGCGGGCAGCCACGGCCGCTGGTTCGCCACGAACTTCGACCCCGAGATCAATTTCCGCGAATTCACCGGCACCGTATATGCCTGGCAGGGCGGCAAATGGACCGAGAACAAGATGTTCGAGGTCGGGCGCGAATGGGATCTTCCGGTCGTCGGCAAGCAGACCGCGTATCTGTCCGGCCATGACGAGGTGCACAGCCTGTCCGCGCGCTACAAGGACGCGGATGTCCGCTTCTGGATGGGCTTTGGCGCGCATTACATCAACGTCTTCACCGTCCTTCAGAACCTGGGCCTTCTCAGCGAAAAGCCGGTCAAGACCGCCGAGGGGCTGGAGGTCGTGCCGCTGAAGGTGGTCAAGGCGGTGCTGCCCGACCCCGCCAGCCTTGCCCCCGATTATCAGGGCAAGACCTGCATCGGCGATCTGGTCAAGGGCTCGCAGGACGGCAAGCCGGGCGAGGTCTTCATCTACAACGTGGCCGACCACAAACAGGCCTATGAGGAAGTCGGCAGCCAGGGCATCAGCTATACCGCGGGCGTCCCCCCGGTCGCGGCAGCGATCCTGGTCGCGCGCGGCACCTGGGACGTCAAGAAGATGGTCAATGTCGAGGATCTGCCCGCCCGCCCCTTCCTGGAGCTTCTGGGCGACCTGGGCCTGCCCACCCGCGTCATCGACGCGACTGGCGATCACCCGCTGTAACAGGCGCCGATCTCCACCCATGCCTTTGCCCCGCGGACAGGAACCTGCCCGCGGGGTTCGCGTTTCTTCCCGGCGCAGCGGACCGCCAAAAAGGGGAGCAACCGTGACACCGCCCGACCCATCGACCCATATGTTCCCCAGCCTGCCCCGCGATGCTGGCAAGGGTACGGCGCTTCCCAAGGTCGCGAACTGGGCCATCATCGGGATCTTCCTGATCCTCATGTTCTGGTTCGTGGCGCAGGCCCGCGACTTCCTGATGCCCGTCACGCTGGCCTTGTTACTGTTCTTCGTCTTCGTCCCCTTCCGCCGGGTGATGGAGCGCTGGCGCATCGGACCGACCGTTACCGCCGCGATTGTCTCTCTGGGATTGGTGGTGTCGATCCTGGGGATCGGAATGATGATCTCGGGCCCGGTCAGCCGGCTGATCGACAACGCCCCCCAGATCGGCACGCGGCTAGAACAGAGGTTCACCGAGATCCGCCGCAACTTCGCCGGGCTTGAGCGCGCGGCGCGCAAGCTGGACGAACTGACCGGCGGCAAGAAGGCGACCGACGAACAGGACACGCCACCCGGCTCTGCCCCACGCCCCGCCGAAATCGTCGGCCCGGACGTGATGGGCACCGTCACCGGACGCGTGACCAGCGTGCCCACCCCCGGCACCCCGCAGCCGCCCGACCAGCATATTGAGGTGCAGGTGAACGCCCCGACCGAGTCCACCGCCCTTGGCAGCGTGATGGACCTGGGACCGGCAGTGATCGGACAGATCATCCTGACGCTGTTTCTGCTGTTCTTCATGCTCGCGTCCGGAGATCTGCTGTATCTGAAGATCGTGCAAAGCTTCGACCGGATGCGGGACAAGCGCGCGGCCTATCTGGCGCTGCGCGAGATCGAGGACAGGCTGGGCGCCTATCTTGGCGCAATCACGCTGATCAATGCCTGCCTGGGTATCGCGATCGGGCTTGCCATGTGGGCCTGGGGGATGCCTTCGCCGGTGCTGTTCGGGCTGGTCGGGTTCCTGCTGAACTTCATCCCCTATCTTGGTCCGGTCTTCGGCATCATCATCGCCGCGCTGGTCGGGGTCTTTGTCTTCGACGACCTGTTCACGCCCCTGATGGTGGCGTTGACCTATCTGGCGCTGACCTCGTTCGAGGGTCAGCTCATCACCCCCTATTTCGTCTCGCGCAAATTGCAGCTGAACACGGTCGTCGTGTTCCTGACCGTGGCGCTGTGGGCGTGGCTGTGGTCGGTGCTTGGCATGATCGTCGCGGTGCCCCTTCTGGTGGTGATGCGGGTGCTGGCCGACCATGTTCCGGGGCTGGAGAAGTTCGGGAATTTCCTGGCCGGCGAGGATCCCCCCGCGCTTGAGGATGAAGATGAGGAGGAGGCCCGCGAACTGGTCGAAACCGGCGGCGATACCGAGGACATGACCGAAGCCGCCAGGGCAACGCGCCACCTGTCACCCTGATGTCACCGGACCGTTGGACGGGCGATGCGGCAATGGCATGATGGCGACATGAACCATCGTCGATTCGCGTCACATGCCAGACTTTGCTGACCCCCCCGCCGCCGGCGCACGACCGGCCCCGCCACGGCCACGGCTGCAGATCGGCTTCGTGCTGTTGCCGCGCTTCACGCTGTCGGCTTTCGCGAATTTCATGGATGTGCTGCGCCTGGCCGCGGATGACGGCGACGGCTCACGCCCGATCCATTGCCGCTGGGCGGTGTTGTCGCCCGACATGGCCCCGATCCAGTCCTCATGCGGTGTCAGGATCGAACCGGACGAGCGATTGGGCGATCCGGCCCGCTTCGACTATATCGTGGTGGTCGGCGGATTGATCGAGGGTGGGGGCGGCCTGCCCCCCGGCCTTGCCCCTTTCCTGCAGCGCGCCGCCGCCCAGCGGATCGGCATCGCCGGGCTTTGCACCGGGGTCTTCGCTCTGGCGCGCCTTGGCCTGATGGATGGCTATCGTTGCTGCGTCAGCTGGTTCCATCACCAGGATTTCCTTGCTGAATTCGAACGGATGCGCCCGGTTTCGGACCAGATCTTCGTCGTCGACCGCGACCGCCTCAGCTGTTCGGGCGGGGTCAGTGCGGCGCATCTTGCGGCCTTTCTGGTCGACCGCCACCTGGGCCGCGCCGCCGCGCGCAAAAGCCTGTCGATCATGATGATCGACGAGCCGATGGCCGGAGACCGCCCCCAGCCCGGTCTGCCGTTGGAGCTGAATGCCCGCGATCCGCTGGTGCGCCGCGCCCTGCTGGCGATGCAGCAGAACCTGCATGCGCCGTTGCCCATCGCCCGCATCGCCCGCGATCTGGGCGTCGGTCGTCGCAAGCTTGAGCGGCATTTCAATGCCGACCTGGGCATCCCGCCCGCCGATGCCTCGGTCAGGATACGGCTGGCGCAGGCGCGGATGCTGCTGGCCCGAAGCGACCGGACAGTGACCCGCATCGCCGAGGAAACCGGCTTCTGCGACGCCTCGCACCTGATTCGCGTGTTCCGGGAAACCGAGGGCACGACCCCCGACCTGTGGCGTCAGGACCGTGCCCAATCCAGCCCGGACCACCAGCCCGACGAAGGCGCGGTTGCCTGATCCCCTGCGCGGGAAAAACGGGGCCGGAGCGAGGCGGAAGGTCCATGGTGACCCCGACAGGACTTGAACCTGTAACCTGCCCCTTAGGAGGGGGCTGCTCTATCCAGTTGAGCCACGGGGCCGCCGCTGTCCTTTTGCCCTGTGCGCCCGGAATTGGCAAGGTTGCCGCGCGGTTGCAAAAGCGATAACGGTAACATCATTGCGTCCCGGAACAGTCATGAACACGAAACGACCCCGCCGCCCCCTGACCCTGCGCGACGTGTCCGAAGCGTCGGGCGTCTCGGAAATGACTGTCAGCCGCGTCTTGCGCAACCGGGGCGATGTCTCGGCCGCGACGCGGGAGAAGGTTCTGACCGCCGCGCGAACTCTGGGATATGTCCCCAACAAGATCGCGGGCGGCCTGGCCAGCCAGCGCGTCAACCTGGTCGCAGTGATCATTCCCTCGCTGTCGAACATGGTCTTCCCCGACGTCCTGGGCGGCATCTCGGCAGAGTTGGAGGATACGGGGCTGCAACCGGTGGTCGGCGTCACCAATTACAGCCCCCCCCGTGAAGACGCGGTGCTCTATGACATGCTGTCCTGGCGGCCCTCGGGCGTGATCCTGGCCGGGCTGGAACACAGCGCCGTGGCCCGCGCCATGTTGGACAATGCCGGCCTGCCCGTGGTCGAGATCATGGATATCGACGGCGACGCCATCGATACCGCGGTCGGCATCTCACATCGCCGCGCCGGGGCCGAGATGGCCGCAGAGATCCTGCGCGCGGGTTATCGCCGCATCGGCTTCATCGGCACGCATATGCCCGAGGATCACCGCGCGCGCAAAAGACTGGCCGGGTTCGAGGAACGGCTGGCCCAAGACAATGTCTCGCTTTCCGCGCGTGAGTTTTACCAGGGCGGCTCGTCGTTGCAAAAGGGGCGCGAGCTGACCGAACGCATCCTCGCACGAGAACCCGAGCTGGATTTCCTGTACTACTCCAATGACATGATCGGCGCGGGCGGGCTGCTGTGGTGCCTTGAAAAGGGATATGACATCCCCGGCAAACTGGGCCTTGCGGGCTTCAACGGGGTCGACCTGCTGGACGGGCTTCCGCTGCGGCTGGCCACAACCGACGCGCGCCGCATCGATATCGGGCGTCGCGCCGCGCGCATCGTCGCCGGAAAAGAGACTGCGCCCGAAAACGGCGTCGTCGCGCTGACCCCGACCTTCAAGCCCGGCGATACGATCCGCAACGCCTGAACCGCAATGAAAACGGGCGCGCCGATGGCACGCCCGTCATGGTCCGGCACGGCAGGGGCGCTGCCGCTCAGTTGAAATCGGGATAGAAGATTCCGCCGGGCGACAGGGTGAAGATCTCGCACCCGTCGGCCGTCACGCCGATCGAATGTTCGAATTGCGCCGACAGCGACTTGTCGCGGGTCACGGCGGTCCAGTCATCGGCCAGGACCTTGGTTTCGGGACGACCAAGGTTCACCATCGGCTCGATGGTGAAGAACATCCCCTCTTCCAGGACGGGGCCTTTGCCCGGACGGCCGAAATGCAGGACGTTCGGCGGCGCATGGAAGACGCGGCCAAGGCCGTGACCGCAGAAATCACGCACGACCGACATGCGGTTCCCCTCGACATAGGACTGGATCGCCCAGCCGATGTCGCCGAACGTCGCGCCGGGGCGCACGGCTTCGATCCCCTTCATCAGGCTGTCATGCGTCACCTGGATCAGGCGGCGCGCCTTGACGCTGGGCTTGCCCGCCACATACATGCGCGAGCTGTCGCCGTACCAGCCGTCAAGGATGACGGTGACGTCGATGTTCAGGATATCGCCATCCGCCAGGATCTTGTCGCCGGGGATGCCGTGGCAGACGACATGGTTCACGCTGATGCAGCTTGCATGCTGGTATCCGCGATAGCCGATGGTGGCGCTGACCGCGCCCGTCTCCTCGACCCGGTTGCGAATGAAATCGTCCAGCGCGGCCGTGGTCCTGCCGGGTTCCACCAGCGGGCCGACCTCGTCCAGGATCAGTGCCGCAAGCCGACCGGCCGCGCGCATGCCCTCGAAATCCTGAGGCTCATGGATACGGATACCCTCACGGGTCTGGCGTGCGTCGTTCATCGGATCCTCATGCATGTTGATCCACAGATAGTCCCCTGCGCCCACTTGTTCCAGCCCCGCGGCCAGACCTATACAGTCTTTCTAGAAAATGAACGCCGCGAGGAGCGTCCCATGCAATCCGACAATCCCACCGCCGCCATCCTCGTGATCGGGGACGAGATCCTTTCGGGGCGCACGCGCGAAGGCAACGCCCACCACCTTGCCGGAGTGTTGTCCGCGACCGGCTTCGACCTGCGCGAGATCCGGGTCGTTGCCGATGACAATGACCAGATCGTCGCCGCGATCCGGGCCTTCGACAAAAGCCTGGGTGGGGCCTATGACCTTGTTTTCACCTCGGGCGGCATCGGTCCGACCCATGACGACATCACCGCGGATTCCGTCGCCGAAGCTCATGGCACCACGGTCGAGGTCAACCCACAGGCCCGCGCGATCCTGCAGGCGCGCTGCGACCGGATGGGAACCGAACTGACCCCGAACCGGCTGCGCATGGCGCGGGTGCCGGTGGGCGCGGTGCTGATCGACAACGCGGTTTCGGGTGCGCCGGGCTTTTCGATCGGCAATACCCATGTCATGGCCGGCGTCCCCGAGGTGTTTCGCGGCATGGTCGCATGGCTGGTGCCGCGCCTGTCCGGCGGCCGGCCGGTGCAGTCGGACACGGTCGAGGTGCGGCGCGGCGAAAGCGACGTGGCCGAAGAGTTGAAGGCCGTGGCCGAAGAATTCCCCGACCTTTCGCTTGGCTCCTATCCTTTCCAGGATGCGACCGGATGGGGCACCAACCTGGTCGTGCGCGGCCTTGACGTGGCCCGCGTCGCCGAGGCCATGGCCACCCTGCGCCAAAGGCTGGACCTGTGACACCGGATCCGCAGCTGTCGCTGGCCTTCGAGACGACCTGGCCCGCCGCCGAGATCGTCGATACCGGGGCGATCCGCAGTGGCCGCGGCCTGGGTGCGGGCGGGCGCGTCAGTTCCAGCATCGCGCGGTCGCCTGACTGGACCGAGGCCGATCTGAGCGCGGCCGAGGCCCTGCATCGCGACTGGCAGCAGCGCCCGATGTTCCGCCTGCCCGACAGCGACCGGCGGCTGGGCGAGGCGCTGGCCGCGCGCGGCTATCGCGCCGAGTCGCCGACGGCGATCATGACCGCCGATTGCGCCGCGCTGGTGGCCGAGATCCCGGCGCTGACCATTTTCCCGATCTGGCCGCCACTGGCGATCCAGCGCGAACTTTGGGCCGCCGGGAATATCGGCCCTGCCCGCCAGGCCGTCATGGAGCGCGTGGCCGACCCCAAGATATCCATCCTTGCACGGCTGGACGACCGCGCGGCGGGCTCTGCCTTCGTCGCGGTCGAGGGGCCGGTGGCGATGGTCCACGCAATCGAGGTCGCGCCGCAGTTCCGTCGCCGGGGCGTGGGCGCATTCCTGGTCCGCGCGGCGGCGGAATGGGCCGCGCGACAGGGCGCCCCGCGCCTGGGGCTGGCGGTCAGCCGCAGCAATGCCGGCGCCCGCGCGCTTTACGACCGCATGGGGTTCAGCGAGATCGCTGGCTACAGCTATTGGGCGCGGGACTAGGGATCAGACGCCGGCGGCAAGCCGGCGCATCTCGCGCTTCAGCAGGTCCAGCTCGCTGCGCATCAGGTTGATCTCGGCACTCAGATCTTCGTCGATCGGCTCGCCCGCAACGATGCTGAAGCTGGCAAGATGCCGCGCGGCAGGTTGCAGGGCCTCGCCCGGCTCGCCCCCATCCTCCATCAGCAGGAAGGTCTGGACGCCGTCGGACAGGCGCTGCGCCGGGATCGCGGCGGCGACGCGCCAGGTGCCATCCTCTTGTGCGGTCACGCGGGCTTCGGCGACGCGGCTGCCCAGATGAACCAGCACCAGCCGGCCGGGCGGCGCGGACCGGGTCAGGATGCCCTGCCAGATGCCGCTTTTCAGGCCCAGCGTTTCGAAATCGTCCATCATGTCCCTCATCAGAAATCGGCCCGCGGATGGCGGGACAGGATCAGCTCGCGGATTTCGACCGCGCTCATGCCGGGGCTTTCGAAGATCAGGTCCAGCCAGATCTTTTCAAGCCGCTTCTCGTTCATCTCGGTATAGGCAAGGTCAAACTCGATGACCTGCTGGCTTTGCAGCCCGGCCTGCATCTCGTGCAGCGAATGCAGCAGCTCGTCGGTATTCGGGCCGTGGCCGATGTTCAGGCGGGCATAGACATTCAACGGGCGCTCAAGCACCAGCGACGCTTCAAGCCGCACGATATGGTTGCGCGTCAGCCCGTCCAGCGCCTCGGTCGGCAGATCGATCGAGATCGACAGGAAGCTGCCGGTAAAGCCGAAGACCTCAAGCCGCAGACCATAGGGCGACAGGTCCGTCGCGCGCGGATTGCGGATCTGTTCAAGGATCAGGGCCTGCGCCTCGCAATCGTGCCAGACGCCCGCGCGGTCGCCCAGCCGCGTCCCCGAGGGTGCGGCCGCGATCCCACGCGGGGTGATCTGGCCTGCCAGAAAACCCGGACGCCAGCGCCAGTCGGTACCGCCCGGCAAATGCAGCGCGGCCAGCGCCACCCGCGACACGGCCGACTTGCGGTCCCCCCGCATCAGGAAGCGGTTCAGGCTGGCGCGCAGGGCCAGTGCCTCGTCCGTCAGCCGCTTGATCCGGCCGGGTCCCATGAATTCGACGCTTTCGGCCATCTCGGCCCATTGACCGAATGCCCGCTCACGCGTTTTCCGTTCCAGCCACTTGCGCGCGCGCAACGCCATGCTTCCGCCTCGTAATTACTGATCCATATAAATATGCGTCTCGGCCTCGGCGCCCGGATGCGTGACCGCACCGTAGCGTGCCTTGCCGACAAGCTTCGAATATTTCCAAAGTGCCCCCGAAGCGTAATCGGTCGCGCGCGGGCCGGGCCAGCTCTTCCGGCGCGCCGCCAGTTCCTCATCGGAAAGGGCCACGGAAATCTCGCCCCTTGGGGCGTCGATGGTGACGATGTCGCCATCGCGCAAAAGCGCGATCGGGCCACCATGCGCCGCCTCGGGGCCGACATGGCCGACGCAGAACCCCCGCGTCGCGCCCGAGAAGCGGCCATCGGTAATCAGGGCTACCTTCTTGCCCATCCCCTGCCCCGACAGCGCCGCCGTGGTCGCCAGCATCTCGCGCATGCCGGGGCCGCCTGCCGGTCCCTCGTTGCGGATGACGATGACCTCGCCTTCGTGGTACTCGCGGCGGGTGACGGCGGCAAAGGCGTCCTCCTCGCATTCGAAGACGCGGGCGGGGCCGGTAAAGACCTGGGTCTCGGGCGGCATTCCGGCGACCTTCACGATGGCGCCGTCAGGGGCCAGGTTGCCCTTGAGCCCAACCACGCCGCCCGTTGCAGACAGGGGAGAGGTGACGGCGTGGATGACCTTGCCGTCGATCTCTCGGTCGACCAGGTCCAGTTCCTCACCAATGGTCCGGCCCGAAGCGGTGATGCAATCCTCGTGGATCAGGCAGGCGCGGCGCAATTCGCGCATGACGACGGGGACGCCGCCCGCGTCGTACAGATCCTTGGCGACGTAATCCCCGCCCGGTCGCAGGTTCACGAAATAGGGCGTCTCGCGGAAGATGTCGCAAACGTCGAACAGATCGAAAGATATCCCCGCCTCATGCGCGATGGCGGGAAGGTGCAGCCCGGCATTGGTCGACCCGCCGGTGCAGGCGACGACGCGGGCCGCATTCTCCAGCGACTTGCGCGTCACCACGTCGCGGGCGCGGATATTGCTTGCGATCAGCTCCATCACCGCCTCGCCCGAGGCAAGGCCGAACTGGTCGCGGGATTCATAGGGTGCGGGCGCGCCAGAGCTGTTCATCAGCGCAAGCCCGATCGCCTCGGACACGCAGGCCATGGTATTCGCAGTATACTGCCCGCCACAGGCCCCGGCCGAGGGACAGGCCACGCGTTCCAGGATGTCCAGCTCGGCATCGGACATCCGCCCGGCGGCGTGCTGGCCCACGGCCTCGAACACGTCCTGAACAACGACGTCGCGGCCGTTCAGGCGACCCGGCAGGATCGAGCCGCCATAGATGAACACCGAAGGCACGTTCAGCCGCACCATGGCCATCATCATGCCGGGCAGCGACTTGTCGCAGCCCGCCAGCCCGACCAGCGCGTCATAGCAATGCCCGCGCATGGTCAGTTCGACCGTGTCGGCAATGGCATCGCGCGAGGCAAGGGACGAACGCATCCCTTCGTGCCCCATGGCGATGCCGTCGGTCACGGTGATGGTCGTGAATTCGCGCGGACAGCCGCCCGCCTTCTTGACCCCCTGCTTGACCGATTGCGCCTGTCGCGCCAGCGCGATGTTGCAGGGCGCAGCCTCGTTCCAGCAGGTGGCGACGCCGACCCAAGGCGAATGGATCTCTTCCTCGGAAATGCCCATCGCATAGAAATACGACCGGTGCGGTGCCCGCGAGGGACCTTCGGTCACATGCCGGCTGGGAAGTCGCGATTTGTCGAAGCGAGAGTTTTTCACGGCTCTTTCCTCTGCCTGTCGCAAGGGATAGGCGCAGCATCCCCGCTGGGCAAGGGCTGTCGCCCCCGCAACTGCCCGCTCGGCAGGGTCACGCGCGTCATCGGCATTCAGCCGCCCGCAAGGTTGAGGCGCGCGGCCATGATCAGATCGTTCAGCGTGACGCCCCCTGCGGAATGGGTGGTCAGGGTGACGCTGGCATGGCCCCAGCCAAAGGCAATGTCGGGATGGTGGTTGGCGCATTCCGCCTGCCACGCCGCCAGCATGGCGATCTGGGCCGGGCCCTTGAAGGACTTGAAGCGCCATTCCCGCCGGATGGACTTGCCGTCCGGTGCCAGTTCCCAGCCAGGCAAGCTGGCCAGGTGGCGCCGAATCTCGTCCTCGGGCAGTGCGGGGGCGCCGTCCACGATCTTTTCTTGGGCAAGGCCGGTCATCGCTTCCTCCTCACAGGATCGGCGCGGCAAGCGCCAGCAGGTTGTTGCGCAACCGCCGCCACAGCGACCAGCTGCGGATTTCGCCGATGGTGATCGACTCGGACCGGGCGATGTAGCTGTCCTGACGTTCTTCCAGCTGGTCGATCAGATCGCGGTCCAGAAACAGCATGTTCATCTCATAGTTCAGTTCGAAACTGCGGCGGTCCATGTTCGCGCTGCCGATCATCGCCATGCGACCGTCGGCAAGAATGATCTTGGAATGCAGCAGGCCCGGCCGATACAGCATCAGTTTCACCCCGGCCGAGACGAGCCCATAGTAAAATCCTTCTGAGGTCGCCTGCACGACAAGGGAATCGTTGCGCAACGGCAGGATCATGGTCACGTCCACCCCACGCCGCGCGGCCGTCCGGATCGCGGAATCCAGCGAACTGTCGGGAACGTAATAGGGCGTCGTGATGACCAGCCGGTGACGCGCGGCATGGATCATCGTCGCCATGCAGTCCGAAAGCGACCCCTGCCGGTCGTCGGGGCCGGTCGCCACCACCTGAGCGATGTCTCCGCCCGCGATCGCCGGGGGCGCGGTCTTCAGCATCTCGCCCAGATCCTCGCCGGAATAGCTCATCCAGTCCTGCAGGAAGACCGCCTGCATCTGGCGCACGACCGGCCCCTCGATTTGCAGCAGGATGTCCGTCCAGGGCGCGAAGCGGGGCTTGATCGCAAAGGCGCGATCGGCGCAGTTCCGGCTTCCGGTGAAGCCCACCACCTGGTCGATCACCACGATCTTGCGGTGATTGCGCAGGTCCATGCGGCGGACGAGGCTGCCGATGATCGGCAGGCCCAGCGGCAGGGCGACCGCGCATTCCGCCCCCGCCGCGGCCATGCCACGCCAGCTGTCCGAAGCGCTGAACGCGCGCGAGCCGAAGGCGTCGATGATTGCGCGCACCTTGACCCCGCGCCGCGCCGCGCGCATCGCCGCCTGGGCCACCAGCCGTCCCGAGGGGTCGTCCAGCCAGATATAGAACAGCAGGTGGACATGATCCTGCGCCGCGTCGATCGCAGCGACCAGATCCTGGATGGCGGAGTCGTCCTCGGCCAGCAGGGTGGCGCGGTTGCCCGCCATCGCGCCGAACCCGGTCGTCGCCCGATTCGCGGCGATCAGCGGCGCGGCAAAATCCGGGGGCTCGCGGACCAACTCGCGACTCGGGCTCCACAGGCCGGACAGGCGACTGCGGATGTTCCCCACATGCTCGACATCGGCGCCATGCATCCGGATCTCGCCGAACAGGACATAGGCCAGGATGCCGACCAGCGGCACCAGCTCGATCACCAGGATCCAGGACAGTCTGACCGTGGGTTCCAACCGCGGACGCAGCAGCACGCGGACGGATACCGCCAGCGCAATCGCATAGTGAATGAACACAAACATCTCGGCCCACATGGTCGCCATGAAAGCCCGCCGCGGTTAGAATTGCAATTCCGGCGCCATTTGCCTAAGTGGACGGCTGAACGCAGCGCAAGGGGCCTTCTCGGATGAACTGGATCACCAACTATGTGCGTCCGCGCATCAATTCGCTGTTCTCGCGCCGGGAAGTGCCCGAGAATCTGTGGACGAAATGCCCGGAATGCGGAAACATGCTGTTTCACCGGGAACTGGCGGACAATCTGAACGTCTGCACCCATTGCGACCACCATCTGGTGATCACCCCGCGCGACCGCTTTGCCGCGCTGTTCGACGGCGGTGTCTTCGTCGAGGTGAAGGTGCCCGAACCCGTGGCCGACCCGCTGCAATTCCGCGACCAGAAGAAATATCCCGACCGGATGAAGGCCGCGCAGAAGTCCACCGGCGAAAAAGAGGCCATGCTGGTCGCCGAGGGCGAGATGGGCCGCACTCCCGTGGTGATGGCCGCGCAGGATTTCTCGTTCATGGCCGGCTCGATGGGCATGTATGTCGGCAACGCGATCATCGCCGCCGCCGAACGTGCCGTGAAGCTGAAACGCCCGCTGGTGCTGTTCTCGGCCGCGGGCGGGGCAAGGATGCAGGAAGGTATCCTGTCCTTGATGCAGATGCCGCGCACCACCGTCGCGGTCCAGATGCTGAAAGAGGCGAAACTTCCCTATATCGTCGTTCTGACCCATCCGACGACCGGCGGCGTCACCGCGTCCTATGCCATGCTGGGCGACATCCAGATCGCCGAGCCAAATGCCCTGATCTGCTTCGCCGGTCCCCGCGTGATCGAGCAGACCATCCGTGAAAAGCTGCCCGAAGGGTTCCAGCGCGCCGAATACCTGCTGGAGCACGGGATGCTGGACCGCGTGACCCACCGCAAGAAGATGCGCGACGAGCTGATCTCGATCCTGCGCATGGTGATGCGCCAGCCCGCGCCGGTTGCGGGCGACCTGCCCGCACCGGGCAGCATCGCCGCCCTGCATTCCGAACACGACGTCAAACCCGCTTGATCCGGGGCAGATCAGATGACCACCTCCGACGCCATCCTTGCCAGGCTGATGCAGCTTCACCCCAAGGTCATCGACCTGTCACTTGACCGGATGGAGCGGATCCTGGCCGCGCTGGGAAACCCCGAGCGCCGCATTCCCCCGGTGATCCACGTCGCCGGCACCAACGGCAAGGGTTCGACCCAGGCGATGATCCGCGCCGGGCTTGAGGCGGCGGGCAAGCGCGTCCACGCCTATACCTCGCCGCATCTGGCCCAGTTCCATGAACGCATCCGGCTGGCCGGATCCCTGATCTCGGAAGACCTGCTCGCCGCCACGCTTGAGGAATGCGAGGCAGCGAATGCTGGGCAGCCGATCACCTTCTTCGAGATCACGACCGCTGCGGCCTTCCTGGCTTTCTCGCGCGTTCCGGCCGATTACACGCTGCTTGAAGTCGGGCTTGGCGGGCGGCTGGACGCGACGAATGTCGTCGACGATCCGCTTCTTTGCGTCATCACCCCGGTCAGCATCGACCACACCCAGTTCCTGGGCGAGACCCTGCCCGAAATCGCGGGCGAAAAGGCCGGGATCATCAAGCGCGGCGTGCCCTGCATCGTCGGCCCGCAGGACGGCCCCGCACGCGAGGTCATCGAGGCGCGGGCCGAGGCGCTTTCCGCCCCGCTGCGCATCGCGCGGCAGGACTGGGACAGCTATTCAGAACATGGCCGGCTGGTCTATTTCGATCATTCCGGGCTTCTGGATCTGCCGCTTCCGAACCTGCCCGGCCCGCATCAGATCGTGAATGCCGGGGCCGCCATTGCCGCCCTGCGCGAGCTGGGCTTCGGCGAGCCCGAGGCAACCGCCGCCGTCACCCGCGTGGAATGGCCGGCCCGGATGCAGCGCCTGACGCGCGGACCGCTGGTCGATGCCGCCCAGGATTGCGAATTGTGGCTGGACGGTGGCCATAACCCTGCCGGTGGCGAAGCGCTGTCCGCGACGCTGGCCGCGATGCCGGGCCGCCCGACGCATCTGGTCTGCGGAATGCTGAACACCAAGGATGTCGAAGGCTATATGCGCCCGCTGGCCCCGCAGGTGCGCAGCCTGATCGCGGTCCCGATCCCCGGCGCCGATGCGACGCTTCCGGCCGAGGCGACCGAGCAGGCCGCCGCGAATTCCGGCATTGCCGCGACCACCGCGCCGGACGTGCTGGATGCCGTGGCCCGCATCGCGCGCGAGGAACCCGGCGCGCGCATCCTGATCTGCGGCTCGCTTTACCTTGCGGGCGACGTGCTGCGCGAGAACGGCTAGGCTAGGCCCGACCCCAATCGGCGTCCCGCATCTCGCGCAGGCGGCTTGCGGTGCGCTCGAACTCAAAGGCCCCCTCACCCTCGGCGTAAAGTCGTTCGGGATCGTCGGCGCCGCTGGCGATCAGACGGACCTTGGCTTCGTAAAGCGCGTCGATCAGCGTGACGAAGCGCTTGGCCTCGTTATAGTTCGACTGGCTGAGGCGCGGGATGGAATCCAGCAGCAAAAGATCAACCGCCTCGGCAACGGCCAGATAATCCGCCGGGCCAAGCGGCTTTGCGCACAGATCCCAGAAGCTGGCCCGCGCGATGCGCCCGACATGCTGGGGCAGCTCGACCTTGCGGCCCTTGATCTCAAGGACCAGCGGCTCGGGCGTGACGCCTCCGGTCTCCTCGCGCCAGATCCGGTCCATCTGCGCCCGGGCGATCGAATCGGCGGGCGCGAACCAGACCTGCCCACCTTCGTCCCGGTTCTGGCGGTAATCGGTCACGCTGGACAGTTCGATGATCTGCATCCGTTCCTTCAGCAGTGCGATGAAGGGCAGGAAAAGCTGGCGGTTCAACCCGTTCTTGTACAGATCCTCGGGCACCCGGTTCGAGGTGGTGACGACCGTCACCCCTTCTTCCATCAGGATCTGGAACAGCCGACCCACGATCATCGCATCGGCAATGTCGGTGATCTGCATCTCGTCGAAGCAAAGCAGGCGGACCTTGTCCGCGATCGACTTGGCGACGGGGCGGACGGCATCCTGCTGGCCGGTCTTGCGCACGCCTTCCAGCGCGGCCTGAACCTCCTGCATGAATTCGTGGAAGTGGACGCGGCGCTTCTGCGACAGGGGCGCCGCCTCCATCACCAGATCCATCAGCATGGACTTGCCGCGCCCGACACCGCCCCACAGGTAGATCCCCTTGACCGCGGCGGTCGCGGCAGCGCCGGACCCGCCGCCCATCAGTCGCGACAACCAGCCGCCCTTGGGCTGGGCCGGTGCCGGAGTCGCCGCGCCAAGGTCGCGCACCAACCGGTCCAGCGCGGGCAGGACGCCGCGTTGCGCCGGATCGGGTTCAAGCTGGCCGGCGGTGACGCGGGCCTCGTAGAGTTCGGATACAGTCGCCATGGCCGCCCCCTGCCAAAGATCGGGGCCGCGCGCAAGTGCCCGCGCGCCCCGACCGGGTTCGCGATTTCAAGGATGTTGCTGCCTAGGCGATGGCCCGGTTGCGCGTCTCGGTCCGGATCAGAAGCGTGGCAAAGGCCGCCACCACCAGCAGCGCCGCGAAGACCGCGATGGCAGTGCCAAAGCCGCGCGCCACCACGACACCCAGCAGGGACGGCGCCAGCAGCCCGCCCACCCGCGCCACGGCGCTGGCTGTACCCATGCCGGTGCCGCGCAGACCGGTCGGGTACAGTTCGGGCGTAAAGGCGTAAAGCGCGCCCCAGGCCCCCAGCAGCGCAAAGCTCATCAGCAGAAGCGAGATGGCGACCAGCCACGGCCCCGAGGCCAGCGTGAACATCAGGCAACCCGCGGCGCTGAGCAGCAGGAAGATCTGCAACGTCAGCTTGCGCCCCCAGGCCTCGACCCCGTGGGCGGCCAGCGCATAGCCGGGAACCTGCGCCAGCGCCAGCAGGACAAGGAAGCCATAGCCGCGCACGAAGCCGAAGCCGCCTTTGACCAGTTCGGCCGGCAGCCAGACGAAGACCCCGTAATAGGACAGCGACACCAGGAACCAGGTGGCGAAGACCGCGATGCTTTGGTTGCGTAGCTCTGGCCCGAACAGGCCCTGTCTTGCGGCCGGAACTTCGGGCGCGACCAGCCGGACCTGCGCGGGCAAGGCGCGCGCGCCATTCGCGGTCAGAACGCGGTCGACGACCTTGCGGGCCGCTGCCTCATCCCCCTGCCGCAGCAGGAACATCGGCGATTCCGGCACCCAAAGCCGCAGCCCGATGCCGATCAGGGCAGGCAGCGCCGCGACTGCAAAGATCCAGCGCCAAGTCTCGACCGCCCCGGCCAAACTGGCAATCCAGGCCGTCAGGGCGACAATGATCGTGCCGATGGCCCAGAACCCCTCCAGCCAGACCAGCCAGCGCCCGCGGTTCCGGGGCGGAAGGAATTCGGCCATCATGGCGTAATCGACGGGCAGCGTGCCCCCGACAGCCATCCCGGTCAGGAAGCGCAGGACGAGAAGCGTCATGAAATCCGGGGCAAAGACCGAGGCGAGGCCAAAGATCGCGTCGCAGGTCACCGTCAGAAGCAGGACCTTGCGCCGCCCGATCCGGTCCGCGATGCGCCCGAACAACGTCGCGCCCGCGAACATCCCCAGGAAGAAAAGCGTCCCGGTCTGCAGGGCCTGCGGCACCGTCAGGCCAAAACTTGCCGCGATCGAGGCCGCGGTGAAGCCGATGGCGATGACCTGCATCGCATCGGCCGCCCAGACCAGCCCGAAAATCCCCAGCAATCGCTTTTGAAAGCGGCCAGCCCCGCCCTGCGCCAAAGCCTCGTCGATGGTCATCTGCATGTCCGGGTCTTTCCGTCGGTCGAAATTGGGCGCCATTTGCACATAGAGGCTTCGATAAATCCAGCCGGAAGCTCACCATTCCGTGCGCGGATGCCGGCCCGCGCGACCCAAGGCTTGCCCCCGGCCCGCAAAGACGCGATTTTCAGGCACATGAACGCGCGAAGCCAGGCCCAGATCCAGGAGCGGAGGACGCAGCCCCTGCGGCTGTGCCTGCTTGTGCTGGCGCTTCTGCTGCTGGCTTTGCTGCCCGGCCCGCGCGCGCCGGACCACCCCGGCGGACCCGGCCATCCCTATGGCGATGAAACCGTCGTCGCACTGAACGGGCAGGTTCTGGCCGCAAGACCGGATCACGTCGTCCCGCGACCGCTGCCACTGACGGGGCTGATCCCAACGGCCCCACCCGCTCCGCTGCGACGCATCGCCGCGACCGCAAACCCGCAAATCATCACGACTCTGCTGGCAGATGCCTGCACCGTCACTCCCCGTGCCCGCGCGCCTCCGAGCCGTTTCCCGATCGCCTGAAACTCGACCGCCTCTTCCTGCCGGAAGAAGGCGGCGACCCCGATTGCGTATTTCAAGGAAACGGACATGAGCCTTCAGACTCTGGACACGGACAACACGCGCCGCCCGCTGGGCGAGGCCGCGCCCCATGTGATGACCCCCACGGCAGCGGCTAAACCCGCCAGCCCCTTCGAGACCGCCCCGCCCGAGGCCCCGCCCCGACGCAGCACGCCGCCACGCTCGGCCGGGTCGGTGGCGCTGCATTGGTCGCTGATGATTGGCGGCTTCGTCGCGCTGGTGCTGGCGGGGCAATGGCTGCTGTGACCCGCGGCCGCCAGGCGTGAAACAGAACGGGACAGGGCCGCCCCAACATCGCTGCTGGGCGGCCCATCCCTGAATCTGGTTGCCATCTGGTGATGTCAGGGACGCGCAGCCAAGTGCGCGCCCCTGAACCGGATCATTGCCCTGCGGCGGGCTTTTCGGCCTCCATCTTGGCCTTGGCGCGGGCGTCCACACTGGCCTCGATCTGGTCGATGGTGAAGGATGCCGGGGTCTGGCTGGGCGGAAAGTCGACGAACGTCTCCAGGAACTTGCCCGCATGCATGGTCAGCTGCGCCATCAGGAAGTCGTTCTTGGTCCGCCAGTCATCATATTGGTCCGACACGATATCGGCGCGCTCATAGGGGTCCATGCGAAGGTTGAAAAGTTTCGGAATGCGGTAGCAGTCGAAATTCTCATACCAGACCTTGAACCCTCCGGGCGCCGGCATTTCGCAGAACACAGCCTTCCAGTCGCCATAGCGATAGGCGACCAGCTTGCTGTCGTCGTTGAAATAGGCGAACTCGTTCCGCGCACTCTTGTCGGTCTGCCCGGTCAGCAGCGGCAGCTGGTTATAGCCGTCGAGATGGACCTTGAAGGTCTTGTCCTCGATCTGCTTGCCAGCCAGCAGCTCATCCTTGATCTTGTCGTCGCCCGCCGCCGCGACCAGCGTCGGGAACCAGTCGAGACCCGAGAACATCGCGGTCGTGACCTCGCCCGGTTTGATCTTGCCCGGCCAGCGCACCATCGCGGGCACCCGGAAGGCCCCTTCCCAGTTGCTGTCCTTTTCCGAACGGAAAGGCGTCGTCGCGGCATCGGGCCAGGTGAACTGGTTCGGCCCGTTGTCGGTGGTGTAGATGACGATGGTGTTGTCGGTGATGCCCATGTCGTCCAGCGCCTTCAGCAGCTTTCCGACATCGCCGTCATGTTCGATCATGCCGTCGGCATAGTCGTTGCCGGGCATCCCGCTTTGGCCCTGCATCTCGGGGCGAATATGGGTGAACAGGTGCATCCGCGTCGTGTTCATCCAGGTGAAGAACGGCTTTCCTGCGTCATGCTGGCGCTTCATGAAGTCGATGGCGGCGGCCGTCGTCTCGTCGTCGATCGTCTCCATCCGCTTCTTGGTCAGCGGACCGGTATCTTCGATCTGTCCGTCGGCAGTGGCCCTCAGCACCCCGCGGGGCGAGTTCGCCGCGACGAATTCCTTGTCATCGGCGGGCCACAGGGCGCGCTCGGGCTCCTCCTCGGCATTCAGGTGATAAAGGTTGCCGAAGAATTCGTCGAAGCCGTGATTGGTCGGCAGGTATTCGTCGCGGTCGCCCAGGTGGTTCTTGCCGAACTGCCCGGTCGCATAGCCCATCGGCTTCAACACCTGGGCAATGGTGACGTCGCGATCCTGCAGGCCCACCGTGGCACCGGGCACGCCGACCTTGCTCAGGCCGGTCCGCTTGGGCGTTTGCCCGGTGATGAAGGACGACCGGCCCGCGGTGCAGCTGTTTTCCGCATAATAGTCGATGAAGCGCATGCCTTCGTCGGCGATGCGGTCGATGTTCGGGGTGCGGTATCCCACGATCCCGTCGGCATAGGCCGAGATATTGGTCTGGCCGATATCATCCCCGAAAATGACAAGGATGTTCGGCTTGGCCGCCGCATCCTGGGCATAAAGCGGGGTCGCCAGCGTCATGGATAGTCCAAGGAATAGTCCGAATTTACGCATTGGTAGTCTCCGTAGGCAAAGACTGGGCAACGAATCATTCAAGGGAGTGGGCAAAGGATAGCGCGCGACGCGCCCCTGTCTAATGCCGAGGGCCTTGGTCTTGCCCCCGGACGCGCAGGCGACGGCAGAAAAGTCACTGAAACGGATATGAAAAAGGGCCGCTCGCGATCTGACGCGACGACCCGTTATGCGATTTCCGGATTTTCCGGGAAGTGTCTGGAACCATAGCTCCCGGCCGTTTCCGGGCGGGAATTATGGTGCCGGTGAAGGGACTCGAACCCCCGACCCCATCATTACGAATGACGTGCTCTACCAGCTGAGCTACACCGGCACTTCCTTTGTGCCGCGCCGGATAGCAGGTTCCGGCGCGGGCGAAAAGGGGGGATCAGTACTTTTTCCCCATGACCCGCGGATCATCTTCCGGCGGCTCGACATCGGGGCGCACCGGCAGCACGTCCAGATCGCCCGCGACGGCGCGCGCGGTGCCCGTGGCGGGCCGGGACGCGGGGGGAATGATCGCAGCGGGCGGAACCTCCGGTTCGGGGTCCGTCACGGTCATCGCGGGTTCGGACTGACTGCTGACGGGCGTGACACGGCGGTAATCCGATTCGCGCGGCACCATGCCCGGCGCGACATCGGCCACCTCGGTCTTGACCACCGGTTCGGGCGGGACGGGGGCGGCAGAGCTGTCACGCGGCGCACTTTCCATCGGCTTGGCGGGCGCGTCGACCGCGTCCTTGCCGTTCTCGCGCGGCGTCGAGGGCGAACCCACCAGCAGCGGCAGCAGCTCGACGCTGTTGCGCACCAGCCCGGCCGAGGCGGACGCGCTGTCCGGCTCGCGCCAGGTCAGCGTGTCGAAGCCGCCGCAGCTGTCACAAACCGGGGCCCAGTCGGACATGACGTTGTGGCACTTGTCACAGACCCATTGCGGGCCGCGGCTGGACACCATCGCCTTGGCCAGAATGCCGCGCACGACGGAATCGTCCGCGCCCTCGCCCCGTTCGACCGCCGCCAGGATCGACAACGACCGCACGGTCGGGTGCTTCTGGGCAAGGTCGCCAAGCGCCCGACGGGCACCGGGGAAATCCTCGGCGGCAAGCAGCAGCTCGGCGCGGAGAAGGCGGGATTCCTCGTTGTCGGGGTTCTTCGAGATCAGATCCTCGAACCGGCGCAGGCGCGCGGCCGGAGTCTCGTCCGGGACGATCTCGGCATAGGTGGCCGCGATCGAGGGATGGGGCCGCACGCTCCAGGTCTTTTGCAGAACGCGCGTCGCGTTGCGGAAATCGTTCTGCGCGATATAGCTGCGCGCCGCGAGCACCGCCGCCGGGATCAGGTCCGGGCTGGCGCGGTTGGCGGAAATCGCGGCCTCGCGCGCGCTGATGGAATTGCCCTCGGCCAGAACCTCGGACGCCTCTTTCAGGGCAAGTACCGCATCGCGGCGGATATGGACGTCCTGAGGCAGCTGGCCCTGCTTGCGCTTGTCCTTCAGAACGCCGCGCGCGCCCTTCCAGTCGCCCTGCCGGGTCTGAAGCTGCAGCAGCGTGTCCTGCACCTCGGTATGCCTGGGTTTCAGCGCATAGGCCTTTTCGGCCAGTTTCAGCGCGGTGGCGGTATCGCCCTCGTCCAGCTTCTGGCGCATCAGCCCGCGGATGCCGACGAAGCGGGTCCGGTCATCGGATAGAAGTCGGCGATAGATCTCGCCTGCCTTGCGCGAATCGCCCGCGACTTCGGCAGCCTGGGCAGCCAGAAGATCGGTCAGATGCGGCTTTTTCAGGAATTTGGCCGCCTTGTGGGCCTTGTCCTGCGCCAACCGCCCCTCGCCCGAGGCGACGGCGAGCATCCCTTCGGACAGGGCCTCATAACCCTTGCGCTCGCGCGAGCGGGCGAAATAGCGGTTGATCGCGGTTTCGTCGCCCATCAGGAAGCGGACAAAGGCCAGCGCGAACCCGACCAGCTTGACCACAAGCCAGCCCAACAGGAACAGCAGGATCAGGCCGATCAGCGCCTGGACGGGGCCGAGCACATATTCCGTCCCGCCATAGACCATGCGCAGCCCGTGGCCGGTTTCGGCCAGCTGGACGGCACCCAGGGTCACGGCCAGAACGACCGCGAAGAAAATCAGGATTTTCAGAGCAGAAAGCAACATGGCGGGTCCCTTACCTGCTACCCGCGGCCAGTTCGGCCAGCGCGGCATTGGCTTCGACCCAGACGCGGGCGCGGCCGGTCCAGACCGACATCGCCTGCTGTCCCTCTTGCGGCAGGGCGCCGATCTGGGCGAGCGCCTCGTTGATGTCGCCCGCCTCGACGGCGGCATTGGCACGCGACAGGATCGCGTCGGGATCGTTGCCGTCGCGCGGCTCGATCGAGCGCGCACCGGTTTGGACGCGCAGGAAGTTCCCGATGGCCTGCATCGGCCCGGTCGCCCCTGCCCCCGCCTCAAGCGAGGCGCGCAGCCCGTCGCGGGCACTGACGGCAAAGCCCGAGCGCAGCTCGTCAAGGCTGGGCACGTCCCCGGTCAACACGGCGGGCACCTGGATGCCGGCGGCGGACAGATCGGCAAGCGCCTGTTCGCGCGGGCCCTTGGTCTCGATCGCGGTCTGAAGCGCGGTCGCGGCGGTTGCGGCCTGCGCGCGGCGGTTCGCGTCGGCGGTGCTTTGCTGCAATTCCTCGGTCTGGCGGGCCAGGGTCTGGACCTGCTCGGCGGTGGCGGGGTCGACCACGGGCCGGGCGGCCAGTTCGTCGATCCGAGCCTGCTGTTCGCTGACGCGGGCGGCCAGCGCATCCAGCGCCTCTTGCGAGACGCCGGGCGGCGCGACGGGAGTGACGGCAACCGGGGCCGCGGGGGCGGTTTCGCCACCGGAGGCAGCAGGTGCAGGCGCAGCCGGACGGTTCGCCAGTTCGGCCAGCGCAGTTTCCAGCGAGGCGATCCTGTCGGTCACCTGCGCAGGCAGTTCGGCCGGTTGCGGAGGCGCGGCATCGGCAAGGGCCTGCCGGGCGGCATCTGCCCCGGCCTGGGCCGAGCGGTCGGCCAGCGTTTCGACCTGGGCCTGGATCTCGCCACGGGCGGCGTCTGCACCGGCCTGACGCGCGGCCTCGATCTGGGCGGCGGGATCGACGACCTCACCCCCCGGGCGCAGCGACGGCGGAAGGTTCGGGATCGCCCAATAGGTCGCGGCGGCACCAAGCCCGGCCGCGACGATGCCGCCCAGGAACAGCGGGAAGAACCCGGCACGACGGATCTCGACACGGGTTTCGACCCGCGGCTCGGGTTTCGTCTCGGGCTTCGTCTCGGAGAGGGGCTGGCTGCGCGGAAGCGTATCGCTGGTGGTGCCGAAGGGCGTCGGGGTCGCGGGAGTGGCTGCATCCGGCTTTTTGCCAGCCTCGTCGATCTTGGCCGCAGGCGCCGCCTTGACGGGATCGGTCACCGTGGCGGCCTTCACGGGCTCGGGGCGCTTCGTGGCGGGCTCAACCGCGCCGGGCTTTCCGACCAGGGACGATTCGACCTGAGGTTTCGGGTCGGTCTTCGCGGTTTCTGCCGTGGTATCCGTCACGACCGGACGGCTTTCCAGAACCGCACCCGAGACGGGTTTCTTCTTGCCCTTTCCGGGGGTCGCGGGCGTGTCGCTGGGCTTTTGTTCTGGCTCGTTCACTGTCATTCCCCGTTTACTTCGGCGCTTGGCCCGATGCAGGTCAAAGGCACCGCCATTTTTCCGTTCCCCGGCACGGCCCATCGGGCCATTCCGGGCAGTCTAGTCCCGGCCCGACGGCGCCTCAACCCGCCGTTGGTCGGAATATTCCGCCGCCAGCAAGGCTGCGACGGCACGCCGCACGCCGGGGGCGTCCGGGTCCGCCGCGACCGCCTCGCGGGCGACGGGCCCGGTCCAGGCGGCACGGGCGGCGGGACTGATCGCAGCCAGCCACAAGGGCGCCTCTGCCCCGGCGACCGCCGCCCCCAGTAGGGCGGCAGAGCGCGGCGAGAAGAGTGGCAGGATCACCGGCCCTGCGCCAGACAACAGTTCGCGCGCTTCGGCGGAAAGCGGCCGGGCCTGCTGGTCATAGACTTCGATCCCCGGGACCGGCAGGACGCGGGCGACGTGGCGGCCATGCAGGTGCAGCCAGCCCGCGCCCAGATCGCGCAGCAGGGGCATCATGCGCGCGGCGTCTCCGGGCCCCTCGGTCACATCGAAGCCCGCGCGGCGGGCGGCCTCAGCCGTGGCCGGGCCGACGCAGATCGCGGGCCGTCCCTGCCCTTCGCCCGCGGCGGGAACCGCATGGGCCGAGGTCAGGACAAGGCCGCGCGCGGCCCGGATCGCGGCGTCGTCATGGGCAAGCGGCACGATCTCGATGATCGGAGAGACAAGGACAGGCAGCCCAAGGGCGGCCATCTCCGCCGCGAAACGTCGCGACGACTCTTGCGGGCGGGTCAGCAAAACGGTCGGTGGCATGGCAATCGCGCCGGTCAGGTGCTAGTTGATCATGCCTAGGCGCTTGGGCGAGCGGGAACAAGGATAAGCATGTCACTGACCTTTCTGGGCATCGAGAGCAGTTGCGATGACACGGCCGCCGCCGTGGTGCGCGAGGATGGGACCATCCTTGCCTCGGTCGTCGCTGGCCAGACGGCGTTGCATGCCGATTTCGGGGGCGTCGTTCCCGAAATCGCGGCCCGCGCCCATGCCGAGAAACTGGACGGCTGTGTCGAGGAAGCGCTGGCCCGGTCGGGATTGGGGCTTGGCGACCTTGACGGGATCGCCGTGACCGCTGGGCCGGGGCTGATCGGCGGCGTCCTGTCGGGGGTCATGCTGGCCAAGGGCCTGTCGGCGGGAACCGGGTTGCCGCTGGTCGGTGTCAACCACCTTGCGGGCCACGCGCTGACCCCGCGCCTGACGGACAAGATCTCCTATCCCTATCTGATGCTGCTGGTCTCGGGCGGGCATTGCCTGTTCCTGTCGGTCAGCGGCCCCGAGGAATTCACCCGGCTTGGCGGCACCATCGACGATGCGCCGGGCGAGGCATTCGACAAGGTCGCGAAGCTTCTGGGCCTGCCCCAGCCCGGCGGCCCCGAGGTCGAGCGTGCCGCGCTGACCGGCGATCCCCGCCGCTTTGCCTTTCCCCGCCCGCTGCTGGACCGGCCGGGCTGCGATCTCAGCTTTTCGGGGCTGAAAACCGCGGTGCTGCGCCAACGCGACACGCTGGTCGCGGCGCAGGGGGGGCTGCATGAACAGGACCGCGCCGATATCTGCGCCGGCTTTCAGGCGGCGGTCGCGGACGTGCTGGCCGAAAAGACTCGCCGCGCACTTGAAGCATCACCCGCCCCGGTTCTTGCCGTCGCCGGTGGCGTGGCCGCGAACAGCGGCCTGCGCGCCGCGCTGCAGGAGGTCGCGGCGCGCGGGGGCGTCACCTTCGTCGCGCCGCCGCTGCGGCTTTGCACGGACAATGCCGCGATGATCGCATGGGCCGGGATCGAGGCCTTCAGGAACGGTCATCGCGACGGCATGGACCTGGCCGCGCGCCCGCGTTGGCCGCTGGACCAGAAGGCCGCGCCGATGCTGGGTGCGGGCAAGCGCGGGGCCAAGGCATGACCGTCAGCATCATCGGCGCGGGCGCCTTTGGCACGGCGCTGGCCGTCACCTTGTCGGCCAAGGCTCCGGTCTCGCTTTGGGCGCGCGGAATGGACTGGGCCCCAACGCGCGAGAATCCACGCCTGCCGGGCGTCCGCCTGCCGGATGACATCACCCTGACCGGCGATCTGGACGTCGCGCTTGCGGAAACCGTCCTGCTGGCCCTGCCCGCGCAGGTATTGGGCGGGTTCCTGGCCGAACATGCCGCGCAGCTGGATGGCCGCAATCTGGTCAGCTGCGCCAAGGGCATCGATCTTGGCACGCTGACCGGACCTTCGGCGCTGATCGCGGCCGCCTGTCCCGCCGCCACCCGCGCCGTCCTGACCGGCCCGAGCTTCGCGGCCGACATCGCGCGCGGCCTGCCCACCGCGCTGACGCTGGCCTGCGACGACGCCCTGGCCGCCGAAAGCCTGCAGCGCCAGTTGTCGACTCCCAGCCTGCGGCTTTACCGGACCAGCGACGTGACCGGTGCCGAACTGGGCGGTGCGCTGAAGAACGTCATCGCCATCGCGGCGGGCGCAGCCATCGGCGCGGGATACGGCGACAGCGCACGCGCCAGCATCATCACCCGCGGCTTCGCCGAGATGGTCCGCCTTGCGACCGCGCTTGGCGCGCGCCCGGAAACCCTGTCCGGCCTGTCTGGACTGGGCGATCTGGTGCTGACCTGCACCTCGGAACAATCGCGCAATTTCCGCTATGGCCTCGCCTTGGGCGCGGGCCGCGACTTTGCCCCCGGCACCACGGTCGAGGGCGCGGCGACCGCCCGCGCCGTCGCCGCATTGGCCCCCCGACTGGGGGTAGAGCTTCCCGTCTCCGGGCTGGTCGCGGGTCTTGCCGAGGGCCGCGTCGCCATGGAACATGCGCTCGACATCTTGCTGAACCGTCCCCTGAAGGAGGAATGATGCCCCTTTTCGCCGTGATCTGCCGTGACAAGCCCGGCCACCTGCAAACGCGCATGGACACGCGCGAAAGCCACCTGGCCTATGCGCGCGAGCACAATGGCTGGCTGCTGGCAGGCCCCTTTGTCGAGAACGGCTCGCCCGTAGGCTCGCTTCTGATCGTCGAAGCCGACGATCTGGACGCGGCCAAGGCCTGGGCGGCGCAGGATCCCTATAATCTTGCCGGGCTTTTCGCCTCGGTCGAGGTGACGGAATGGAAACGGGTGCTGGGCTGATGGCGTATTGGCTGTTCAAGTCCGAACCGGATGTCTTCAGCCTGGACGACCTGATCGCCAAGGGCGACAAGGGCGAACAGTGGGACGGCGTGCGCAACTATCAGGCGCGCAACAACATGCGCGCCATGAAGATCGGCGAACGCGGTTTCTTCTATCACTCGAACATCGGCAAGGAGGTCGTCGGCATCTGCGAGGTGGTGGCGCTGGCCCATCCCGACTCGACCGCCGAGGATCCCAAGTGGGAATGCGTGGACATCAAGGCCGTCGCCCGCGTGAAGCGTCCCATCTCGCTTGACGAAGCCAAGGCCGAGCCGCGGCTGGCCGAGATGGTCCTGGTCAACAATTCGCGCCTTTCCGTGCAGCCGGTCTCGGATGCCGAATGGAAGGTGATCCTGGAACTTGCGGGCGGAACCGACCCGGTTTGACCTGACAGACGCCGGCCGGGGCATCGCAACCCGGCCGAGGAGGAAGAATGGCACGCGGCCCCCAAATCATCGCCGACCGCCCGACCACGAAGCGCATGGGCGCGCTTCGCGCGCTGTGGCCCTTTGTGCGCCCCTATCGCTGGCTCATGGCGGCGGCGCTGGTCGCGCTGGCCGTCACCGCCGGGATCAGCCTGGTGCTGCCGCTGGCGGTGCGCCGGGTCGTGGACGGCTTCGACGCGGGCGCGCGCCTGCTGGACCAGTATTTCGGGGCGGCGCTGGCGATCGTGGCGCTGCTCGCGCTGGGGACGGGGCTGCGCTATTATCTGGTGACGCGTCTGGGCGAACGGGTCGTGGCCGATATCCGCGAGGCCGTGTTCGACCGCGTCATCGGCCTTAGCCCCGCATTCTATGAACGCGTGCTGACCGGCGAGATCATCAGCCGCATCACGACCGATACGACGCTGATCCAGTCGGTGATCGGCTCTTCCGTGTCGATCGCGCTGCGCAACCTGCTGATCCTTGCGGGCGGGATGGTCATGCTGGCCTGGACCTCGGTCAAGCTGTCGGGGCTGGTCCTGCTGCTGGTGCCGCTGGTCGTGGTCCCGATCGTCGTGCTGGGTCGCCGCCTGCGGGTCATGTCGCGCGAAAACCAGGACCTGATCGCCAAAAGCTCGGGCGCGGCCTCTGAAAGCCTTCTGGCCGCGCAGACCGTCCAGGCCTTCACCCAGGAAGGGCCGACCCGCCTGCGCTTCCGCGAAGTCACGGAAAGTTCGCTTGATTCAGCGCTGCGCCGGATCCGCACGCGCACGCTGATGACGGTGATCGTGATCTTCCTGATCTTTTCGGGCGTGCTGGGCGTCTTGTGGATCGGCGCGCGCGACGTGCGCAACGACGTGATGACGGCGGGCGAACTGGTGCAGTTCGTGATCTATGCGGTGCTGGTCGCCGGGGCCACTGGCGCGCTGTCTGAAATCTGGGGCGAATTGCAACGCGCCGCCGGCGCGGCCGAACGCCTGACCGAGCTGCTGACCGCCGAAGACCCGCTGACCGATCCCACCGATCCGGTCCCCCTGCCCCGCCCGGCGCAAGGCGCGATCCGCTTCAGCGATGTCAGCTTCCACTACCCCTCGCGCCCCGGCGTCTCGGCGCTGGAGGGCGTGACGCTGGACATCCATCCGGGCGAGACGGTGGCGCTGGTTGGTCCCTCTGGGGCGGGCAAGACGACTATCGTCCAGCTTCTGCTGCGGTTCTGGGACCCGGCTTCGGGCACGGTCAGCATCGACGGAATCGACCTTGCCACCATGACGCGCGCCGATTTCCGCCGCGATATCGCGCTGGTCCCGCAGGATCCGGTCATCTTTGCCACCACGGCCCGCGAAAACATCCGTTTCGGTCGCCCCTCGGCCACGGATGCCGAGGTCGAGGTCGCAGCCCGCGCAGCCCATGCCCATGATTTCCTGTCGGCCCTGCCCGAAGGCTATGAGAGCTATGTCGGAGAGCGCGGGGTGATGCTGTCTGGCGGGCAAAGGCAACGCATCGCCATCGCCCGCGCCATCCTGCGCGACGCGCCGATCCTGCTTCTGGACGAGGCGACGAGCGCGCTTGACGCGGAATCGGAACGTGTGGTGCAGCAGGCGGTGGACGAACTGGCGCGCAGCCGGACCACGATCATCGTCGCCCACCGGCTGGCGACCGTGAAGAAGGCCGACCGGATCGTCGTACTGGATCACGGCCGGATCGTCGCGCAGGGCCGCCATGACGAGCTGGTGGCACAGGGCGGACTTTACGCCCGGCTCGCACGACTGCAATTCACCGACGGGCAGGCCTTGGCGGAAACCGACGACCGCCCCGTCTAGCGCGGCGCGGCATAGACGGCGGACCAGAACACGGTCCGCCCGTCCGCACCGACCGCGCTGCCGATGCCGAAATCCTGCAATTGCGGGATCAGGATATTGTCGACATGCCCGCGCGACCCAGCCCAGACCGACAGCACCCCGGTCAGGTCATAGGGACCGGCGGCGATGTTCTCGGCCGCGATGCGGGGCGCATAGCCCTGCGCCTTGGCCCGCTGCATCGGACCGGAACTGTGGCTGCCGCTGTGGGTCATCGTCCCGCGGCGGGCCATGTCGCAGGCCTGCGCGGCGGCGGCGCGCGCCAGCCTTGGGTCAGAGCGCAGCGCGGGCAAGCCATGCGCGCGGCGCGTGGCATTGGTGCGGGCGGCAGCGGCAGCATTCTGCTCCGATGAGGTCGCCCGACACTCGGCCCTGCCCGGCGCACTGGCCTGCACGTCGGGATTACCCGGCGCATGATAGCTGATTGTCCCGGCGGTCTGGGTGCAGGCAAGCGGCAGGAACAGCACCATCGTCAGCGCCACCCGCCCTTGATACCCCGGCATTCGCATCCACCCACCCCTTGCAGCCCCGTCGGCAGGGAAACCGTCCGTCCCCGACCCCGGTTCCCCGCCGAGACGGCAGGTCCAAGGAACCGTCGGGGGAGATTGGCGTTTTCGTGCTGCATCAACGCGGAAAGGGTGGACTATGGCTATCTGGGATTTCGTGAAGGACGCTGGCAAGTCGATCTTCGGCTCCGAGGCGCAGGCGGCCGAAGCGCCCAAGACCGCCCCCGCGGCGGCCCCGGCTGCTGCGGCGCAAGACAGCGATACCGACCGCAAGGTCGCTGCGCTGAAGAAGGAACTGGCCGATCTGGGGCTGACGGCCAAGGATGTCCATTTGACCCTGCGCGGCGGCGATACGGTCATCATCAAGGGCCAGGCCCGCGACCAGGAAACGCTGGAGAAGCTGATCGTCGCACTTGGCAACATCAAGGGCATCGCCCATGTCGAACTGGCCGAGGCGCCCGTCGCCGCGGGCGGGGCGGCGGCCAAGCCCCCGGTCTTTCACACCGTCAAGAAGGGCGAGACCCTGTCCCAGATCGCGGCCCAATACCTTGGCAAGGCCGGCCGCTATCCCGAGATCTTCGAGGCGAACAAGCCCATGCTGACCGATCCGGACAAGATCTATCCCGGACAGACGCTTCGGATTCCGCAGGGTTAACCCGTCACTGACGCTGCGTTGCGGTTCATCCGGGCGGGGCTCGACCCTTGCCCGGATTATGCTTTATGGCCCATTGTCTTGCTTCTACGGGAGGCGCCCGACGGAAGGCTGGAGGAACAGACATGGCCAATTTCGCAACTGCCGCAGACCGCAATGCGGTCGAGGCCGAAATGCCGTATGAGCAAAGGGATCTGCCGAACTCGGTCTATCAGATGCTCAGCCGGACCCGTGAGCTTTATCCCGACCGACCCGCGATCAGCTTCCAGCTTCTGTCCGACCCCAAGTCCAAGTCCCGCACCCTGACCTGGAACGACCTGCACGGCCGCGTGACCGAGACCGCGAATTTGTTCCGCTCGTTGGGAATCGGGCCGAACGATGTCGTGGCCTATCTGCTGCCGAACGCGGTCGAGACCCCGGTGATCCTGCTTGCCGCGGCAACGGCGGGTATCGTGAACCCGATCAATCCGCTGCTGGATGCCGAACAGATCGCCGGCATCCTGCGCGAGACCGGGGCCAAGGTGCTGGTGACGCTGAAGCCCTTTCCGAAATCGGATGTGGCCCAGAAGGCCGCCGATGCCGTTGCGCTGGCCCCGAACGTCAAGACCGTGCTGCAGGTCGATCTTCGCAGCTATCTGGGTGGCTTGAAGCGCCTGGCGATCCCGTTCCTGCGGCCCAAGCTGAACATCACGAACAGCGCGAAATACCTGGACTTCGAGGCCGCGACCAGCGCGCAACGCCATAATCGCCTGAATTTCGAGGAACCCGAGGGCGACCGCGTCTCGGCCTATTTCCATACGGGCGGCACCACCGGCACACCCAAGGTCGCGCAGCACAAGCAGTCAGGGATGATCTATAACGGCTGGCTCGGCTCGACGCTTCTGTTCAACGAACAGGATGTGCTGATGTGCCCCCTGCCGATGTTCCACGTCTTTGCCGCCTATCCGGTGCTGATGTCCTGCGTCGCATCGGGCGCGCAACTGGTGATGCCAACCCCGGCCGGTTATCGCGGCGAAGGTGTCTTCGCGAATTTCTGGAAGCTGATCGAGCGGTGGGAGGCGACGTTCCTGATCACCGTCCCGACCGCGATCTCGGCACTGATGAACCGGCCGGTCGACGCGGATGTCTCGTCTCTGAAGACCGCGATTTCGGGATCGGCCCCCCTGCCGATCGAGCTTTACAACCGCTTCAAGGCCGCAACCGGAGTCGAGATTTCGGAAGGCTACGGCCTGACCGAGGCGACCTGCCTGGTGTCCTGCAACCCGATCAACGGGATGAAGAAGGTGGGGTCGGTCGGACTGCCCTTGCCCTATACCCATGTCCGCATCCTTCGGCGCACGCCCGAGGGCTATCACGAATGCGCCACGGACGAGATCGGCGAGATCTGCATCGCCAGCCCCGGCGTCTTTGAAGGTTCGACATATACCGAGCCGGACAAGAACCACGAACTGTTCGCCGAAAACCGTTTCCTGCGCACGGGCGATCTGGGGCGGCTGGACAGCGACGGGTACCTGTGGATCACCGGGCGGGCCAAGGATCTGATCATCCGTGGCGGCCACAACATCGATCCCGCGATGATCGAGGACGCGCTGCTGTCCCATCCCAAGGTCGCCTTTGTCGGCGCCATCGGACAACCCGACAGCTTTGCCGGGGAATTGCCCTGCGCCTATGTCGAACTGGTGCCGGGTGCGGTGGTCAGCATCGACGAGCTGACCCGGCACGCGCGCGACCATATCCACGAGCGCGCGGCGATCCCGAAGCATATCGAGATCATGACCGAGCTTCCCAAGACCGCCGTCGGCAAGATCTTCAAGCCGGACCTGCGCAAACTGGCGATCCAGCGCGTGCTGACCGCCGCACTGGCCAAGGCGGGCATTCCCGTCGAGGTTGCCGAGGTCGTCGAGGACAAGAAGCGCGGTCTGGTTGCCAAACTGGTCCGCAAGTCACAGGTCGAGGACGCGGTCGTCGCCGAATGCTTGGGCCAGTTCACCCTGCCTTGGGATCTGGCCTGATATTGCACAACCATAGGTTGCAACGCCGACCTGCCCGATGCTAGCCTTCCGGAACAGAGTTTCGGGAGGATATCGGTGCGGATCAGGTTCGAGGCGCAGGACGACAGGGGCGACGCGGTTCTGGAAGAGGAACTGGCCGAAGCCCCGACCCAAAATCGCGCCCCGCAATGGCTGGTCGACTTCCGCCAAAGCTCTGGCAGGGGGTTCTATCAGTCGCTGGGCGACCATGCGATTGTCCTGGCCGAGCGCGGCAGCGATCATCTGGTCGTCAGCTTCGACAATCTTTCCTCGGCCCGCGATCAGGCGATGGACCGCGACCCCTGGGGCTATGGTTTCGTCGCTCGCAACGGCTGGTCGCAGCTTGGGGTGCTGGCCTTTCGTCCCAGCTGGTTCCGGGACGAGGCCCTGTTTGCCGAGATGCGCCGGCTGGCCGAAGCCGGTCTGTTCCGCCGTTTCAAGCGCGTCGTCCTGACCGGCACCTCGATGGGCGGATACGCGGCCTGCGCCTTCGCCTCGCTGGTGCCGGGCTGCGACGTGATCGCCTTTTCGCCGCAATCGACGCTCAGCAAGTCACTTGTGCCCTGGGAGCCGCGCTTTTCCAGCGGACGCAAGGCGGATTGGAGCGGTGATTTCGTGGATGCGGCAGAGGAATGCCGCGCCGCGCGTCGGGTCTGGCTGGTCTATGACCCGCTGTTCGAAGCCGACCGCCGCCATGTCGATCGCTTCCGGGGCGAAAATGTCGTTCCCCTGCCTGCGCGCTATGCCGGGCATAAATCCGCGATGTTCCTGCGCAAGGCGGGCATCCTGTCGACGGTGATGCGGCAGGCCGTCACGGACGAACTGACGCCGGCGCGCTTCTTTCATACTTTGCGTCAGGGGCGCGCGCTGCCCTGGTTCATCAACGGGTTGGCGAACCGCATCATCGAGAAGAAGCGCACCTCGCTGATCCCGCAGCTTCTGGCGGTGCTGGAGGGGCCGGGCAGCGACATGCTGGCGCGCAGCATCCGACAGCGTGCAGCACATGACGGCTTGCTACCCCTGCAACCCCGCAAGCGGGGTCAGGGTCAAGGCAAGGGCCAGAGCCCGCGTCAGGGTATCAAGGCTTTGCCGAAGCCAAAGGATCAGATCCGCCTGCCCCCGGCTGCTGCGGAGGCGGCACCCGCCCCCGCAGTCCCGAACGAGCCCGGAGAGCCGCCGATCTGGACAGCTTTCCGCCAGCAAGAAACCCTGGGCATTCCCGCCGATTTGCCTTGGCAGCCCGCCGCGCGCGGCGGGCTGTAACAAGTTCGGCGGCGGGTCAGCCGGCCTGCCGCACGTCCTGCGCTTGGTCGCTGACCGCATTGATCCGCTCGGCGATCTTGAAGTATCCGGTGCGGGTATAGTGGTCGCTGTCAACGAATTCGCCCGCCGGAACCACCGCGTCGATATCGACGAACTCGGCCCCGGCATGGATGATGCAGAATTCGCGGCAAAGCCGGTTGAACGCCTGCCGGTCCTCGGCCGTGCGCTGCGCCTGTTCCCCCGTCGTCGAGACACCGATCAGGAACATCCGCGCATCCGGCCGCTTCAGCGCATGAACCCGCGCAAAGGCCGCGCGCATCAGGTCCACCCTCTGCTCCAGCGTCAGCCGCAGATGCCGCATCGCGCGCAGCATCCGGATCGAATTCTGCGGATCGCGCGTCAGCGCGGCAAGGCGCTTTGGCGGCACGGTCACCAGATAGCGGTCGGGCTGGTTCTCGCCCTCATGGGTGAACAGGTTCTGCGTGCAGAAGGAAAAGAACATCGACAGGATGATGACATCCGACGCGGCGAAACCCGCATCCGCGTCAAGCAGATCACGCAGGCTGTGGCCAGCGACGTTCTGCATGACCCAGTTGCGGTCCAGCGTCCTGTCGCGGGGGTTCAGCAGGAAGCCCGCATCGTCATAGCGCACGATCACGCCCTGGTCGTCCTGCTTGTTCACGAACTCGATCCGGCGAGCGCCACAATAGAACGAGACCTGCTGCAGGTCGCAGCCCCCCACAAGGATCAGGCTGCGATCCGAACCCGCCTCGGGTGGCTGGCCGAATTCGGTCACGGAGCGGATCCAGTCGACTTGGGCCGGGGTGTCCAGACCGTTCGCGACCGGCGGCACGACCGTGAATTCCGGCTGGCCCAGATGGCGCCACACCCATTGCTCGACCCCCATGTTCAGAGTGCGGCAGGAAAAGGCGAAATGATGGACCGTGGTGCCGCTGAAGCGGACCCGCACACAGAAGAAACCGACGATGCCGTAATCGCCATAGCGGTCGCGGACATGGACCAGACCGGCATGGACGCCGGGGACGCGCAGCAGTTCCTCCAGTTCGGCCCGTTGGGCGGCGTCATGGACGCGCTGCTTGGTGAAGTTCAGCTGGTTGGTGCGGTTGATCAGTTCGACGACCCGGTCCATGTGCCCGTCAAGGTCGGTGATGATCTTCAGCTCGATCCCGGACTGGCGCAGGAATTCCTCGTTGGAGAGGCCGCCGGTCTGCTGGTCCGCCTCGCGCGTTTCCATGATCCGGTACTGGTCCAGCCGGGTCAGCTTGTGGTCGTCCTTGCCCTGGCATTGCGGCAGGTCGAGCAAACCCGTCAGGTCCGGGGCCGATCCGTCGGTCGTCCCCTTGGCATCGACACAGGCAATGCCGGGGCAAAAGTACCGCACCTCTTCCAGGTTCAGGTGGTTGTCGTCCAGAAAGACCGTGTTCTCTGCCCGGAGTCCCATGCGCTCCAGCATGGACTTGATCGCCGCGCCCTTGGGCGTCCAGTCGATATGAGGAAAGACGAACAGATCCCAGACGCCCAGTTCCTGCAGCTTGTCGCGTGCCGTGGCGAAGTCGTTCTTCGAACAGATGGAACACATGATGCCGCGTTCGACCAGTTTGCGGATCATGGCCAGATGGGCCGCAACCGGCGTGATCCCGCCCTCGGACAGCGTGCCCTGCCAGAAAGTCTCGTCTAGATCCCAGATCACGAGCTTGGTGTCGTGTTTCAGGTCCGAATATCTGTCCGTATCCATGTCGCCTCCCCGTGGATATGCCATCGGCAAATGCTACCTATGGTTGTTTCACATGGAAAGCCGAATAACCGTGGGGAGAGTGGTCGCCGGTATGAAAAAAGGGGCAAGGCCCTGCGGCCCTGCCCCCGATGTCATCGCCTGCAAAGGCAGGGGATCAGCGGGTGAACTTCTTGTATTTCACGCGCTTGGGTTCGACCGAATCCGGGCCGAGGCGGCGGATCTTGTCTTTCTCGTAATCCTCGAAGTTGCCTTCGAAATATTCGACATGGGCATCGCCCTCGAAGGCAAGGATATGCGTGCACAGACGGTCGAGGAAGAAGCGGTCGTGCGAGATGATGATCGCGCAGCCGGCAAAGTTCTCGATCGCCGCTTCCAGCGCCTGCAGCGTTTCCACGTCCAGATCGTTGGTCGGTTCGTCGAGCAGCAACACGTTGCCGCCCGATTTCAGCAACTTGGCCATGTGGACGCGGTTGCGTTCACCACCCGAGAGCAGGCCGACTTTCTTCTGCTGGTCGCCGCCCTTGAAGTTGAACGAGCCGACATAGTTGCGGCTGGAGACCTGTGCATCGCCCAGTTCGATCATCTCGGCACCGCCCGAGATTTCCTCCCAGACGGTCTTGTTCGGGTCGAGGCTGTCGCGCGACTGATCGACGAAGGACAGCTTGACGGTATCGCCGATCGTCACGGTGCCTTCATCGGGCTGCTCCTGCCCGACCAGCATCTTGAACAGCGTCGATTTACCCGCGCCGTTCGGACCGATCACGCCGATGATGCCACCCGGCGGCAGGCTGAACGAGAGGTTCTCGATCAGTTGCTTGTCGCCCATGTGCTTTTTCAGGCCCTCGACCTCGATGACCTTGTTGCCAAGGCGCGGGCCGTGCGGAATGACGATCTGGGCGGTGCCGACCAATTCCTTGACCGATTCATCGGCCATCTTGTTATAGGCGGCGATACGGGCCTTGGATTTCGCCTGACGGGCTTTCGCACCGGCGCGGATCCATTCCAATTCCTTCTCCATGGCCTTTTGCTTGGACTTGTCCTCGCGTGCCTCTTGGGCGATGCGCTTGGCTTTTGCGTCCAGCCAGCTGGAATAGTTGCCTTCATGCGGGATGCCGCGGCCGCGTTCCAGTTCGAGGATCCAGGTCGTGATGTCGTCGAGGAAGTAGCGGTCGTGGGTCACGGTCAGGATCGTGCCCTTGTATTCGATCAGGTGCTTTTGCAGCCAGGCGATAGTCTCGGCGTCCAGGTGGTTGGTCGGTTCGTCGAGCAGCAGCATATCCGGCGCTTCCAGCAGCAGCTTGCACAGCGCGACGCGGCGACGTTCACCACCCGACAGGGTCTCGACATCGGCATCGTCCGGCGGGCAGCGCAGGGCCTCCATGGCGATATCGACCTGGTTGTCCAGATCCCACAGATTCTCGGCGTCGATCTCGTCCTGCAGACGCGCCATTTCATCGGCGGTCTCGTCCGAATAGTTCATCGCCAGTTCGTTATAGCGGTCGAGCTTCGCCTGCTTGGCGGCGACGCCTTCCATCACGTTGGCGCGCACATTCAGCGCAGGGTCCAGATAGGGTTCCTGCGACAGGTAGCCGACCTTGGCGCCCTTGGCGGCCCAGGCCTCACCCTGAAAATCCTTGTCCATGCCTGCCATGACCTTCAGCAGGGTGGACTTACCCGCACCGTTCACGCCCACGACGCCGATCTTGACGCCGGGCAGGAAGTTCAGGTGGATGTTCTCGAATACCTTCTTGCCGCCGGGATAGGTCTTGGACACCCCGTCCATGTGATAGACATACTGGTAGGAGGCCATGCTCTTTCCTCGTTCAAATGAATCCGCTTGGGTTTGGCCCGCTTTTTAGTGCAGACGCCGCGAAAGGGAAAGTGCTGGGCGCGCTAGCGGAACTGTGCCGTGAAGTCCTTGCCGAAGGCCTCGTCAAGGAAGGTGAATTGCGGCTCCAGCTTCTCGCGCAGGCGGGCGCGCGCCTGATCCGGAACCGATAGCCCCTGCGCCGAGGCAAAGACCTTGCGCCCCATGTCGTTATAGTCGTGGGGTGGCAGCCCCAGGAAAGACTCTACCCGGCGCAGGAAGGTCAGCGGATCGCGCGCGATCAGGCCAAAAGGCATGTAAAGCAGCCGGTCGGGTCCAAAATGCGCGTTCCAACGCGGGACATAGTTCAGGTAATCGCCGCGATCCATCAGCACGGGGTTTTCAACCTCGGCCAGCCATTCCTCGACCGAGGCGGGGGTGCGCTTGCCGCGGGTCAGGTTCATCTTCAGCTGCGAGATCGCGCGATCCACCGGATGGCGGATGATATAGATGAACTTCGCCTCCGGCAGGAATTTCGCAACAAACTCGACCCCCTCGGCGGGCAGGGTCGAATATTCCGGCGTCACGTCCATGATCCGCGCATCATCGGGCGCGGGCGAGAATACGGTCTTGTACCAGTGGTTGGTGAACATCGGCTCACGCGTGACACGGTTCAGGTATCGCTGGACTTCGGGCGGCACATCCTCGCCCTTGGCGGTCCAACGCTTCTGAATGCTCATCTTGGCGCGCTTGTAATGCCAGGGCAGCCATTTGCGATGCTCTTCCACATAGCGATGATTGAAGAACTGCACCTCCTTGAAGGGCGGAGTCCAGACATCGGGACGCTGCCCCAGCATCTGGGACAGCCAGGTCGTGCCGGCCTTCTGCGCGCCGATGCCCAGGAAATCCGGTTTGCGGGGTTTGCCGTTCGGGTTCCAGTTCATGCGTTTGGCCTTTGTCCTGCTTCTCGCGGGACAGTGTTAGGACAGCTGGACGCAGGGGGAAAGGTCGGACTGTCCGCTATTCTGTCACGAGCCGGTCTGTCACGAGCCGGGCGGGCAGCGGGGGCGCGAGGGATGAAGGCTTGAGCCCTCACTGCAGACAGTCCGAGATTTCCCCGCGTGAAGGCCGATCTGCACCGTTCGACGCTGAAGGAGTGGACCGGGCGTTCGACCATCTTGCCTGAATTGCTGAGCGATCACACCGCCAAGTCTGTGCGGGCGGAGCGAATTTTTGTCTGCTCGTGCAAGATTAAGGCCGCATATATCAAGCCCGAACTATCGTGGCAGCGTCGTGATTCCGTCCCCAGCCCGGGGCGGCATATTTCACAAGGCGCCACGGCGGCAATCTGTCAACCAATCGCGCCACCCACTCCTCCGAAGCAAACGAGAATCCGTACTCGCCTTCGCTTACCTTGATGCCGCGATCATTCTGATGCCTGATTGCTGCAGGCTTGTTGGGAATGAAATCGAAGCCTGTCAGCTGGAGGGTCCGTTTCATTGCGGCGAACCGTTCAGCGGCGATCATATGAGGATTGCGCGCCAATATCCTGTTCTCAATGTGTTCGATCGCTGTGGCTCCGTGGGTGGTGAAGATCACGATACCGCCGGCATTGGTGGCGCGCGCAAGAAAATCCAACAGGCTAACCCACCGATGCGCAGGCAAATGCGTGAATACGGAGCCAAGCCAGATCAGGTCGTAAGTTCTCGGCAATCTGATCTCGTCCAGGACCTCGCTCGATCTGGCCCAGTCGCCACCGAATGTTTCAGCACAGAAGCGCGCTGCTGGCTCCATGAGATCGCAGGCAGTGAGTTGCGCCTGCGGGAAACCGGCGGCAAGGGCCCTGTAGATTCGACCGTAGCCTGAGCCGAAGTCGAGGACAGTCGAAATACTCTCAGGCGAACGGCCTGCTGCAGCAAGGCCGTCGAGGACACAGGTCAAGCCCTGTCGAGCGGTCTGAAAGTAGCTGGCGAGATCGGCCGTGAGCATGTGGTCGTCAGGCGACATCGTCTCGTCGAATACGGCCAAAGGATCCTCCCTGATCAATCGACTCGTATGGCAGGGTAGCAGCGCCATTCGCACCTGGCAAAGCTGAAAGAAACGCTTTGCGCGCTGATTGGGGGAAGTGTCATGGACGGGGTCTGACGCGCGGAACGCAAGCCATGAGACTGCGGGCCGCGGCGACGAGCGGACATTATCATCAGCCATAGGCCGCCAGAATGCAGCGCCGCGCCGCAATCAGCCCGTCTTGGCATCTGCCGCAGATCCGCGATCCGTGGTTACGGACCCTTGTGCAGGTGAAGCAATCAGCGGCAATCTCCGCATTTCCCCTGCGACGCTGAACCCCTCAGCCCAGCCGGCCCCACAGATCGTATTCGCCCGCCTCGTCCACGGTCACACTGACGATGTCGCCGGGGGTCAGATCCTCGAATCCCTCGTCGATGAACAGGTTGCCGTCGATTTCGGGGGCATCGGCCTTGGTGCGGCAGGTCGCGCCTTCGGCATCGACGCTGTCGACGATCACGTCGATGCGGTGGCCAACCTTGGCGGCCAGCTTGGCCTCGGAAATGGCCTGCGCCTTTTCCATGAAGCGGTCCCAGCGGTCCTGCTTGACTTCGGCGGGCACATGGTCGGGCAGATCGTTGGCCCGCGCACCCTTGACGTTTTCGTATTGGAAGCAGCCGACGCGATCCAGTTGCGCCTCGTCCAGCCAATCGAGCAGCGTCTGGAACTCGGCCTCGGTCTCGCCGGGATAGCCGACGATGAAGCTCGAACGCAGGGTGATGTCCGGACAGGCCGCGCGCCATGCCACGATCTCGTCCAGCGTTCGCGCCGCCGCCGCGGGGCGCGCCATGCGCTTCAGCGTGTCCGGGTGGGCGTGCTGGAAGGGAATGTCCAGATAAGGCAGCACCAGCCCTTCGGCCATCAGCGGTATCAGGTCGCGCACATGCGGATAGGGATAGACGTAATGCAGGCGCACCCAGGCGCCGAGGCTGCCAAGATCGCGGGCAAGGTCGGTGATATGGGCGCGGTGCCCGCGTTCGGTCGCATATTTGCGATCGAGGCCATAGGCCGAGGTATCCTGCGAGATCACCAGCAATTCGCGCACGCCGGCCTCGACCAGCTTCTCGGCCTCGCGCATCACCGCGTGTGCGGGGCGGCTGACCAGCTTGCCGCGCATGTCGGGGATGATGCAAAACTTGCAGGCGTGGTTGCAGCCCTCGGAAATCTTGAGATAGCTGTAGTGGCGCGGGGTCAGGCTGACGCCGGAGGCCGGTAGCAGGTCGATGAACGGATCGGGGCTGGGCGGGACCGCGCCATGGACGGCATCCAGCACCTGTTCGTATTGCTGCGGACCCGTCACAGCCAGCACCGAGGGATGCGCGCCGGTGATGTATTCGGGCTCTGCCCCAAGGCAACCGGTCACGATGACCTTGCCGTTTTCGGCCAGCGCCTCGCCAATGGCCTGCAGGCTTTCCGCCTTGGCCGAATCGAGGAAACCGCAGGTGTTGACGATGACCGCGCCTGCACCCTTGTAGTCAGGGCTGATCGCGTAGCCTTCGGCGCGCAGGCGCGTCAGGATGCGTTCGCTGTCGACCAGCGCCTTGGGACAGCCAAGGCTGACCATGCCAATCGTGGGCTGCCCGTCCCTTCGTGTGGTGTCGAAGATCGGGCGGGGGGCTAGATCGGGGCGCAACAGGGGCGGGTTCTGGCTCATGATGGCGGCATATAGTGCGGCGCGGGCTGCTTGTTAAGCGGCAAGCGCCAGTTCGCGCACACACCGGAACGTCATTTCGCCTTGCGCGTTGGCTGAGGCATATCGCGTAAGGAAGAAGTTCAACATGTTGCTGTTCATGACCCGGATCCTCGCCTGCCTGACCCTTCTGCTGACCCTGCTGTCCCCGCTGACCGCCGAGGCGCAAAGCAGCGGCCGCGGAAAACCCATCGTCATCCTGAACGACAAGGGCGGGAACGTGGTCAAGACCATGAACCACCGCGAGAAGCTGGCGGCCAGTGGCCGCCCGGTCGAGATCCGCGGCTACTGCCGCTCGGCCTGCACGATGTACATCACCATGCCGAACGCCTGCCTTGGCCCCAAGGCGACGGTCGGCTTTCACGCGCCGCGCATCCCCGGAACCAAGATCATTCCCCCGGTGGTCGACCAGCTGATGGCGCGCTATTACCGCAATGGCATCCTGCGAAAGTGGAACGCCGAGTGGAAGCATTCGCTGAAAATGCACAAGATCAGCGCCCGCGAATATGTCCGGCTGGACCCGCAAACGCGACTTTGCCGCAGCTGACCCCAGATTCTTGGAATTAATCACGCTGTCTTGGGTTGCAAAACCACGCTGCGCCCCCCATTTATCCCGAGCCACGTTATTTCCATTGCACCCTGTCTCCTTTGTGGCTTCAGTCTGTGTTTTGATCTGACTGAGCCGGGTCGCCGCATGTTGCGGGCGACAAACACATAAGGAGACTACACGATGGCCAAGGGCACCGTGAAATGGTTCAACGCCACCAAGGGTTTCGGCTTCATCGCCCCCGAGAGCGGCGGCAAGGACGTGTTCGTCCACATCTCGGCGCTTGAGCGCGCCAACATCCGTCACCTCGAAGACGGTCAGGCTGTGACCTTCGAAGTCGAAGCCGGCCGTGACGGTCGTCAGTCGGCGCGCGATCTCGCGCTGGCCTAAGGCCGCGCCACGACGCCGATGACAAAGGCTCCGGCCGATCCCGGCCGGGCCAACCCTGTGGAGGAGGACCACATGGCTTCGAGGAAAGGCACCGACGGACTGTTTCGTTCCCCTGCCCCGCTGACGGCAATGGATCGCACCACGTCCGAGGCGCGGCACATCATCGACGAACAGACTGCACGTCGCCAGGAGCTGACGGCCAAGCTGCGCGCCGAGCGAATGGCACGGGATGCAGGCGCCAATGGGCGCGCACCCGCAACCAAGGCCCCCGAAACCTAGGTCAAGGCACCTACCCGCCACCTGATTCGCATTTTCCTTGGGAAATTACGGCTGCGGCGAGTCCGGGCGCTCATACCCCATTCAGAAATGGTTGCTGATCCGCGGCGGATGACCGCGCGGAGCCGCGATCTTTTGCACCATCAAACCCACTCCGAACAACGAAAGGCCGGAATGTCGAGCAAGAAAAGCATCAGAAGAAACGCCACCCGCAAGCAGCAGGCGCAACGTCGCCTTGCGATCATGTACCGCGAAAAGCGGGACCATCAAACCGAAGCCACCCCGCCGCTGCGCGGAGAGGTCGAACCGGCGATGCGGGCCCAGGCGCTGGCCTGAACCCGAAGCCGGATCCGGAAGCGGCGCGTTATTCGCGCAGCCGCCATCCCGTCAGGAAGATCCAGCGAATCGCCGCCATGCAGGCGAAGATCATCAGCGCGACCGCAACCAGCGATACGCCCACCGGCACGTCCGCCAGATCGAAGAAGGCCCAGCGGAACCCCGAGATCAGGTAAAGAACCGGGTTCAGCTTGGCGATACCTTCCCAGAAGGGCGGTAGCATCGAGGCCGAGTAGAAGGCCCCGCCCAGGAATACCAGGGGCGTGATGACCATCATCGGCACGATCTGAAGCTGTTCGAAGCTTTTTGCCCAAAGCCCGATGATGAATCCCAGCAGCGAAAAGGCAGTCGCCGTCAGGATCAGGAAGGCGACCATCCAGAACGGGTGCGCGATATGGACCCCGTTGAACCAGAAGCTGGTCAGCAGGATCACCAGCGCGATCATCACCGCCTTGGTCGCGGCGGCGCCGACAAAGCCCAGCGTCACCTCGATCCAGCCGGTGGGCGCGACCAGGTATTCATAGATCGTCCCCGAGAATTTGGGGAAATAGATCCCGAAGCTGGCATTGCTGACCGACTGCTGCAGTACGGTCAGCATCATCAGCCCCGGCACGATGAAGGCACCATAGCGCACCCCCTCGACCGACTGGATTCGTCCACCGATGGCTGCGCCGAAAACCACAAAGTACAGCACCGTCGACAGGACCGGCGAGGCCAGGGATTGCCAGACGGTGCGGAAGAAACGGGCCATCTCATGGGTGTACATGGCACGGACGGAATGCCAGTTCATCATGCGACGGCCTCCTTCGGCTTGTCCTCGACAAGGGACATGAAGATTTCTTCCAGATTGCTCTGCTTGGTGGCCACGTCACGTACGGCGATGCCGTGCTGTGTCAGGTCGCCCAGCAGGCGCGCGATGCCGGTGCGGTCGGCATGGGTGTCGTATTCATAGCCAAGCTGCAATCCGTCCGACGAAAGCGTCAGGCCGCGTGCAACCAGATCCGCAGGCAGGGCGGGGAGCGGGTCGTAAAGCTCGATCGTCAGGTGCTTCCTGCCGAATTCGCCCATCAGCTCGGCCTTGGGCTTGACCAACAGCAACTCGCCCCGGTTGATGACGCCGACGCGGTCGGCCATGTCCTCGGCTTCCTCAAGGTAATGCGTGGTCAGGATGATGGTCACGCCCTCGGCCCGCAATTCGCGGACCACCTGCCACATCTCGCGGCGCAAGGTGACGTCGACGCCCGCCGTCGGTTCGTCAAGGAACAGGACCTTGGGGCGATGCGACAGGGCCTTGGCGATCAGGACACGTCGCTTCATGCCGCCCGACAGCTCGCGCGTCTTGGCGTCGCGCTTTTCCCAAAGGGCAAGGCTGCGCAGCAGTCGTTCGATATACGCCTCGTCCGGGCCTTCGCCATAAAGGCCGCGGGTAAAGCGGACGCAGTCAATGACCTTCTCGAACGGCTCCAGCGCGATTTCCTGCGGCACCAGGCCGATCAGCTTGCGCGCCGCGCGCCAGTTCTTGCGGATATCGTGGCCGCCGACGCGCACCGTACCCCCGGTTGGCGAGACAAGGCCGCAGATGATCGAGATCAGCGTGGTCTTGCCCGCGCCGTTCGGGCCGAGAAGCGCAAGAATTTCGCCCTCGTCGATGTTCAGGGTCACGTCATTCAGCGCCGCCGTTCCGCTGTCGTAGCGCTTGGAGAGATGGTCAATCTCGATAATGGAACTCATTGCGGATCCTATTCGTGAAAGGTGCCGGGACGGGCGGCGCGTTCGCGGTCATGACCGGCGCGTGGCCCTCGTCCGGCCCAAAAGGCAAGTCCCGGCGAAAACGCCGGGCCGGTCCGAGATAGGGATTGCCCCCGCCGGGGACAATGCCCCCTGTCAGTTTGCGTGTTTCTGCCCGGCAAGCGCCGCAGCGCCACCCGCCTCGTTGAAAAGTCGCAGGCTGGCGGTCTCGATCCGGTCTGTCAGCTGCGCCATCGCCGCCTCGACCGAGGTATCGGCGGTGATCGCGGGCAGGAATTCGACCACCGCGACGCCTGGCCGGATGGGGAAGCCGCGCTTGGGCCAGAACAGGCCGCAATTGACCGCGACGGGAATGATGGGCAGGCCCGTGCTGTGCTGCACCAGCGCCACGCCGGGTTTGTAGGGGGCCGAACTGCCCGGCCGCGTCCGCGTCCCTTCGGGATAGAAGATCAGCTGGCCCAGCCCTTGCGGCTTGGCCCTTGCGGCCGCGACGCCCGTGGTGATCTGGCGCATCGCCTCGCTTCCACGGGCACGGTCGATCGGGATGCTGCCGACCTTGCGCGCGAACCACCCCATGACGGGCACGTTCAGCACCTCGCGCTTCATCACGAAGGCGCGGCGCGGGCATGCCTGCGCGATGGCGAGGATGTCGAGAAAGCTTTGATGCTTGGCCGCGACCAGCAGATCGCCTGCCGGGGGCGTGCCCCGGTATTCGACCCGGATCCCGGCGATCACGCGTGCCCCGCCCATCATCAGGCGCAACCAGCGGGTCGCGGTGCGCTGCGCATTGGCCCCATCGATCAGGGTGCCGGGCAAGCCGACCAGACCGACCAGCAGGGTCATGACCGCAGCGTAAAGATAAAATGCCCCCGTCCGCAGCCAGTCGATGGCCGAGGCCGGGCGTGGACGATAGGCCGGTTGCATCAGCGCACCTCCCGCAACATCCGAAGCGCCGCCGAACGCGTGGCGGCAAAGCCGATTGCACCCGCGGCCACGGGGATCAGAAGCGGCCAAAGCCAGCCCCAGCCCTGAAAACCCAGCCCGGTCAGGAAGCCACCGGCCTCGTCCGCAGCCGGCAAGGCCCAGACAGCCGCCATGCCCAGCAGCGTTCCGCCCGCAGCCCCGGTCGCGGCGCGACGGGTGAAACGGCGCACGAAGGCGGTGGCGATGGTAATGTCGCGCGCCCCGATCAGGCGCAGGACGCGGATCACCTGACCGTTCGCCGCCAGCGCGGCCTTGGCCGCCAGCGTGATCATCGCACCCGAGGCCGCCGCGATCAGTAGCAGCGAGAAAAAGCCCAGATAGCGCAGGCGCGACGCGGCAGTGACCAACGGCTCGCGCCAACGGGTATGGTCGTCCAGAACGGCGGCGGGCACCTCGCCCTGCAGGCGCAGGCGCAGGGCATCGGCATCGAACCCCTCGGGTGCCTCGCGGATCTCGACCAGGCGCGGGATCGGCAGGGCGTCGACAGGCATGTCGGGACCGAACCACGGCTCCAGCAGCTTTTCGACCTCGGTATCGGGCAGAAGACGGCTTTCGGCGATGCCGGGCGTGGTTTTCAGGACTTCCATCACCGTCACGGTCTGGTCGTCGATCTGGTCCTGCGGCGCCGAGATGCGGACCGTCACGGTCTGCGCCAGTTCCGAGGACCAGCGTTCCGCCAGCCGCCCCGTCGCCAAGGCCAGCGCCAGCGCGAAGACCGCAAGAAACGCCATCGCCGCCGCCGAGAACACGGTCAGCTGCGCAGTGAACCCGGTCGGGGGAACGACACGGTCGGTCCCGGTCGCGTCGGGACGTGCCAGCCCGCGCCACAGCGCCGCGAGATCAAGGCTTTTCAGGTCACGCCGGCTCATAGGTCCGCCCCCGCCAGTTGCAGGCGCTTGCCCGCGATCCTCAGCACCCGCGCCTGCACATGCTGCTTGGCCGCGCGGATCAGGTGCATGTCATGGGTCGCGAACAGCACGGATTTGCCGGAATGGTTCAGCTCGACCAGCAGTTGCAGAAGGCGCATCGACATGTCCCAGTCAAGATTGCCGGTCGGCTCGTCCGCGATGATCAGGTCGGGCGACATGACGACGGCGCGGGCCAGCGCCGCGCGCTGGCGTTCGCCCCCAGACAGCGACGGCGGCAGCGACCGGCTCAGCGGGGCAAGCTGCACCCAGTTCAGCAGATCGCCAAGCGCCGGCATCTCGACCGGCTCGCCCGCGACGATCAGCGGCAAGGCGACATTCTCGGCCACGGGCATGTGGTCCAGGAACTGGGTATCCTGGTGAACGACGCCGACCCTGCGACGCAAGGCGGCGATACCGTCGCGGGACAACGCGGTCACGTCCTCTCCAAAAGCCGTCATCCGTCCGCTTGAGGGCAGCAGATCCGCATAGCAAAGCCGCAGGAAGGTGGTCTTGCCCGAACCCGAAGGACCGGTCAGGAAATGGAACGATCCCGGCTGCAGGCTGAGCGACATGTCCACCAGCAGCGGATCCCCTCCGCTGTAGCCAAAGGTCAGGTTCTGCATCTCGATCACTGGGGTCCCCTTCCTGCGGGCTTCTTGGCTCGCCCTTCGGGGCTTGATAGAACAGTCCGGCGGCGAATGCGAGACGCAGCCATGATCGCTCATCGCAATCACGAACGGCCAAGAAAGACACGGAATGCGCCTGACCTGTCCCCGTTGCGAAGCCCAGTATGAAATCCCGGAATCCGCGATTCCGGCCGCAGGGCGCGAGGTCGAGTGTTCGGCCTGCAGCCAGGTCTGGTTCCAGCCCGGCCCCGATTCCCCGCAATCCGCGGGCGAAGGCGCATCGCGCGCCGATTACGATCCCGATGCGCGCCCGGCGCTAAACCAGCCCCTGCACGAATCGATCCTGTCGATCCTTCGTGAGGAAACCGCCCGGGAACTCTCGGCCCGCCGGTCCGGTCCTCGCACCGATGCGGAAACCGGCGCACCCGGCGATGGCGATCACATTGCCGCGACTGGGACCGATCCGGACCTTGCGGGCGGGTTTCGTCGGGGCGGTCCGTCGCAACTGCCCGATCCGCGCGACATCGAATGGCCGGTCGCAACGGTCATCCTGCCGGGCGAGCCGCTGCCCCGACCCGAACCCGCAGCGACCGAGCAGCCCATCCCCGATGCCGACGCGGCGCCCCTGGTCGTGGATGAGCCGGTGCCCCAGCCGGAACCGCAGCCGGAACCCGAGGCACCCACCCCGCCCGCATCTGATCCAGAGCCCGAGCGGGTCGCACCCGCCCTGCCCGACGCCGCGCGCCTTGCGGCGACGCTTCTGCGCCATAAGCAGGACGAGGACGACAAGGATGCCGCACTGGACGAAAGCGACGGCGGTGCACCCATCGTCACTGCCCCCATGCTGTCGCGCCCTGCGCCCGCCGAAGCAAAGCCTGCCCCCGTCCCCGCGGTGATCGAGCCACGAGAGGTCGCACTGGTTTCGCCGCAGTCGGCGCTGGCAGAGCTGAACGAGGGGAAGCCCCGTTCAGGCTATGCCAAGGGTTTCGGGCTGGCGCTGGTGCTCGCGCTGGCCCTGCTGGCCTTTTATGCGCTGGCCGGAGCCTTCTCGACGGTGGGGGATGGCTCGTTCCTTGCCGAATCGCGGGCCGCCATGGACCAGGGGCGGCTTTGGCTGGCCGACCGGGTCGGTGCGCTGCTCTCTGGGGGAACCGGCGAGTAAGCCCTAGAAATTGTCGAGCAACCGACCCAGATAGTCGCGCTCATCCCGCGGACGTTCGCGTTCGCCGCTGCGACGGCGGATCTCATCCTGCAAGTCCCGGGCGCGCCGCGCCGGGTCCGGCCCTTCGGCCAGCGGTTCACCCGTGGTGATCGAGCTGCCGTTGCCGGCGGTCGAGCGGCCCAGCGGGTCCAGCGAGGGCTGCTGGCGATAGGCCTCGGCCAGACCGCGCTGGCCATTCCTTTCGCCCTCGGGGCCTTCGGGGCCGCCTTGCTGCTGGCCGGGCTGGGGTTGACCTTCCTGCCCCGGAGGCTGGTTCTGCGCCATCATGTCGCCAAGCGCGCGCATGCCTTCGCGCATGTTCTGGATGGCCTGTGCCTGACGGTCCATTGCCATTGCAGGATCGCGGTCGCGCAATGCCTGTTCGGCCTCCTCCATCGCGCGCCCAGCATCATCCAGACTGCGGCGGGCCTGTTCCCCCTGCGGCGTGCCACGGCCGGGCAAAAGCCCGCGCTGGCGCCCCAGTTCCTCGCGCAGCGCGCGCTGGCGTTCGGCCAGGCTTTGCTGACCCTGCCCGTCCTGTCCCTGGCCGTCCTGCTGCTGTCCTTCTTGCTGCTGGCCGCCTTGCTGCTGACTATCCTGCTGCCACTGGCCGTATTGGTCCTGCATATCGCGCATGGCCTCATCGGCCAGATCCTGCTGGTCGCGCAGGGTCTGGGCCAACCGGTCCATCGGGCGCTGGCGCCCCCCTCCTTGCCCGGGGGCCTGCGTGACCTGCATGTTCTGCATCATGCGGTTGAACTGATCCAGCAACTGCTGTGCCTCGGCCATGCGGCCCTCGTTCATCAGCCGCTGGATCTCGTCCATCATCTGCTGGATCTGGTCGCCGGTGATCTCGCGGCCCTGCTGGGGCGAGCGGTCGAAGCGTTCGGACGGGTCCTGGCCTTTCTGCGCCAGCATGTCGGTATAGGCATCGGTCGCCTTGCGCAGTTCATCCATCAGGCGCTGGATCTCGTCCGGGCTGGCACCGTTGCGGATTGCCTCGGACAGGCGTTCCTGCGCCTGCTGCATTCGCTGCAGCGCATCGGCAAGGCCACCATCCTCAAGTGCGACGGCCGCGTCCCACAGCACCTGCGCCAGGCGGTTGCGATCCTCGTCATCCAGCGGACCGGCCTCCAGCGTGGCGATCGCGCCCTTAAGGCCCAGGGCCAGGTCCTGCTCCATGAAGCCTTCGGGTTGCCAGCTGATCGTGCGCAGGATCTGGGCGCTGCGCGGAGCATTCTCGCGCGACCACAGCAGGTCGCGCCGGATCTCGATCAGGGCGGCGGCAAGCGGATCGAAGAAGCGCCGCCCCGGAAGCAGCATGTGGACAGGGGCCGAGGCGCCGGTCTGCTCGATCCCGTCGCTGACCTCCAGAGAGACCGTGACCGGCAGGTTGGCCCAGGGGTGGCGGGCCAGATCGGTCGAAAGCTGGCCGCGCAACTGCTTGCGGCTGCCGGTCGCGGGCAAAGGCAGGTCGATCTGCAATTCCTCGCGCGGTTCGGGGTCGATGGCCAGTCCAAAGCGGCGGTCCAGCGCATTCATGTCCAGCGCGATCCGCGCCTTGCCCGATACCACGCCATTGTCATCCGAGGCGGCGAAGGGCTGGACGAAATGCCCGTCCGCGCGCCGTTCCGGTGCCACGACCGGCTCGACCGTCGGCGGTGCATCCGGAATGACCGTCACGGGAAACTGGCGTCCCGCGATCTCGACCAGTCCATCACGCTCGGCCATGATTTCGGGCGCGGCGGGATCAGTTCCGGGCACCGCGCGGCCAATGGTCTGGGCCAGTTCGGCCCCCTCGCCATACAGGCGGAAGCTCAGCTTCGATCCTTGCGGCAGGTCCAGCACCTGCCCTTCGGGCAGCGCGTTCAGATAGATCGTCGGGCGGCGGGTATAGGCGGGCGGCTCGGCCCAGCCTTCCCAGCCGGGCGTCGCATCCATGCCTGGGGTGGCACCCGGCGCAGGGCGGAATGTCGCGCCCAGCGCGGCGATTCCCAGTCCCAACTGCCCCGCTGGCGCGAAAAGCAGCGCCATGACCAGCGCGACCAGCCCGACCAGCCGCAACCCGACCGGATCACGCCAGCGCAGCCGCGCATCGGGAATGACCGGCCGCGCCTCCTCGGCCTCGCGCGCCATGCGGGCAAGATGGGCCTGCCACAGCGCCTCGGCGCCGCCATCCTCTCGTCCGATGGCAACCTGATCGTGCAGCGCCGCCAGCGGGCGGCTTGGCAGGGTCGCATCGACCCTGGCACGCGCCTGCGCCGCACTTGGCCGCCACAGTCGCCGGGCGCCCCAAAGCGCGGACAGGACCAGCGCCAGAAGCGCGGCGAGCATGATCCAGAACAATGCGCGGGACGAGACCAGCTCGGCCGCGCCAAAGGCCAGCGCGGCCAGCACAAGCGCCAGCACGACGCCAAGGGGCCAGAAGGACGAGGCCAGCGATTCCCACCACATGCCCGCGCGGGTCAGTTCGACCGCGCGCCGCACAAGGGGGGAATCGGCCCGCCTCATGCGCCGCCACCCCCCTGCCCCGCCATCCAGTGGCGGGCGTCAGGACAAGGCAAAGCAGGCGCGCAGCGGGACGAAACGGTCAAAGCCATTCCGGGATGGTATCGCGTCCCAGCATTTCCTCAAGCGTCGGTCGCGGGCGGATGACGGCGAATTGATCCCCGCTGACCAGCACCTCGGGGACCAGCGGCCGGGAATTGTATTCCGAAGCCATGACCGCGCCATAGGCCCCCGCCGACCGCATGGCGACCAGATCCCCCGCCGCAAGCGCCGGAAGCTGGACCGCCTTTTCGAACGTATCGCCCGTCTCGCAGACCGGACCCACGACGTCGAAGGGCGCAACCGATGCGCCGGGAACCGATTCGACCACCGGGATGATGTCGTGATGGGCGGCATACATGGCGGGCCGTATCAGGTCGTTCATGGCCGCGTCGACGATCAGGAAATCCCGGCCCTCGCCCTCTTTCAGGTAGATCACCGAGGAGAGCAGGATCCCGGCATTGCCCGAGATGTTGCGCCCCGGCTCGATCTCGATCTCGCAGCCCAGATCGCCCACGGCATCGCGGATGACCTGCCCGTATTCGATCGGCAAGGGCGGTGCGTTGTTGTCGCGGCGATAAGGAATGCCGAGGCCACCGCCCATGTCGAGACGCCGGATGTCATGCCCGTCCGCGCGCAGCGCGCGGGTCAGGTCGGCCATCTTGGCATAGGCCTGACGGTAAGGTTCCAGATCGGTCAGCTGGCTGCCGATATGCATGTCGATGCCGACGACTTCGATCCCCGGCAGGCTGGCCGCGCGGGCGTAGACGTCACGCGCTTTCGCGATAGGAATGCCGAACTTGTTCTCGGACTTGCCGGTTGCGATCTTCTCATGCGTCTTTGCATCGACATCCGGGTTCACGCGGACCGCGATCGGCGCCACCACGCCCAGCGACGAGGCCACCTGCGACAGCAATTCCAGTTCGGGCTCGGATTCCACGTTGAACTGGCGGATACCGCCTTCCAGCACCATGCGCATTTCGGCCGCGGTCTTGCCGACGCCGGAAAAGACGATCCGTTCACCCGGAACGCCCGCCGCTTTGGCGCGGGCATATTCCCCGGCCGAAACGATATCCATGCCTGCGCCCAGACTGCCCAGCAGCTTCAGCACGGCAAGGTTCGAATTCGACTTGACCGCGAAGCAGACCAGATGGTCGGTCCAGGCCAGTGCTTCCTGGAACAGCTTGAAATGGCGCGTCAGCGTGGCCGTCGAATAGACATAGACCGGGGTACCGACCTCGGCCGCGATGCGGGTCAGGGGAACGTCTTCGGCGTGAAGCAGGCCGTCGACGTAGTTGAAGTGATCCATCAGGTGATCCTGCGAGAGCGGATGAAAAGATAAAGCGGCAGGGCGCAGCCGATCCCCAGCGCCAGTGCCGGAAAGGTCAGAAAGGCCAACCAGTTGCGGCGGACCATGGTTTCGATCATGCACCACAGCCCCAGCGTGACCTGCGCCACGATTTCGGCCGTGCGGATGCCTTGCCACATGGTCTCGTGCTGTCCCAGCGCCAAAGCGGCCCCGGCCAGCGCCAGCGCCAGCCACAGCAGCCTGAGCGGCGTCAGGTCAGATCTTGGAGACGACACCGAACCGCGCCTCGCCACTGACATGGACGCCCGGCTCGGGGGTGGGTTCGGGCCGCGTCGGCGGGCCGTCCACGCCACAGGCCGCAAGCGTGGCCAGGATCAGCGCGAAAAGCGCGATCAGAAGGGTATGGTTCATGCATCACTCTCCATCGCTTCCGTCCAGCGGCCGATCTGGGCACGGACCTGCGCGGGCGCGGTGCCGCCATAGCTCATGCGCGAGGCGACCGAGTTGTGGACGCCCAGCACCTTGAACACGTCCGCCGTGATCGCCGGGTTGACCGACTGCATCTGTTCCAGGGTCAGTTCGGGCAGGTCGACGCCCGATTTCTCGGCCAGCGCAACCAGCGCTCCGGTGACGTGGTGGGCATCGCGGAAAGGCAGCCCGGCTTCGCGAACCAGCCAGTCGGCCAGATCGGTCGCGGTCGAGAAGCCCGAGCCGGCCGCGGCCTCAAGCCGGTCGCGGTTTGCGGTCAGGTCCGACAGCATCCCGGTCATCGCCGCCAGCGCCAGCATCAGGTTGTCGGCGGCGTCGAAGACCTGTTCCTTGTCCTCCTGCATGTCCTTGGAATAGGCCAAGGGCAGGCCCTTCATCACCACGAACAGCGCGACGGCAGCACCCAGAATCCGCCCGATCTTGGCGCGGATCAGTTCGGCCGCGTCGGGGTTCTTCTTCTGCGGCATGATGGACGAGCCGGTCGAGAAACGGTCCGACATGGTGACGAAGCGGAACTGGGCCGAGGACCAGATCACCAGTTCCTCCGCCAGACGCGACAGGTGGACGGCACAGATCGCGGCACTGGACAGGAATTCCAGCGCGAAGTCGCGGTCGCTGACCGCGTCAAGGCTGTTCGCCATCGGCCGGTCGAAACCCAGCGCCTTTGCCGTCGCATGCCGGTCGATCGGGAAACCCGTCCCGGCAAGCGCCGCCGCGCCCAAGGGGGATTCGTTCATGCGCTTGCGGGCATCGCGGAAGCGCGACAGGTCGCGGCCGAACATCTCGACATAGGCCATCATGTGATGGCCCCAGGTCACAGGCTGCGCGGTTTGCAAATGGGTAAAGCCGGGCATGACCCAGTCCGCGCCCTTTTCAGCCTGCGCCAGCGCGGCCCGGATCAGCGCGTCCAGCCCCGCGATCACCGCATCGCACTGGTCGCGCACCCACAGCCGGAAATCGGTCGCCACCTGGTCATTGCGCGACCGCGCGGTGTGCAGCCGCCCCGCGGGTTCGCCGATGATCTCTTTCAGGCGGGATTCCACATTCATGTGAATGTCTTCCAGCGCGGTCGAAAACGGGAAACCGCCCTTCTCGATCTCTGACAAGACCGTGAGAAGGCCTTCCCCGATGGCGTCGGCATCGCTACTGCTGATGATGCCTTGTGCGGCCAGCATCGCCGCATGGGCGCGGCTGCCCCGGATGTCCTGGGCATAGAGCCGCTGGTCGAATCCGATCGAGGCATTGATCGCCTCCATGATCGCGTCCGGCCCGGCGGCGAAACGTCCACCCCACATCTGGTTGGCGGTGCTGGCGGGCTGCTCGGTCATGGCTGGTCCTTCGGGGGGTGGAATGCTGCGTTCGCTGGTTCTTTATACGGCACTGATGATCGGTGCAAACCCGGCCTTCGCCGGAGAAATCGACTGGCAGGCCGCGCATGACGGCGGGCTTGCGAAACTGCAGCAGACCGATCCCGCCCTGGTGCCCGAAACCACCTTCACCGACCCCGACGGCGGCACCCACTCGTTGAAGGACTATCGCGGCAAGGTCGTTCTGCTGAACTTCTGGGCGACCTGGTGCGCGCCCTGCCGCGAAGAGATGCCCTCGCTGGACAAGCTGCAGGCCGAAATGGGCGGCGACGATTTCCAGGTCGTGCCGATCGCCGCAGGCCACAATCCCCCGCCCGCGATCAAGAAGTTCCTGGAGGAGGCCGGGGTCCGGAACCTGCCCGTCCTGCTGGACCCGCGCCAGGGCCTGGCGCGCGAAATGGGCGTGATGGGGATGCCCGTCACCATCGTGATCGACCGCGACGGCAACGAGATCGCGCGCCTGATAGGTGGGGCGGACTGGTCCTCTGACGCGGCCAAGGCGCTTATCCGGCAGGCGACAGCGCCCTGACGGGGCCGTGGCAGTGGCAGTCGGCGACGTGGTCGTTGATCAGCCCGCAGGCCTGCATGAAGGCATAGGTGATGACCGGGCCGCAGAATTTGAAGCCGCGCTTTTTCAATGCCTTGGCCATCGCCTCTGACTCGGGGCTTTTCGTCGGGACATCGGACAGGCTGGCCGGGGCATTCTGGATCGGGCTGCCGCCGACGAATGACCAGATGAAGGGTGAGAAACCTTCGGCCCCCTCGATTTCCAGATACGCGCGTGCCCCGGTCACGGCGGCCTCGATCTTGCCGCGATGGCGGATGATGCCGGGATTTTGCAGCGCGCGGGCAATCTCGGGTTCGCCCCAACGGGCAACGCGCTCCGGGTCGAACCCCTCGAAACAATCACGAAACGAGTTGCGCTTGCGCAGGATGGTGATCCAGCTGAGGCCCGCCTGGAACCCGTCCAGCACCAGCTTTTCCCACAAGGCGCGCGAGTCGTATTCGGGGACGCCCCATTCCGTGTCGTGATAGGCGACGTAAAGCGGATCGGTCCCGCACCAACCGCAGCGGACAAGTTCGGACATGCTTTGTTAACCTCGACTCCAGTTAGCCCCCCAGCTTTACCCGATCTTAGGAGATGATCGCCAGACTTCGGGCCGAAGGCAGGAGTGGTGGGATGACAGAACATATGGAATCGGGACAGGAATTCGGCTCTCCGCTGGAATTCGCCATCGATCACCAGTCGCGCATGACCATGGCGACGGTGCGTCGGGCGGTCGCGCGCGGTGACGCGGTGCTGGCCTATCAGCCGATCGTCCGTTCGGACCAGCCGCAACAGACCGCGTTTCACGAAGGGCTGGTGCGCATCATCGATGAAACCGGACGCATCGTGCCCCTGCGTGACTTCATGGGCCTGGCGGAGACGACGGAACTGGGTCGCCAGATCGACTGCATCTCGCTCGGCCTGGGCTTGGAGGCGTTGGGACAGGATCCCTCGTTGCGGCTGTCGATCAACATGTCCGCGCGCTCGATCGGATATCCGCAATGGCTGCGGACGCTGCGCACCGGCATCGCGGGCGATGTCAGCATCGCCGAGCGCCTGATCCTTGAGATCACGGAAAGCTCGGCCATGGGAATGCCCGAAATCGTGGGCCCCTTCATGCAGGAATTGCAGGCCCAAGGCGTCAGCTTTGCGCTGGACGATTTCGGGGCGGGCTATACCTCGTTCCGCTATCTGCGCGATTTCTGCTTCGACATGATCAAGATCGACGGCCAGTTCATCCGTGAAATCGCAAGTCAGCGCGACAATCAGGTACTGGCCCGCGCGCTGCAATCCATCGCGCATCACTTCGACATGTTCACCGTCGCGGAATCAGTCGAGACGGCCGAGGATGCGGCCTTCCTGATCGGCATGGGTGTCGACTGCCTACAAGGTTACTACTTCGGTGCCCCCACGATCGTCCCGCCGTGGCGGTCGCCGAATTCTTCGGCAAAACGCGGCTGATCGCCCGCCGGGAAAGCGATACGGCCCATCGGTCGCAGGGCCTGCGGCGCCCGCTTGACGTTACGGCATGAAACGGCAAGCTTCGGCTGACGCCAGACCCGTCACTCAGGAAGGAGCCTGACATGACTAATGCAGTGATCGTATCCGCGGCCCGCACCCCGGTGGGAAGTTTTCTGGGATCCTTCGCCAGTACCCCGGCGCACGAACTGGGCGCAGTCGTCCTGCGCGCCGTGCTGGAACGCGCGGGCGTCGATGCGGCCGAGGTGTCGGAGACGATCCTGGGCCAGGTCCTGACCGCCGGACAGGGCCAGAACCCCGCGCGCCAGGCCCATATCAAGGCCGGATTGCCGCAGGAATCGGCGGCGTGGCTTTTGAACCAGGTCTGCGGTTCGGGCCTGCGGGCGGTTGCCCTTGCCGCGCAGCAGGTCGTGCTGGGCGACGCGAAGATCGTCATCGCGGGCGGACAGGAATCCATGTCGCTGTCGCCCCATGCCGCCTATATCCGCGCCGGCCAGAAGATGGGCGACATGAAGATGCTGGACACGATGATCCGTGACGGCCTGTGGGACGCCTTCCACGACTATCACATGGGTCAGACGGCCGAGAACGTCGCCGCCAAGTGGGAGATCTCGCGCAACGTCCAGGACGAATTCGCCGTCGCCTCGCAGAACAAGGCCGAAGCCGCGCAAAAAGCCGGTCGCTTCGCCGACGAGATCGTGCCGGTGACGTTGAAGACCCGCAAGGGCGATATCTCGGTCGATGCCGACGAATACATCCGCCATGGCGCGACGCTGGATGCGATGGAAAAGCTGCGCCCCGCCTTTGCGAAGGACGGGTCGGTGACGGCGGGCAACGCCTCGGGGCTGAATGACGGCGCCGCTGCGGTGCTGGTCATGTCCGAGGAAGAGGCGGCACGCAGGGGCCTGACCCCGCTTGCCCGCATCGCCTCCTACGCGACGGCGGGCGTCGATCCGGCGATCATGGGCTCGGGTCCGATCCCAGCCAGCCGCAAGGCGCTGGAAAAGGCGGGCTGGTCGGTCGGTGATCTTGGCCTTGTCGAAGCCAACGAGGCTTTTGCCGCCCAGGCCTGCGCGGTGAACAAGGACATGGGCTGGGATCCGTCGATCGTGAACGTGAACGGCGGCGCCATCGCCATCGGCCACCCGATCGGCGCCTCGGGCGCGCGCATTCTGAACACGCTTCTGTTCGAGATGAAGCGCCGTGACGCGAAAAAGGCCCTTGCCACGCTGTGCATCGGAGGCGGCATGGGCGTTGCCATGTGCCTTGAGCGTCCCTGATAAATTGCGGTGCGCAATTATCTTGCGCACCATAATATCCGTCGGTAACTTAATTTCACGGCAATTAAGGTGATTGGAGGAATCATGGCGAAAGTCGCTTTGGTGACGGGGGGAACTCGCGGTATCGGCGCGGCCATCTCGAAGGCGCTGAAAGACGCGGGTTATGTTGTGGCCGCGAACTATGCCGGCAATGACGATGCCGCGCGGGCCTTCTCGGACGAGACCGGCATCAAGGTCTACAAGTGGTCGGTGGCTGATTACGACGCCTGCGAGGCAGGCATCCGCGCGGTCGAGGCAGAGCTTGGCCCGGTTTCGGTGCTGGTCAACAACGCCGGCATCACCCGGGACGCGATGTTCCACAAGATGACACCCCAGCAATGGAAAGAGGTCATCGACACGAACCTGACCGGTGTCTTCAACATGACCCATCCGCTGTGGTCGGGAATGCGCGACCGCAAGTTCGGCCGCATCGTCAACATCAGCTCGATCAACGGCCAGAAGGGCCAGGCCGGCCAGGCGAACTATTCCGCGGCGAAAGCGGGCGATCTTGGGTTTACCAAGGCCCTGGCCCAGGAAGGCGCGCGGGCGGGCATCACCGTCAACGCGATCTGCCCCGGCTATATCGGGACTGAGATGGTCCGCGCCATCGACGAAAAGGTACTGAACGAGCGCATCATCCCGCTGATCCCCGTCGGCCGCCTGGGCGAGCCCGAGGAAATCGCGCGCTGCGTGGTCTTCCTTGCGTCCGAGGATGCGGGCTTCATCACCGGCTCGACGCTGAGCGCGAACGGCGGGCAATTCGTCGTCTGACGCCCCCCTGCCAGGAAACGAGAACGGCCCGCGATGATCGCGGGCCGTTTTGCCTATATCATGTCGATATCCGTGAGGGGCCGTCAGTGCGACAGGCGGGTGATCTCCTCCTTGAGACGCAGCTTTTCTCTTTTCATTTGCGAAATCGAAAGCTCATCCATGCCGGGGCAGCGCCGTGCCGCCTCGATCTGATCGGAAAGTGACTGATGTTTACGGCGAAGCTCCTGAACATGGGATTCAACCGACATATCGTCCTCCTTCTGGGTGATCGAACAGGCCCGATTGCATCACAGAATCGTCGCAATGTCATGAAAAAATCATGGACCGCGCAGGTCCAGGGCACACCCCTCGGCCAGGACCGCGCGCGCGGCCCCGGTCAGGTCCTCGGCATCAGCCGTATGTGACGGTTTTGCGTGCATGACAAAGGGGAAAAGCAGCTTCAGGGGCGCACGCGCCCCCTTCCTTGCGGACAGGATGACGCGTCCCGCCTCACGCCCCGAACGGGCGCTGACTGGCAGAATCGTGATCGCGCCCGCGCGGCTGCCGATCGCCTGCAGGATGTCGCCCAGACGCTCGGCCCGGTGAATCACCGTCACCGTCCCGCCGGGCCGAATCCGCCTTAGCGCGGCGTCGATCCAGTCGGGCAGCTGCGTCTCTTCGTGGCGCGCAGTGCCGCGGCCCGCATCGGGGGCAACCGTTCCCGCGGCGAAATAGGGCGGGTTCGCGATGACGTGGTCGAAGCTTTCGGCGCGCAGGGCGCCGGGCATCCGGACAAGGTCACCTTGCAGGATCTCGGCCGCGATGCCGTTTGCAGCGGCATTCGCGCGCGCAAGATTGGCATAGGCGGGCTGCAGCTCCAGCCCCGTCAGCCGCAGGCCAGGCACACGAAAGCCCAAGCACAGCAGCGCGACCCCTGCCCCGCAGCCCAGCTCAAGCACGCTTTCCCCCGGCCGGGCGGCACAGGCCGCCGCCAGCATTACCGCGTCCGCGCCCGCGCGATAGCCCCCGGCCGGCTGGGTGATGCGAAGCCGCCCACCCAGGAAACCATCGGTCCGCAGCGTGTCAGACGTCATCGCCGATCCGATTGTCGCGCAGGATCGCGCGCGCCATGAACAGGTCGCGGTCCGTGACCATCAGGCGGCGCGGCAGGATGCCAAGCGAGCCTTCCAGCACGCTCATATGCTGATCCAGCGGAAAGGCCGCGATCCCCTCGGATTCGAGCAGGTCGGTGGCCCGCGCGATCAGCAGCGGATTCGTGGTGCGCAAGACTTCCTTCATGACCGCAGAACCTATGCGGCGGTTGCGCATGTGTCCATGGCGTGGCAATGGCTGGCAAGCGAAAGGGAATGGCAGATGGGCATGAACGAAAACGTCTCCAAGCCGCTAGACCGGCTTTCTTCCGAACTGGCCGGGGACATGGCGGCCGTCAATGCGCTGATCCGCGAGCGGATGGCGAGTGAGCACGCCCCGCGCATCCCCGAGGTGACGGCCCATCTGGTCGAGGCGGGCGGCAAACGCCTGCGCCCGATGCTGGTGCTGGCCGCCGCGCGGCTGTGCGGCTATGCCGAGGGGCAATCCCACGTCCTGCTGGCCGCCGCGGTCGAGTTCATCCACACCGCGACCCTGCTGCATGACGATGTTGTCGATGAAAGCCAGCAACGTCGAGGACGTCCGACCGCAAACCTGCTGTGGGACAACAAATCCAGCGTGTTGGTCGGCGACTATCTGTTTGCCCGCAGCTTCCAGCTGATGGCCGATACCGGCAGCATGCAGGTCATGCGGATCCTGGCCAATGCCAGCGCCACCATTGCCGAAGGCGAGGTGCTGCAGCTGACCGCCGCGCAGGACGTGGCGACGACCGAGGACATCTATATCCAGATCGTCCGCGGCAAGACGGCGGCGCTGTTCTCGGCCGCGACCGAGGCGGGCGCGGTGGTTGCCGGGGCCGAAGCGGTGGTCCAGCGCGCACTGTTCGATTACGGCGACGCGCTGGGGATCGCCTTCCAGATCGTTGATGACCTTTTGGATTACGGCGGCGCGACCTCGACCATCGGCAAGAATGTCGGCGACGATTTCCGCGAACGCAAGCTGACGCTGCCGGTCATCAAGGCAATCGCCGCCGCCGATGCCGATGAGCGCGCCTTCTGGGAGCGCACCATCGGCAAGGGACAGCAGGACGATTCCGACCTGCAGACCGCGCTGGAGATCCTGAAGCGGCGCGGCGCGATGGAGGCGGCGCGTGCCGATGCCGTCGCCTGGGCCGAACGCGCCAAGACGGCGCTGCGTCAGGCCCCGGAAAGCGAACTGCGCGCGATCCTGTCGAACCTGGCGGATTTTGTCGTCTCTCGGTTGTCCTGATCCCGGCCAGCGCAAAAGGCCAGACATGCAAAAAGCCCGGCTGACGCCGGGCTTTTCCATTTGTCGAACCTTCAGGGATCAGCTGTTATACGCGTTCTCGCCATGGGTGGTGACGTCCAGGCCTTGGCGTTCGTCATTCGCCTCGACCCTCAGGCCGACCACCGCCTTGACGATCAGCAGCGCGACGAAGGACACGACCCCCGACCAGACCACCGCGACGATGACACCCAGCGCCTGCGTCGTGACCTGGCCCGCGATGCTGTAACCTTCGGCCACGGCGCCGGTCGCATAGTCGAAGACCCCGGTGCCGCCCAGCGAAGGCGCAGCAAAGACGCCCGTCAGGATCGCGCCGATGATGCCACAGATCGGA